>Ga0315309_1002311_pt1 | contig 11124 bp, 10 predicted proteins | sample TDP4_MG_FD_203080 | JGI IMG/M metagenome (GOLD analysis project Ga0315309, IMG submission 203080) | Freshwater sediment microbial communities from Lake Towuti, South Sulawesi, Indonesia - TDP4 | ecosystem: Environmental > Aquatic > Freshwater > Lake > Sediment | place: Indonesia: South Sulawesi...
TGATGCTTCATGTGGTGATCCCACGTATGTTGAGGATGGAGTGGGCTCTGGAAGCATTCTTGACGGGAGACAGAAATGTGTTGACAGACATGCTGTTGAACGACCCGAGAACGAGAAACTCGGAGCAAGCCGAGGCGGTGATAGAGGACATCCTGGCATTGCCGTTCAACAAAGTGATGGCAGAACATTACAGGTAAGCTTGTTCCCGATGACCCGCGCGAACTAGGGCAGATAGAGTAGGTGGATTCTGTTTCCTGCTATATCCGGCTTCTTAAGGAAGACGGCCTTAACCCCCGCTTTGATCTTAGGTTCTTCTAAGTCGATTCCTTGGTCCTCGAGATATTTGGAAGCCATCTCGAAGTTCTCTATCCTGATTGCAATATGACACGTAACATTCTCAGGTTTCTTCATTATCTCAATGCGTCCTGGGCCCTGACCCGATAGGAAGAACGAAGAGGCTCCTTCAATTTTCGTGAATTCGAATGTAGTAATATACCAGTCAGCGATTTCTCCTGCCGTCACCTTATCTGTGGCATATAGCCCTATGTGTTCGATGCCTTTGAAGAGCAGTGTTCCTCTAGCCTCTTTTATCCACCATATACACTCTTCGACCTTCTTTGAGATGCCTGAGAAATCCCGCGTGGCCACAAGCTCCTCGGTGATTAGACTCGAGCCTATGCCGAGACATGCAGCTCCAGCTTTGATCCATGCCGAGATGCCTTCCCTCGTCGAATCTAGGTCTCCTGTTGACATGATCAAAGCTGACGGGCAAGACCTCATCAGACTCTTGATGAATGCAGGCTCTCGTGCCTGTTCACTTGGGAACAGATTTACTATGTCCACGCCAAGTCCCTCTGCACGTGAGATCTCTGATGTGCTACGGCAGCCGGGCGAGTACGGGGTCTTTCGACGGTTGCAGATCCTCGCAATGTCTGGGCTCAACACGGGGCTCACCACGAAATTTGCTCCACTGTTGATGTAGAGAGTGGCAGTCTCAGGGTCGATCACAGACCCAACCCCGAGTATGGCGTCGGGACATCCTCGTTCACACCATTTAGCCAGCTCGCTGAAGGTTCGCTGGGCTTGGTCACCCCGGTCTGTAAATTCAACGACTCTGGCACCACCTTCCACACATGCCTTAATGATCTGCTTTGAGACTTCGAGATCGTCGTTGTAGAAGACCGGGACTAGGCCAATCTCAAGCATCTTTCCAACAACAACGTGCTTCAGAAATCTCCCCATACATCATACCGTCCTAGGATGATTCTCTGTGTGTCGACTGCTCCTGACCAACCGATGGTTAGCATTTTTAAATAAGACTTCTGGCTTTCAGGCCGGCATCCAAGACCCGCGGAAAAAGCCGGGAGACGGCTATCCCGAGGTTGCAGCGTCATGCCTGAATCCATCAAGCCCCTTTGAAATATCGTTTGATCGCTTCCTCAGGGGAACCAGGCGGTCACTTCGCAGCAGTCGATCGGTTGGCCCACAAGACAAAAATGCATGGGAGTTTGGCACGGAAAGTGTTATACATACAACCCGGGTTGATATGGAGTCATGGACGTTCCTATGGGTGTAGTCGCTGTTACCGGAGTTCTGCTTGTCTGGAACCTCGCGGTAATACACTACATCTCGAGGTTCTTCTATGAATTCGTTAGGAGACGGAGGGATGTCCCGGCGGAGTATGTTGGAAGGAAGGTAGTCCACATCCTGGGGGGAGGCATCACGGCGGTTTTGGTGCCAATATTCTTCGAGGGGTACTACTGGATAGTGAGTGTTATGGCTTTCCTGCTTGCGGGCTACGTACTCTTTTGGAGGAAGTGGAGACCGATGTATTGGTTTCAGGTGAAAGAGAATTCTTACGAAGTGCATTTTGCAGTCGCCTACGGCTTGATGATTTTTGTTGGGTTCTACCTCAAGAACATCTGGATTGGGTTGATCCCTGTACTCTTCATGTCGTTTGGAGACGCCACAACTGGACTCGTTAGAGCCTTCACGCAGAAGAGGCACATCAAATCATGGGATGGAACATTTGCAATGTTCGTCGTGTGCTCCGCGATCGCCCTGTGGAAGCTCGGACTGTATGGCATCGGAGTAAGCGCTTTGGTCAGCTTGATTGAGAGGATACCAGGAGTCGACGATAATGTGACCATCCCTTGTGTATCAGCTGTATGCGTATTTCTATATGGCCTGCTTTAGGAGTGAGTGCAGTCAGCTCAGGTTTACACGAGAACACACTCGCTTGAAAAATGGAAGTTGAGCGCCCTCCGTGTTTTGGGTGAGGAATGCGTTTCCGACCTTAAGGCTGAACGGGGCGTAAGGGTCGATCGTCTTGGCTAGGTCAGTCATCTTCTCTTGTAGACGAATGGCACGGCGTAGACCTCTTGAATTTAACTCAGTACGCAACAGCTGCCTGGTTGAAGCCTTCCATAACCGTGCCGACACTTCGAAGGTTGCTGGCGATCACCTGGAGACGGTACGAACTTGTTAGCGTTCTTATCCCTTGTTTCAGGATGAAGCTTGGCCGCAAGTAGAAGTTCTTGAAGAGCTCCGAGATCAGACGCTTTATCTCTTCTGTGCTTTGCGTGCCAAGACATATGTCTGGCACGTAGACCCCTGTCTCCCAGTATCTATCCTGGTCTATTAGACTCTTCTCTTTGAGCTCATCCCAGACCTGTGTTCCAGGAAATACCCTCAGGATGTTGAATTGTGCGATGTCTATATCGAGGTGGTGGGCAAACCTTAAGGTGTTAAGTATCTCCTCCCGAGTTTCGTCGGGAGCTCCCACTATGAATGAACCCACGATCACATCTATCCCGGCGTCCCTTGCTGCTTGAACCGCTTTCTCAGATTGTTGTGGGGTGATCCTCTTCTTGTAGTAGTCGAGTATTCTTTGATTTGCGCTCTCGATGCCTAGGTAGAGCATCTTACAGCCTGACCGAACCATCTCTTCTAGCATCTGGCTTGAACAACGATCAACCCTTGAGTCGCAGAACCACTCTAGGTCAAGCCTTTCCTGTCTTATGAGCTTGCAGAGATTTTCCACTCTTTCTTGGCTCAGGGTGAAATTGTCGTCGACAAAGAGGAGTTGGCGATACCCTTCATCGAGAAGTAGGGATAACTCGTCCATTATGTTGTTCACTGATCTAGGACGCCAAACATTATGGAACAGCTTGCTTCCGCCGCAGAAGCGGCACCTGTATGGGCAGCCTCGGGATGACACTACGGTAGTGAATCTCTTAGGTGCTACCTGCACTCCGAAGATTGCTGAGTGGTACTCTGCACCCAGCAGATCGCGTGCGGGGAATGGGAGCGAGTCCACGTCCCTCAGAAGTGGCCTGTCCTCCGTGGAGATTACATGTCCATTCTGTCTGAACGTGATTCCATGCGCGGATTCTAGATCGCCTCCTTTCTCCATGTATCTAGCTATGTCGAGGGAGCTTAGTTCTCCTTCTCCCCTAACCACCACGTCAACAAACGGGTGTTGTTGTAATATTCTCGTCGCGTTGAACGAGGCCAGGATGTTTCCCCATACTACGAGGATGTCTGGGTTGATGAGTTTGATTTCACGGGAAATTCTTGCTGCTGTAAGACCGGAGTTGTTGAGCGTTGAAATTCCTAGAACATCAGGGTCTTGGCGTTTTATCCACCTCACGGTTTCACCTATAGAAAGATTGGTGGCTGCTTGATCGAGTACGGAGACACGGACGCCATTTTCTCTAAGAAAGGATGCTATGTAGAGGATCCCTAAAGGAGGCCACGATGCGGGAGCCTTGCCTCTATCAGGCCCAGGAGTTTCTGAGTCTGGGCTGGGATGAATGAACGTGAACTTCATCTGTTTCCCCGCAGGCGGATGAGGGGTTGCTCTTCCATCAAGCCTTATAAAAAGATCGATCGAGCAATGAAATTCTCCTCACACAGTTTAATACGGGAATTAGGGGTGGTTTTGAGCATGATTGAGAAGCTGATCCGTGAGCACGAGGCCTTTCGATCGTGCACACTGAACCTGATTCCAAGTGAGAACATCGTAAGCGACGCTGTTAAGAAGGCATTGGCCAGTGACCTTGCCAGTCGTTATGCGTCTAGGCCGGAGTTCTACGGGGGGACAAAATACACTCAGAGGATCTGGAGTAGGACAGAGGAGTTGGCGTGTAGAGTGTTCGAGGCGGAGCATGCAATTGTGACGCCGATCAGCGGGCATCTGGCGGATGTCATAGTTGTGGGCAGCCTCTGCAAGCGAGGTGACAGCGTCTGCGCGGTGCCGATCGATTCGGGGGGCTATCCAGGGCTCGCTCGTGAAGGGTCGATAATCGATCTTATGAACTTAAAACCGATGTACTTGCCGTTCTCTGAGGAAGACTTCAACGTAGACGTGGATAGGAGCATCTCGTTGATAGAGAAGTGGAAACCCACGCTCTTAATGCTTGGAGCAAGTCTCATCTTATTCCCACAACCTGTAAAGGCCTTAGCCAATTCTGTGCATGAATACGGAGGCCATGTAGCCTATGACGGCTCTCACGTTCTCGGCCTGATTGCTGGCAGAGAGTTTCAAGATCCTCTTTGGGAGGGGGCCGATTTCCTCTTGGGCTCTACGCACAAGACTTTCTTTGGTCCCATGGGAGGACTCATTGTCTCTAACAGAGGGGATCTGATGAAGAAGATCAACCAAGGAATCTCCCACAGATTTCTGGACAACCCGCATTTCAATAGGATAGCGGCACTCGGTGTAGCGCTGGAGGAAACTCGGAAACACGGGGAGCGATACGCCAAGCAAGTGATATCCAACGCAAAAGCTCTGGCGTCAGCGCTTGATAAGTTAGGCCAGCCAGTCAAGAGAACTAGGAGGGGGTTCACAATGTCTCATCAGGTCTACTTGGACTTTGGGGGTTACAAACGAGGGGCCCGGGTGAGAGATAGGTTGGAGAAAGCCGGTATAATCGTGGACTCAGGCGTCAGGCTTGGAACAAATGAGGTGACTAGGAGAGGGATGAGGGAGCAAGAGATGAGAACCATAGCCGAATTGATGGTTGAGGCATTAACTCGGCAACCCTACATGGTTGTTCAACGGGTGAAAAAGGTCCTGAGAGCTTATAGAAAGACTGAGTTCTGTTAAGTTTATGGTTGGTGACCTGAATTATGGTTGAGAGGGAGTTCAATGATATTGTGCACACACTTGTGACTTTATCGGTGAATCGTCATGCCGAGGGACTTCAGCGTATGTCCCAGTAAGGAGATAGAGTTTCCTTAATCTGCAATACTTCTCTCCGGATGGCCTCATCGACAAGCTGCGGTGGTATCGGGTAGGGCTCCTCAACGCTCCCTAGATCAAGCATAGAGGACAAAGTTGCGAGAACACCTAGTGAAACCGCCTGCAGGTTGTATCCGCCCTCTAACACAACAGCAAGCCTTCCGTCACATAAGTTATCTGCTACATCCTTGATGAACTTTGCTGAGTAAGAATAGGTCTCGATTGTGAAGTTCAGATTTGCCAGCGGATCATCGAAGTATGCATCATAGCCAGCTGAAACAGCGATAAAGTCAGGTCTGAACTGTTTGACTAGTGGTGCGAAGAGCTCCGTCAAGACATACTTGAAGGACGCTCCAGACGTGCCTGGGTGGAGTGGAACATTGATCTTGGATCCTCGGCCAGGTCCCTCTCCAATCTGCTCTATCATTCCGGTCCCGGGGTAGAGAGGACTTTGATGGGTTGAAAAGTACAGTATGTCGGGGTCGCGATTGAATATCTCTTGGGTTCCATTTCCGTGGTGCACATCCCAGTCTAAGATAGCGAACTTCTTAATGTGGTGATGAAATCTGAGGTACTGTATCATTACCGCAATATTATTGAAGAAGCAGAAGCCCCCTCCATAAGCCCTGCCAGCGTGGTGACCTGGGGGTCGGGTCAACGCAAACGCATTATTGACCCTCTTCTCCACAACCGACTCACCGGCTAAGATCGCTCCTCCGGCAGCCAGCCTTGCTGTTTGGTAAACACCCGGTGGAACTGGAGTGTCCATTGTAAGAATTCCTCCAGTCTCGCTCATAACCCGTATCTTAGTCACGTAGTCCTCTGTGTGGACCCTAAGTAGATCCGTTATTGATGCTGACTTCGGCTCAAGAAGGGTAACGTCCTCTCTTTGGAACACCTTCTCTGTCGCTTTGAGTATGCTTTCTATTCTCTCAGGTTTCTCAGGGTGATCAGAACCTAAATTGTGGTCAAGATACGCCTGATGGTAAATTATACCTGTCACCACGGCCCTGTCTCGTCAAAATCTGTGAACAAGTGAGTGTTAAGGTTTAGTCCCTTCGCAAACTAGGGCGACCGGTCGACGTAGAGCGATTGAATCTACCAAGAAGCAACGAACCGAACGAACTGTGCGAACCACGATTCACTACGATCGCCTCGTGCTTTTTTCTAGTGCAGACCGATAGCTTTCCCGTACGAAAGAGACGATTTCACGCAAATCTGTTTTCTTCGTGACAGTGACCTCTATCCAACCCTTAACGATTCTCTTTCCGGCTTGGAAAGAATTGGTTTGGTGCTTGCTAGATAGCTTCTCTCTGTTAGCTTGGCTGAGTTCAGTGATCACGATACCGTTTGTCACGAGGAAGGCGAATAGGTTGCCATTCGCTTGATATGAGGGACAACCGAACATGTTTTTTGAGCGGACCCGCGGCCAGCGCAGAACCTTCTCCTCAAATGCCGATCTTGTTTCCTTCATGCGATTCTCTGAGTAGTATCTCATGGTGATGACCTGTCTTGTCATCGATCTCTCGCTTTCCCTGGAGAGACCCTACGTCTCAATTCGGGGAGCGATCAAATAAGTAAGGTGACCGGCGGGTATGGTAAAATCAAGCTTGATGGGTTTGTTGTTGGACATCTCAACCGTGAGCTCCTTTGAGACAGAGGCAGCAGCCCTCAGGATCTTGCTCAGGTAGTTCAGGCTGAAGTGGGCTGAGGTCTCGCCCTCCGCGTGTATATCATAGAGAGCTGTGTCTGTTCTTTCTGCGGTCTTGTCGACCCTCGTCTGTGAGGTACCGAGTTCTCCTTTAGCAGTGAGAGTCACGCTCGTTGGGCTGATGGTAACCTTCACGTAGTCGCTTACCAACATACTATCGTCAACAGCGTCTTTGAACACATCTATCTCCATCCTTGCTCTAGCATCAAAGGTCAGTTTTGGCGAGGGAGGCTTCTCTCCAGCCGTCTCTAAGGCGCCTACCGTAAATGTTCTCTCCGTTGAAAGCGAGGGATCTATCAACGATATCGTTAAACGCCTCTTCTCGACGTCATAAGATAACTCGAGAGCTTCAGCCCCTCGGGCTCTCTTGAGGAATTTCAGGAGTTCAGTAATACTAACAGATATCTCGACAGGCTTTTCACAAGAGAACTCCTCAGCCCCTGACCTCTGAAACTCGAAGTCCACTAGACTAATGTGGGCTGGGTCCATTGCAGCCAGCGTCATAGCTGAGTCATCCACGTGGAAGGTTCCCTCTTCGACGACAGCTGACACGGCGTTTATCAGGTCGGAGAAGGATTTGGCATTGGGAATCTTCATGCTGAAGCTCATAACGTTCACTCTCGGCTTTTGTTGTAGGATGGGTGCTTTATTAATCAATCGATAGGGGTTGACCTTGCCTATGGTTCAGATGTATTTCAACTTATACTGGGTTTGTCCGACGCCGTATTCTTGGGCTAGTCTGATGTATGGGATAGCGTTCGGCGCTGTTGAGGAGAGCTTGTGGGTGAGCTGTTGGAGGAGCGTCAAGGCGTAGCTGTCCAAGGATACCGGGTCCTTTCCAGCGATCATCTGGCCGATCGGGGCTGATTCTCCTCCATGTCTGATCTCCTGAGCCTCGAGAAGGGTCTGAACAGCGTCTACGATGAAGAGGTCTGGTCTGACGAGAGCGTTCAGTTCGGCTATGCATTTGTCGATGTTCTTGAGTCCTATGTGAGCTGCGATTCTGTTCATTCTTGACAAGTATCCGAACTGGTTCTTCAGTGCGCCTGACATGGCGCATTGGAAATGAGTTTTCAGCACTGGGAGTGATATTGTGTACTTCGATTTGATTGCGATCTGGGATAACTTCAGAGAGAAACCGCGTGGGGGTTTCCTCGTTACCATCCTGTGGCTGTAGATGTTAATGGGTGGAACGTTGAATTCGTTGCACACCTCCTTCAGAGGGTGAGTGTCAATGATTTTCGAGGAGTTTCCGGCGTCAAAAGCGGGTCCATCGGCCACAATACATTTCTTTCCTGATTCCGTTAAGTATGACAAAGCGGATCTAAGGGTCTCCGGGTGGGTGGTAGTTGGATAGCCTTCGTGTGACACTATGTTTGGCTTGAGAAGGATCTCGTCGGTCTGTCTGAGCTCTCCCTCAAATATTTTCATAACGTCCTCGACAAGACTGCGTCTATCTTGGGTCTTCCTCGCATAAATGACCGACATGCGGGGAACCCCTTTGCTGAAGGGGATTGAGCGAGTGCAATTTATCGGTTTCGTGGCTTGTGAAGGTGTGGGACCCCCAGCGACTCTGCTATGCTGGAGTGAAGACCTAGGATCCGAGATCGGAGAAGTGCGTCCGCGAAAGACTATTATCCATCGGCCGGAGAAGTGTTGGTCGCGCTTGGAGAGAGAGTGACCAATGCCCCTAAGAGTATTCAACACCCTGAGTAAGAAGGTCGAAGAATTTCATTCTTTGGAGGAGGGTAAGGTGAAATTCTATTCCTGTGGATTAACCGTGAACGACTACATGCACATCGGCCACGCTAGAACATACGTGATGTGGGATGTGGTGCAGCGGTATCTCAAGCACTTGGGGTATGAGGTTCTTCATGTATCAAACATCACTGACATCAGTGTGGACGACAAGATCCTGAGGAGAATAAGGGAATCGGGGAAGAGCTTTCAGGAGTATGTACAATTCTATACGAGAGCGTATTTTGAGGACAGACGCGCGCTGGGAATAGAGACGGCTGACGCACATCCTCTTGCAACGCAACATGTAGACGAAATGATAGACTTGGTTCAGAGGCTTGTTGACAATAACTGTGCTTATGTAGCAGAGGATGGAGTATACTTTAGAATCTCCAAATTCAAAGATTATGGAAAACTCTCCGGAGTAGAGGCGGATAAACTGAAGGAAGGGGCCGGTGGAAGAATCTCTGCTGACGAGTACAGTAAGGAAGGTCCTGGAGACTTTGCTCTGTGGAAGACCGCGAAGGCGGGGGAACCGAAGTGGTACAGCCCATGGGGACCGGGGCGGCCGGGGTGGCATATCGAGTGCTCAGCGATGGCCATGAAGTATTTGGGCGAAAGCATTGACATACATGGTGGGGGAGAGGACAACCTCTTCCCTCATCATGAAAATGAGATCGCTCAAAGTGAGGCTGCCACCGGAAAGAGGTTTGTCGGATACTGGATGCACGTTAAACATCTGCTCATGAACGGGGAAAAGATGTCCAAGTCATTGGGAAACTACATAACTGCTAGGGATGCCGTGGAGAAGTACCAAGCAGCCCTCGTCAGGTTCTTCCTGTTGTCGTCGCATTACCGCAGCGAGATAGATTTCAATGAGAAAGATATAGAGAGCGCAAGAGTTCGCTTCGCGCGGTTGCGAGACGCTGTACGAAGAATAAGTAGCTTCACGGAAGTTGAGAGTTCAGCTAGGCCGGGTGAGCGAGAGTTGTTGGAGAGCATAAGGAAAGCTAGGCAAGAGTTTGAGGACGCTATGAACAATGACTTCAACACATCGCTTGCCATAACCAAGTTAGTGTCATTCGCAATGCAAGTCAACGAACATATAGATCAAAGAGGTTCCTTAAGCGGTGAGGTTGCAACTAAGCTGTTGGATTTGTTCAAGACGTGTGGGAGCGTATTGTTTGGAGATCTGTTTGAAGAGGGGTTGCTTAAGAGGGCAGGCCATCTAACTAATGGATTAGTCACATTGATCTTAAGGGAAAGAGACAGATACAGAGCTGAAGGGGACTATGCTGCGTCGGACGCGATCAGATCGGAGTTGTGGAATCTTGGAATTCGCGTCCAAGATACCAAAGACGGTCCTGCATGGGATGCGGAGCCAACGTCCCTAGTCGAGTAAAGTATTCTGTAATCACTGCTTTCTCAAAACGGAGGAGTACATGTCTTCTGACTCGAACAACGCCTCCACCCCCCAATGAGGATCAGCGCAAATCTCAGCCATGGCCTCAGGCTCGACCATGAGAAGATCAAACCAGTCGCCGAGTTGACCTTTGTACTCTATCCTGATGGTTACCTGACCAGCCGGTCTACCTCGTCTCCTGTTTAGATCATGATACGCAAGATGCTCGGGTTTGTTGGTTTGAAGAGGGTTGCGGCAAGTGGTGATCAGACGAGCATTCCTCGTTGTCAATTCATCTAACAAGTTCAACATCTTCTTCGTACCGTCAATGTTACCTGCGATGCCAAAGTTGTTTCCCATGAGTAGAGCCGTATCAAACGATCTTGGTGGAAAGTCCAAATGGAACGCGGACATCGCCCTGCAATTTGCTACTCCTCTGAGATGGGCTACTTCAATCGCGAGAGGGGAAGAATCTACAGCAACTACCTCGAAGTTCTTGTGTTGAAGATACAGTGAGTGCCTGCCTGGGCCGCAGCCTATGTCCAAGACCCTTCCCTTGACGTACTCAAGCGCTTTCTTCTCATAGTCAGGCCAGTTCTGATATTCCTGAAAGTAAGGCGCGAGGTCATGCTCCTCTACGTATCCATCATCACGATGAATCCTGCAAGGAGTTCGGTCTCCTCCATGGAAAGCGATGAACGCCTTTCCGAAGACATCCATCATTGATCGATCCAAGGCAAGAAGCTGAGTGTTATCTTTTATCGTTTTCGATGCCTCTGAGCGTTTGCGGATTGAGGAGCCCACTTTCGAGGAGAAGCGATCGATACTGAAATGCCAGGTGCCGTCTCTAAACAGCCATTGTGGCAGCCTGAGCGCTCATGAAAGCGTAAACATTTAAGATATAGAACAAACATTCATTATGATGCCTAGGGCCGCCCATGAAGGGACGTCCACCGTCTCCAGGGGATAAACCTTCCATATAGAGGTCCCAGGTGGTCAGGTGGAAGGCCTGATCATGTGGGCCAACCT
>Ga0315309_1002314_pt1 | contig 11119 bp, 7 predicted proteins | sample TDP4_MG_FD_203080 | JGI IMG/M metagenome (GOLD analysis project Ga0315309, IMG submission 203080) | Freshwater sediment microbial communities from Lake Towuti, South Sulawesi, Indonesia - TDP4 | ecosystem: Environmental > Aquatic > Freshwater > Lake > Sediment | place: Indonesia: South Sulawesi...
TCCCACCAGAATAGCCTTAAATATCCTCCCTCTTTTTATTTTCCAACACTAAAACACGGTGTTTTAAGCGTGTACGAACTGAACTTTGTAACAGATATGGTGGAGGAGCAGCTAGCCAAAGGAAATCTTAGATGGCTGGCCAACTTCAACGAGATCCGTAGAGACTACGCCATCGGCGATGTTGCGTTCCCGATCTACGCTTCAGGAAGTCTACAAGAGAGGGGCTTCTTCCTCTCCAGAATATTCTCAGCCTTAGTAACGCCGAAATACAAAATCCACTTTCTTCTTCACACCTCTTCAAAAATTGACCCTAAATTTCTTAGAAAGCTAATCCTCTCGTGCAAAAACAAGTTCAGCGCCGAAGACTGGATTTTCCTAGGCTTAGTTCAAAGCCAACCATTAGAAGAAGCCGCAAAAGCCGCTGTCACAAGCACAACAGACAAAACTGTGGGCGTAGCTGCCTTCAGCCTCGCCTCAAAAGAAACAGTAACATCTAACAATGTCCTCGGAAAAGGCCTCGCAAAACAGCTGAAGTTAACCGAAGCAAAATTCGAAGCCTTCGACCTGCCCAACTATTTAAAAAGTTTTACCATAGTATTCGGTCTTGGCACGCTTCTGCTAATCGCTATCGCTCTCTCAGGATTGCGGCAAGCAATTCAACCTTTAACCCTCTTGCTTATGGCCGTTTTTTCGCTTATAGCAAGCTATCACATCTACAAAACACGCTACCACATAACCTTATCACTGAACAACAAAGGCTTTCAACTTCGACAGGGCGGAACGGTGAAAGAGGGCAAATGGTCTAACTATTCAGATATGACATTTTACATAACCTCGAAACACGAAACATGCATAAGACTACACTCAAAAGAAGGAACATTTGACCTACCACTATCCAGAGTAGGCTTATCCAGAAGAGACGCTTACAACGCAATCAAACAGCTAATAAAGAAAAAATAGGACGCTACGCGATAATTGGCGTCTCAACAGCGGTGTTCCACCAAGGCTTATCCCACTTTTTGTCAACAGTTGGCAGCTCCTTCAAGAGAGCCTCAATCCTATCGGTTACAGTGGAAACCTCGCTTTTCGACATCCATTTCCTGAGCACATCGGATTTTTCGTCCAAGTTTTTAAGGTTAAGCACAGCCGTCAAGGCGAGCTTCTTATCCTTTTCCAAAATCTTCCTCATCCTCAACGGATCTATCTTTTCGGCTCCCGTTCCGATTTCATGGTCTAAAAACACAGCGCAAACGTCTTTCACGTCTTTATCCTCCATTCCGAGGATAACCTTGTCTTCTGCATAGTAGGGGTATGACAGAATTCTGTAATCTTGTCCGCATTGCCTGAGTTCTCCCATGCAGTCTTTTGGCATGTCCAAGATGAACTGTGCCTTAGAAAGCAGTAAATGCTCTAAACTTATAGTGTACAGATTTTCCTTATACCGCTCAAAAACATCTTTGACTTCGACTTTATGCCTCAAATCTATGTAGTCGCAAAAAAGGTCCACAACAGTTATTGTTGGAAGTCCCTCCTCAGTTATCCCATTGATAGTAGTAAGCCTGTATCTGTCGCCATACCTCCAGGCACTAAAACGCCTGTCATTCGCTGTGGCGAAAGACTTGTACTGCGTCCCAAAGGCTTCATCCATGTTCAAAAGAAGCTTGTAGAAATCTATCCCCTGTTTTTTGGGAACTATAAAATCCGTGTCCTTTATCACCCTCGCCAAGGAACCTCCAGCATTCGCACTTGGGCAATGGATTTTGACAGCTGCTCCGCCGAACAGTAGGGCTGGAATGGGGTTTTTACTAACCCTTTTCTCAAATGCTTTGGGATACAACTCGTGAAGTCTAGGAGCGTTGACGGCTGCCCAGAGGGTAACCATTGCACTTCTCATCGGAAAATATTCTAAGTCTATATAAGATGGCAAACCAAGGCGCTCTCTCAGCTCCGCAGCCTCAACGTTTGAGGTTAGGGGCAGTTCAACATCATAGGTGGTTCCATCTAAATCTTTGTACAGAACAAACTTCTCAGGTAAATCAGCCGCAGACTCTTTTCCCGTGGTTAACGCCCCTAACAGACAGTCTCGTTATTCAACAACATCCATAAATACTTTAAGTATTTCCTAGTACAGACATGGCGCGAAAACAATTAAGGATTATTCCAATAACCAAAATTGTTTTTGTAGGTTTCGGTTATCTCACATTAATTGTCAATACCTTTTTTCGAGTTCTGTTAACGTCTCTAAAAAAGTTTGGCACGCCGACTTCATTCTTATGTAATACTCGGGTTTACGAGTTTCTGAAAACTTGTTAGCCATCAACAAACAATGATCCAAACTGTGCATCAAGCGATCCACATCCTCCTTCCTTAACTTAGAGACGACGCGCTCAACCTCTTCCAACACTTTTTTCTCCATTCAAACGCCCAAACATAAAATGGAACTCTGCATTTATAAGAGTTTCAAGAAATCTATCACAGCCGAAAAAGAAGGAATAACGCATATATTTCATCCTTCACACTAAATTAAATGCCTCAAAATAGGGGCTGTAGTCTAGGAAGGTATGACGACGGGCTCCAGAAGCACAAAACGGGTTTGCGGACCATTCGGGATGAAGAAGTTCTGGAGCGGTCGAGAGAAACCCGTAGGAACAGCCAAGCGCTGTCTCCGGGGAAAGGTCGTCGGTTCAAATCCGACCGGCCCCACCATTTCTTGGGAAAGGTCCTATGCAGACTATGGGCAAGCTGTTCTAATACATAGATTAATATTTAATGCCACTAGAAACAATTGTGGAGTGATTAAGATGAAACTTGGTTTTCACGTACAGGCCTCTTTGCTCGGGTTGCTAGCGGCGTCCATGTTGACGTCTATTATTTGGTCCCCAGCTCACGCAACTCTTAACATGGGAGCTGTAGCTTCTCAAACACTTTTGGACACAAACTCTGAATACGCGAATGGGTCGATCCCCACACCAATTGGTGGTATATGGTATGCCTGGGCCAATGTTTCTAAGACACAGGTTCTTTATTACGCCCTCTACTCCGATGAAGTTAACTCGCCCATAATAAATTTCTTGGGCCAGCGCTTTCAAATTGAAAACGATACTGATGTTTTCATCGGAAACACCCTGACACTAATAGAGGTTTACAACGACACTAACAAGGATGGAATCCCACAGGCTAACTTCACCTCAGGAGAATCTGAAATCCGCTATTACCTACTTGTAAACAGCAGCGTGAGCTACGAGGTTACCCCGATCCAAAAAATCCTCGAGGATGAAATCCCACACTACACATGGGGATTCAAATATCATACAATCGACGGATTCCTACTGTATCCAGAGCAGCAGCCGGGACAAGGAGCAGCATGGGTAACGATTGATTATTTAGGCTTCAATTACGACTTCTACGTTGTAGAAAATGTCTCGTACATAAAGAAAAGCTTCGACATCGGAGAAATTACTGAAATTCAACCTCTCGGCGGAACTTCAGTCTCTCTAGGCGGTCTAAGCCTCTCCTTGCTTTTCAGCACAGTGACTATATCAGCTAAGCCATACACTTCATACGTTAATAGTCAACAGTACAACTCTACAACAACTGAAAATTCGGCCACAGCGATGATCAGTGGGGAAGTTGCTGTAGAAACAATAAAAGCTTACGAGTTTCTCTTCGGTGAGAACTATAACCTCACAAGAGGCGAAGTTATAGAAACACATGAAGCAAGGTCGGAAGCCGCAGCGACAACAAGCGTTCCTCAAGGTGCCCAATCCAGACTAGAGTGGATCTTGGCTTATTTCGAGAATAACTTAAACATTAGCGACCTTTTTCCCTCGGCGAGTGGTATTGGAGGAAAAATCAACCTGGACTATAATATCTCAGCCTTCCTTTACAGAATCTGCTACCCCGTTTGGGATGGACTACCGATTCAACACGACCCGACCTACATCGCATATCTCTTCAGCAACACGGTAATTCCCGAATTTCCCATCCCTTTGATTCTACCTACATTTCTCATCATAACCTCGCTTTCAATGTTAACGAAAAAAATCCGCAAACATGGACCATAGGTCCCACATTTCTTTCTCTCTCCGCATTTTGTACATGAACTCATAGCGAGCACAAGAAATTGAACTTGTCGTTGGTAGTAGAGAACTTGACTTTATATTGTCTTATCTTAACGTATCAGAATTGTAAGTTTTAAACGCCAGCTTTAATCTAGCCTGCTCCTTCCATTTTATCTGTCAGCTTTTTTTTTAAAAAAAATACGTAACGTCTACGACGTGAAATCTAAAATACCTTTTCGTTTACGTATTATTTACGGTGACTCATGTTTGGGTATTCAACAAATTGAGACATACTCTGTCAAGTTAAGCTATAAAGAGCCTTTCAGAATCGCTCCTGGGGCAAGCACTGAAAGCCATAACATCGTTGTTAAGATAGTTACGGATTATGGTGTCGTGGGCTGGGGGGAATCTTCTCCGGCGCAAAGAGTGACAGGCGAAACCGTAGAAACGGTTATCACAACTCTTGACAGAATTGCGCCGAAGCTTATTGGAATGTGCCCTTTGAGAATCGAACAAAACGTCGAGGTAACGGACTCGATTGTTAAAGGTAACCCCGCTGCAAAAGCCGCCATAGACATAGCGTTGCACGACATCTTAGGAAAAACCGCCCGTAAACCGCTCTTCATGTTGATGGGCGGCTACCGCACAGAAGTCTTAACAGACATAACTTTAGGCATTAAGTCTCCAAAAGAGATGGCCAAAGACGCCGTTAAAGCCGTTAAGAAGGGGTTTAAAGCCCTAAAAATCAAGGTGGGAGTTAACCCTGCCGAAGATGTTGAACGGGTTAGGCTTATTCGGGAAGCGGTTGGCAGCAATATTCAGTTGAGAATTGATGCAAACCAGGGCTGGACACCAAAGTCAGCGATAGAAGCCCTCAACAAAATGGAGAAATTTGAAATTCAGTTTGCCGAGCAACCAGTCCCAGCAGAAAACCTGAAAGGCTTAGTAAAGGTTAGAAAAAACTCGCCCATACCGATAATGGCTGACGAAAGCGTACACTCACCAGAAGATGCCTTACGCCTGATACAAGCAGAAGCCGTAGACCTCATAAACATTAAACTGATGAAGAGCGGAGGAATACTGAAAGGCAGAAAAATCGCCGCAATAGCAGAAGCCGCCGGAATACCATGCATGATCGGGTGCATGGGCGAATCAGAAATAGGCATAGCCGCCGGAACCCACCTAGCCGCAGCAGTCAAAAACATACAATACGCAGACCTAGACTCTGATATTCTGCTAAAAGACAAACTCGTTAAAAAGGGCGGAACAAAAGTCAAAAATTCGATGCGAATATTTCCAAAACAAAATGGATTAGGCATAGAAGAACTGAATGAACAGCTATTGGGAAAGCCGAAAAGGATTTACAAGTAGCAAACTTTGATTTTTCTCGAGGCTTTAGCGCCATCGTTGACGCCAGAGGCTCGGAAAGATTAACCACAATCATCAGGGAAAACTATCGAAATAAGGATAACACCACAAATCCTGCGAATAATGTTCGTGATGGAAAGGGCTATCTGTGAATGTCAAATTGCCATTTCCCTTTGTTTTTCACATTTAACGAACGCAATTTTACCATTCAATTTATAAAGAGAACAACATATTTCCTTAACGGAGAGAATTCATGAAAAAAGTGGTTAAGAAACGTCGATTAGGATTGCTTCCCGCTTCTCTTATGATGGCCTTTCTTTTGCTGTTAATAATCGTTACAGGTAGCTCTATTCCTCAAGCGTATGGCTTCACAGTCGTTAATCGCTCAATTTGCAAGGGTTGGACGGAAAAAGGCGAACCTGTCGTAACAAGTAAATTCTCAATAACGGATGAGAAGGTTTACCTTTACTTTAACATCAGCTGGGTTGACGTTAATGAATACGAACAAAAATGGGGAACTATACCTACTTTTCAAAGGGGCTTAGCCTCAGCAAGCAGCATTACCGAATCCTTCAATCTGAAGACTCTCAGAATAGTTCTAACAGATCCAAGCCAAGCAGAAGTGAACACATTTTACCAAAGAACTATACGCAACGTCACGTGCAAACCTCCGGGATGCATAAGCTCCGCATTTCTAGAAATCCTATCCATCACGAACACAACCAAAAACGGCCGATGGAAACTCAAATGGTACGATGGTAGCGCCCTAATCTTCACAGAGGAGTTCGTTGTGGGTGAGGAGGAGGGTGCTCCCGAGCAAACATTCTTAGAGAAGTTTGGTCTCTGGATAGTCGTGATATTGGCTGTGGTAGTCGTTGTCGCAGCAGTTGCAATATACTTTGTCAGAGGGAAGAGGAAGGCAGCCGAAACTGCTGAGCCCACAACACAGAATGTATAAATCGAGATGCGCTGTCTTGGGCATTTGAACAAATTGCAACGAGAACAGCAAGGGCGTAGAAAAGAAAACGCTTGTGAATGGCTATATAGTGGTTTATTTCAATAAAGTGGAAGGTTTTTATAGAAAAGCAGGCTGGAGGGCTTTGCAAAATAACTTCAAAGTGATGGATGGGGCTGCCCGGATTTGAACCGGGGTCTAGAGAGCCCGAGTCTCCAAGCCTAGACCAAGCTAGCCGACAGCCCCGCCGCAGGGTATCATTTCATTGGAAGTCATAAAAATAAAGTGTTCCTTAACCTTTAAACCCTTTTTCTCAAAGTTTGTGTTTCTCCCCTAAATTTTTTGGGTCTTCTGAATATATGAATGCTGTTCATTTCGTCGAATTTTTCAAACCCTGCACTTGCAAGTTGTTTGATCTCTTCTACTGTTGTGGCTGTGGCTACCTCATAGTCTTCATCTTTGAATTTTATCATGTGGATGTATTTCATTGTGTTCTCTATTCTTTTATGGCGTAACATTTTCTTGACGGTTAAGACGTTGCCGTGGGTGTAATGTGCTAGCCAAGATCCGCCGAAGTGCCTGAAACTTTTGAAGGATACGCTTAAGAGTCTTGGGTTTTGCAGTCTTTGAGCGGTTTTCTTCCGTATTGAGTGAAGTGTGCAATGATTTCTGGACTAATCCTAGTATGTAAACCAGAAAAGGAGGAAGTTGTTGAAGTTTTAAGGTAGATGGACAAGCTGGAAGCAGAATAATACGAATTGGTTTGCCTTGACTGTTAGAGTTATAGTTTGTGATTGGTAGTTTGTTGCGCTTGCTGTTATTGTATATTGCGCTGCTTTTCCTGTGTGTTTGTAGGAGTAGTAGTAGAAGCCATCCTCGTCGGTGTACAATGTAGCTAGCTTGCTGCCATCTGGTTTGTAGATTTCGACTTTAGCGCCTTGTATGGGGTCTTCGCTTCCGCTGTCCCTGATAATGCCGGCGAAGCCTGGGTTGCGCTTGAAGACGTTCACGTTCTGAACGCTTTCTACGTCAATGGCGCCGCAGGGGAAGACAACTTTGAACTTGTGGGCATAATAGTTCTTAATAGCTACTTCAGTAGTACCGTCAGGTTTTAGATATGTAGCGTCGCCATTCAGGTTTCTACCGTATCCGCGTGTCTTTTTTAGGTCGTAGTCGACGTGTACTGTAATGTAGAGTAATCCTACAAATGCACTGTTGGTCTCCACGGTGATCTTGGCTTCATCTCCAAATGAGTCGTAATCAGGGCTGCTGATCGATACTGTCGGCGGAGTGATGGTGAGCTGTGAAGTTATGTCCTTGCAGGGGATGAAGCATCCATCTGATCCTATTTTCAGCAAGCTGTAGACATGTACGGGCGTTGCGCCTTTCGTCACGAAGGGGTAGGGTAGATTTATCGTGAACTTCTGTTCGTCTTCCAAGCATCCAATGTAGAAGACGTTGTAGTAGAATTGCCCTGGGTTCGAGGCAGTGAGCTGATATTGAGTGGGGTTCAATGGGTCGCTTGTAAAGATCAGCCTGAACTGCTGACCACATGTCCGAGGGTCCTCATCAAACAAACAATAGTTGCTGTCTGTTACGACGCTACATTCTGTCTTGGCGGCACCTACCCACACTTCACATCCTTGAAAGGGATTCGCTGTACCGGCGTATAGACCATCTGGAGTAGAAAGTAATGTTCTGAAACCGTAGTTATTCGGATTGTTGAAACCATTTAGGTTTAGGGGGAACCAGTAGAGGCCGTTGGGGCTAATCCACATATCCGCCCCACCAAGATACTCCGCCAACTTTTGAATAAGTATGCCGATATCGATCTCTTGAAGGATTGCAAGCAATTGCTCCACATAGGCCTCATCTATTCCGCTACTAGCCAACTGATCAATCATTGAAGTAATGGTTCCCTGGTTCAGTTGAGAGAGTATTATGTCTATAGGTAAGAACCGTAAGAAACTGCCTGCGTCAAAGCTTCCTAAGTACAAAAGGCCGCAGTGTTCTTCCAGCTGCCAGCAGTAGAAGTTGAGGGGATTTCCGAATCCAGATGGCCACCCACTCAGCGGGGATCCCCTTGGTACCGTGGGCGCTGAAGGCCGATAGTTTCCAACTATCAAATCCCAGTTGTCTTCCGTGTCGATACGAATGAGGTCGAACCCCTTCAGACCCAGGGGTGGGATCGGCAGAGACATTGATCCTACATAGAGATTACCATTGAAAGTGTTCATGGTTCCTCCCCAAACATTCCAAGCGTCTCCCGCTCCACCATAAACCACTTGAACCCATTCATCTGTGGGGTCATTTGTCTCGCTTCTCCAAACCTCAAAGCCAGTCTCTGTGTTTTGTGTGGTGGCATAGAGATGCCCGTTGAAGCTAACCAAGGACAAAATGGCAGTATTGACGGACGCAAAATCCTCAAAGTCAACTACATTTTCCCATGTATCGCTCCTCGGAATGGGCCGTGGATCGTTAGACGCATAAATTTCGCCTGCTGTACCAAGGCCAAGATAGAGCTTTCCGTTGTGAACCGCAAGTGCCCTTGTATCAGACGGCCATGGTATGTTCTTGGATGTATTCACCGGCATCCAGTTTTCACCGTCAGTCGACATAATGAGTAGAGTCCGGCCAAATCCTTGTCCGACGCCGGCGTATATTGCCTCTTCACCATTTTTGTTCTTGAACGTGGTCATGTAGCGATATCCAATCCCTTCTGGATATGTATAACGGCCCGGACCTATGAAGGTGGGTGCCTTGCGGACTCTGGTCCACATGCCGTTGTGGTAACGCCAGATTTCCGCCGACATGTCATTAGACCACTCAATTACATCTGCTGGATTTGGAGCGTACTGATTGCCTGGGGTACTAGGATCTGGGTCTGGACCGAAGGGTGGAGGAGGCGATCCGTCTGGATGAGTAACTGCTGAGATTTCGAAATCCCAAGGGATAAGACCCAACACTTTGAACCCTAGACCAGCCATGTATGGAATGTTGCGGCCTGTCCCAACATATAGATCTCCCTTGAAGTAGGCCATGGCCCAAGCATAGTTGTTCAATGGGTCGCCGAAGCCGCCTGCGCTGATCCTCACGAAACCGTCGAAAAGTCCTTCAGGTCCTACGAAGCTCTCGGCATAACGAACCGGTAACATTGTTAGCAGCAACATCATAGTTATGATAATAACTGAGGATACAATTCGAATCTTCATTCTATTCGCCAAAGAATTATTTAGAGAGAGTTAAGGGCTAATAATATTTGTGAAATGATGTTCTAGAAGATTCGTCCAGATGTTTCTGCGAAATTCTATGAAAATTCATGTTCGAATTTCATCACTCTTTTTAACTGTCTCAGGGTTCAATCAGTATGCTTCCTTGTAACGGAAATTGAGGTCAGGAGTGCAGTTCATGTGATACTGAAACAGGTGAATGCGAAGTTGGAAGTTATGGGTTTCTCCTTATCCTGCGTCTCAGGAACACAGTCAAACCGGTGATGGTTGTTAGAATGATGGCGAAGACAAGTGCGTTTGGAAATTCTGGAATTACGACTATTCCAGCTTCCCCAACTAAGAGCAACGTATCTGCATCATACCATTCTACACGCCAGGTTCCAAGCTTAGTTGTGCTTGTGATATTGAAGAGTAGAAGATTCCCACTTTCCATTGCATAGCCTTGCCCAAGAATCTCGGTGTAGAAAGAGAGCGACTTCTCACTCACGTTGCCGTCAGGGTCATAAAGTTTCTGGGTGAAGAGAGTTCTCTTACAGTCATCAACACTTTGCCAGTTAATTTCAAAATGTAGGTAAACCGCCTTGTCGGTTAGTAGGAAACTACTTGTGGGAATCGGTTCTGTATCCTCTAGTTTGACGATTTGGTATGTTAGGATTGTATATCCAGGGTCGGAATTAGACAACCCTTGGGTACCAGATGCAAAAGAGCTGTCTACAAAAATCGTAAGCAATAACGCACAAAGAATTGTCTTTGAGATCTTTCCACCAACCACCGCTACTTGTACAATTTTTTTGTTCATCCAGCTTTCACCTATTTAGATATGTTTGAAATGTCCTAACTAATTAATTTTTACATGTTGCTCAATAAAAATTCCATCGTCAGACAAAGAGGTATGCTTGTGTGGAAAAGTTTCTAACCCCCTATTTAGGTCAAATATAATCCTCCAGAGAGGAAGCCCAAAAATCAACTGAAAGAAAAAAGGGAATTTGCGGGAGACATCTCCACTAGCTAAGCTTTAAACCCTTATCCCAACAATACCTTTACTGCGAGGGGGAGGCTTGATCAGGCTTGTCTATTCCGCATCGAGTGCGCGGTGTTAAAATATTAAAGGCGGTTTCGTCGCCGCTTAGGCTGCAGATTTTGAACTTACTTTTTGACAGAGGTCCTCTCTCTTACACGGAGCTAATGAGTTCGCTTAAGATGAATCCCAGTAGGGATGCTGGAAGGTTTGCCTATCACTTGAAGTCTCTGCTTAAGGCAGATTTGGTTGAGGCGGATGTGGAAACAAAGAAGTACTGCCTAACCGAGCTGGGTAAGACGGTTATTGATGTCGCAGACAGAATTGAAAAGAAAGCCTTCAAACCAAAAGGCATGCTTGTCCGAACTTCCCGATTCGCACTAGAAGAGTTTGACGTAAACAAAATCGCAAACTCACTCGCAAGAGAGACAAAAATGCCCGCCGAGTTAGCTCAAAAGGTGGCTAAGGAAGCGGAAAAACGGTTACT
>Ga0315309_1002315_pt1 | contig 11119 bp, 9 predicted proteins | sample TDP4_MG_FD_203080 | JGI IMG/M metagenome (GOLD analysis project Ga0315309, IMG submission 203080) | Freshwater sediment microbial communities from Lake Towuti, South Sulawesi, Indonesia - TDP4 | ecosystem: Environmental > Aquatic > Freshwater > Lake > Sediment | place: Indonesia: South Sulawesi...
CGTTGAGGCACACCAAGTCATCTTGTGGACAGATGTGAGCGAAGAAGAAGGAACAGGAATCGTTCACATAGCTCCCGGATGCGGAAAGGAAGACTTCGAGCTTGGGAAAAAATACGGATTACCAGCCGTGGCGCCCCTAAACGAGTTCGGAATCTTCATAGAAGGTTTCGATTGGCTTACAGGAAGCCATGTCTATGAATCAGCCAAGCCAATATTGGAGGATCTTGAGAAGAAAGGGCTCCTCTTCAAGACAGAGGATTACACCCATCGGTATCCGGTCTGTTGGCGTTGCGACAGCGAGCTCGTCTTCAGGCTTGTCGACGAATGGTTCATCTCCATGGGTAAGAAACTAAACAAACCCCTAGAGGAAGTGACGCAAGAGGAGAAGAGGGCAAACCTTCGATACCAGATCATGGAGTCTGCTAAACAGGTCAGGTGGATACCAGAGTACGGGCTTCAGCAAGAGCTCGATTGGCTCCAGAACATGGAAGACTGGATGATATCTAAGAAGAGGTACTGGGGCCTCGCATTACCGATCTGGGAGTGCCCAAAATGCGGGAACTTCGAGGTGATAGGCAGCAAACAGGAGCTCAAGTCAAGAACCGTTGAGGGATGGGAGGTCTTTGAGGGGCATACTCCGCATAGACCTTGGATAGACGCCACTAAGATTATGTGTTCTAGATGCGGCGCTAAAGCATTAAGGGTTCCCGATGTCGGAAACCCGTGGTTGGACGCTGGCATCGTAGCTTACTCAACCCTGAATTATAGCCATGATCGGGAATACTGGAAGAAATGGTTCCCAACGGACTTGGTCTGCGAATCCTTGCCGGGACAATTCCGAAACTGGTTCTACTCGATGCTGGCTATGAGCACCATTCTGGAAGGTTGTACTCCTTTCCACGCGTGTTTTGGATACAGCCTCGTTTTGGGCGAGGATGGAAGGGAGATGCATAAGTCTTGGGGGAACGCGGTGTGGTTTGATGATGCCGTTGAGAAGATGGGCGCGGATGTTATGAGGTGGATGTACTGCACGAACCGGCCTGAGAGCAACCTGATCTGGAATTGGGGAGAGGATGTTAAACGTCGATTCTTGATCCCTCTGTGGAACATATACAGCTTCTTTGTGACATATGCATCTCTAGACAATTGGACGCCTAAAGACTCGGTGAGCGATTTTTCCCTTCTTGATCGATGGATACTTTCGAGACTCCAAGTCGTGATCAAAGAGGTGACTATGTACCTCGATGATTATGACCCATTGGACGCCGCTAAGAGCCTAGAGGAATTCGTAGACGAATTGTCAACTTGGTACGTTCGTCGTTCTAGAAGGAGGTTCTGGAAGAGCGAGGCCGACGTCGACAAGAAAGCCGGTTACACGACGCTTTATACATGCCTAACAACACTTATCAAACTCCTAGCGCCTTTCATCCCCTTCACAACTGAAGAGGTGTACCAAAACATAGTGCGCGGCGCGGACCCCGAGGCACCTGAAAGCGTGCACCATAATGACTGGCCCAAAGCTAATGAGTCGCTGACAGATGAAGATTTGATGAAGGATATGAGTCTCGCTATAAAAGTATGCGGCTTAGGCCGTTCAGCACGCACAAAAGCAGGAGCGAAGCTGAGACACCCACTTCCTGAAGTCAAGATTTTAGCTGACGAGAACGAGCTACGGCCAGTGCAGAGGCTTGGAGAATTGATCAAGGACGAACTAAACGTGAAACAACTTAGCCTAACAACTCAAAGGAAGGACTTAATAGACTGTGAGATACGGTTGTTGCCGAGTGTCCTTGGGAAGAAATATGGCCGATTGTTCCCAGAAATATGTTCCAAAGTAGCGACCATGGATTCCGGTGCCGTGGCGTCAGCTCTACAGAAAGACCTCGGTCTAGACATTGAAATAGATGGGCAGGTTATCAGATTGCTGCCAGATGAGGTTGAGGTTTCTGAGGTGCCGAAGGAAGGCTACTCCATAGCGGATGAGGAGGGAATTACCGTAGGCGTAAACATAATTATCGGCGAAGATCTGAAGGAAGAGGGTCTTGCTCGAGACATCGTCAGGCGAATACAGAACCAGAGGAAAGAGGCTGGCTTCAACATAGCAGACCACATTGAGACCTATTACGAGGCTGGACCGAAACTCACGGAGGTATTTACCCACTTCGGCGAATATGTCGCCGCAGAGACATTGTCTGTTTACATACGCAAGGCGAAACCGCCCCAAGGAGCACACTTAACAGAATACAGTATTGCAGGAGAAAACCTGAGAATAGGATTGATCAAGGCGTCGTAAGCAGGCAGCAAACCTTTTGAGAGAAATGTATCCAGATTTTCGGAACATTTCTGATCTTTAAAGCCCGCTCGCTAACGGGAAGTCTTCACTACAATTGTGTCTGAGATGTAGTTGAACAATCTCTGTTTCCTAGTCGGATAAAGAATCCATCCGACTACGCAGTCTATGGGTAGTAAGAAGGCTTTCCCTATACTTTGGATGGCTGCATGCATGATATCAGTAGGCCCACCGTTAGACTGTGCTAATCTTATTTTCATCACCATCTTCCCAATCGACTGGCCATAAATTCCTTCCAGAACCATCCAGTAAACGAAATGGATGACGTTCTTCGCCCCAAAGTCGATGAAGGGAACCCACCGTGGAGCAAGCGGCATCCAAACGTATCCTGGCCACGTAATCCATCCTAGGAATGCTCCGAGAATTATGATGTCTATGAGCCAAGCGACGAATCTTTCACCCCAATACGCTAACAAAGGTTGAATTGGGGCTTGAACAGAGGCTCCGCAATTCGGACAGTAAACTGTACCCTCAGGCAGTTTGGTCCCGCAATTTCTACAGAAGGACATTATTGTTTGTTCCTCCTCTATCTATCTCATTCTTCTATTCGCCAATATCCCTCTTTGAAACTATATATCTATTCCGGCTGTAAAGGTTAAAATAACTCGTTGGAGAAAAATAGGTTCTGTCTATCTGGTTTGGAGAGGCGTTCAGCCTTGGATCTTGAGGATCGGATGACGCTTACAGCTCGGAACACTGAGGAGATCGTTACCCCTGAAGAGATGCGTAATCTCTTGGAAACCACGAGTAAGCCTAAGGCTTACTGGGGCTTCGAGTGCTCTGGGCTGTTACACGTTGGAATTGGCCTAATTCCCGGATTCAAGATCAAGGATATGGTGAAAGCTGGCTTCGAGTTCATCATTTTCTTGGCTGACTGGCACAGCTGGATCAACAACAAGCTCGGCGGCGTCATGGAGAACATTCGCGTATGCGGTGAATACTTCATGCATTGCTTTGAGGCTCTGGGTGTTCACTCCCCGGATAAGACGGTTTTCCTTTGGGCATCAGAGATCGCCAAAGACATTGCATACTGGGAGAAGGTCATACGGATCGCTAAGGCTTCCTCGCTTGGAAGAGTACGAAGAGCATTAACAATCATGGGCCGCGAGATGGACCAATCCGACATAGAGACCGCTTGGGTATTCTATCCATGCATGCAAGCCGCTGACATCTTCCATATGGAACTCGATGTAGCCTGCGGAGGCATGGATCAAAGGAAGGCTCATATGCTGGCCAGAGACGTTGCTGAGAAGATGGATTGGAAGAAGCCCGTGTGCATTCATACGCCTCTTCTTTTAGGTTTGCAGGGTCCAGAGATGACAGAAGCAACCACAGCGAAACGTTTCGATGAGGATACCGAGCTAAGTCGCCGAATCAGCTCGAAGATGTCTAAGAGTAAGCCGGAGAGCTGCATCTTTGTGCACGACTCACCAGGAACAATAAGATCGAAGATCAGGGCTGCCTATTGTCCGCCTAGACAGGATGAAGGGAACCCCATTCTTGAGCACGCAAGGTATATAGTCTTTCCGGAGCTTGGAAACCTAGAAGTTCCTCGTGCATCAAGGTATGGCGGACCATTAACCTTCGAGAGCTACAATGCTTTGAGAGAAGCTTACCTGCGAGGTGGCGTGCATCCGTTGGACCTGAAGAATGGGGTTGCAGAGGCGATCATACAGATACTGGAACCCGTGAGAGAACACTTTCGGGCGAACCCGAAACCCCTGGAAAAAGTCAAGAAGATCGAAACGACAAGATGAAAAGAAAAGATTTGCTCAACGTAAACCGTGTCGACGGCGAAAGCATTAAAAACAGCCATCTTCAGTTTGGGGTGTCTTACTTCCTGCCTAGAAGCGGGAGAGAAATGGTTGAGGTATAAGTAATCAGCATGCATGCATGCTGGTGACTGCTTTCAGCATGTTTTTCTTGGCGGAACTAGGCGACGAGACACAGCTTGCTACGATGAGTCTTTCCTCGAAATCTTCTGAGATTTCCGTATTCGCTGGGGCCATGTTAGCCTTCTTCCTAGGGGATGGCGTAAGCGCTCTGACAGGAGGCGAATTGCTGAGCTTTCTTCCCGGTAAACTAGTTAGTGTCAGTTCAGGTTTGGTCTTCATTTTTTTCGGCGTCTTCTCTCTCATTCGGCGGGAGAAGAAAGTGGGTGTTGAGAGAAGGAAAGAGACTTTCCTGAAAACGTTTTCGCTCATCTCTCGTATGAAGCTGGGAGACAAGACCCAGCCCGCGTCTATTTTCTTAGCGGCAGAACTCAAGAATCCCCTCATCGTGTTGTTAGGGGTTATGCTGGCGTTTTCGATCGTGACAGGAATAGGGGTAATCTTTGGAGCGAAACTCCTGAGATTTTTGCCTGAAAGATACCTAAAAGTCGGTGGTTCGATTCTGTTCATATTCTTCCGGCTTATCTTCATCCCAAACGCAATAACCGACGTTCCATTCATCGACTAAATCACTCCGGTTTTCCGCGGAAAAAGACATTAATGATAGATAGGCAAGTCTGATGCTTGGCTGAAAGAGAATGAGAAACTCGAAAAGACTGGCAACCTCTACGTAATGGACGCCCTTGATGAACATGGCTTAGGAAATATCAGTTTAAACGCTAACAGAATCTTAATAATTTCAGAGGAAGATCCTATACTTTTTGCACAAAAAAGGTTTCGAAAGGCTTGCGTCGTTGTTCAACTTATATCGCAACATAATACGAGCGTAAAGGTCAGTATGTTCAGAAGATTAAAATATCATTGACCTTCCCAGTGATAAAAGGGATGATCAATGGCGAAATTCAGCAAGGATTGGGAAGGGGCTGGAAGAAGTGGACTCAAAGGTGTCTTGAGACCTCAGACGCCTCTTAGATCGAGACTTGAATTTGCCATAAGAAGGATCGACACCCAGGCTCAATCTATCGAAAGCACAATGAACCGTCTCAAAGAAAGGGACAAAGCCATATTTTCGAAACTCGTCGACGCATATTCGAACCATGACACGCAACGGGCTAACGCCTACGCTAATGAGTTGGCTGAGATACGCAAGATGGCAAACTTCATGATGAGCGCCAAACTAGCTCTAGAAAGAGTCGTCCTAAGGCTAAGCACAGTAACTCAGCTCGGTAACGCCGCGGTAGCATTAGCGCCAGCTGTGAAGGTTCTCCAGAGCGTTCGCTCAGGAATCGGAGGCATCTTACCAAATGCGGGACAGGAGCTGGGTGAGATTGCAGCGTTACTCGACGAGATAATGATTGAAACTGGTCAAACTACCGGCGCTGGCTTCGGCTTCGAAGCTGCAAGCGAGGATGCTCAAAAGATACTTAATGAAGCAGCCGTAGTGGCAGAACAGAGGATGAAGGAGAAGTTCCCAGAGCTGCCCACATTGAAAGCAGGGGAGCACATAGAAGAGTCCCAGTACGGAAACCCGTAACCTGACCAGAAATGCGAATGTAAAACCACAATTTTCCTTTCTTTTTGGAATGAGAAAGCGGTTATGAGAATAAAAGAGGGGCAAAACAGATGGAAAAAAGGGAAAAATTGAAAATAGCCGGCGCAGTTGCTTTCATCGCGTTCGTCGGATTCCTGTTGGGGACAGCGTCTTTCTTCATATACTCTGAAGGACTCCCATTTCTCGCGCGGGTCTTTCCTCAGATATTGCAGATGAGATGGGTAGTGTGGGGGCTTATCGGTGCTTTCGTATCTGTAATGTGCGGTCTGATCTATGCCTATTCGCTAGGGAGACTGAGAATGCTTGGGACATTAGCATTCATAGGCTTCCTCGGCTTTCTATTGGGAGTAGCATCCTTCTTCGTCTACTTTGAAGGATTGCCGATCCTCATGGCGATCTTTCCTCAGCTGTTCCAGATAACTTGGGTAATGTGGGGAGTTATCGGCGCATTCCTATCGGTGATATGCTGTCTGATCTATGCCTATCTACCCTAAGATAACATCCAAGAATGAGGGAATTTCAGCAGCTCCGGACAACGATCTTTTGGCTTAGATGCAGAGGTCTGATTCTGGACGCAATTCTCCCGAGTCGAGAGTGTAAGGACTAGCAGAAACCGGGATACCCATGGTTTTCGCGTCTCTGTCTAATCCTAATTCCCTCTTTCAGGGAAACATGAGGGCGCTAACAGTTAGAGAGGTCCTGCTAACTGCAATTGCTGGAGTAACAGGCGGCTTAGACGTCCTTTTCGTCAAAGAGGTTTTGGGGGCTGATGCGCTCGTTCTCGGTTTGTTCGCCTCCATATGGTCAGCGGTCTTCCTACTCTTCGTACTACTGGGAGGATGGGTTGGGGACAACTATAACAGGAAAGGAGCCCTGCTTCTAGGAACAGCCATAACCTTGCCCAGCCCCCTGATAATGGCTTTAGCCAAAACATGGCATATGATGCTTCTTGTGAACTTTCTAGGCGCCATAGGCGCGGCTTTGGCTACCCCTGCCTATGTTGCGCTTCTTGTTACTTCCGTGGAGCAGAATCGCCGAAGCCGCGCAATCGCCCTCATGAGCGCCCTAAGCAGTCTGACCAACACTTTAATTCCTCCTCTAGGGGCTTTCGCCATACAATTGTTTGGTGGGTTAAATGAGACAAGGACAATGTTTCTGCTTCAATTTGTGTTCTCCTCAGTGGTTTGGATTTACACGCTAAGAGCTTTGCATGTCAACCCGATGGTTAAGAAGAAAGAGACAAAAGGATTTTTCCACGTGATCAGCGACATTTTCGGCCGAATGAGGAAAACTTATATTACTTCAAAGGAGAGGAAGGCTACTCCTTGGCTTTATATCTCATTGACTGGACCCTTAGCTTGGGAGGTAGTGGGGCCCTTCTGGGCGATATACGCAGTCGAAACCTGTGGGTCTCCATTGCTTGTTGTGGGTCTGCTAGTCTCCGTCTACAGTTTGACCCATGCCGTCCTTCAGCTTCCGTTGGCAAAGCTTTCAGACGAGAAGGGGCGGAAGAAGGTCATTCTGATGACTCGTCCGTTTCTTTACCTTTGCTTAGTAGCTTTACTGTTGGGAGGAACCTGCAGGAGTTGGTTCTTAACTCCTTTGATTCCGCTTTTGGCTTGGGTGTTAAGAGCTATTGGAGATTCCTCAAGTCCCTCGTGGACGGCAGCCTCGACCGAGGTTATGCCAGAAGAGATGCAGAGTGAGTGGGAGGCGTTGAGAACCTTTCTATGGCGGCTCACTGCGATTCCCGCAAGCCTGCTAGGTGGACTGCTTTGGAACATCGATCCAAGGTTACCATTCATCATGGCGTTAGCAGTGGATGGATTACTCAGATTCCCAGCATTGATGTACCTAGTACCGGAAACCCTTCTTGTCCACCGAACTTACCCTCATTCTCTAGGTCCTCACACAGTTATCTACGGGCTGCCCGGAGCAGGACTAACATCCGCAGCCCGGCTTGTTCAAAAGCAGATACATGCGGAGCTCATGGATGAAACACTCATACAAGAACAACACGCGATGAGGGGTCTTAAGACATTAAACCTTCTGAAAGTAAACGGAAACAAGAGGATAACGAGGCAGATAGATGAGATTCTGACCAATAAGGAGACGAAAATCATCAAGGGTGAGCCAGCTGTGTTCGCTGCTAAAGAGGCAGATAAAGCAACCATCGTGCTGCTCGTAGCGTCGAAGGAAGAAAGGATCATGAGGGAGGCGAAGAAAATGGAGAAGCCTGAATTTGTCGCTCTAAAGGAGCTAGAGGACCAAGATCGAAAGATTGCCAAGCTCACACGCCAACTCTATGGAGCTGACATATCAAAGATGCCGCCTTTCGACGTCGCCATCAACACAGACAGGGTTCCACAGGAAAAGGTTGCGAAGATTATCTCGATGCTTCGCGAGGAAGAGATAGCGGCTGAGAATACCGCCAAGTAACATAAATCTTCTTATTTGTAGTGAGCTTAATTCTCAAATATCTATTGACCAAGATTCAGAAGAGTCGGACTTGGTTTAGATGAGGCCTGTAGACAGAGTTCTCTTGACTATTGGACATGAAGAGCCTGACTTCGTTCCCTTGACGGACCACATTTACATGCCAAGATCTCTTGAAGGCATCTTGGGAGCAAAGGGCGTACGTGTGAATACACCTGAGAAATATGTGAAGGTTCATCGCCTTCTGGGATTAGACCTGATCTCTGCTTTTTCGGACGCTGGCGGTACGGTTAAACCCGAAGTTACGTCAGCAGATGAGGAATTTGACGAATGGGGAGTAAGGCAGAGAATTAGAGACGGAATGCCGTGGTACATTGAAGGTCCCATAAAAGACATTGACGATTTTGGGAATTACGTAACGCCTGACCCTTTCTTACCTACAAGATTTGAGTCTGCACAAGCGATCATCAGGCTTGTCAAGGGAGACTTAGCGGTTGCAGGAATCGTGGACGGACCATTTACTAGGTGCTGGCTTCTCTCAGGCTTCGACCTATTTATTAAGGCTCTGTATACTCGACTGGAAAGCGTTGAGAGTCTCCTAGACAGGATAACAGCGTACATAGTTGGCTTAGGAAAAGGGCTCATTGAAGCCGGTGTGGATCTGATATGGATTGCGGACGACCTCGGAATGGTGAATGGGCCCTTCTTGAGTCCAGAAATGTTCCGAAATGTCATATTCCCACATTTGGACAAGATAGTTGGCACTTTCAAGAAACAAGGGATGAAAGTCCTGCTTCATTGCGATGGACAGATCATGCCTCTGATGGACGATCTGGTCAAAATTGGTTTAGATGGCGTTCACCCTATTGAAAGGAAGTCGGGCATGAATCTCATAGAGATGAAGCGGAAATATGGAGACAGGCTTACTTTGGTAGGTAATGTTGATGCTACTGAGGTGCTCCCGCACGGGAGAGAGAAAGATATCAGAGTGCAAGTCTTCGAATGCCTGAAGACCGCTGCGCCCGGAGGAGGATATATACTAGCTTCGGACCACTCTATACATGAAGGAGTCCCGCCTGGAAATGTGTCGATAATGTTTAGACTCGCAAGAAAACATGGGAGATATCCAGTTAGGACTTTTCAATCTTAGTCACAGGTCAATTGGTCACATCAGGATTTGTGAAACCTCAAATTCCTTTGTGGTGAAACGGTCTATAGGGAAGGATTATCGTGGGCATCCTTGAAGCGATATGATGAAGAGAGCATTGAAGTCCCGTTTCATCGCTTAGGTGTGGATGGAGCAAAACACTCTGGAGGTAGTTCGAAGCTGGGAAGGTATAAGTATTCATTTTGTATACAAGATTCTTGGTGGTGGACATGGATGAAGTTGTCACATCTAGGCTTTCTGAGGAACTAGTTGCAAAGGTGGACCGAGCGGTTTCGAGGGGGTACTTTCGGAGCAGAAGCGACGCTTTGAGGGCTATTGTTGAGGGATACTTCAGGGAACATCCCGAGCTTTTCCTTGGAAAGGAAATCGAAAATATTCTGGCAACAGCACCGAACCTCTCTGACGAGGAGTTGGAGAAGCTTGGATCTAAGCTGTTCAGAGATATGAGTGTTGCTAAGCTCGTCGCCGAGGGTAGAGAACGATGACTCTTCTCTACCTCGACACGAATGTCATCCTAGCAAGATACGCTTCTAATGAGCCGCAGCATAAGGCTGCAAAGAATATTATCAACCGTATTGAAGAGGGGGAGATGGATGCCTTGACATCGGTTCTCACGCTTCTTGAGGTCGCCAGTGTAACTGCCAAGGCCTATGAGAGGTTTGTGGATGTAGGTGAAAATATGAAACGTGAAGATGTCACTAGCGCCTTCCTAAGAAAGGTTATAGGTCTTATGAACCTGAATTTTATTCCGATGGGCGGAGAGATCGACTTGAAGATCGCTGAGCAAAACCTGAAGTTTCCGACTGTCTTGGCGGTAGCTCTTGAAATAGCACCGAAAACCGGGCTCAAAATCTTAGATAATATTCACCTCGCAACAACAATCGTCGCGTCTAGAATTTATGGTCAGAAAAAAGATTACTTCGTAACGATAGACGAAGAAATCCTGCAACGCCGTGAACACGTTGGAGATTGTATAGAAGCCCGAGTTTCCACACCGGTCGAAATGGTAAAACTGTAGTTGGTTCACTGTGCCAACTTGGTTAGGCGAACCCCAAGTCCTTTTCTGGTAAGGAACTTATGGGAAAAATTGTCTTAATCAGCGGTTAAGTCCATGCGTTTCAAGCGTAAAGTCTTTATCTCGAATGGTTTCAGGTCTAACGTAACCGTGTCTTTCTCAAGCTTCAATCTATCAATCTCTTTTTCCATCAAGTCGACTTCCAAAGCCCGTTCAAACTTGAAACCGAACAGAACCTCTGTTCTAGCTCCTTCTCCCGTCGCATCGTACATTCTTACAACGATGTCGTTAGAGTCCTCAGCCATCTTGATGCATGATACAACCACGTTCTCAGGATTAACTTGAATGAAACTTTTGGATTCCGGCATCGATCCCTTGGAAGACGGATCGGTCACTACGATGGATTCTAACGGATGGTTCAACTCGCAGCCTCTCCTGAATGTTTGAGCCCTCTTCCAGTCTCCCTTATGCGGATATATGGAGTACAGTACCTCGTGCTTTCCGTAATCCGGCTTTGGATCTGGACTGTAACTTGTCCTTACAAGCGTCATCCTAATGGTATTTCCTTTCACGTCGAATCCGTATTTTGAATCATTAAGAAGGCTTACGCCGTAGTCTTCGTCAGAGATGTCGACCCATTCAAGAGCTGGCACCTCTCTCCCGTCCGAAGGGCGTTCAATATACCCGAAGGGTATCTCAAAGAAGG
>Ga0315309_1002318_pt1 | contig 11116 bp, 7 predicted proteins | sample TDP4_MG_FD_203080 | JGI IMG/M metagenome (GOLD analysis project Ga0315309, IMG submission 203080) | Freshwater sediment microbial communities from Lake Towuti, South Sulawesi, Indonesia - TDP4 | ecosystem: Environmental > Aquatic > Freshwater > Lake > Sediment | place: Indonesia: South Sulawesi...
TCACTTGGTCTTTCTCCATCTGTGAGTATCTTCTTTATCTCACAGATTTGAGTCAGTTATTCCTAGTTTCTTTGCATCTTCTAGCCACTTGTTGACTTGGCACTCTCTGAGTTCACTGGGATCCTCAAATATCCTTGGATGCGCTCTGATGAAATCTGCACAGGCAAAAGTTTAATATATCACTTCAAATGATTTTCGCTCCAAGAAAACTGAGAAGATGGTGTGCATTGGTAAGGGATGAACGATTATCCGTAGACTTTGCAGGGGTAAAACTTCCCAGCCCAATAGGTATTGGCGCGATAGCAACATTCATGGGCAGTTCAATACCCGACGAAGACGTAGCCAGAATATTGCTCAAATCCACCGAAGCAGGTGCAGGATACATTTCGGTGGGAGCACTTTGCTCTCTGCCAGAGGAATATGTCCTAAAAAAGAAAAGCGAAGCTTCGTCAGAAGAGTGGCAAAAAATTATACGGAAACACTTTGGTGGTAAGCCTGTTAGACGATGGCTGAAAGATGGAGAAGGATGCTTCTTACACAGATTAGGTGCCCTGACACCCTACGGTATTCCAATAGAAGGTTTTGCAAAATCCTTGGAACTTAAAATGCCCATTATAAAAATGCTAGAGAAAAATAAACCCGCAGGTGTCCCAATAATCGCTAACATCGAAGCTGCAGGAGATCCTGAATCCTTCGTTATGGCTTCAAAGAAAGCGGAAGAAGCAGGTCTTGATATGATTGAATTAAACGTGTCATGCCCTTTCTTTGCCACAGTCAGCGGAAACATAGACGCGTTCTTAAAAGGAAAATTCGTATTCGCCAACATGGGCGCCATTATGGGCGACTCTCCCCAATTCCTAGAGGAGGTAGTTAAAGAAGTTACTCAAGAGGTAAGTATTCCAGTAGGAGTTAAGCTGACACCTGAAACTGGATTCCCTAGGGTGATAGAAATTGGCAAGCGAGTGAAAAATGCTGGGGCCACTTTTATAACAACAGCCAACATGGGTGTCACCATTCCACCACCAGATATCTACAATAAGGGGAAAACAACATTACCGTTTACTAACGGAAACCCACTTATTGGTTACGGAGGTAATCCACTAAGACCAATTATACGCAAACATGTTGCCGCTCTTAGCATGTATGTACCAGATATGGATGTACTGGCTATGGGAGGCATAATGAACGCGGAGCATGCAATCCAGATGATGATGCTTGGGGCTAAGGCTGTGGGGCAGTGCGCTACTGTCTTCTTTAAAGGTATTCGCTACCTGAAATCAGAGATTGAGTTTATCCAAAAATTCATGAAAGAACAAGGATATGACAGTATAGAGGAAATTCGAAAAGTAGGGATTGAACAGCTCAGAACAGCTGACAAACCCGAGGATCTAACGGCGAAGGCTCAAATTAATCAAACTAAGTGCACGTTCTGCAAGATATGCGTTGACAATATTTGCGCTGCGCTTTACGTGAAGGATAACAAGGTGGCGGTCTCCGAGAAATGCATAGGTTGCGGCCTCTGCGCTATGGTGTGTCCACCTAATGCAATAGAATTAGTAAAGGCCTAAACTTTTATTTTCCTCTTTTTTGGAATTGCTGGAATGCCTCTCGGTGTCAGGTTTTAAGACAAATAAGTAATCATCCAAAAGGTTCGTAATCCTCTATTCTTTCATCCGCCGGAGAAATTGCTTGGTTAAATAACAAACAAAAAAGTAAGGGGAAAATTCTCGTCTATGCTAGTCCGAGCTCCTTCAGTTTTGAAGATGTAGGTTTTCCATCAGTCCAACCACGTACGTCATAGTAATCAGAAAGCAACTTAGACAACCTGACCGGGATCGGATTCGGAATTTCAAGGAAGCGTCTGGGTAGAGTGTCATCTTTTCCGGTGAATCCCTCCCTATTGATGAACATCCTTTCAAGATTGTATATCCTCTCACCAGTTTTCATCATATCGTCAACAGTCCAGTTCCATCCAGTCACACCGTTTATGAATTCAGTTACCTCGGGTGCTCCAAAAGCATTGATCACAAACTTGCATATCTGCGCGGAGTCAACTACAGCAAAGAGATCCTGGAACATTTTAACCCATTTCGCCTTATCCGCCACCGCGAATCTGTCCAACTTTTCTGGCATCCCAAAAATCTCCACTTGAATCATGTATGCTCTCAGGTGGCACCCTCCTCTATTCGATGTTGCGAAACCGAGAGCATGTCCTTGAACCCCTCTTGGATCATAAGCTGGCAACTCCAAACCTTTAACCTGCATGGCGAGTTCAGGGGCACCATACTTCTTTGCGAGCCTCATGGATCCATCAGCTATTTCATCGCCAAACCCTTTTCTGCGAGCGGTCATTTCAACTAAGTTAACTATGGTGTCAACAGCGCCCCATTTAAGGTCGAGTTTCCCGAGCTTGTTCTCGGGGATCTTTCCTTTCTCAAACAGCTCCATCGCACATGCTATAGTGGATCCATAGCTGATCGGGTCCATACCCATGTCATCACAGAGATTAGCTGCTTTGATCACAGCTTCCAAGTTATCGATGCCGCAGTCCGCGCTCAAAGCCCAGCAAGCCTCGTATTCAGGTCCCTCGCCATCGATCTTGTATGGCCCAGTTTTCACTTCCGTTACTCTTCCACATTTAATCGGGCAACCCCAGCATCCTATGTTCTCCTTCAAGTACTTGTCTCTGAGAGTTTCTCCACTGACATTGTCTGCCTTAGGAAAGTAACCGGATTGGAAGTTTCTTGTTGGCAGAATTCCGTTTTCGTTTGACACGTTTATTAATGTCATCGTTCCGAGTGTCGGGAGGCCCTGTCCTGTAGCGCCGTTTTCCTTGATCATCACTTGAGCTTTCTTAACAGCTTCGCGAAGTTTAGTCTCGTCAGCTATTGGAACTTTCTTGCTGCCTTTTACAGCTATTGCCTTCAGGTTCTTGGAACCCATTACAGCTCCCACACCTGTTCTACCAGCTGCTCTATGCTTTCGGTTGATTATGCCTGCTATTAGGACGAGGTTCTCGCCAGCGGGGCCTATGGAAGCTATCTTAGCGTTCTTCTCTCCGATCTCCTCTCTTATCGAGTCCTCAGTATCCCAGACACCTTTACCCCACAGTCTGGTTGCACTCTTGAACTCCACAGCTCCATCATGGATCCACATGTATACGGGCTTAGGAGCCTTGCTTTCAAATATGATCCCATCGTAGCCCGCAAATCTGAGTTCCGGTCCCCAGTCTCCGCCGCAGTTCGAGTCTCCTATTCCGCCTGTGAGTGGAGACTTTGTTATAACGTGGAATCTTCCTGCCGTAGGTACGTATGTTCCAATTAATGGGCCTGTCATGAATATGAGTTTGTTTTCCGGCTTCAATGGATCGGTTTTAGGTTTTAGTTCATCGTAAAGGATCTTCACTCCGAGTCCGCGACCGCCGATGTACTTTCTCAGGACTTCGTTCCCCATCTTCTCAACTTTGTGACTTTCCTTAGCTAAATCTACTCTTATGATGGATGCTTCCAAATGTCCTAGCACCCTCCAAAATCATACTCCTTTTTCCTGATCAGGCTTCGAGCCCTTTAAAAGTCTCGGCACGAATGACGATGTGCATCTCTTTTATACTATGGAAAGTTTTCACTTATTGCTGTTAGCTTAAGCCTCAAATATGGGGATCCCTTTCCAGTGGAGAAACTCCTGGAGGATACTTTGATTTCAGCTCTTCGATAAATTCCGATAACTTACTAACAACTGCATTTACTAGTTTTTCGCCCTTCTCTCTAGTTGCTTTGGTGGCATCACCAAGTACACCTAGTTTATAGACTTCGACTTGAAAGTGAGAATGCGTAATGTTATGACCAGGAAAACCGCCTTCTTGAGGCAGCCCGGTGGGTCCACCGAACCATTTCTTGTCGATAATGCTTGGCGCACTCTCTTTGCCAGCCTTGCTCATGTCCACAAGCTCTGGATATAAATACAAGGCTACCGCAGTTTCGGTCTCATCGGCATGTACAAAATGGGTTTCACAGACTTCACTTATTGTATTCTTGATAAGCTCCCACCAAGTGGCGATTGCAATAAAGGCTTTAGTTTCCAATGCTAACTCGTGTAAGGCTCCAACATAAACCCACTGTTGACCATGTCCATTAACAACTATTATTTTTTTGAAACCATTCTTCGCAAGTCCTGTTATGACATCTTTTGCAAATTGCTTAAGATTATCTGACTTAATTGGAATTGTCCCTGGAAAGCCGTATTGCATATACATGTGAGCGCCATACCATATTGGAGGAGCAACGAGAGCTCCTGTCTTTTTTGCCACAAGCTCAGCTATTTTCTGAGTATTTAATGAATCTGAACCGACAGGACAATGGGGACCATGCATTTCTACTGAGCCTACTGGTAACAGTATGATGTCGCATACTTTTGTTTGCTCCCTTATTTCTGGCCAACTTAACTCGTGGTACAATACGCTCTTTCGTCTCAAAGACTCTTCACCGATTATTTCGGAATCGCTAAACCCTTTGTTCCCTTTTTGGATTGAACTGCTTCTGGGTAGTACTTCTTAATCATACGGTCAACCAACACTGCCTGAATTGCCATTCTTACGCCTTCATCTTTTGTTGTTGGCACGCCGTGACTTACGAGGGCCGAATTACCTGTTTTCAGATGTATTGGTGCGCCTATTCTAACCATATCTGGCGCCTCGTAGGTTCTTATCATCCCGCCAGTTGAAGCAGGATTATCTACATGTATGTCAATTGGTACCTTAACAGACTGTCTTATAGCAGCAATCATCGGTAGGGTCAAATCCCTAATAGGATTTATAGAGTCTGCACCCAGCATTTCCAACACCTTAAAGGACACAGGATTTCCGTGTCCACAATGAGCAGACAATTTGAAACTCATATCCCTTGGGATTTTCCCATCCTTTCTCATTTCGTTCAGTAGCCAAAGAAGCCCCTCGTCGTAAACAAGTATCCCTCTACAGCCAAGTTCTATAGCTCTCTTGACATCCTCGACGGCTCTGACAACCTGCTCCATTCCTCTTAGCCTGTAGCCAATTCTACCCGATTCAGGCGTACCTGTTGCTCTTTGAGGGCTAAGATCATACTGCGCTCTAGGACCAACTGATAGGTTAAGTTCAACTTTATGGTCTTTTGCAAGTTGTATGTACTCCTTTAGTTCGTCGTCTGTGTGTACCATAATTCCACGTGTTTCATCGATTCTATTTATGACCACGCCATTTTTCTCTGCAGTCTCAAGGATTGCCATCATTGTTGTCGCCGAGTTGACGGTGGGCACTTCCAGTCGGTATTGCGCACCGTCAGAAAATCTAAGCTTTGATTCTGGCAGTTCGTTAAGATCGTGATCCGGAAAACCCTTTTCCCCTAAATATGCTCGTGTTTCTTTGCCGATCAACATACGGATATCACGTCCAAGTAATTCATTGACATTCAGACACTTATTTAAAGTTTAACTAGCTGCACGCATATATCGGCATTAATTTGGTTTTTAATGTATTCTATCCTGTTCTTGGGGTTCGCATAACCGCGCGCTTTCGGAAGCTTTCGATTCCACGTGGAATAACTCAAAGAAACTATTCAGTAATCTATTACACCTTTTTCTTTAAGTTGCTTGCACTTTTTCTCGCTTAAACGAACAAGGCGTTCCAGAACTTCTTTAGTGTCTTCTCCAAGTCTTGCCACACCTTTCCAGATTTTACCAGGAGTTTTTGAGAATTTTGGGACTATTCCTATCTGTTTCACTAACGTTCCTGTCGTTAAGTCTGGAACTTCGACTATGTCGCCTCTCTTAAGCCAGTGTTCATCTTTCAAGATACCATCCGGAGTCGATACTATAGTACAGGGCACATTGCATTTATTGAAGTACTCTTCCACTTCCTCTTTCGTGTGATTTTTAAGGTACTCTCTAAGTATTCTGTCAAGCTCTCTTCCCTTGGGGCTATTGAGCAGCTCTGGAGTTCCAGAGCACTCTTCATATGTAAAACCTTCAAGATTAATACCTGTAGCATCGGACATAGCTTTTATAAACCTCTGGAAGGTGAACGACCCAACTGCACCTATTGCGACCCAGCCATCCTTTGCTTGGTAGAATCCGTAAGGTTGCTGGTTGAAAACCCTGTGAACCCCTTCTCCTTCCCTCAGATAACCAAGATTGTAATACATTGTAAAGTACATTTCGATGATCCTTGCAATGGCTTCAAACTGTGCTGCATCCACGACTTGGCCCTCTCCAGTTTTCTGAGCATGAATATATGCTGATAAAGCCCCTATAACTCCAAAAAGGGCTGTAACGTAATCCCCTGCGTACAGAGGCAATCTATAAACTTCGTATTCAGGAGTTGAAGCCACCCTGCACCATCCTGAATACGCCTGAGAGATTATATCATAGCTGCCTCTCTTGCATTTTCCTGGATCTCCACCAAACTCTGGTCTACCATATCCACTAACGTGTACTATTGCTATTTTTGGATTAACTCCAAAGATGTCTGCATCTCTTATTCCGTACCTTTCCCCGAGCCAAACTAGATTTTCGACGAAGATGTCAGACTGCTTGATGAGTTCGTAGAAAATCTTCTTGCCCTCATCAGATTTCATGTCGAGTGCGACACTCAGCTCATTTCTACTTCTGCAGACGAACTCCCCACCAATCTTCTTACCATCAACCTCATAAAAAGGAGGGATAAATCTCTGAACGTCGCCAGTACCTGGCTTCTCGATATGTATTACTTCTGCCCCAAGATCGCCAAGCAAGGTGCCTGCAGTAGGACCAGCGACGATGTTTCCCGCAACTAATAATCTTATGCCGCTGAGCGGGCCATATCTAGGTGGAAAAAGAGGAGCTGGGATTCTCTCGGCAGCCATAGTCTATTACACCTTACCTTATTTTCCGACCCTCTAGTCCTGATAGTCTCCCAAGCGGCTCTGCCGCCGATTTTGTTCCTTACGGTTCACATCAAACATTATTCCAGAGAGCTCTATACCGTTTTCGGCATAGTCTCTAAACCTGACTTCTCTTGGCTTGTCAATATCGTAAAGCGTGCTTCGGCGACTAAGTTCCTCCAGCGTAGTCCCTTCTTCCGAATTTGGTGATTCCAGCAGCTACAATTGCAGCATTTCTCAAAAATCAACTTCCCCTAGAATTTAGATTTCCTTTTGTATATGAAGGCTTGAATACCTTCAGCCATGTTGTCTGTGAGAGATATGTCGCCTGAAACTGCAGATTCTATGAAGCAACCAGCCTCTAGAAAAGACATGGCTCCAAGAGCTACGGCCTTCTTAAAGTACCTGACGGCAATCGGAGGCAGTTCCGCTACTTTTCTAGCAAATTCAAGAGACTTCTGTTTGAACTCTCCACTAGGATATACTTCGGAGACGAGGCCGAGTTCGAGTGCTTTTTGTGCATCGATGTTCTTTCTTAGAAGTATGATATCTTTAAGCTTTCCTACACCAACCAGGTAGGCCAGCCTCTGTGTTCCACCCCATCCCGGTGTTATCCCAAGATTGAGTTCTGGAATACCAAGGAAGGCTTTGTCACTCATCACTCTCAGATCACAAGCCATTGCCAACTCAAAACCCCCTCCAAGCGCTGGACCGTTTATTGCGGTGATTACGGGTTTTGGATTGAGTTCAATGCTTCTGAAAACTCTGTGACCAGTTTGGCTGGATTCAACAACTAGTTCTGGTCTTCCTGAGGCGAATATCGAGAGGTCTGCTCCAGCACAGAAGTTATTGCCCACTCCCGTAATCATCACTGCTCTTACTTCCTCGTCTCCTTCCAACATACTAAGGGCGTCGTTGATCTCTGCAAGGAAAGCTAGATTAAGTGCGTTTGCCCTCCTTGGTCTGTTGAGATATATAATACCGACATTTCCTGCCTTTTCAACCAGAACAAACTCATAGCTCCCTCTTCCGTATTTGTAGAACCCTTCGTTAGTCTTTCTTCCAAGCTTGTTTTCTTTGACCATTTCCTCAAGTACTGGATTGGGCTTGTACCTTTCCTCTTTGTATTTTTCGTGAAGCTCTCTCAATTTTGCTACTATCCCGTCAATTCCTGTCTCGTCAGCCATTCTGAGCAAGCCCCTTGGATAGTTCAGACCGTTTAAAACTGCAGGATCTATTTCTTCGGCTGTTGTAATACCTTTTTCAATCAACCACGCAGCTTCGTTGACTGCGGGGGCGACGAGTCTAAGCAGATCGAATTTTGCCCCCGCTCTCAGCGGCACTTCATTTGTCTTCCCTTCACTCCAGTCGTAGAAGCCCTTACCGGTCTTCTTTCCATAGTGACCCGCGTTGTAAAGTTTTTCAAAGATGGGAGCCGGCCTGTAAGTTTCTCCAAGCTTTTTTCTGAGGTACTCCAAAACGTGATAGCTAACATCTATACTCCCGCCTCCGAGAACATCATGGAGCTCGAAGAGCCCCATCGGGAGCCCCATTCTGTACTTAACTGCTGAATCAATTTCCTCTACTGTTCCTTCACCCATTTCTAAAGCCCACGCAGCCTCGTTTGACATTGTGTTGAAGATTCTGTTTACTATGAATGCTGGGGCATCTTTCTTGACATGAACTGTGATCCTATCAATCTTTTTCGCAAAATCTTCGACAACTTTCACAGTTTCTTGGTTGGTCTTTTCACCCCACACAATTTCAAGTAGTTTGAGAATTTTTGGTGGGTTGAAGAAGTGCATCCCTATGAACTCGCCATGTCTCTTGGTTGCACTCGCAATCTCAGTTATGCTCAGAGACGATGTATTTGTAGCAAATATTGTATGCTCTGGAGCATACTTTTCAATATCGCTAAAGACCTTCTTTTTGAGGTCAAGTATCTCGGGAACAGCCTCAATTACGAGGTCGGCATCCTTTACGGCATCAGCTAAACTTATCGTAGTTTTTATTCTCTCCATTATACTTTCTACATTTTCCTTTATGTATCCCCTCTCATAACTGCTTTTGAGTCCCTCTCTTATCTTTTCAACAGCTTTCTTCAGTATCTCTCCACTTATGTCCATTAATTTCACATAGAAACCCCTCATCGCAACTACTTCTGCAATCCCGCTCCCTATGGCACCTGCTCCAACAACGGCAACGTTCCTAACATCCAACATTTCTCACCCCGTAGTCAGTTTCGCTTATAAACGTGAAGAGCTAATAAACGTTTTTAATAAAGAAAGCGCGCATAAGTGTTCATTTACAGGATGTTGATAGAATTTAAATTACCGCTCTAATTCAGTTTGGGGTAAGACGAGGTGTACATATGTCAGGTGTCAAGGACAAAGTTGCCATAATAGGTATGGGATGCACAAAGTTCGGCGAGCGGTGGGATAAAAGCGCCGGAGACTTGATTGTAGAGGCTTGTTATGAATCCTTTGAGGATGCTGGAGTAGAACCGAAAGACATTCAAGCCGGATGGCTTGGCACTGCGTTTAGTGGAGAGCTCGGTCGCACTCTAGCCTATCCTCTTAAGATAGGCTTCATCCCAATAACGAGGGTTGAAAACAGATGTGCTAGCGGCCATGACGCTTTCATTAATGCCTGTTATGCTGTGGCATGCGGCGCCTTTGATCTTGTGCTAGTATGCGGTTTCGAAAAACTGAAGGACACAGGGCTGCCAATCCCAGGTGACTATAACCCCACACAACTTCACACTAGCAGGGTGGATACTGGCTTTTTACCTGTAACTGCTTGGGCAATGTTTGCTCTAAGATATTTCCATCATTACGGCATCCCTGTCGAAGAAGGTAGAAGGATCCTAGCTAAGATAGCAGTTAAAAACCACTTTAACGGCTCTTTATCACCTAAGGCTCAGTTTCAGCGTAGGATAACCCTCGAAGAAGCCTTAAATGCACCTATGGTTGGGTGGCCCCTCGGACTCTACGATTGTTGCGGAATAGCTGATGGCGCCACAGCTGCTGTACTCACCCGTGCAGATCTGGCTAAAAAATACAGGGATGATTATGTGCTCGTCAAGGGCGTCGGCATGGCGTCTGGCATGTATCAAGGTCAGGTTATGGACGATTGGTCCTTGGTACATGTTGAGGAAACCGTTAAGGCGTCTAGAATGGCTTACGCCGAAGCTGGAATTAGTAAAGATCCGAGGAAGGAGATAGACTTGGCTGAAGTACACGACTGCTTTACGATCCACGAACTCGCGATTTACGAGGACTTAGGCTTCATTCCAAGAGGCAGGGCAAGAGAAGGTGTGGAGGCTGGAACCTTCGAGTTGAAAGGTGAACTGCCGGTCAACACTGACGGCGGACTTAAGTGCTTCGGGCACGCGCATGGAGCCAGCGGAGTTAGGATGATATATGAAGTTTACAAGCAGCTTCAGGGCAAAGCAGGTCAGCATCAGGTTGAGATGAGAAATCAGATGGGACTCACACAGACATGTGCCGGCACCCCACTCGACTCTCATACAGCCGCTGTGGCCATACTTGGGTTAAGGGGGGCGTAAAATGGTTGGGATAGTCTCATATGGTGCTTATATTCCAATATGGAGAATGAACCGAGAGTTATTTGGCAAGGGGGTTTCAGGCGAGAGATCCGTGGCTGGCGATGACGAAGACAGCTTAACAATGGCTGTTGCCGGAGCCATAGATTGCTTGGGTGACCTCGATCGTGAGAACATTGATGGCGTGTTATTTGCTTCAACGACATCTCCATTTAAGGAGAAATGCGTAGCCAGCACTATTGCTGCAGTTCTGGATTTTCGCCGTGATGTTTTTACGGCGGATTTTGCAAACTCACTCAGGGCTGGGACAAGCGCTCTGAAAGCCGCGCTCGGCATGGTTAAAGCCGGAGTAGCAAGGCAAATACTTGTCACGGCCTCTGACTGCCGTTTAGGAGCTCCTAAATCATCTTTTGAACGGACCTTCGGCGATGGTGCGGCCGCCCTTCTCGTAGGAAAAGAGAATCTCATCGCTGAATTGGAGGAAGAGCATTCCATTTCAGACGAAATATATGATGTGTGGCGAAGAGACGTAGACTTGTACGTTAACTCTTGGGAGGATCGATTCATCTATCCCTATGGTTATCAAATGGTTGTTAGTGAGACGGTTTCCGGTCTGATGAAAAAGGCGGGAGTAGAGTCAAAAGATGTGAAAAAGGCAGTT
>Ga0315309_1002321_pt1 | contig 11106 bp, 10 predicted proteins | sample TDP4_MG_FD_203080 | JGI IMG/M metagenome (GOLD analysis project Ga0315309, IMG submission 203080) | Freshwater sediment microbial communities from Lake Towuti, South Sulawesi, Indonesia - TDP4 | ecosystem: Environmental > Aquatic > Freshwater > Lake > Sediment | place: Indonesia: South Sulawesi...
TGGTGGGGTCCTGTGGTGTGTACAGGAGGCTCGAGGGGGTGTCAAGGGTTTTTTTTCGCTTAGGTGCAGTAGATGGGGTCGCCCCAGACCACGGGGGCCGGGGATCCCGTGTCGTCGTCCACCCACTGAATGCCGGGGCGGACGTAGCCGGGGCCGTGGCAGCGCCAGCGTCCCCACCACCAGGTGTTGTCGTGTGGATTTTCTGTTAGGGGCCAGTCCCAGGGGCGGAAGTCGTAGAAGCTCATGATGTGGCCCCAGGCGGATTCGTATCGGCCCTTTCGGGCGGCCCCGGAAGTGTAGAGGATGAAGTTGCGGTTGCGGGCCGGTGGGTAGGGGGTTGGGGTGTAAGTGATTTTCTTCGTGGCGGGGTTGTAGGTGGCGGAGACGGAGGTGGTGATGATGGGGTCGTAGGCTCCAGGTGGGCTAGGCCACTGGCAGGGGGGATACCAGGGTGCCCAGGTGGTGGTGGACTGGATGCGGGTGAGGTCGGGCTGGAGGTTGGCCTGTTGCCACGCAAGGAAGGCTTGGTAGCCGGTGATGGTGCGGGTTTCGGTGGGGGAGATGTAGTAGTCAATGGAGGCCGCGAAGGCGTTCCAGGCGTCGCGGTCGATGTCCGTCCATACGGGGTTTGAGCCGTCGTAGTACCACCAGGCGCCGGTAGTCCAGGCCATGGCGAAGTAGCGGAAGATGGTCTGGTCGGCCTTGATGGGGAAGTTTCCGGGCCAGCAGTAGATGCGGAAGTTGGAGCGGGGTTTGCGGTGGGGCTTGTGGCCGGGCTGGATGAGCTTCACTCCGAAGCGGCAGGAGACGATCTTGTACGTTTGGTTGGGGCCTCGGTAGGGTTTCCAGGTGTCAGAGAGTTTCAGCTTTGCCATGTAGCCTCAGGCGCCGAGCCACTGGACGGTGAACTCTGGGGACATGTTGGCGACGGTGTCCACGGTGAGGTCGCCCCCGGAATCCTGGTGGACGAGGGACTCGATGTAGTCGCCGGCGTCGAAGTCGCGGGTGAAGGCGGTGATCTCGTATGTGTAGTCGCCGGAGACGGCGGGGATGGAAGAGAGCCCGAAGAAATCGGAGCCGTTGAGGCGGAGGAAGAGTATTCTCCGGCCCGTCGCGTTTTGCTCCCAGCGCACGGCGGCGGTGGCGAGGTAGATGCCGGGCTTCTGGAAGGTGATCCTGGTGGGATTGGCTGCGGGGTTGTGCAGCCCGCCGTTGTCGTAGTGTTCGGAATCATAGGTGAGGACGGTGTTGGTGTTGTTCGGGACGGTCTGGTTTGCGGAGTGGTATATGCGGCACCCATCGACTACGCCGGGGTCTGTTGAGTGGGCCATGAGTTTTCCTCCCGCGAGCCCGGTCGTGGGGTGGACGGGGCGCGCGTGCGTGAAGATTTTTTTGCCCGGGAGCGGCAGGCCGTGGACGGCGTTGTATGCCGTCCAGAGGTTGTAGGGGTAGCCCACGGCAGAGCTTAGGGTGGCGATTTGGCGGAAGCGGTGGCCGGGGAAGTTGGTGGCGGGGTTGAGCGGGGGCGTGGCATAGACGATGACGGGGGGTTGGGGTTGCCCGGGTGGCCAGGTGAGGTTGAGCGAGAGCGTGTTGGTGGGGAAGCTGAACGAGAGAGAGGCAGTGGTGAGGGATCGGCGGTCTGTGGAATTGGGCGGGGTGGTGAGGGTCGCTAGGCCCAGGTTGTCCAGGTAGAGGAACTGTTGGATGAAGACGGTGCGGCCCGGGTGTGCGGCGAGGTTGGCGAAGACGTCGGTGTACGCCAGCGCGGTAGCATAGGCTTCCCAGGCCAGGCGCTGACTGGCGGAGAGGGAGTTGTTCCACGCGTAGGAGGCTGCTGCCATCCTGTCTTTGCACGTTTTGCGGGCAGCGGTCTCTGTTTGGTCAGGGTCTACCCAAGCGCGGGTGTACGCTCCATAGGGGCCTCGGCTAAAGACAACGGATCCTTGCTTGTTTCTGGCCTCGCTTACGATGGGGCCAAAGAGTACCTTCGCCATTCGTTCGGCCCTCCATCTGGCCCCGCACGGCTCACGTGGAGGGGCAAGGGTTGGGTTAAGCAGTCACGATGCAGGTGGCCTGTAGTGTGGCGGAGGCGGCTCCGTTGGTGGAGTTGAGGATGCAGGCCTCGATGGTGATTCTCTGGCCCGCCTGGAAGACCCCGTAGCGTGCGCGCCACTCGTTGGTCGCGTCCACGGGGGACACCTGGGCGGCAGGGGAGGCGTAGATGTACTTGAGGAAGTTCTGCGCGAAGGCCCGGCCGGAGGAGAGTGGTGGGGTGGCGTAGATGAGCAGCTTCTCGGAGGCGCCCAGGGGGGTGGGGGTGAACGTGACGTTGATTTTGTTGTCGCTGACATCGGCGGTGAGGGAGAGAGTGAGTAGGGCGGAGACGTTCTGGTTGGCGGGGGGATCGTCGATGCGGGCGCCGCCGGCTGCGATGAGGTTGCGGTTGACCCGGACGTAGAACTGCAAGCCCGTGAGGGTTTGCTCGTCGCCGAACACGTCGATGACCTTGTTGGCCTGGGCGAGTGCGATCCAGCCCCCGCGCTGGTTGTCGGTGAGGGTGTTGGCCCAGCGGGTCGCGAGGTCTTGGACGCGAGCCCGGGCTGCCATTTGGTAGGTGGTGCGTGGCTGAACGGGGCTGACCTTCTGCCTGACGTAAGAGCCGAACTGGTTCTTGCTGTAGACGATACCGCCGGCCGCGTTGCGGGCGTCGGCTAGGGTCGCGCCTAGTTTGATTTTGGCCATGGTGACCTCGAAGTGGCGGGGCGCATGCGGCAGCGCCCCGCCGAGGAGAATAGAGCAGGCGAGTCGGCAGTGGCCGCGCTGCTCGGGAGCGCGGTTCTGCTGTGGGTGTTTTGTAGCCTATGTTGGATTTGGGGTCAAGTGGTTCTGCGGCGGTCTCGCTGTAGGCGGGTCTTGCGGCGGCGGGCGCATGGTTTGGAGCACGTCTTCTGGGTGCGGTTCCACACGGTGGGGCTGAGGGGGGGGTAGATGGCAATGCTGACCATGGGGCGGGCGCATTCGGAGCAGAGGGCGCGGTAGGGTGCTTTGAGTTGGTAGCTCATGAGGTAAGGTATGATCCTACTTTGCCTCAGTGTCAAGCTTTTTTTTTGAGTGGGGGTCGGTTGGGGTGCATTAGACCCCAACCCCATGAAATGCGCCGGAGATGGGGGGTGGGTGCGGCGGGCACGTGGCAACCGTTGGGGAACCAGCGAGCCAACGACGGCTTGGCTGCCCGCCCCCCGCTTAGTGGCCGAAGGCAGGCCACGCACACGGCGCGCGCAGCGGCACGAGCAAGCGTTTGCGCCGGAGAATCGAAAAAGGGGGGGCAGCCTTGCGGGAAGCGTACTGTGCGACCCGCAAGCGGGGGGGGCCGAAGTCACGGGCGGCCCGGAGTGATTGCAACACGGAGGGCCGCGTACCCAAGGCCCCCCCAGGCCCGGAGCCGCGAACAAGCTTTTATGGCGGGGGGCGGAACGCGACGGGCCGGTGCCCCCCGAGCAGGGGGCCGCGTGGGGGGGCCCCGCGGTGCTGCCCGCGTTAGTAGTGGCGGGGCGGAGCCCCGCCACGAGGGGCGGGGAGGGGGAACGGAGCGGGGGGCGGGCAGCACATAAGATTGGACGCGGGGGGGGCCGTGGCCCCCTTCCACAGCACCATGGTGCGGCCCCCCTGCGAGGGGGGCCAATGTCCGGCCCTTCAGTGGTCGGACGGGGGGTGAGCTTTGCTTGAGGGGGCCCCGCGTCGTATGTTTTTTTTGGGCGTGTGGAGGGAGCGCCCCTAGGCTCCTTCCTACTCCGAAGCGGGTGAAGGCTGCCACCCACGTTTTGTGGGCAAGCGGCCCGGCCACCCTTTCCCCAGCGCCCCTAGGCTCCTTCCTACTCGGAAGTGGGGTGAAGGCTGCCACCCACGTCTTGTGGGCAAGCGGCCCAGCCACCCTTTCCCCAAGCGCCCCTAGGCTCCTTCCTACTCGGAAGTGGGGTGAAGGCTGCCACCCACGTCTTGTGGGCAAGCGGCCCAGCCACCCTTTCCCCAAGCGCCCCTAGGCTCCTCGGTCGGGTCCCGATTCGTTCCCCAGCGCCCCTAGGCTCCCGTGTGGTATGTTTGGGTCATGAAGTACTCGCCAGGGCCGGGAGCGTGCTATATCAGGGGGTCTGTGGGTCAGTACACGTTCAGGCGGACGCGGTACGGGTCAATCGTCACCTTGAAGATGAAGAGGTGGCGGATCCCGTCGCCTGAGTTTCTGCGGGAGAAGGCTTTTCTGTCGGCGGTCGCTTACGCGTGGTCGGCGGTGCTCACGGCTGCGCAGCGGGTGGCGTGGACTAGCTACTCGGCTACTCATCCCATCAAGAATGAGTGTGGCACGGTGTTGTGGGGTTCGGGATACACTTGGTTTCAGAAGTACAACCTCCCCAGGGTGCGGAGTGGACTGCCGATAGCGTTGATTCCCCCTGTGTAGAGTCTGGTCGCATGTATAGGGCCGTGGTGCATGGTTGCAGGGGTGCAAATGTGCGTGGAAAAGGGCTGTTTTTGAGGGCTTTTTAGGGCCTAAAAAAGCCCCAAAAAGGCCATTTTTAGCCCCAAAACGATCATTTTTTCCCCCCTTTCAACTCTAACTACCCTGAGGGTCGTCTGGATCCGCTTGAGCGGCGGTTTGTCGGTGTAGGTCGTCGTCGGCTAGGCGCGAGGCTCGGTTGGGCGCGGCCGGCCGGCCGGCGTGGTTGGGGGAAAGTCGGGGGGGATCTTGTGCATGGTTTCCTTGCGGTGGGGGTCTTGCCATCTACAGCGGGGATTCCTGCAGAAGTAGTACATGTTGCCTCGCAGGGGCACGAAGATCCTGAGCTTCCATCGGCATGACGGGCAGCGACGCTTGACAGTCAGTTTGCTCACGGCTTCGTCGTGGTTTGGGCTGGGTGTGCATGCGGGTCGGCTAGTTCCGAGGCTCGGTTGGAGAGGTCGTTGGCGCAGTCCATGAGGATGTCGATGGCCGTTTCGTCTTGGGTGAGGGTGATCAGGCGTCTGAGGTGGTCGGCGAGGGTTCTGAGGTTTGTGGGTTCGTCTGTCGGCATGGTTACTCCTTTCGGCGTGGCGGTGTGTGGTGGTGGAAGAGAGCGAAGCCGAGGGCGAGGCCGGCCAGTGCGCCGAGCAGGTAGATGAGGACGGCGGTGAGGGGTTCGGTCATGGGATCTCCGGTGTGGGTGGGGGTGGCGGCTCGGGGGCAGTCTCCCGGAGCCGTGGGCGTTGGCGTGACTTGAAGGGGTAGCTTGGGTTGTACCAGTGGCGTGATTGGCACCTGGGACAGCGGAGCGGTGGGCGTGGGGTGCGCTGGAACCAGACGTGGCCGCAGGGGGGGTTGAAGCAGCGTAGCTGGCTGGGCCCGGGCCCGGTGGCGAACATGGGGAGTGTGGCCATGGGTGGTGGACTCGACATAGGACCTCTTATCAGACGCGGCGCCCGGTCCTGGGCAGCCACGCGAAGGCCAGCATCATGAGGAGGAGGAAGAGCGCGCCGGCTAGGTCCTGAGCCATGTCGGGGGTAAGTATATGCCAGCATGTGGTGTTTGTCAAGGGTTTTTTTTGCACAGTCGTCCACAGGTTTTCCAGGGGCTTTTGACAGCCTGGGGAGCATGGCGAGATAGCCTACGAAAGCGGGCAACATAATTCCAAACGTTATCAGACGTTGTAGCCGTTTGAGGACAGCTCCTGTCGTCCATCTTTCCACAGAAGCAGGGGGGTACTACTGCTACTATTCGCCGGCGTTTGACATGATGTTGTCAGAACCTTCCCCCCTTCCCTGTAGTCCCTTCCCCCCATTTTGACCGGGAGCCAGGGGTTGTGGTGTGGATCTCGATAAATTTGGGCTAGCTGGGTATTGCCGGGTGGGAGATCGTGCGTCGTAGACGATCCTGGCGGGCCCTGGCGTGCCTCCAGCGGTCGAGGCGGAGGTGGCAACGCTGGCACATGGCCTTGATGTGGTCGGGGTGGGCGCACGGGGGGTCGCAGTGGCAGAGGTGGGCGAGGGTAAGGCGGACTTTTCCCCGGAACCAGCGGGCGGGGGTGTGGTGGATCTCCACGCATCTGCGGATGCCGGGGTTCGGGCGGTGGATGCCGCACTCTCCGGTGCACTCGCACCTCCTGGCGGCTCTCACGTCGCGGATCTCCACACGGAGAAGTTGCCAGTTGGCGGGGTAGCGAGTCATGTCAGCGGGCATGGTCGGTCTCGAGTTGGTCGAAGATGCGGCGGACGCGGCGGAGGGTGTGGGTGCGGGACTTCTTGAGGTCGCTGATGGTGGGCCAGCGGTTGAGGTACAGGGGGAGAAGGAGCGCGATTGGGGTGTTGCGTTTGAGGATCAGCGTGGTGCTGTGCGAGGCGAGATGGTGGGCGAGGCGGGCACGGAGCGTTCGCGTGGTGACCTGGGGGGATGGGGGGAGCTCTGCTGGTGCGGTTCGTTTCATGTGTGGGCCTGGTGGGGTCCTGTGGTGTGTACACGAGGCTCGAGGGGGTGTCAAGGTTTTTTTTTCGCTTAGGTGCAGTAGATGGGGTCGCCCCAGACCACGGGGGCCGGGGATCCCGTGTCGTCGTCCACCCACTGAATGCCGGGGCGGACGTAGCCGGGGCCGTGGCAGCGCCAGCGTCCCCACCACCAGGTGTTGTCGTGTGGATTTTCTGTTAGGGGCCAGTCCCAGGGGCGGAAGTCGTAGAAGCTCATGATGTGGCCCCAGGCGGATTCGTATCGGCCCTTTCGGGCGGCCCCGGAAGTGTAGAGGATGAAGTTGCGGTTGCGGGCCGGTGGGTAGGGGGTTGGGGTGTAAGTGATTTTCTTCGTGGCGGGGTTGTAGGTGGCGGAGACGGAGGTGGTGATGATGGGGTCGTAGGCTCCAGGTGGGCTAGGCCACTGGCAGGGGGGATACCAGGGTGCCCAGGTGGTGGTGGACTGGATGCGGGTGAGGTCGGGCTGGAGGTTGGCCTGTTGCCACGCAAGGAAGGCTTGGTAGCCGGTGATGGTGCGGGTTTCGGTGGGGGAGATGTAGTAGTCAATGGAGGCCGCGAAGGCGTTCCAGGCGTCGCGGTCGATGTCCGTCCATACGGGGTTTGAGCCGTCGTAGTACCACCAGGCGCCGGTAGTCCAGGCCATGGCGAAGTAGCGGAAGATGGTCTGGTCGGCCTTGATGGGGAAGTTTCCGGGCCAGCAGTAGATGCGGAAGTTGGAGCGGGGTTTGCGGTGGGGCTTGTGGCCGGGCTGGATGAGCTTCACTCCGAAGCGGCAGGAGACGATCTTGTACGTTTGGTTGGGGCCTCGGTAGGGTTTCCAGGTGTCAGAGAGTTTCAGCTTTGCCATGTAGCCTCAGGCGCCGAGCCACTGGACGGTGAACTCTGGGGACATGTTGGCGACGGTGTCCACGGTGAGGTCGCCCCCGGAATCCTGGTGGACGAGGGACTCGATGTAGTCGCCGGCGTCGAAGTCGCGGGTGAAGGCGGTGATCTCGTATGTGTAGTCGCCGGAGACGGCGGGGATGGAAGAGAGCCCGAAGAAATCGGAGCCGTTGAGGCGGAGGAAGAGTATTCTCCGGCCCGTCGCGTTTTGCTCCCAGCGCACGGCGGCGGTGGCGAGGTAGATGCCGGGCTTCTGGAAGGTGATCCTGGTGGGATTGGCTGCGGGGTTGTGCAGCCCGCCGTTGTCGTAGTGTTCGGAATCATAGGTGAGGACGGTGTTGGTGTTGTTCGGGACGGTCTGGTTTGCGGAGTGGTATATGCGGCACCCATCGACTACGCCGGGGTCTGTTGAGTGGGCCATGAGTTTTCCTCCCGCGAGCCCGGTCGTGGGGTGGACGGGGCGCGCGTGCGTGAAGATTTTTTTGCCCGGGAGCGGCAGGCCGTGGACGGCGTTGTATGCCGTCCAGAGGTTGTAGGGGTAGCCCACGGCAGAGCTTAGGGTGGCGATTTGGCGGAAGCGGTGGCCGGGGAAGTTGGTGGCGGGGTTGAGCGGGGGCGTGGCATAGACGATGACGGGGGGTTGGGGTTGCCCGGGTGGCCAGGTGAGGTTGAGCGAGAGCGTGTTGGTGGGGAAGCTGAACGAGAGAGAGGCAGTGGTGAGGGATCGGCGGTCTGTGGAATTGGGCGGGGTGGTGAGGGTCGCTAGGCCCAGGTTGTCCAGGTAGAGGAACTGTTGGATGAAGACGGTGCGGCCCGGGTGTGCGGCGAGGTTGGCGAAGACGTCGGTGTACGCCAGCGCGGTAGCATAGGCTTCCCAGGCCAGGCGCTGACTGGCGGAGAGGGAGTTGTTCCACGCGTAGGAGGCTGCTGCCATCCTGTCTTTGCACGTTTTGCGGGCAGCGGTCTCTGTTTGGTCAGGGTCTACCCAAGCGCGGGTGTACGCTCCATAGGGGCCTCGGCTAAAGACAACGGATCCTTGCTTGTTTCTGGCCTCGCTTACGATGGGGCCAAAGAGTACCTTCGCCATTCGTTCGGCCCTCCATCTGGCCCCGCACGGCTCACGTGGAGGGGCAAGGGTTGGGTTAAGCAGTCACGATGCAGGTGGCCTGTAGTGTGGCGGAGGCGGCTCCGTTGGTGGAGTTGAGGATGCAGGCCTCGATGGTGATTCTCTGGCCCGCCTGGAAGACCCCGTAGCGTGCGCGCCACTCGTTGGTCGCGTCCACGGGGGACACCTGGGCGGCAGGGGAGGCGTAGATGTACTTGAGGAAGTTCTGCGCGAAGGCCCGGCCGGAGGAGAGTGGTGGGGTGGCGTAGATGAGCAGCTTCTCGGAGGCGCCCAGGGGGGTGGGGGTGAACGTGACGTTGATTTTGTTGTCGCTGACATCGGCGGTGAGGGAGAGAGTGAGTAGGGCGGAGACGTTCTGGTTGGCGGGGGGATCGTCGATGCGGGCGCCGCCGGCTGCGATGAGGTTGCGGTTGACCCGGACGTAGAACTGCAAGCCCGTGAGGGTTTGCTCGTCGCCGAACACGTCGATGACCTTGTTGGCCTGGGCGAGTGCGATCCAGCCCCCGCGCTGGTTGTCGGTGAGGGTGTTGGCCCAGCGGGTCGCGAGGTCTTGGACGCGAGCCCGGGCTGCCATTTGGTAGGTGGTGCGTGGCTGAACGGGGCTGACCTTCTGCCTGACGTAAGAGCCGAACTGGTTCTTGCTGTAGACGATACCGCCGGCCGCGTTGCGGGCGTCGGCTAGGGTCGCGCCTAGTTTGATTTTGGCCATGGTGACCTCGAAGTGGCGGGGCGCATGCGGCAGCGCCCCGCCGAGGAGAATAGAGCAGGCGAGTCGGCAGTGGCCGCGCTGCTCGGGAGCGCGGTTCTGCTGTGGGTGTTTTGTAGCCTATGTTGGATTTGGGGTCAAGTGGTTCTGCGGCGGTCTCGCTGTAGGCGGGTCTTGCGGCGGCGGGCGCATGGTTTGGAGCACGTCTTCTGGGTGCGGTTCCACACGGTGGGGCTGAGGGGGGGGTAGATGGCAATGCTGACCATGGGGCGGGCGCATTCGGAGCAGAGGGCGCGGTAGGGTGCTTTGAGTTGGTAGCTCATGAGGTAAGGTATGATCCTACTTTGCCTCAGTGTCAAGCTTTTTTTTTGAGTGGGGGTCGGTTGGGGTGCATTAGACCCCAACCCCATGAAATGCGCCGGAGATGGGGGGTGGGTGCGGCGGGCACGTGGCAACCGTTGGGGAACCAGCGAGCCAACGACGGCTTGGCTGCCCGCCCCCCGCTTAGTGGCCGAAGGCAGGCCACGCACACGGCGCGCGCAGCGGCACGAGCAAGCGTTTGCGCCGGAGAATCGAAAAAGGGGGGGCAGCCTTGCGGGAAGCGTACTGTGCGACCCGCAAGCGGGGGGGGCCGAAGTCACGGGCGGCCCGGAGTGATTGCAACACGGAGGGCCGCGTACCCAAGGCCCCCCCAGGCCCGGAGCCGCGAACAAGCTTTTATGGCGGGGGGCGGAACGCGACGGGCCGGTGCCCCCCGAGCAGGGGGCCGCGTGGGGGGGCCCCGCGGTGCTGCCCGCGTTAGTAGTGGCGGGGCGGAGCCCCGCCACGAGGGGCGGGGAGGGGGAACGGAGCGGGGGGCGGGCAGCACATAAGATTGGACGCGGGGGGGGCCGTGGCCCCCTTCCACAGCACCATGGTGCGGCCCCCCTGCGAGGGGGGCCAATGTCCGGCCCTTCAGTGGTCGGACGGGGGGTGAGCTTTGCTTGAGGGGGCCCCGCGTCGTATGTTTTTTTTGGGCGTGTGGAGGGAGCGCCCCTAGGCTCCTTCCTACTCCGAAGCGGGTGAAGGCTGCCACCCACGTTTTGTGGGCAAGCGGCCCGGCCACCCTTTCCCCAGCGCCCCTAGGCTCCTTCCTACTCGGAAGTGGGGTGAAGGCTGCCACCCACGTCTTGTGGGCAAGCGGCCCAGCCACCCTTTCCCCAAGCGCCCCTAGGCTCCTTCCTACTCGGAAGTGGGGTGAAGGCTGCCACCCACGTCTTGTGGGCAAGCGGCCCAGCCACCCTTTCCCCAAGCGCCCCTAGGCTCCTCGGTCGGGTCCCGATTCGTTCCCCAGCGCCCCTAGGCTCCCGTGTGGTATGTTTGGGTCATGAAGTACTCGCCAGGGCCGGGAGCGTGCTATATCAGGGGGTCTGTGGGTCAGTACACGTTCAGGCGGACGCGGTACGGGTCAATCGTCACCTTGAAGATGAAGAGGTGGCGGATCCCGTCGCCTGAGTTTCTGCGGGAGAAGGCTTTTCTGTCGGCGGTCGCTTACGCGTGGTCGGCGGTGCTCACGGCTGCGCAGCGGGTGGCGTGGACTAGCTACTCGGCTACTCATCCCATCAAGAATGAGTGTGGCACGGTGTTGTGGGGTTCGGGATACACTTGGTTTCAGAAGTACAACCTCCCCAGGGTGCGGAGTGGACTGCCGATAGCGTTGATTCCCCCTGTGTAGAGTCTGGTCGCATGTATAGGGCCGTGGTGCATGGTTGCAGGGGTGCAAATGTGCGTGGAAAAGGGCTGTTTTTGAGGGCTTTTTAGGGCCTAAAAAAGCCCCAAAAAGGCCATTTTTAGCCCCAAAACGATCATTTTTTCCCCCCTTTCAACTCTAACTACCCTGAGGGTCGTCTGGGTCTCGTTTAGC
>Ga0315309_1002322_pt1 | contig 11106 bp, 12 predicted proteins | sample TDP4_MG_FD_203080 | JGI IMG/M metagenome (GOLD analysis project Ga0315309, IMG submission 203080) | Freshwater sediment microbial communities from Lake Towuti, South Sulawesi, Indonesia - TDP4 | ecosystem: Environmental > Aquatic > Freshwater > Lake > Sediment | place: Indonesia: South Sulawesi...
CGCAGCATTAGGGGCTAAAGTTACACTTTACACAGTTGGATTTGAGGGTTCCTACGACGTCATGGCAGCAACACAAACCGCGAAAAGCCTAAATTTCAACCATGTGGTGCGCCTGTTAACACTAAAAAACGTTGAGGAATATCTTCCAAAAGTTGTCTACACAATCGAAGACGCGGATCCAATGAAAATTGAAATAGGGCTTCCATTGTTCGCTACCGCTGAAAAAGCACGGTCAGATGGAATAAGAGTTATTTTCTCAGGTCAAGGCTCGGATGAACTGTTCGGAGGTTACAGTCGATACCTCAGAGTCTTGGAGGAATATGGATACGACGGCTTACAGAATAGACTATGGCAAGACATTCTTGAGATTTCTGAAGTAAATCTCCAACGCGACGAGGCGGTAACCACGGCCAACGGTGTCGAACTCAAAGTCCCATTCCTCGATGTAAACGTTATTCACATAGCAATGACGATCCACCCATTGCTCAAAATCCAAGATCAAAACGACAAACTAAGAAAAAGAGTCCTAAGAAAAACCGCAGAGATGCTTGAAATTCCATCCGAAGCGGTGGAACGGCCGAAGAAGGCAGTCCAGTATGGTTCAGGGATCGATAAAGCAATCAAAATGTTAGCGATAAAAAATGGGTACAAACATATAGCGGCGTACTTGAAGGCGGTATTTGATCAAGTCTTTGCAGACCTATCAAGGTAGACCGTTTGGAACAATTATTTAGCTGAAACAGAAATTTCTCACTTTCAAAAGCCATTTACTCTAATTGGAAAAAAGCTCACCACTGGTTCTAAAAACAACGCCGTGAAGCAACGTCACAAGTTATGATCAGACTTTTATTGGAAGTAAATTTTAAAATCGATAATCCTAATGCGGCCCTCAGCCCTAAGCCAATGCTGCTGCAAATGCTCGTTAATAGAATTACTATGAACACTTGTCTGCTTGCTACGGGTCGATCTCCACCTCTTCGTATAAAGCGGAATTGAATATCACGTTCTCAATCTCTACATATAGCAAAGTGATTCTCCTTGAATACTAACACAAAACTACAGTTCTGATTCGCTCAGCGGAGAACTTCCATCAACTTTCTTATAAATTTCAGAGCTTCTCTCTCTTCGACTTGTGTTACCCTGAGACCGGTAATACTAAACCACGTTTTTCGCATTTCCCACTTGCTGATAAAGTCTGCGTATTTCCTTAGTTGCGAAAGCAAATGATCCCTCAAATTGTATTGCTCGCATTTCTCTGATATTTTGTTCAAATCAATGTCATTTCCCTTATTAATCAACAATGCAAAAATATCTATGTAGTCTTTTTCTTCCCTGCCAACTGGAATTAATTTTAATAACAAGAGAAGTTCAGGGCTGACGACTTTGGTCTTAAGAGCAAGATCCTTTGACTCAGGATAGTATCCTTTCACTTCCAACTCTGCAGCTTCTTTGAACAAATCCTTAGTTACTGGAATTGCTATACCAGTTGAAATATCAAGGATACGTTCGATGCTAATATGCAAATCTATGAAACCTTCGTTGAACTTTTTGCTGCCAGCAATTCCAAATTCAGTTTCCCTGTATTCGTATCCCAAGTATTGAAGTAAACCCTTCAGCTTGCCCAACGCTTGCTTGGTTGTCACCAAGTCTATGTCCTTTGTGAACCTGTAGCCTTTTGTGTATGCTCTGACTGCGTATCCTCCTATTACAACGAGCCTTATTCCCCAGTCTTTTGCTCCCTCTATTATCTTCCTCAAATCCTGAAGACTCTTTGATTCCAGCTCTACATCGCTCATGCTATCGCCTTATCAAGTCAAGAACAATCTTTGAGACAAACGCTTTTGACAAGTATATCCTCATGTTCCATTTCTTGCCTATTTGCTGGTAATGCTCTTTTTCCATATAAAAGGGGCTAAATTCGACCTCGCTCGGAAAGCTTTTTGTGAAAGAAAGATCTGCCTTCTTTAAGATTTGACCAACCGTCCTTCTTGAGAAGAAGGTTCGCTTGGTTTCAAAGTTTATTAAGTCCAAGCAGCAGCCAAGTTCTCTTATCACCTTTTCTCTTTCAGACAGATCTATCAGCTTTTTCCAATCGATTTTATTTTTTTCAGTTACTAGAATTGCAAATGCATCCGTCAAGCCAAACTTGTCCTGCTGCTTTAATCTACTAACAACCAAATATTCGCTAGTTAAATATCTCAACCCGTTTATTAGAGTGGATTCTTTGATTAATTCGTCAGTTAAGCTCGAATGTATGTGTACATGCTCCTTTGCAGCCTTTTCAGAAGGAATATCATCTATAGATATGGCAATGGCCTTTTCTGAAAGAAGAGCTATCCATATTCCCAAGTCTTCTCTGTTCACATAGAGGTCAATCTTCCCAGGAAAAACATATCTGTGGTATCTGTACGCTGCATAAGCTCCTCCTAAAACACAGTCCAAAGTCTTTGCAGCCTTTAGCTTGTCTATTGCTAACTTGCTTCCCGCTTGACCCTGAAGTGCAAAAGCAATAACTATGCTGTTCGGATCGATTAACTTGAATAGCTTCCTTCTCGGGTCTGCTGGATCGCGCTTGGAAATCAGAAAACCTCTTTCCTTTAATTGAGTTAGAATCTTCGATAGCTTTCTCTTATCCTCTATTCGAAGAATATTTTTTGCTTCTTCAAACTCAAAAATCTCTGTCTTTTTGTTAGTATACAGCATGCAATAGCTTCTTGCAATCCAGCTCGGAATCCATTTCATATTTTCACCTTATTTAGTCACATAAATAATGCGACTATTTAAAATAGTCACCTAAATAGGGTGACTAATTATAATTTGTCTTTTTATTTAAATGTTAGCGATAAAAAATGGGTACAAACATATAGCGGCGTACTTGAAGGCGGTATTTGATCAAGTCTTTGCAGATTCATTAAGGTAGCGGTTTGAAATCATTTATAGGAAACAGAATTTGCATTAAAATTACAAAGGTCGAAGCCCTGTCTTGAGCCGGTCTAGATATTTCTCACTTTCAAAAAGCCATCCACTCTCATCGGAATAAAGCTCAACCGGCGGCTCCCTCCGCCTGCTACTCCACTTCTCGATCATGTTGAGGTAACACCGGTTAACAAATCCTGGCTCAATTAAATACTCATGCAAAGCTTTAAAGAGTTCTTCAAGTTCACCTGTTGGAACAAAGATCATTCCGGCTAAACCCTCAAAATCCCCTGAAACTCTAAAACCTTGCCACATAGGAAGCTCGTTCAGTGCAACAGCTAAAGCCTTTGATATATCCTCATTGCAGTCAAATGCTACAAATGCTGCCTCATCTAAGCCGACTCGATACGATCCCATAGTTGGCTTTACTACGTTTAAATTCAATAACCGACGAACTTTTTGCCCAACATATGCCCCAGAAATCTCTAAAATCCTACCTATTTCCGAATAAGGCATACGTGAATTAAGCCGTAAGAAGTTCAAAATTTGCAAGTCAACTCTATCAATCTTGACTTGCTCTCGGTTTTTCTTTTCTTCATTGTGCAGGACACTAAACCAACCCTTACCACAGAGAAACTCCTTAAGCCAGAGGCCCCACTCGTCCCAAGGAACATTCCAACAGTCATTCCCCAACTCATAATATCGTAGGTTAAAGTTATAGTACAAGTCCTCGATCCGCAGTATTTTGGAGCCTTCTATTAGCTCCATTCGATCTAGTTGAGACAGATATTGATTAAGAAACCACTCATAGCTGGTAGGGATGTTAAAGTGAACTAAAAGACCTGAGGGGCTGTACATTTGATAAATCCTGCCACAATATGGTATTTCCCAGATTAGATCGATGATCTTAGTAGCTTTACCAGGTTTATTGTTTAAAATTACAAGGTAATCTGGAATTCCAATTCTAGCTTTATCAATGAGTACACTGAACCAAATGTTGGCCCGAATCCAAAGATCATTGAAGATTTTCTCCGCGGTTGGCATCGACAATCCTACCTTCTGTGCAATTTCCGTAAGAGAAGCCCAAGGATCCATGCACAAAAGTCGCAAAATCTTAAGTTCAGTTTCCTTAATCATCGCTGGCTTAGGCCTCAATGCGAGAGCGTCAATAATTGCTTCGTACTCTGTGAGGTCCAAGGAAGAACGAAAACGACTTATACTCTCCATTCGCGAAAACAGTCGCTTTATAAAGTCATTCCCGATAATGCTTTCCCATTCCTCATAATAGTGAATTCCATCATATTCCTTTGACTCAGTTCTCAACCCATGACGCGCGTACATCCAAAATTCTTTTTCGAATTGATTTCGAAGAATTTTATATGAACAATAATCTGCTTGCTCGTAAATTCGACCTGTTTTCTCTAAAATACGAGGAGTGAAGAGCCTAGCCGCTTCTCTAGCCAAGAGACCACGCCTAAGAGGGTAAAAATAAAAGTACTGAGGCTGAACATTCAAAACATTAAAAACTGGATAGTACTGGATTCCCCACCAGAATGTTTTTGTATTTTCGCCATACCATGGATCAAAGAAGGAGCAAATCTGTGGATCCTCTTGATATCTGCCGACACGCCCTCGCCTATACCCTGTTAAGTCTTCCATACTTTCAACAAATTGCAAGAAATCAGCGTTTGCTTCCTCGAGTTGGGTAACGAACTCAGACTCTGGGAGCCATCGCTGATCTACAAGTTGTGCTACTTGCTCCGAAACTAATTCCACAATTCTTCTTTTTTCGCTAGACCTGCGTATAGAGAAAAACCGATTTATCTCTTGCGAAGGCGGGTGATGCACAACCTCAGAGAGATTAGAAATAGCTTGCAAAAAAAGCAACCGCGCATGTTCATTCCTAAGCCTTGGAACGAGTTTGTAGAAAACTTCAGACATAGCCTTCGCAATCAAGCATTGCGCATAACTTGTAGCTAACTCGACTTCACTGACGTTCTCCAATGCTGTGAGTAAAGGCAGAGATACTCTAAGATATTCCCTCGGTTCATAAATTCCCCTACTCAATAAAAGGAGGATTTCATCTCTTTGACCCTCATTCAAGGAAACCCGATTAACCACATGCTTCATCCTTGCCGAAAGCCCTAGGATGCTTTGAGGAGCTACAGGAATTCGCTCCAAAAGCTCAGATACAGAGAGTTTTGCTAAGTCCATATCGCATGCCTGACTACCGATTTTAATTGCATTCTCTTGAAAGAAACAATACACTGAAGAAAGTAGTGGAACTGCATACGCAAGATGAGTTTTTCCATGCTCCTTCGACTTTCATTTAAAATCAAAGGAATATATAAATATATATTTATTTTAAATTATAAAAATTATTTCTCATTTATAATATATGGTTATAAATATTTTTTATTTGAAGCACCCAAATTACAGAAACCCAGAATTTTAGGAAACGCCCCACAAGCGTTATCTAATAATAAAACCCATTTTAAAATCTGCAAGGTCACCAGTCAGGATTTTATAGAATCTAAAGTTAACCACTTTATAAAAACAAGATTTCAGGCCAAATTTGAAGCTGATTGATTTGAATATTGATAAATCAGCCGACTATTTCTAATAAAAGGCAAAAAATAGAATTTCATTACATTTAAACAAAAATTTTTGCCATGTATCGGATCGTAAGAAAAGTTAAAAAGGGTTCCTCACCCGCTTGGTTAAATCAAAAGGAGGTAGCCAAAAATATCTAAAAATATGACATTAGTGGTTAATACATATTCAACTCGTATTCTTGCGATTTCTAAGTGGCTACAGAACGAACGGAAAGAAACCCTGTATAATGCGGGGCGTCTTATTGCAGCTTCAGAACTTCATAGTGCAAATGAGCCTAGTTTAGAGGAAGCGCTCACTCAAATAAGCGCTGCATATGAACACACTGGACTAGGTCGATTAAAAATCGTAGAAGCGGGAGCAAGCCGCCTTATTCTTCGTCTCGACAACTGTGCCACATGTATCGATGCAAAAAATGATGGAAATACATACTGCTGGATTGACGCTGGCTTTATCGCAGGAAGTTTAGAAAACTTGTTACACGAAAGATATGACGCAGTCGAAACTAAATGCCGTGGAACTGGGCATAACTACTGTGAATTTAGAGTTATCCAATCTAAGTGGAAGCCCCTTCGACAAAGTAAATCCAGAGATTGTAAACCATTTGAGCTCATGCCGATATGAGAAGCGAGTTATCAATGGTTTAAGCCATTGGCTTCCAGCCTTACAAGCGTTTTCGGCCTGTTGGAGCTGGTTCTTGAGCTTGCTCATATATAGCTCGTTGGCTTAGAGTTTTAGCCAAAGGTGTTGGCAATAATCAACGCGCGGTTAAAGTTGGTGTTAAAGATTAAACTACACTTATTGGAAAAGATTATCGAGTGGTTTAGGCACACCGGTGCGGAGACGCGTTTCCAGTATCTCTGTTGTGGCTTCATCGAGTTAATAGTCTTCTCAAGCTTCTTTTTCCGTTGCCTTGAAGTATTCGAGTTTCGTGTCTCCTGGCAGCCAATTTGAACAAGGTATTCTTTTAAATATTTTAAAGCGCACGTGAAGCAGACATCTGTGTGATAGTAGTTGTGCACGCTTTTTGGTCGGCGATAAACATCTTCTTTAACTTATGTGATGCCATTTACAACAATTTATTTTATATGAAAGTTTTTACATTATACTACTGATGTATGGAAGTTCTTTATGACCTTGGAAGAACGTAAAGCCCGAATGACTTCATTTGAGCTCGAAGAAGAGCATTACAACCACATTAACCGATTAATTACTGAGGGGAAAATACGGTCTCTCAAAGAGTTTGTTGAAATGTGCGTAGAATTTGGGCTAAAAAACAGTATTAACGAGTGGCATCCTGGGATTTTCAATGTTGGCCCGGTCAGAGTTATACTTATCCCAAGAAAGATTCTCGATGTCTTCGTTCAACATGTCCCTGAGGAAAGCTACGAGCCGGTCGGTCGCGAGATCGGTGAGTTAATCCGGTCGTACGCTTTACTCAAGTATCAAATCGACACAACGAAAGCCCAAAATTGGATGAAAGCTTTAGAGGTCATATCTGACACTGGGCTAGGTCACTTTATAATAAATGACGACGATGTGGAGATCCTTTCTCCATGCCTACCCATTGGACTTACGCAACAAATTATTCAAACTGTTCTCGGTGTGCCTTTAGAGACTATAAAAATGTTGTTTGACGTACACTTCTTCAAAATCAAACGATCTTCTACCATTTAGGTTAACTCAGCTTACGCATAGCTATTCGTTTTTCAAAGATAGTATATATACAATCATTTATTCTTATTTATCATTAAATATCTTCATAAATTGTCATAAATTTTACCTGTTTTCAAATAATAAATTATAAATAGCCATATTTTAAAAAAATAGGCGCAAAATTTAAATATTTCGTTGCTAATCAAATAAAACAAGACCAAAGTAGCATAGTGAATGCTTCCTAGGACTTAGTTGGAGGAGGTGCACAGAATGAGATATAGTCGACCGAGACGTTCCCCCATGCCATTCTAAAGACGCAATCTGGCGAAACCTTGTTGCTCCACCGCGTGAAAAAAGGTAGCGAAAGTTACGTTCCTAGCGGAGCAACGTCACAGGTTATAAGCAGACTTTTATTGGAAGTAAATTTTAGATCGAAAATCCTGATGCGGCCCTCAGCTACACCGAGAAGAAGAGAGGCTAACAAATCGCAATCAGTTGGAGAGGGAAGGTTAACCGGCACCATCTCTCTCTGACCTGAAAGTGGTAGGCGGGCAATTATCCTAGAAATCGAAGTATCCAGAAACTCTTCTTTCGAACCGCGCTTCATTTTTCAAAGCTCCACTTTAATCTTTTACTGATTTTGTACCCGTTTTAATAAGCAAGTTATGAAAAAGTCGTCTATTTTTTATATTTTTAAAAATGGGGAATAATCCAACAATTTTTCTTGAAAATCGACTGAAATTATCCGAATAGAAGCTGCCTAGATGCAAAAATATGTCATGAATTGGGCTTTTGGATTTAGAATTCATCATTAAAACATCAATAATGCAATAATTAGAATCTCCAAACTCGCGTGACGAATCAGCTCCGCGAACTAATACGCCAGTTTTCAATTGGATCAGCCACCAGACCCCTAGCATTTTAAGGTACTCATCACTACTTGATTAGGTAAAGTCCTTTAGAATGGCCATCCGGCTCAGTAAAGCTTCCCCAAACTTCAAACTCGCAGTATTGGTCACCCCTTGATACGCATCGGGGTTCTAAGACGTATAATTCAACTCTGAATATTTTTGTTAACAACCCTGCAAGAATTCCTCGAATAAGGTGGCAACCAGTAATTTTAGAGTCGGGCATTACTACTGAAGAATTAGAAAGCCGTAAAACAATGTATGGACCTTCCAAGCTTCCACTAATGAAATCAAACTTCCCAAACCCCAGGAAAGTTAACAACTTACACAGTTCAGGGGCACTTAAAGAGAGCGGATCTTCTTGACCGAGCATTTTCTTCACTTCTAAGTAATACGCATTTCCGAACTCCATACCGACTTCATATACTATACTCGGAGCCACGGTTTCCCCGAAGATCCGGGTCATTCGATTAACCATAGAAAACAGCCCTGAGGCAGGCAAGATTGCCGTCCTTACATTCCCGATGCAAATGGCTCCAGACTCATCGTTCACAGACAGAAGCTTTAATACTTCAGACGTTTTTGAAGGATATTCTATTTGCATATTTGTAGCCTCATTTTTCATATTGTTTGTCTAGATTTTCGTTCTACTTTTTGAGGGGCGGCAATGCGTATTTATAGCTTCGCATAGACTTCAAACCCTTGGAAAACATTGGAAAAATGATGGAAAACTAAATGATTTCTATTGGCTAACATATCAAATAATGAGTTAAACCTCTTTTGACATTGAAAGAAAATTCTATACAAGTTTTATACTTTAAAACACCATAAAACCCATGGAAGAAATTCAAATTCCCAACAATCTCATCACAACTGGACTTCACTGGCAAGATGCCTTTGCATAATCAAAACTGGACATAGAGCTCAAGTTGATAGACAAACGCTTTCTTCTTTCTTACAGCAATCCTTACAGAGGATTTGAGCAAGAAAGTCCACGAGTTTACTCGTGAGAGGAAGTCACCCTAAATCCCTTTTTATTATCTCATCTAATCACCTTAAGGAGACCCGCGCCATTTATGGGTGGGAGGAATTGAGGTCTGTTGAATATTTGTTGGTTGAAGAGTCGAGTGCATTTGTTTGGATCAGCGTTTTGTGTGAACCGTTTGTTTCGCAGGCTGAATGAATGAAGTGAGATTCCTCTTCCATCCATGAATCCTCCGACTCTAGCAAGCCAACCATAATACTGAACAACATCCCCCTTCTTGAGTGGCGGGATACTCCATGAACCACCGTATCTTCTACGAATACCACCTTTGTTAGGTTCAAGGCGATGCAACTGACGTTTAGCATACTCGAAGCGCTTCCAAACACAAAACTCAGGCGGATACGGATTCTCGCAATCCAACTCTGCGCATCCGATAGCGATTGCGTCTACAGCATGCGTATTCCATGACAGTTCTCTCTTTATTGGTTTCTTTTCCAACCCAAGTTGCTCTCTGTATTTAGCAGTTTCAACACCAGTGTAAAGTGTGAGTTTTCCGAGTTCTCTTAGATGCTGGTAGAACTTTGCCTTGCCAATTTCAACTGTACTAAAGTATTTTCCCCAACGTTTCTTATAATGGTTGAAACACACATCCTCAACCGCAAATTGGCTGACAGGGTAGATTTTGCAGAGTTCTCCTACAATTTTGATGCGGAAATCAACTTTTGCTTTCTGACTTGGTGCAATCCAACCTTCTGCTCTATGCCTATTGTCGAATCGTTTAGGTCTTCTGGGCGTCTTTCTATAGCGTCTTGCTCTGCGCATTTGTCTGCGTTGCTCAAGCTTCTCAGCCACCTTTGACGGAAGCACAAGCATACCACTTGTCAAAACACCCTGCTTAGAGATAACTGCCAGTCCATCCCATTTGCTTCCAGTATCCACCGCTAAGCAAATATGCTGTTTTCTGTTCGGTTCCGATTTTGGGTTAAACTTCAAACGTAGATAGAACTTCCCTAGTTTGCCCCAGCATTTTTCCGCTAGATTTTTTGCCAGAAGCTTTCTTGCCTTGCTTGGTCCGCACGGCATTAAAGGTTTGCCGTCCGCTGACACGACTGGAACTCTACCGATTACGGTCTCCCCAGTCAGAGTTGAGTGACCTTCGAGGTTGCGATGAGGGCTTAGGTTGGTCTTTTGACCATCCATGCCATTTAGCGGTTCTGGCGAATTATCCAGAGCTAGGTCTCGTACTCTGGCGTTCTTGTAGCCTCCAACGCCGCTAACTTGGCTCTCAGAGCCAAGCTCTCTAGTCAACTCTCGCGTTGATACCGCCATCTCAAGCCAACTCCTTTACTTACCACGTCTGTTCAAACCTCTTAGTTCCCGAATCATTTGAAGTTCCGCGTCGTCATAAGAAGCTCTAGGATGCGAGAGTCTTGATTTGCAATATTTAATCGCTAACTCAGCATGGTGTTTTTTCAGATGTAGATGAGGATATATTGCTTCTAAAACTTGGATTATATGTTGTAGTTTGGAATACTCTATCCTATGGAGCGTCTTCCAATTCCTTCTTGGGGATTCTATATAGTGATGCCCTTCAACCAAATCAGAAAAGAGAGACACTACCACTGGATTTGTATTAGTAACCCTAACTAGAATGTTGATGTATGTTCGACCGTGTGGTTTAACGATATGTATGTTTCCCTCTCCATCGAACAGACCTGCGAGATATGATAAGTCTATGTCATTCATTTTTCATTCTCCATCCTTTAGGGGTTGGTAGTTGACAACTAATCCAAATGCTTGTTGGTGAAGTAAACTTGAGGTCACGGAGCCGTAGGGATCCCTCAATTAATCCTCCAAGCAGGGTGACTAAAAGGTCTGCATCTCTCTGGGTTACCAAGTGTACCGGAACCATCTCCAGATTTACATGATTAAAATCTTGAGAGCCCTTTTCGGTAAGTCGACATGCCATAGACATTTTCGGCCTATACCAAGCTGACGTTCCCTCGGCTCTCCTTGGCATTGATACTT
>Ga0315309_1002323_pt1 | contig 11104 bp, 13 predicted proteins | sample TDP4_MG_FD_203080 | JGI IMG/M metagenome (GOLD analysis project Ga0315309, IMG submission 203080) | Freshwater sediment microbial communities from Lake Towuti, South Sulawesi, Indonesia - TDP4 | ecosystem: Environmental > Aquatic > Freshwater > Lake > Sediment | place: Indonesia: South Sulawesi...
TCGAGCCTATTTTCGGAGGGTTTCCGGGGCAGAGTTTGAGTCCATAAAGAGAGATCTGCTACTAGGCGGATGATGCTTCAATGAATCGGTCGCCTGTTGTCTTGAAATCCGGGTCGGAGCTACATACAGGCCCCGAAAGTGAAGTAAAGCTAGTCGGCTTGGTGTCGGATACACACATATCGTCTGAAGCTCTGGAGCTGCCACAAGGAATTATGGATGCCTTCAAGGAGGCGAGCGTGATAATTCACGCTGGAGATCTTGTTTCCCTTAAGGTTGTCGAGTACCTTGAGAAGATTGCGCCCGTTGTGGCGGTACATGGGAATATGGATCCACAGGATGTAAGAATGCGATTCCCTGCAATGAATTCAACAGTGGTCTTCAACTGGAAAATAGGAGTTGTCCATGATGCCGGGGCGCTCTGGGGGAAGAGGGGGATGAGGAGAATCGCCCAAGAGAATGGGTTTGATGTGTTGGTATTCGGCCATACTCATAGGGCTTTTCTGGAAACCGGTCCGGTTGTCTTCATCAACCCGGGTAGTCCGACTGAGCCTTTCCCGCCGTACTTGGTGAAGCCTTCTGTAGGTCTGCTAAAGGTGGCTCCAGAGAGAATAGAGCCTTCGATTGTTGAACTATGAGGAGATTTGATAATAGATCGCAGAGAGCCTTTATTGGATCTTTTCAGCTATCGGCGCAGAAGCGATACAAACACCCACACAATGGATACTATTATGAGTATGGGGGAAGTTGCGAAGTAGAAACCGTCTTTTCGGTATACGTAGAGTAAGATCGGGGGAAGCTTTTCGATCTCCGGCGCGTATCTAATGAGATAGGGTATCGCAAGGAATAGAACTCCCAGCAAGATCATTATCGCCCCTAGCCAAGCAAAGGAACGATACCATTCATCGACCACCAAAGTTCACCCTCCGAGTTCTAGCGCAGATAATACAGAGCCATGGCTGCGGCGAACACCAAGACGGCTGGGTAGATTATCGTTGCCTCGAAAGAGTAGCTGTGAGGATACTCTTCCTGTATGACCTTCTCTAACATCCTGTCCTTCTCAGTAGGCTCGCCTCGGCAGATTAGACGGGCAACGTTGGGATCGAGAGACGCCGTGTACTTCTCTGCTGAGACTTCTATCCGCTCCCTGAAGGCGATCTTTAGTTCCGGTTTCGGTAGCTTTGATTCCTTGACATCAAAGCCTTGCGATCTCAAGCGTGAACCTAGCTCTTCTATATTCTTGCCTGACCATGAGTGTCTGACACGTTCCATGGTCCATTACTCGATGAAGTTCTGTTATGTGTCTCTTCTAGCTTTTTCGCTGTGCGCCATTGAACGATGACTTGGTAAGTGTCTTATACTGGCTTGGGTTCACTAGGCTGAGCTCTGCTACAGTAGCCCGGAGCGACTATGAGGACTGCGGGACTTTACAGCGGGACCGTCCTAGTGCTAGGCGTAGTGGCTTTCATAGAGTCTTTGGCCTTCTCAATTCCTGTCTCATACTTCCCCAACTACGCGATGTCCCTTGGCGCCTCCGTGGCCTCAATAGGCATATTCACTTCCAGCTTCATGGCCGCCTCGACCTTGATGTCTCCGAAACTGGGAGGACTCTCCGACAAGCTAGGAAGAAAGAAGGTCATTCTATGGGGGCTACTCGGAGACGTAATCTTCGGGGCCTTGACTGGGCTGGTTCCTTCTTGGCTGTGGCTTCTCTTGGTAAGAACAATAAACGGAGCGGTGACTGCCGCGGCGACTTTACCTGCTGAGGCCCTCTTGGTGGATAGCGCTCCGCCAGATAGATGGGGTGAGGCAGCAGGATTTGTGTCGTCATGCGCTATACTTGGAAGAAATGTTGGCCCAGTGTTTGGAGGTACTGCGCAGTTCGTGGCGTTGCAATTCGTCAGTCTGGAGGACAGCTACAGAGTCCCATATTTCGTTGATGCGGGGCTCGCTGTCTTGGCTATGGTTTTGGTTGCGTGGAAGATCAAAGAGAAGCCCATTGGCGTAATCGGAAGTAGGATCAAGACAGAAACCAGTATCGAGGGAAGTTCTCGGACAGAGAGGGTCATCCAGCCCAAGACTACGCGCTCTTTCAAAATACTGCTGCTCACAGCATTCGCTAATGGTTTGTCCTTGGGATTCATCATACCTGTAATGGCCCTATTCTTTCAGGACAAGTTTGGTTTGGAGCCAATTGAGATAGGATCTGTCATGACTGTTTCAGGCCTCGTTGGGATTACTGTGAGCTGGATTGCAGGGCGTGCTTCCGACAGATTTGGAAGAAGACCGCTCATAGCTCTAGGCGGATTGTCCTCTCGACTAGGCGGATTGGTCCTCCCGCTGACTGCTGATCCAGCTCAAGCCACACTCGTTCTATCCGTAAGAAGTCTCGCTTTCAACATGTACATGCCCTCGATGAGGGCTTTGCTCGCTGATTTGACACCCGAGGAAAGTCGAGGCAGGCTTTTCGGGCTCTACAACAGCTTCTTCACCGCGGGAGACATAGCTGGTCCGGTTATAGCCACTTACCTATATGACCTATTCAGATTCGACAGTTGGAGACTGGGAGGACTAGCTCTCCCGGGATACGGTGTGCCCTTCTACGTGAATTCCCTGATCGGAATAGCTTCAATCATAATACTTCTTGCTTTCGTTAAAGAAACTGTTAGAGTGAAGTCTCGCATCTGGAAAAGTCCGGAGCAATGATCTCCCGAACGCTAGAGGGAATGCCAGAATAGGCTAAGGATCTTGCCGAGAGGATCTCCTGAACTGTCAATGGTATACGTAAAGAATTCGTCACGCTTTCAACATGTGTATGGGAGAAGATTACCCCAGCCTTCTATGTCATGTCTCAAAGGTGAATTTCAGAATCCACATGAGCAAGATCCCCGCTAGGAACGAGCCGAGAGACAACATGGATTTCTTTGCTTCAAGTTCTTTGTGGAGCTCTGGAATCAGATCTGAGCCAGAAATGTATATGAAACCTCCAGCCGCAAGCGGGACGAGAAGAACCACAAAGTTCTCTGCATATGACGAGACAAGGTAGCCGATGAAAGCGCCTAGAATTGCCGTCAGCGCTGACAGCAAGTTATAGAACAGTGCCTTGGTCTTGCTAAAGCCGCCATAAATCAAGACTCCAAAATCACCTAGTTCCTGAGGGATTTCGTGCGATATCACGGCTATTGTGGCAACCATGCCCAGCTGAATACCTGCCACGAAACTGGCCGCGATAGTTAACCCGTCCACAAAGTTATGGATGCTATCACCAATCAGATTCAGATACGTGAAGATGTGAACGTCACATCGTCCATCATGGCAATGGCGCCAGTAGAGCAACCTCTCCAAAAGAAAGAATAGTATGAATCCGAGGATGACATATGAAAAGACAATGGTGCTTCCGCCCAACTCCAGTGCTTCAGGCACCAGATGCAGGAAGGCCCCTCCCATTAGCGCACCTGCTGAAAATCCGACTAGCCCAAGCAGAAATCTGTTTAAATCTTCATCTCTGACTACCAGTGTGAGAACGCCTATGAGCGATATTATGCTCACCAGAGAGGCGCTTCCAATAATCCAAAGGAGCGGAGCAACCAATTCCAAGTCACCTTCGCAGAGACGGGAAGAACTCGGGTCTTCCCGGAATGCAAAATGCTGCGCTGTACTCCTCCATAAAGTCTGGGTCAACCGTCAGGTCGTAGTACGTCATAGTTTGAGCGACCTGTTCCGCCTCCTTGCGTTTCTTTGCTGAGAGCAGAGCGAGGTATGCGCCCGCCACTGATCCGTTTCCAATCTGCAGAGTCTTCGCGTTTGGAAATTCCGGGAAGATTCCTATGGTTGTTGCGCTAGCCGGATCGACATAGTTGCCGAAGGCACCTGCCAAATAGAGATTTCGAACATCCTTGATGGTGGCTCCAGTCTTCTTCATCAGGACGGCCACCGAGCCGCAGACAGCTGCCTTGGAGTCCATGAGGTTGTTGAGATCCTTCTGGGTGATCACAATGTCCTTGCCCAAATCGTTCTCGGATGCTGGAGAGACTACATATTCTAGGCCTTCAGGACCTTTCCGTATTAGGGGGGTCATTCCTTCATCTCTTATCTTGCCAAAAGAGTCAACCAAGCCTGATCGATACATCTCAGCTAAGGCGTCTATGATGCCCGACCCGCATATGCCTCGCGCCCTATGATCGGCTCCACCAATGATCGTATAGGTTGACTTGAGAGTTGTTCTATCGATTTTGACATGTTCAATAGCTCCTTCAACCGAGCGCATTCCAAACTTGATCTCCCAGCCTTCAAAGGCCGGTCCCGCCGCACACGAGGTAGAGAGAAGCCACCCCTTACTCCCTATTATGATCTCACCGTTCGTTCCCATGTCGATCAAGATCGATATTTGAGGCGATTCATGCATTCCAGACGCCAAGATGTCCGCTACAGCGTCTCCTCCAAGGAATCTGCTTACGCTGGGTAGGCAGTATACGGGGGCGTTCTGGTTTATCGCTATGCCGAACTCCTGAGCTCTTTTCCTGATCGGATTCCGTGAAACTCGAGCATTGGCGTCAACCAGAGGTGACGGATCTACTCCTGCAAGAAGATAGGTCATCACCGTGTTGCCTCCTACAGAGACACTTGTCATCTCTTTCAGGTCGACGCGGTTATTGGTGCCGAGAGCTCTCACAATCTTGTTGATCGTAGCGACCACGGCATCCTGTAGCTTAGACAGGCCTTCTTGGTTTCTGAAAGCGTAGTCGATTCTTGATAGCAGGTCTTCTCCGTAGATCAACTGCTCGTTGTAGCCCGACTCCGTCGCCATGATCTCTCCATCTCTAAGATCCACTAGATAGGCTACAACCTTGGTCGTGCCTATGTCCAGAGCCAAACCATAGTTTCGCAGAGAAGTATCTCCGGAATCAACATCGATAACCTCAGATCTGGTTGCGCACCTGTCCACGGTCAGAGTGATCCCTTCGATTTTGTCCGGCAGTTTCCCGAGCTTCAGTAGCGCTTGCTCGCTCAGAGATAGCTCACCGCCGAGCGTGTCTGCTATCAGCATCGACAACTGTCTGACGCGATTCGACTTGTCTTCAATCACTAAAGGAGCAATACTGAGGAATCGTTTGACGCAGCAAGGATCAAATTCGACTCTTGGGAGTATAGCGCTCGCGAGAATCTGTTGCCCTTCGATTCGGCTCTCAGGCGGGATCGTAACCCTGGTGTCGTCCAAGATTTCTGTTTGACACGCAAGATGGAACCCTTTAGAAGCCTCGTCTCGATCTATGAATTTCTTGGCCGGCTCCGACTTCTCTATTACATGCCCTTTCTCCACTATGACCTTGCATTTGCCACAACTACCGAGGCCTCCACAGACGCTTCTGATCTTTATTCCGCCGAGTCGCGCCGCTTCAAGAATCGTTAAGCCTCTCTCAACCTCAACGCGCTTTCCTTCCGGTTGGAACTCAACGATAACCGTCATGGCTTGTAGCTCTCGTCTTCACTCGTTGGACGATCAGAGCGTCTGTGCATTCTGTCGACGCCTTCCGTCGTCCATGGTTTTTCGCTCGGCAGGTTTGATGGTTGGCTAATAAAGATGCAAGTTAAAACATTTCGGTGGCATTTCCTGCTTATTGTGATTCAGACGGGAAAGGGAGTTGGCCATTTCATATGTCGGCCTAGCTAGGCGATTTCTATCTGTTCCGGCGTCATGGATATGCGTACCGGCTTCTCTGTTTTCGAAGACTAGCAGGGCAACAACAACTACTGCAGCGACAGGCGCAATCACGCATAACAACATCATGAGATACGGCGGCCGGCCGAGCCATCGTATGGCGCAGTTTAAATGAGTCTACCTAGAATTCTGGGACGGTGGGCCTGTTGGGCAAAGAGAGCTCTGAGCTGAGTCTGGCCCGTAGAGCCGCTGCATGGTTGACGAAGGTCTTGGATCGTTTGGCATCCTTCGAGGATAGAAGGAAAGCGTTTATCTCCACTGCATCAAGCAGCTTCTCCATTTCGACGGAGCTACAGATGTATGCCTATGGCGCTTCTAGGTCGCCTGTCTCTTTGCCGATTTCTCCTGAAGATAGATACGCAGCCAAGGATGTCCGAGGGATCATCACGGGTGAAGCAGGTAGGAAACTGGGGGAGAGAGCGGAGGAGCGCAAGAAGGAGGAAGCCGCCCGACAGAACACGGGAAAGGATGCAGATCGACTAAAGCAAACCTGACCCTAGAAGACTCGTTGGCAAAGAGTTTTCTGCTCTTTGAAGCCAAGATGACTTCCTGTATGATTTGGGATATCGTCACGACTTTCAGGGGTTCATCTTTGGGTTGCTGCGTGGAACAGTTTACGAGTCTCTGCACGATGAGGAACGGTACAGTCTTCTATTTCTCCAACCTTGTTCTTCCAACTCGAGCCATATTGCGAGGTTCGGAAAAGACATAGATGGTGTCGTCGCCTGACAACGTCTTCACCAAGACCGTCAAGGAGAAGTTGATAGCGCATGAAGACCGGTTGATCCAACTCGGGAGGACGGTTTTCAGAGATCGCTAGAGACTATGGCTCTGAGTATTGATATTGTGCTGTCTTTTCGTGCTTGCTTTCTGAGAGTATTCATCTTGATGCTGGTATGTCTCAGAATCGCTCTTACGTCATTCTCATCCTTCAATGCCCGCTCCCTTGGAACGGTTGCCTTTATCATACGTAGCTTCGCAAGAATCAGACCTTCGGGTGTTTGATAGAAAGTGGGCAAGCCCAAGATGCTTCCAGTATTCCTCTCAAGCTTCTTGTCGGAGAGTATGATATCTACTGTGAATGGAGTCTTGCTGTCCCTAAGCGTGACAATTCCGTAGCCTGATTTCAGGGCCGCATCTATCTTTCGTCTGTCAACTTCGAGTTCCGCCATTTTCAGCGCGGATATGAGCTTGGTTCGAGGTTCTCCTCTGCCGACTTTGGCCACGAGATCCATGTCCATCGTTGTGCGGGGCGTACCATAGTAGCTTGCGGCCAAAGCCTCTGTGAACATGTAGTTCAGTCTGAGAGAGTTGAAGGCATTAACAATTCTCTTGACCAGTGCCTCAAAATTCTCCAGTCTCTAGACCTCACGCACTCGGCGTCTTCCGTACATGATTCTCTCTCTGAGCAGTTCCAGAAGCTCCTCCTCCTTGATTCTTGGATTCTTGTCTCTTATGGCGTCAGAGGAGATGCGCACGCAGACATCCGACATGTTAATTGCAAGATTGACCCTTTTCTCCGCTAGGCTTCTCTCATTCTTTTTTAGCGTAGCCTTGGGCAACTCCACCAGCCAAATCTTTCGACAGCTTGCAAGTTCAGAACGGACTAAAAACAGTTCCGTTCCTTACATTGATGCGCATCACTGGAAAAGGATCACGCTAGTTTGAACGTGTTGTATGCAAGTAGTCCAGCGTATCCGAGGGCGGTGAAGACTGTAAGCCATTCGATCAGGGGAGTCGTGCTGATTAGGACTAGAGTGAGGTTGATCGCTGCAACTGCGTAGCCATAGTAGCCAATTGGTTTGATGAAGTTGGGGTGTGTTATGAGTGAAGTGTTTGCCAAGATCAAAACCGCAAGGTTCAGTACGAAGAAGGCTTGCGACCAGAACAAGTGCTGCGTTGGGCAATCCTCTGAGAACACGCCGATCATTACTAGGGCAAAGGCCGAAAAGAACCCAGCTGCCTGTGTGACCAGTAGAAGGTGCTTTCTCCAGTACTCCTTCGTGTACCACCTACGGGTTCCTGCGTAGAACGGGAAGAGCGCGAGTCCCGCAAGGACGCAGCCAACGTTGTAGAAGACTGCGCCTCTAGGACTGTAACTTGAGTTTCCAAGATCGCTCAGCCAATTGTTAATGGGGTTGTATGGCTTTGGAAATAGGGCGAGGGAGGTGAAGGTGAAGGCACAGTATAGCACGATGACCATAATGCCTGTAATGCCTGCAATGGCCATTTCATTTCTCATTTCTCCCATATGTTGGGTTCGGTCAGAAGGACTGTCTGGCTGGATGCTTTCATGTGGGGGACCGTGGTGTGTCCAGTCTGGAACGCGAGCGTCGGTTACTGTGTCAGCTCTTGGGATGTATGGTTTAATGTCGATTATGGGTGATCCTTGGAAGGCGTCGAGCCCTCTAACGGTGATGGTGCATCCATCCACGTTCACGAGCTCTACGACGCACAGTCCTATGGGGTTTGGTCGAGTTGGGCTTCTACATGCGAAGACTCCGACTTCATAGTCTACGGAATGTCTCCTTGGAAATACCTGTAGGGTGTGCCTATCCTTCTCGCTTGTATGCAGATGTGCCCAATAGAGGACGATTATGTGGGAAAACTCGTCGATGCCCTTGAGGCCCGGGCAGAAGTCTGGGAAGATCCTTATCTTGGCCTCTTGCTCCCCTGCTTGGTCTACAACCCCGATGAAGCGAAGATCTCTGTCTTTGTTCATACTCACGGTCTATCACATCATTTGGTGGCACGCTGCGCCGGTGCGGTAGGTCAATCATCGCTTAGGGATTACTGCTTTGCCTAGTTGTCTTCCCAAGTCTCTACATTTCTCAAGAGTCTGTTGGTTTGGTTTTCCGTATGACTCCACCGTCTCCCCTACCTGTTTGCCTACTCTCTTGAACAGTTCCTTCATCACCGATTTCACTTTTCCACCGCCTCCGTGGGAGCAGAAAAGAGCGTACGGTTTGCCTGTGTATCCTTCCTTTCTCTTTACAGTCGACTGTATGTAGTGATCATCCAGGAAGGTTTTCAGCCCGCCTGCGATGTAGCTGAAGTAGTCAGGTGAACCGAAGGCGACACAGTCAAATTCGGGGAAGGTAGTAATGTCGAATCGTCCGTCATTTGTGTTGAATACAGTTACCTCGCATCCTAATTCTTTCAATCCTTCAGCGACGGCATCAGCCATCAACTTTGTGTTTCCATACTCCTGCGAATGATAGAGTACGAGAGCCATAGCCACACCAACCACCTTTGAGCAACGATCACACAGATGCTCTCGATAGGGATACAAACGCTTTACGATGGTGTCTATGCTTCAGATCTGGCGCGTCTATCTCAACTATGTGGCGCAACTTGCGCTCGCTGAAGCCTCAATCCAGCCGCAGGTCCACGCTGAAATGAACGTGCACAGAACCATCGAGGGTTGCTCGAGGTGCGCGTCCATGGCCCCGTCTACTTTCTGACGGGCAATCGAGGCTATGCGGTAGACTAGGCTCAAGGGTCAAAACCTTATTGGTGATCCGCAATGATTGTCTATGAACCGGACTCCTTCGGTCGGAGTATGCGAGTTGACGCAGTCTTGAAACTGAGTTTCTCAAGACACGCTCGAGCAAAGCTTGGGGAGCGTCAAATAGGCAAGGATACATTGATGTCGGTATTGCAGAACCCGAGGGCAGTGTTCTACGATACGACATCTTTGGCACAGGTTGCCGTCCGACAAGTATACCTGCATGGCGTAAGCGTCGACCTAGTCGTGATTTTCCGGAGGAGAGATGGCGCCTACCACATTGTGACGGCGTACCCTGTGAAGGATGTGAGGAGTGAGGCGGAGAGAAAGGTTAATAGTGCAAGGTGGGTTCCCATCTGACGGAGGGTTCCAACGTGAAGGTAAACTACGATCCAGAGGAAGATGTCCTCTACATCATAGTTAGAGAGGGACCCATCTTTGACAGCAAAGAGATCGGCGAAGACATTCGGTTAGAATACGACAAGGGCGGCGAGGTTGCAGGAGTGGAGATCATGAACGCAAGGAGGAACATAGCGAGAACCCTCGCCCAAGAGATAGCCAGAGAAATAAAAGCTCCAGCTCGCTAGCACGGCCAACGTCACCGAAGGAAGTGTAGGCTAGCCCGGGCTTTCTGCAGTTCGTTTGTCCAAGTAGAAGCCTAGATCGCCGAGACGATTGGCACGAGGATCTGAATCGCTGCAGTAAGATGTGGCCGAGGTAGCAAGATGTCGTATGCGCTCTTTCTGTTTAGCAAGGCTTCGATAGCGTAGGCCAGGTGTGCCTTTCTTCCGAAGCGGCAACCTCTTTAACCTTGTGGGAACTAGGAAAGAAATCAGGTTCCTGTCGCGGACATATCGTTATTTGAGTCGGAGATGAAATCGTTTGCAGAACTCTGAAGAGAGGATCGTAGAGGCCGAGCGTCTGAAGGAATTCTGTGCCAATGTTTTGAGGAAGCTTAGGGTTCCACGTGAAGAGGCGGAGATAACTGCGGATATTCTCGTTTCCGCGGATCTGAGAGGGATCGAGTCGCATGGAGTTTCGCGACTGCCTAGGTACGCGAAGAGGTTGATGAACGGGTGGATTCGGCCTGAGGCCAAGATTACGGTAAGAAGGGAAACCGCCGTAAGCCTGCTGATAGATGCGGAGAACAGTCTGGGCCAAGTGGTCGCCTACAGGGCGATGGAGCGATGTATCGAAAAGGCTGAGCGATCTCATTTCGGATTTGCATCTGTAACAAATGGTAATCACATTGGAATTGCTGGCTACTATGCCATGATGGCTCTGAAGGAGAATATGATTGGGCTTTGCATGACTAATGCTTGGCCTCTCGTCGTGCCAACTTTCGGCATAGAACCGATACTCGGGACGAATCCGATCGCCTTCGCTATACCTGCCAAGCACGAGCGCCCCTTCGTCTTGGACATGGCTACGAGTGTCGTACCAATCGGAAAGATGGAGGTCTACAGGAGACACGGGAAGCCTGTGCCGGTCGGCTGGGCGATTGACGAAAACGGTGACCCTGCCCTTGACGCGGAAACCGTGATGCGTTGCGTGTACAAATCAAAGCGTGGTGGGCTCTTACCTCTCGGAGGACTGGAGGAGACGGCGGGATACAAGGGCTACGGTTTGTCTCTACTTGTTGACATACTTGCAGGCATATTGTCCGGTGCCGCTTATGGGCCTCATGTTGGAACCCCCGAGGATCCCAAACCTTCCAACATCGGAGTCTTCGTTGGCGCAGTCGATATCAACACCTTCACACCTGTAGACGAGTTCAGAGAGCGCATGGACATTATGATCAAGTCCATCAAAGCATCAATCAAAGCCAAGGGTCAAGACAGAATCTATATTCATGGAGAAAAGGAATGGGAGCTGGAGGA
>Ga0315309_1002327_pt1 | contig 11090 bp, 9 predicted proteins | sample TDP4_MG_FD_203080 | JGI IMG/M metagenome (GOLD analysis project Ga0315309, IMG submission 203080) | Freshwater sediment microbial communities from Lake Towuti, South Sulawesi, Indonesia - TDP4 | ecosystem: Environmental > Aquatic > Freshwater > Lake > Sediment | place: Indonesia: South Sulawesi...
CCAACGGTTGGTAAGATCACCTTATAATCTTTAAAGCTGCAACAGTCTCTCGAAAGAATCCGGCAAACCAACAACAAAATTGCGAGTTATCGATTCGCAGTGTCTAAGATCTCCTGCGAACTGCAAGTCTTCTGACTTCCCCATCTTAGACTATGAGTATGCGCTCGATGATGTCAATGGTTGGGTCGCTAGATACGATGTCGTAGTGAATGACACCTCTCCTGCCACGTTAGCTCTTTTCCACCTTAGGCGTTGTGAAAGGTGAACACGCTCCGCAGCTTGAGAACACTAATCAATAAGCTGCTGTTGATATCGTGTTAAGGATGCTGATATCATGGAAGTGACACAATACTCTGAGTACGCCAGAAGATACAGAGGGCCTATCAGACTAGTCATCCTTGATTGGGCAGGTCTAACAGTAGACTATGGATGCTACGCACCGGCAGTAGTGTTCATCGAAGTTTTCAAGCGAAAAGGAATACAAATCTCCATGGAGCAGGCCCGAGCGCCTATGGGACGGTTCAAAAGAGATCACATAAAATGCGTTTTCGAGTGGAATCCCGATGTAGCTCGCAGATGGAAGGAAACACACGGTCGAGATTGGCGTGATGAAGATGTTGATGACATGTATGAGAACTTGTTCAAACCGATGCAGTTGGATGTCATTAGGAGCTACTCGAAACTGATCCCTGGCACGCTAGAGACTGTCAAGTGGCTGCGAGAACGAGGCACCAAGATCGGATCAACAACTGGCTACTTCAAAGAAGCTGCTCAGGCAAATCTTGAGGAAGCAACGAAACAAGGATACGAACCTGACGCCACTTTCTGTCCGGATGATGTGCCAGCAGGCAGACCGTATCCCTGGATGGTTATGAGGAACATGTTGGAAACCAATGTGTTTCCGCCAGCGGCCGTGGTGAAGGTAGATGACACCGTCGTCGGTGTGGAAGAAGGGCTGAACGGGGGGACTTGGGCTATTGGAGTCTCAAAAACAGGAACGCTCGTAGGACTAAATGAGGAAGAAATCGGAACCGTGGCTCAGACCGCGCTAAGATCCAAAGTAGATTCTGCAAATGACAAGCTTCGAAGATCAGGCGCGCACTACGCAATAGAGGAAATCGGCCAATTGCCCCAAGCGATTCTCGATATCGAGGAAAGGCTGAAGAAAGGAGACAGACCCTAAGCGATGAATTCGATAAGCGGAAAGGCATGATACAGGAGGACGATGCATGCCGGCAGGCCAGAGTGACGACAAGAGAATGATCTTGCTCAATGTGGGTCCCGTGATAGTTCCTGAAAGAGTTCGAAAGGCCTTACTGAAGCCGGATCTCTGCCACAGGGAGCCGGAATTCTCTGAATTGCTGTCAAATGTACGGAGAAAACTGGCGCAAGCATTCAGGTGTAACGGCAAGCACACTGCGCTTCTGCTTGGTGGGTCCGGCACAGCTTCCCTTGAAGCCACCATAGCCTCAGTAGTTAGAGATGGAAGATTTCTGGTCCTTGCTAATGGTTACTATGCAGAGAAGATGGCGAAGATCGCCCGTGTTTATGGCATCAACACGGAAGTTATGGACTTCGGTTGGGGGGGAAGAATAGTGGCTCGCGATGTGGAAAGGAAGCTGAAGTCCGACCCTGCGATCAGGTTCGTCGGTATCGTTCATACTGAAACCAGCACTGCTATGCTAAACGATGTGAAGGAGATTGGTGAGTTAGCCAGAAAGTACGACAAGATCCTGATCGATGATGCTATTGCAAGCATTGGAGTTGAGGACCTTGATGTGGATAGAGACAGGATAGATTTCTGTATTGGAAGCGCAAACAAGTGTGTAGAAGGAATTCCAGGTTGCTCGTTCGTATGCGCAGATAAAGAAAGATTGGAAGAGCTCAAGGGTCTACCTCCAAGAACGAGCTATCTGGACCTTTACCAGCACTACATTTACGAAGAAGGGTTGGGCGAGAGATCCGGTACTCCGTTCACACCACCGGTACAGGTCATCTATGCCCTAGACGAGGCGCTGAACCTTCTGCTGGAAGAGTCTGTTGAAAAAAGGCGTGAAAGATATGCTAATCTAGCCCGCACTGTTAGAGATGGTTTAGAAGAGCTTGGACTTGGGCTATTCCTCCCAAGAGAAGTCATGTGTAATTCAATCACGTCGGTCCTTACTCCAAGAAACATCTCCTATCAGACTCTGCATGACAAACTGAAGGAAGAAGGCTTCATCATTTACGCTGGCATGGGATCTTTGGAAAGCAAGTTCTTCCGAATCGGAAACATGGGCGCCTTAACGTTAGAGGACATTGAAAAGTTCCTACATTCCATGAAATTGATTCTTGCATAGCGGCCAATCATGCTCTCACGGTACTCATCTTTCTTTAGCCAAAATCGGAATTCAACAGCATCTTTCGCACATGCGCTGGCGGTGTAAAGACTTGTCTTAGCAGTCAGAATGGGGCTTGGAACAGTGCATTCAGATTCCGCCCGGTCTAACCATAGTTCTTACCTGGATCCAGCAATATTCGTCCGAGATGACGAATGACATTCTTATCCTGCTTGTCTGACCTGCAAAGGCGTTAAGAAGGTTCCTCTATCTCTACTCAAGATCGAAGATCGAAAAGATGGCCAGAGGAGAGCGACACGAGTCCAATACGGCTAGACTCGATGCTGCAACAAACTGAAGCATAGCAGGAGAAGAGAAAGGACGATTCCTACCAAAGGCCACGAGAAAGCAGCCAGCCATAGAGCGAGAGGACCAAGTATCAATAACCCACATTCGGTCAAAGCTAACATGCTAATAATGAATGTAGTCTTCGCAAGAAAATGCTGTTGGCATTCGGGTCTCCTGGAGTAGTCAAATAGGGCAGCCACAGACTGCGATATCATAAGTGTGATTATTGGCCAAAAGTATTGGTCGATAAGCGCTAAGAAAGGTGGTTGAATCGTGTACTTTCCGAGCGAGGTGGAAAGGAGATACCTCTCTGGTAAGAGGAAGTGCGTTGTTATCACAGTGACACCAAGTAAGAAAATGATTAGCCAATGGATATAGCGAGCTAGGTCGCTCTTCAGGCCGAGACGAAAACGAATGAAGTGCTCAGCTGACTGATGACAGAGTCGGGTCTGGGATGGGTCTCGCTTGAAGTACATCATCATGACACTCTCTTCGAATCGCGTTCGTATGTCCGATACATCTCTTCTAACGAAAAGGGATGAGAGGTTCCATGACAGTCGTTGAGGTCTGGAGTCGAACGTAGCAAGTTGAAGAGAGCTGGCGAGATTGTTACAGAGTTCCAACGTCTCTATCCCCGGGTGATGGAAATCCAACTTACCACGATCGACCACCGTGTCCTCATTTGCGTAGATGAGACGAGAACGTCTCAGCAACCTCCCGCGCCTGCTTGGCTCAAGATCGAGTCTAACTCCTTCGGGAGGAATTATTCGAATGTGAAATGTGGCCCCCGAATGCAGAGGAGTCGGGGTGTCAACCTCGATAGGGAATACGCATTCGGATCCATCAAAACCGAACGATCTGCGCCATATCTGGGGTCTGATATTGTCTCTTCTTCTTGTCAAGACGAAGCGTTGGTCTCGCACAGTAATGCTGCACAATTCCTTCGGTCTGATAGGCTTACTCAGCCATATGATTTGGAAGAATCTCGTGTACAGTCTTTCAAAGAAGTCTACGTAGTCTGGATCGCAACACAGATTCGCGAGAGTCGCATCTCTTTGGTTCGCGAAACCCTGTTTGTGCGGCTCGGGAACCCAATCGATCAGCGGCCTTCTAAGCAAATCAGCTATCGGTCGGGGAACTGCCCACATTGATGCGCTTAGATCACTGCAAAACCGGCCTGTGAACTGTTCATTGAGTATAGTTTCCACATTTGCACCTGGAACTGGGTTTCTTTCAGGATTGACGAACACCCTGTAGAGTAGCTTCCTTCCTTCCTCGCTAGTTCTTATCCAACAGTGATAGAATAACAGTTTCCGTAGTATGTCATCGTTTTTGCTCGAAGGAGTGAGAATAGCTTTCCCGCCACGGCTATCTTCTGCAGAAAAGGCGACCAATACTTTCTTCTCGTAGAAGATGGATGGAATTGCCCAGCAATCTTCGTTGCCCATGTTCTCGACCAGTATTTCGACGTTATGAACGTACTCTTCGCATGTTCGAAACTCAAACGTAGTGAAGACTCTCCTGACTCGGAGATCGTGAAGGCCTACGACGATGTCAGCGATCGATGGGACAGGCTCGGAGGATGCCCGCTGGGCACCTTGAGATGCAGAATGAGTGCGTGGCTCAGGCATACTCCCACCTCTGGGCCATGTACGCATAGTAGAGGGGTGTCAAGCTTATAGGTTACGGAAGATCCATGCCCAGAGCATCAGAATATCAAGCTCTCTACTGAATGAAGGGTTTACGTTTGTGTTCGCATAACTGAAGGGGATCACGAGACAAAGGAGACCTGTGGCAGCACAGGGATACGGTTCACTTCTTTGGGTAATAGAGACTACTCAAGATGATCACATTTTTAGCAACAGTCTAGTTATAGATACGTAAGTAATGTCAACCATCCAGATGGAGGTGCCGTAGATGCCTAGGGGCCAGTCCGGCGTCATTGTCTTTGATATGGACGACACTATTGTCGATCGTGAAAGCGTATTTGTCAGTGCGCAGATCGAAATGTTGAAGACATTGCGTAGCGCTGGAGCTAGAGGCATCCGGCTACCCTCATCTATCTCGACTCTTCGCCGGATTGACATTGAGCTGATCAGACTTCACAAGGGAAATCATATGTACGATTTCAAAGAGTTGGCAAGAGGCATTTGGCTGCATGTAGTAGAGAAGCTCAGCAGGAACAAGGCAGCCAGAAGGGCATTTGAAGAGAATAGGCATGGCCGATTGACGTCCCGACCAGCTTTGTGTGCAGCACATGCACACAACAAGACATTACACAATAAGATGCCTATGTTGCTGAATTCGTCCAAAAGTGTTATCAGAAAGTTGAAGAGAGAATATCTTGTCATCCTATTTACTTCTGGAGATAGAGTTCTCCAAAGCAAGGTCATGCGACATCACGGGTTCTATAAGATCTTCGACGCTGTCGTGATAAGAAAGGCGAAGAATATCTCAACATTCAGGGAAATCAAGCGCCTCGTGATCGAGTTGTCCAAGCTGAGAACTGGTAGGAAGCCTAGCCGAGTTATTTCGGTCGGAGATAGAGTCTCACAGGACATGATTCCCGCAAGAAAGGCTGGCTTTGAAACGATATGGATACCGGGACCATACTTTCCTGGCAATAGAGGGAAGTGGGGGCCGACACATACAGCGAGCAGTCTCGAAGACCTTCCGAAGATTCTGCTTGGCGAAGGCTGCTGACAGGCTCATACACGCATTGTCTACGCTTAGAAGTGGTAGATATCTGGCGTAAGCTTCAAGGATCGTTGGCCAGAATCATGCCTAATCCATTCCAGTCAGCGCTATCTGCATTTCTCTTAGAGTTTCATGCTTCAATGGGCACCGGGAAGTTTTCCATTCATGTTGCTATGTAGCTTGGCAGAAGCGATTCTTCACGCGCAGAGTTTCCTGTCATCTACTGACATATCGCGGGTGTGTTACTGATCAAGCTCCTGCAATGTCGCCTCTGCATGAAGGCCTAGGGCGCGACCAAGTAGATTGGCGGACACTAGACTACATGGCTCATTGAGGATTTGCTGTCGTGATCTCTGATCCGAGATTTTGCGTATGTCCACATCCTCCACAATGAAGACCTCCTAAAGACACAATCTAGGTATTTTTCGTAGGAGTCTCTGCCTTGATCCAGGAGCCGCTTCGCGAGATCCCTCTCTTTTTCGAGAACGAACTTGTTGTGCACTGCTCTAGCTTTCCAGTCCTTTTTCAGAAGTCTGTTGTCTCTTCGGCATACTGGGCATCCACATCGTGATAGAATCTCTTTCTCGCGCTTAGTGAGCTTGGGGATCCCAAAGGATTCATCCAGCCTTCCGATATATCGCCAGCCTCTACCAGGCAAGATTATTTTTCCATAGGCAGCTCCACGCCTATGTCCGGTGCTGTCCATGCTCTCAATCCCACAGTAATAACCAATGTGAAGCATCAAGGGAGAAGAACCAAAGCCCATCATGTGAATGGCAAAATCTGATGAGGAGTGTACTTGTCGTACTGCATGCAGAAGCATGTCAATGAACTGTCTATTCGGATATCGATCTCCAAAGAAGGCTTTGAACCCGAAGGATGAGAGAGAAATGATGCTTCCGATCGCGACGAAGTCGGCGTCCGCATATTTCTGCAACCACTTCACATTTTCGGTCAGGGATCTAGTGCTCCACGCATGAAGGGCAGGGACTAACTCTCTGAGCCTTGTGGTTTCCTGCCAATCAATGACGTTTCGCCTAGTTTGTATCCACTTTTTCTTTGCAAGTCTCATTGAAAGACCAGTTTCAAAAGGAAAGTCAAGCGGAATTGTTTTGTCCGGATCAAGGGCTTCCTGAACTTGCTTCACTCTTTCTGCGTGCAGCTTGATCTTCTTTCGAAGAGCAGTATACGCACCATTGTCAAGAAATAGCTTGTCGTAGCGATAAGGAATGCGTGGACTGTCGCTGTCATAGTAGTTGATCTGGGAATCCATAACCATGTCATGATGGGCCAGGTATCGGCCGTCTGCAAGGAAATTCTTACGATGCTCGCCCAACCAAAGATCCAAACCAGCGTATTGCAATGAATAGTCGTTTTGGTCCTATCCTCTTGTCAGCATATAAAGATGCCGAGGCTTTCAACTCAGCTAACGAAGAGCTGTTCATTGGGAGTCTCAGGTCTATCTCTGAGCTTCGAGATGGCCAAGGCGACCAGTCTACGGACATCATCCACTTCCCTTAGGTCTCCCTTTCCAAGGCGTCCGTATATACATTCCAGCAATCCTACCTTGCCAGGCCTCTTTCTGGTGCCTATCTGAAGTCCTGCTTCTTCAAGTAGCTTCGAAAAGAAGAGAAAAAGGTCAACAAGTGTCTCCAAGACCAGAGGAAGTAGCGCTGCGAGTTCTTGAAGATTCCTTCTCACAGTCGGTTCCTCTGCCGAATAGTAAGACGCTCTTTCTGACATATGGGCGATGCGATTTCTGATGACAGTCGAATGGATCAGATTGTCAGCGAACGCTGCAGCACGTTGCTTGCTTTCTTCAATAGTAGACAACTTGGTCGCAATCCTGTAAAGTTCCGTCATTGGCTCAGACGACGTCAACAGAAAGCGTAGGATGACCGGGAACTCGTAGCAGCTGTGGACCGTCTTTGTTTCAGTCCCTAATGCCTCCTCTATGCTCATTGGCCGAGCCAATTCTTGAAATGGCTCTGGAAGCATGAAATGCTCGGATACTAAGTTGTGTTTGCGAAAATATGCATAGAGAATCCGCTCCAATATGGTCTTGTGAAAACATTCGTATGCTGAATAGACCGCGAGGAAAAGAGCCAGAATCTGGTCATGTAATGAAAAAAGCCACCGATTCACATCAATAGACGTTTTGAGCTGATTAAGCATATTCTCTGTCCTTCTTTGGCAACTCAGAAGTCTCTCAGCATATTGATCCGCGACGCTAGGATCGAGACGCTGAAGCGAGACAAACGCAGTCGTAAGCTCTTTCCCCGACTCCACAAGTTCCTCTGTGAGCTTTGTTGTCTGCTTTCTTTCTAGGTAGTCCTGAACCCCATGGAGGAAACTCGATTCATCGGCCAATTGTCCGTCACTTTGTGTTGGTTTCAAGTTTGTTGCGAATGTCCTCAAGAATCTGGCCTGAAATCTCTTTTGTAGGGGCAACAACAATCAATCTCAACGGTACCTCTGTCGATCCCTCCCTGTAAGCTGGCCTCTCAAAAGAAATCGTCACCTCATCTACTTGCTTTGTCTTTCTGAAGCTAAAGCTCACGTCTTTCACATCGCAACTATGCGACAATCTCTCTCTAACAATGGTAAGTATTTCGTCAGGTACGACGCAGGCAATGTCCGTCCTAATCTCATCCTCGAACCTAACATTCTTGGTTACCGGATCCTCGTATGAGATCGTTCCGAGTGCTTCTCTCAGTACTTCCAGAATCTCTTCAGTCTTGGCCTTGCAGGGATCCTCTGCCTCTCCCCTGACCTCAATCCTACCATCCAAAAAGATCCGCGATTCTAGTCCTTTGTCGAAATCCACGCCGTAGTAATGATCACCCCATGCGGTCATGAGAAGACTTGTTCTCAATGCTCCACGCACTTGGTCAATGTCTATCTTGACCTGGTCGCGTGGTGCTCTTTCAACTGTGTAGACGGTCCTTTTCAACGTCGGCTCGCTCGTTAGATATTTAACCGACCCGACCTGTATAAGAACGACGGTAGCTATGAGCGGTTCTGTGTTGATCAAGGAAAACCCGTTTGAGTCACCAGCTGTTCCTATGAAGGGCAAAATCAGCTGGGCGGACAGAAAGGAGCTACTGGCCTCTCTTGTGGCGTTTGTCAAAGAGCCGCCCGAAAAGTGGACGGAGCTCATTGTGTTGTTGGGAGACTACGGAAGTGGTAAGACACATTCTATTACATACGCAAAGAGGATTTGTGATGAAGAGAGAATTCCTGCGGTGCTCCTCCCTAATCCGGGATCTTCATTTCTTGACGTCATGGTCAGGATTATAGAGTCGATCAGACTAGAAACGGTTGTTGCTTCATGCGACGATCTACTCAGGAGAGACAAGGCCATAGTGATTCAACAGCTTCAGAAGGACACGACCGGCATGCTGGCTCCTGAAGCTGTTTCGACGGACCGGCTCCTCAGGTATCTCTTCCCCAATCTCGACACCAATCTTGCAATCGTTCTCAACCAATTAATGAGCAAGACGAACATGGAGATCTGCAAGACTTGGCTCTTGGGTAAGAGGATGACTGGCGCTGAGCTTGGCAGAGCCAATCTAACCTCAGCCATTGACTCGGATGACTATGCGGTGAAGATCCTGTGCAACATAATTCAGATATTGGTCGCAAGATTCGGAAGATTTGTTCTTCTTGTTGACGAAATGGAAGATATGGGGGACATGGCTAAGTCCAGAGCCATTTCCTTTGCGAAGGCGATGAGACAATTGATCGACGAAAACGTTGCGGGATTCAAACTAATCTTAACGTTTACGGCCGTTGGATTCAACCAATTTCTCAGAGGAACAGGTGCCTTCCTAGGCAAGAGGTACCCTGCCCTGACTGAAAGGCTGGAACCCAGAATAACTCTCAACCCCCTTTCGCCTGAGGAGACTGAACAATTCATCGCAGAGATCGTCTCATCCGTGTACACAGGGCCTCTGGAAAGCGTTATCACCGCAAGAACCGTTCGAGAAATCCAGAAGCACGCGAAGGGAAATCCCAGAGAAATCATATTTCAATGTCACCTCCTTTTTGAGAGGGCCGTCTCTGAACGGAAGTTCCCAATCCGTATCTAAGCGGAGAATAGTGTATAGAAACGCTCGTCTCGATACAATCCTCGTCCATCCAGTCTGAGATATCCCGGATTCTGATAAACGGAAAAGCCTCGGTGTATCAACATGTCGAGCAGGATTGACGAAAGAGCAGAATCCACCAAGAATCGTCTCTTTAATAGAAGCAACGCTCCAACGCATGACTTTAGCGCTTCTGTTGACGACAGTGGCCCTCGTGAGAGGATGCCCCGCTTGAACAGTTCCAAAGACTTCTCTAGAGCCATTTGTGTCTGCCTAGTAGATGGTTGAGAAACATCGATGCCAAGGAAATCCGGAGCAGGAAAGTTGGCTGTGTATGGATCAAGTTCCTTGGGATCCAGCTTTCTACGTTCGATGAGTTCTGAAGCATAGGTCTGAAGCGCGATACTCTCATGAAGTCCAAAGCGGTGAGAGAAATTGGCAGGAGAATCCTCTGGGAAGAGTTCCTCATGTATTTGGGATGGCTTCATCTTTTTTCGGAACCGGTATTCTAGAAAGCGAGCAAAGCATTCCCAATCAACGTCAGTCACTGCCTTAAGGAATACATACCGGCACATCATTTCTGATATCGCTGGTCTGCACAGGCGGCGCTGGGCAAGTCTATGCAAGACCAGAAGGGAATCTCCTCTATAGGATATCGTGTAAACCCTAGGTTCGTCGCGGGCTTCAAGAAAGCCGAGACTCCATAGATTCTTTCTGAGCTCCAAAAGACGCCAAGGCTTTACACCGGGCAACTCATATTGCTCTGCGTCCAATGCGTTCAGGAACCTTAGCGCCAGCTTGATGTCGATCCCTGACCTGTAGTAATCAGAAAGTTGACATCCTTCTGGTTCTGACCGCATGATCTAACTCACACGTAGTCTTCCTAAGGTTGTGAGAGCCACCTATATCATTAGCTACCTTCGATAACTCCTTGATCGCGCCAAGGTCAGTTCTGAATGGGGCTGCTTCAGGTCAATGGTACTGGGCGGTTCGTTCCTGCAAGCGCAGGGCTTTTTCCTCACGAAAGAACACATAGGTTTCAATCGGTCTAAGGTAGAGTCGGAGAGGAAGGATTCGGATGTCAGGCAGGAGGACCCATGTTCAGCACCCCACCTTCCCTAAAACCCAGGGGAAGTATCTAACAAAAGAAGTTGTTGAGCAGATTCAGGTTTCATAATCTTCAGAGATAGCAAACATAGTGAGAATGCGAGCTTTCAGAAAAGGAGGTGAGACGATATCTGAAAAGTTCTCAGGTGAAGGATGCAGGAATTTGGCAGAGTCGTTGCAACTCATGCGACAAGGACTAGATTTTGTCGTTAGAAGATGCCCAATGTGATATCCGTGAAATTCGGGGGCTTGTCTTACTGATTGAAATCCAGAGGGCATGCCCGAGCGCCCTTATCTGTATTGACTAGTAAATTGGTGCGGGGGGTGGGATTCGAACCCACGAAGGGCTACCCCACGGGATAGCTCCCCACCAAGTTCTCATGATCTTGAGTTTCGCGCTCCTCCTTTGAAGAGTCCCGCGCATTAGACCTGGCTCTGCTACCCCCGCCTAGGCAACTAAACCAACCGGCCAGAGACAAATAGGCTTTGTCTCAGCGATCATTCCCGAGATCAGATTAAGAGCTGACCAAGC
>Ga0315309_1002328_pt1 | contig 11089 bp, 11 predicted proteins | sample TDP4_MG_FD_203080 | JGI IMG/M metagenome (GOLD analysis project Ga0315309, IMG submission 203080) | Freshwater sediment microbial communities from Lake Towuti, South Sulawesi, Indonesia - TDP4 | ecosystem: Environmental > Aquatic > Freshwater > Lake > Sediment | place: Indonesia: South Sulawesi...
CTGCGTATTCGGCCAACTTAGATTCCAGTTTTGCTTCCAGCTCTTGAATCTTCGCCTCAGCTTCTCTGATCTTAGATTCAGATTCAACTTTCAGTACCGACTCGCTGAGCCTTGCCTCCAATTCCTGAATCCTGATTTTAAGGTTATCAGCTTCAATCTTAGGTACTGACTGAGCTAGTTTTTCTTCAAGCTTCTTCATGTCAGCTCGTAAGTCTATTTGAGTTTCCTCAAGTTGCCGTATTTTGGCTTCAGCATCAACCCTTGGAATAGACTCATTCAGCTCGGACTCTAACTCTGTGACCCTCGCTCGAAAGGCTTCAGCCTCACTTTTCGGTACACACTGGGCTAGCCTAGCTTCAAGGTCGGCGATCTTGGCTTCCAAAGTTGCTTTGAGAGCGCCTCCGCATGCATCACAGAACTTCGCACCAGTTGGGAGATGTCTTCCACATCCATAGCAGAACGGCATAGTCGTAACCGTGCTCTATCAATACTTATACTATTAGGCTGAAAGGCTTATAGTATAAGGTAATTCACTAATGCTAACAATTTCTTTAAACAGCGGAAGGACGCTGGGCAACATCGAAGCCACACTGTGACCAACTTCAAAGAACTCTAGAACAAGACTGGAACTAGCAGCCTTTTCTTCATTAAAAGTAGGAATCACAACAGTAACCTCCTCCTTACTATTAGCCATGTCTAAATCCTTATGCAAAAAGCTGAGAACGTTAGATCGACTGAGCAATCGTATAAAGCACGATGTTTCCGAACCCGTGAGCCACTGCAGATGCCATCAATCCGCCAGTTTTGAGAAGCAAATATCCAAACACTACTCCAGCACCGTAAGCGAACACAACCTCCAATGGATTGAGCCACCCAATGTGGAAGAGAGCAAACACAAGCGAGGTTATGTGCACAGCCTCCCACTTAGGCATCAGCTCCGCCGTATAGCTTTGAAGCAAACCACGAAAAAGCAGCTCCTCGGTCAAACCCACAAAAACCATCATTGTAACAATAAGGTAAACAAGATTAGAAAGCACATTTGGTCCCACCTGAATAGGCTTAGGCGCCAGAATGGGGTACTCAACCAAACCTAAAACAGCTCCAACACCAATCCCCGCCAACATCTGCAGTCTCATCTTGACCAACCCCGAACTAAGTCCAATTTTCTTCAGCGGTATCCGCCTAAACCAAACGTACAACACAACTCCAGCCATAATCAAAGAATAAACAATAGGCAAGAAAGCCGCTGACTGCAGGAAGTAAATGGGAAAAGGCGAAAAGACAATACGAATAGCAAAAACCAGACCGCAAACCTCAAACACAACCCTCACGCTTTCAACCACCCTACCGCTGAGCAAGACGCCCACCAAAGGAAAAGCCACAAACCCTAAAAAAGCCAAAGCCAAACCATACCAAGCTAAAGCACTGTTCAACAAAACCTCCTCAAATAGAGCCAAAACCACAACAACATAAGGCAGACTGACAACCAACGAGCCAAGAGGAACGAGTGTAGCTCTAGGTGTAGGCGAAACTAAGGCCACGCCGCATCTGTGGCAAAACGTTGCCTCCAAGATATTTGATGCACCACACTGAGAGCACCTCATCATTCGAAATCCACAATTCCCGCAGAAGGCGTACCGCGGATCAATCATAGCTCCACATTGAAGACACCTATCCAAGCGACCTCCACAGCTATGACAAGACCGGGCCTGCGGACAAAGCGCAACTCCACACCTAACGCATCTATACAAACGATTTCCAGAACTCAAACTGAAATTTCCCCTAGTCGTTGTCCACACTTTACGGGAACCTCTGAAAAAAACCATCGACATGCCTATCGCCGCAAACATGATACTTGAGAAGAAAATAAGCTCATATGTGTAACCGACTAAAGCCAAAAGCACGTAATACGAAACAGTCGAAACTCCAACGAAAAGCGACGAAACCAAAGCCAAATCAACAGGAAACCTGCGAGACGGAAAGAGACCCAAACAAAAGACCAAGTAAGATGCTAAGTCAGCCTAAGATAGCCCAGACTCTGAAGGCAACCACAAAAGCGAAAAGCAACACCAGCAACACTGAAAGAGGCAGCCAACTCTTTCTCAACTCCTCCACTCTGCGATCCGCCTTACCGTAAAAAGGATCGGAAAGCTCTCTGTAGACGAACAACCCGATAGTCATCAAGCTTATCGCCAACTGACCGATAGCCAGTGCGTCAGCATACCCCTGAATCCGGCTAGTTCCCAGCACTGTCGTCCCCAGTACTGTAGTCCCTAACACAGTAGTTCCTAAGACGGTGGTTCCAAGAATGGTCGAGAGCCCGTTGAACGCAGGCTTAACGGCTAACAAACTGCAGAGAGAAGCCAGCGTGACATAAACGGCCATTATCAGTAGCAAGATCCTTGCGCGGCTCAATCAAACATCGCTCTTTGTTATAAGCTAGATTATTATCTTATATTATCCTATATTTATAGGTTTAGTCGCGATTACGACAACCATTTCAGACTGAAAATGCGGAAATACGGTGAGAGCAGACCCGAGTAGCTGAAGTCGATCTGAACATTAGTAGGCGACCCATCAAGTCTTCAAGCTACTCCGCTTCACAGCCCTCTCAACCGGTCCCGGCTTCAAAGCCAACTTGAAGCATGAGAACTTTCTAACGAGCGCTGCAACAGCTAGAACCCCTGTAAGAAGCGAGAGTGATAAGAAGATCGGGTCAAGCCTGATCCCCCAAGGAGTGTAGTTAAGTAGTAGACCCACCAAGGGTACCAAGGCCAAGCTGAGACCTATCGATAACGCCACTCTCTCCAGAGAATCTAAGCCGTCCTTAATCGGAAATAGAGCTTCTATCAGAGAGTATCCTGGGAGATAGAGTACAAACAAGGATCCTAGAAGGTACCGCGTGTATATGTAGGGTGGATATTGCGGAAGTGTGTAAACCGTGCTCGCCGCTAAAACCACAAGAGCAAGCAGACACCAAAACCATAGGCTGTAGGATGACTTCGCATACTGGAGAATAGTTCTTGCAGGAGAGGGATCTTCCAGTTCAACCTTTCCATCCTTCAGAAGCCTGTAAAGGGATTTGGCAACATGCTCTTTCCTTGTCCGCAGCTTTTCGGATAAGCATTCAATCAAGCCTTCAGCCGTTATCTCTCGATCCGCTTCAATAACTTCTATGATGGCTCTAGATACGGTATCATCCAATTCTTGTCGCATACCTTGATCAAGCTATGGTGGTGGTCTCGGAGCTGTAACATTTAACCAAAGCTGGTTCCATCTACCATGATACTTGAACCCTTGAAGGGCCTCATCAAAGATCCACATCTCGAAGACCAGCCTCAAGTTCACTCCAGGCTTATTGATGCTCAAAACGGTCGGGTGGATCCATGTCTCATTATCCATCAAGATTTTCTCGTATGTGGCTATTATTGGAGCGTCCATGGGAACGGTTTCATTTATGAAATTTGATCTATTCCCCAACTTGACCAAGATCGAGTAGTAAGTAACCCTTCCTTCACGATTTCCAACGTACAGGTATAGGGTGAAGCTTTCGTTGACACGCAACTCTCTTGGGTAATCGGCTATCTTCATGCTCGCGCCTAAGATGGCCAGTTCTGAAAAAGGCTCCGTAGTCCTTTCAGGGAAGAAGCCTTGGTAGGCTGTTGCTGCCGCTATTACCAATATGGGCAGCAGTATTATCGCTCTCACTTCATCGTCCGTCAACCGCTTTCACTCTCCATTTCCCTTTGACTTTGATCCAGATTTTCCAGAAGGCTTGAGGAGCATAGATGTAAGCGATTAAAGCTAGGGAGACCTCAATGCCTAAAGCTACTATTGTGTTGATCTGTTTCCATCGGGAGGCGGCTATCCCTTGCTGGCCAACCTTCGGAGCCTTCTCGATAACCTCATCGAGTCCAATCAACGCTTCTTTCATCAGGGCTTCATCCTTGGTGAATTCAGCTTCTCGGATGAGATCGAGGGCCGAATTCAATTCGATAACTAGGGGAATAACGTCGCCGCCCTTTTCTTCCGCGTCAGCGACCGCTTTAAAGGCTTCGATAATCTTGCCTCTAGCTTCCTCGTTTTCTATCGTGGCGACAGATGAAGAGGTAGCTCTTGAGGGCGCCGAGAGGGCGTAAGCGGCCGCTTCCGAGATCATGGTGTTAGTTCGGTCGATGAAGGTCGTTGAGGAAGAAACAACCATTATTGAAATCATGATCAAGCCTAAAATCAAGAGCGGTAAAATCTCTTCATCCATTTTTCTTCTTTTCAAGCTGTCGTTACGCCTTTCTGAGCTTCTTTAACAACGAGCGAGGGCTTAAGCAAACGCTGTCTCAAATCTAGCACGTGAGATTCATAGATTAGAATCGGCTTTGCGACGAAGTTGACTATTTTGATTCCGCTCAATATTTGAGATAGATTCGTTACATCCTGTTTCTTTATCGCCTCAATCAAGGCTGCTACTGTTAAGTAAGCAAGTAAATAGAGGGCGCTCCCGACACCCATTTTGATTAAGGCCGGGAGATCGGTCGTCGAAATTATCGCTAACGTGGGCGCCACGGCTATGCCCGCGGCCAAATAAATCCTTGATTCGCTGAGAGCATCAATTTTCAATCGATATTTTCTCCAAGCTTGGAGCAGTCCGTAGATTAAGCCTAATAGGGTCGAAGCGATTAAGGCAATGATTAAGCCTACCACGTCGAATATTTTCGTCATGAGCGGTGCGCTTGGTAGGAAGGTGAGCACTGTGATTAGCGCCATATTCATTGTTTCTTTTGTTTCGCCTACGCCGCTGAATAGATTTCCTAGGATAAGGTATCCTAACCCAGTTAATAGGAAGATTCCCATGTAGACAGATAGATAAAGCGGGGCTGAAGTGTATCTTCCTCCATAAGTTACGGATATGAATTCTTTGGAGAGGAGCGCCACAAGTACAGATGACGGAACCAATAGGAAGGAAGCGTATTTCACGGTGAGCGTGAACATCCTCTTGAGGCTGTCATTGTCGCGGTTAGGATCGGTTTTGGAGAAAGCTGGAAACAGGACGGTTGATATGGGGAAAGCGATCAAGCTGATTAATGCTGAAAAATTGATCGAGGCATTGAAATTGCCTATCTCTTTATTGGAGGCGAAGTGCGCTAAAACCAAATTTTGATATTGAGCCAAAAACGTTGTTAGTAAAACGGCTAAGTAAACCGGAAAACCATAGTTAATCATTGCTGGCAGAGAGTTCTCCAGTTCCACGTCTGCTTCTTCAAGATTTTTCCTTAACCCTCTGTAATGCTTAAAGAAGAGAAAGATCGTCCCGAGGAGTGCGGCGACGGCGACGCTTGACACATGCCCGAGAAGCGCGCCTGAAACACTTAATCCCACCAAGATGAGGAGGGGCGAAATTAAGGTTTTAATAATCGATTGAGTTACCATCATGAAGCTTACGTCTCCCATTTCGTCCATTCCGATCAAGGCTGAATTGGCGGCGGAGAAAACTGCTTGAAACAGGATTAGGGCGGACGCAAAAGTTAAGTAGGCTATTACTTCCGGTCGATTCAGCAGCCACGAGGCTAGATCGCTTGAGAACGTCAATGTGATTATCAGTAGTAGACAGCCTATCGTTGATTTGATTAGGAAGCCTGACTTCAGCATAGAGGCGAGTTGAAGCGGTTTATTTTCAACTCTTAACTTCGCTGAATACCTTGTCAAAGCTGGACCTACTCCAAAATCGGCTATCGCAGCCATTAAAAACGGTATGGTTAAAGAGAGCGAGTATAGCCCATAGTTGGCTGGGCCTAAGAGCCGAGCAATTACGATCGCGCCGAGGGCGCTTATGAAGGTAGCCGACGTATTCCCTAAGAAAAGCCAGAAACCTCCTTCAGCCGATTCCTCAGCTATCTTAACAAGCTTATTGGACAAAGTCCACCAGTCTCAATGAATTTGACTTTAAACAGCGATGTGCTTGAAGTTTTCCTAGAAAAATTATGATTGTTGGCGTTCACGTCGTTTACGAGTTCAGGGTTCTGTAGGCAAATGTCGTGGTCTGTGATCGCTGCCAGATGGATGACCGAGTCAATATTTGGGATCGGCTCGCCTACGAGTTGGCGTTTTCTCACGTCGCCTCTAACGAGCTTGATCGTACTCTTCCTCACACGGGCTTCAAGATTATCTAATGTTCCGCTCGATAGGTCGTCGAGAACCCAGACCTTTCGACCTTCGTGCACAAGATGATCTACGATATGGCTTCCAATGAATCCCGCTCCGCCAGTGTACAGGCGACTCCCTCTTCAACCGAATTAATTGCGCGGGCACTCGCCACCACTCTCCCTTCAACCGGAATCCAATGCTTTCGATTAAAACCGACATTTGTTGGACCTAGGCTTAGCTCCTGCGCCTAGCATGTTGGTCTTGGACCACAGTAGCGGATTATCTAGATGTGTCTCCGCATATGCGATGGCTTCACGGCATAGTCTGTTGGCTGTCTCCTTTGGGACCTTCGATGCTACAAAGCCTAGGATTTGAGAGGCTTTAGGAATCAATCTTGTGAGGATTCTTTCCAAGCGTGTACCACAAGCGACATAATAACAGCTAACTTGAAGAGCATGCGTCAACGCGAGAAACTTGAGACAATACTCATCCCAGACGGTTACGTGAGTTGAGTGTCTTGTTGCTAGCGGTTGTCTTCCTCGAAAAAACCGATATAAAAGTTCCAAAGAGCAATGCTCCAAGCATTGGGTACCGTTCCTATCAACTTTCCTCCAGTTTTCAATGTTCGTGCACATTCATCTAAAACAGACCGGGAAGATCAAGGTGTTCCGATAGATCACACGCCACAACATAGTCAAATGACTCGCTTTTGAAAGGCAGACAGTGGGCGGTCGCTAGAACCAAGTGATCATAATTCACAATGCGATCTTGCACATTGCTTGATTTGATTCGGGTTGCTGACATAACTGTTGTAGCCTCCCTAAACATTTTTTCGACTCAAAGCATTCTCCAAGTTTTCCGCAACATAGTAGATTTCGTCTTCTGTGATTTTAGGGCCGCTAGGGAGGTTTAGTCCTCTAGCCGATAATTCTTCTGCCGTAGGTAGTTTCAGACCACGACTATACGGCGGGAGGGAGTGGATGGGATAGAAGAACGGCCTTGTCTCAATGCCTTGTTGACCCAAGAATTCAATCGCTTTATCTCTACGATTCTTGTGAACTAGTATAGAGTAAAACCAGTAGACGTTCTTGGCCCATGGCATCTCTGGTGCATGAACAAGGTTATTTGCTTCGCGAAGAAGTTCTTTATATGTCCGAGCTATCCACGTCTTCTTTTCTATGAGTTTATCTATTCTGTCCAGTTGGGGAATTCCTAGGGCGGCTTGTAGGTTCGTCATTCTATAATTGAATCCTATCACGTCATGCCAGTAACGTTTGTTTGGATTCATCCCATGATCCTTAAGAATCCTCATCTTCACGGCGAGTTCTTCGTTGCGCGTTAGACACATGCCTCCTTCCCCGGTTGTGATTATCTTGTTTCCGTAGAAAGAGAAGCAACTGATATCGCCAAAGGAGCCAACCTTCCTACCCTTATATGCGGCACCATGGGCTTCGGCACAGTCCTCTACGACGTAAAGCCCCCTGCTATGGGCAATTTCCATAATCGGGTCGATGTCGCATGGATGCCCGTACAAATGAACAAGTACTATAGCTTTGGTCTTGTCTGTAATGTTCTTTTTCACAAGTTCTGGATCGATGCACCAATAGTCTGGCTGAGAATCCACGAAGACTGGGGCGGCGCCAGTGTAAGTCACTGCGTTGGCCGCCGCTATGAATGTGAGCGACGGGACAAGAACCTCGTGACCTTGACCGACACCAAGCACTGTCAGGGCCAGATGAAGCGCAGCCGTCCCATTAGATACCGCTATGGCATGCTTTACACCGATGTAGCTTGAGAATCGTTTTTCAAACTCCTCTATGAATGAGCCCTTGGAGCTGACCCACCCACTCCTAACAGCCTCCATTACATTCTTGACTTCCTCTTCGCCTATGTCAGGTTTGGCGACGGGGATACTGTACTTCAAAGGATCACATCTTTAGAGCACGTGTCAAGATTCGCGCCTCGCTCGGATAGTTCTGGGCGTCCCACGGAAATCGCTCTCCAGCAAGCCACCTCTCCCACCTTTTCAGATCTTCCTTCACCATTATCTCCACAAGCTTGTTGAAGTCGGTCTTAGGGAACCAACCTAGATCTGCCTTAGCCTTGGACGAATCTCCTATCAAGCATTCGATATCTAGAGGTCTCAGAAACCTTTTGTCAGTATTTACGTAATTCTGCCAGTCTAGCCCAGCGACTTCAAAGGCTTTCTCAGCGAACTCTTTGACCGAATGAGCTTCACCCGTCGCCACCACATAATCTTTGGGCTTTTCCTGCTGAAGCATGAGCCACATGGCTTCAACATACTCGGGAGCGTATCCCCAGTCTCTTTTCGCATCTAGCTTGCCAAGGATAAGTTCTTTCTCAAGGCCCAATTTGATTTTTGCCACCGCATTTGAAATCTTCCTAGTCACGAATTCTAGGCCGCGGATAGGCGACTCATGGTTGAAGCATATGCCGCTACAGGCAAATATGCTGTAGGCATCTCTATAGATATTAGTGATCCAGTGCGCATAGAGCTTAGCTGCTGCATATGGACTCAAAGGGGTAAGAGCATCTCTTTCGGTTAAGGGTCTAGCGCTGTTCCCAATCGCTCCAAACATTTCGCTACTACAAGCCTGATAGAACTTGGTATCTGGTTTGATATGTCTAATCGCTTCTAGGAATCTTGTTACGGATACCCCAGAGACATTGGCTGTGGCGATTGGTTGCTCGAATGATGCTTCCACGAAGCTCTGTGCGGCAAGATTGTAGATCTCATGAGGGTTTGCGATTTGAATAGCTTCTATGATCGAGCTCATGTCGGCAAGGTCGATTGGAATGAGATTGACTTTCTCGAAAGCTCCTAGGGACTGCAACCTCCAGAAATTAGGTGTAGAGAGCCTTCTGTAGGTGCCGTATACTTCATAGCTCTTCTCTAAGAGAACCTTGGCCAGATATGCTCCGTCTTGCCCGGTTATCCCAGTTATCAATGCTCTTTTCGTCATTCGCATCCCTACTTTTTGAGTTTCATCTAGCTATGTGGACCATCTTCTTTCTACTCGACCATGGGAAAGAACTGATCTGGCAACTTGCAGTCAATATCTAATACTCTACCCTAGGCAACCCAAACCTAGTCTCATCATATGCTGTTTTAGAGAACGGAGGGCGAAAATCCTCCCATCCCGATAACAGAGATCATTGCTAGTCTGAGAAAACACCTAGGCGAACCTGTTCTTCATTATCTTACAGGGCGTACCTGAGGCTATGCAGTTAGGCGGGACATCCTCGATAACATAGGAACATACGCCTATCCAGCTGTTTCTACCTATGGTTACTCCAGGCAGTACTACCGAGTTCAAGCCAAGGGCATTATTCCCCTCAAAGACAACAGGGCCCTCGATAAGGCTTTGCTCTTCGGGCGGAGCTTGTGGGGTGAACTTGTAGATAACCTTCCTGTCTTCCGGTCCTTTGTAGTGATGTGAAAGACTATAGACTCTGCTACCAGAGGCGATGCCGGTGAAATCACCGATGTAAACTCCACCGATAGCTTGGATGAGTACGTGAGGTGCGATGTGACAACCCTTTCCAATTATGAGTTCCCCGCCATTAAATTTGAAGTTAGGATTCGACCTCACCTTCAGATGCCCTACGTAACCCCTTCCGCCATCCTTCCAAGCAATGAGAAGCACGTATGCATCTATCCATGCTCCATCTCCAATGCTTATGTTATGGGAATTACTGAAGCGGGCGCCAACGTCTATCCTGACGTTCTTACCCATATGCTTTAGACGTGCCTTCCAATAGGCCGCTCTGAGCGCAATTCCCAGCCTATTGTCCATGGAATATGTAAGCAAGAATTCAATTGCGGGTAAGCGAAACCGAGAGGCGTGCCATGTGAGGCCTACGGCCAAGTACATGGCCAAGCGAAATGGCGCAAACCGTAGCAGCTTCGATTTAGACATATATTCGCGCGAAAAAATTTGCAACTTTCTTCCCTTCCACGTAGCAAACATGCCGATGACGACTAAGGCAAGGAATGCAATAGTGCTTAAGAGAAAAGAATTCGCTATTGCCATATCCAAACTCATCTGCAACATGTCAGAGTTCGGTTGCACGATCTTCTCAAAGTCGCATACCTTACGTCATTCTAACATGTCCAATCCATAATATTATGGAACTCCATCCTACGTCTCTGAGGTTCTCCTTCGGGTACGTCTGTAAAATAGAATAAGACTACCTGACACTACTCCTATTATGACCGCTAGACCTAAGGATGAAGAAAGGAAATCCTCAGGCCTTTGCGAGTCCTGAACTAACAGAAATTCCACTCGATGATCTCCTGGCGGAATGTCAAATGTAATTCTCCCTAGGCTATCGACCTTGTAGTTCTCGACTTCTTGCGAGTCAAGTCTGATCCGAAGGATGGTTGTTGGCCAACTTTTCTCCATAGTTATCTTGCCGATTACACCATTTGCGGCATGTACTACACTTATAGAATGGTGCTGTTCAAATGAGGATTTTGAGACTTCCCAAGATTGAATCTGTGCCTTCCCGGTTAGCCAGAAGTAGAAGTCCTTGCTCACAAATATGCCGTGATACGGTTTGAACTTTGTCTCTTTGTCAAGTCGTATTTCTACTATATTGTTTTGTACAGGCAAATTATGAAGAATACTTCCGTTTTCAAGTTCTATCCAATTGTATGTGTCGGTCCAAGGAACATACATCTTGATGTTGTTTGCGCTCGAATAGGTCAAGTCGGAGACTAGTTCTATAGGAGTCTCCTGTAGCATTTTCACTTCTGTGTAGCCCTCATACATCTCAGCAATCAAGAAGACTCCAAGCTTCTGATCGTATTGAACACGGCCGTATCTCATTACGCAAACCACTTCGCAAGTTATCGTCACTTCTACGATTCCGTTACCTCCGACGAAAAACTTGGCGGCAAGATGAATCGGGTTTCCAAGACGCAGAA
>Ga0315309_1002329_pt1 | contig 11089 bp, 9 predicted proteins | sample TDP4_MG_FD_203080 | JGI IMG/M metagenome (GOLD analysis project Ga0315309, IMG submission 203080) | Freshwater sediment microbial communities from Lake Towuti, South Sulawesi, Indonesia - TDP4 | ecosystem: Environmental > Aquatic > Freshwater > Lake > Sediment | place: Indonesia: South Sulawesi...
TCCTCTTTTCAGAAGCCAGCGCACCTTTGTAAGGTATTGTCCAGCGGATTATTCTTTCGGAATCAACACCCCATTCCTTTATTCCACAAAAATACGCGTCTCTAACCAAGAAATCCAAAACATCCGCGGTGAAGATCCATTTCCGGAAAATTCGAGAGATTGATTTTTCTAATAAATGAAGGTGTTCACTTCCTATGAAAATGTCTCTTACAATTTTGTCCAGTCCCCACGAACTTAAAATGTCTTTAAGCTCACTTTTTTCTATGATTAGTCGCGAAATGTCTTCATGACTACGGATTCCTTTCTTTTTAAGAGACTTTTCTTCCGAAATAACTGCTTCATCAAACGTATGAGAAAATGGACCATGCCCACAATCATGGAGCAGGCCAACTACTCTGGCACTTTCTATGAGAATCGCTTTCTCTTCCTTGTCTAGTTCCACCTCTTGCAGCAATGAAGTAGCGAATTTGCCTGCTAATTCCATCACGCCTAGACTGTGAAGAAAACGCGAGTGGTTGGCTCCCGGATAGACGAAACGAGCAGTTGGGAGTTGGTAAAGCTGCCGAAGTCTCTGAATGTATGTTGTGTCAATGATTTTTTCTTCGAGTTCCTCGTTGTAATAAATGTAATTGTAAACGGGGTCCCTCATGGGTTCCCATAATCTAATTAACGACACCATAGGCTTCGTCTTTTTCTTACTATGACTCTCAGACGAATTCAAGTAATATGCCAACTCTAAAGATTCCATTTTATATGTATCTGGAATAAAATTTTTCTATCTTTCAGAGGCTAATTTTAAACACGCCGTGAAACTCAGCCAAATAATTCTGTCTCTATCATTCTCATATATTTGTTAACATAGAACATATCTGGTTCGTGTTTAAGCGGTCTTACTCGGATTTCAAATTGTGGATTCTCAGTGTTTGTGCTATCGAACAATATCAAGCCGATTCCAAATATCAAACACAAAGATTCAATTCTTGACTTGTCTTCTTCACTAGAATTTTTTGGAATTAACATGTATACTTTGTGACTAAATGTTTTATATGCACAAGCTTGCCCAAAAGCTGTGATCAATCCTGATGAATCTGTTTTAATTTCAGCAGAGACAATTACAACTTCTGGCTTAACTATGTCGGAAGGTCTTGGTTTTTTTATCCCAATAACGTCTGGGGTTCCCCATTTGTCTCGAAATCTATTGCCGCCTAATCTAATTGCCTTTGTGCATTCTTCTAATTCGTTCACTAAATAATCTGCAAATGGTTGGTAGAAATTTTCTTCAGTAGTCTCAGACGGAGTTGGCGGTGTAGGTTCTTCAGGAAGCACAGTTTCTCTAAAAGAAGTATGACGGAATAAACCTCTGTCGGCTTTGTATATTTGGTTTGGAACCGTTACGTCCAAATTCCAAATAGTTCCTCGGATAGTGTTGCTTGGAATATCGGGTAAACTATCTTTGATAAGGTCAACCAATTGAGAATATCTAACTCCCTGCGGAGAATTCCTGAGTATTTCAATTGCTTTGGATTGAATTTGTTCTTTTCTGGTTGGCATATTTGATTATTAGAATACACTTTGCTTAAATGTTTAAACCTCATTTCGTTACAGCTATCTTCTGAGCCATATATATACATCTCTAGGTGGCTCTACCTGTCTCAATTTGTCTCAACTTCTAACTGGCTAGAAAACCTGAGTTCATATTTGGAGCCTATTTGGATCCTAATAGAGGGGCTAGGCTAGTTGTGCGCACACACATAAACAAAAATTGTTTCCAAACTCTGACAACATAGAGAAAGTTTGTCACACCCAACCTTCATGTGTGGTAAAGTTTACAGTGTTAACTTGCAACGTCTGAAGATTCACAACAGGCACAATTCCAGGAACAGGAACAAACCCCATCTTCCTCATATATTCAGTTTGCTCCTGCCAAGCACCCGAATTCACAATTTGCGTTCCACGATATGTATCACACTTGAGCACATGCACATGCCCAGCGTGAAAAATGTCAGGAACTTTTTCAATAACCATGAAGTCTCGTTTCTCCGGTGCAATAGGCGTTCGCTGACCATAGATCGGCGCTAAGTGCCTACATTGCAAGAACAACCTCATAGCCTTTTCTGGTGTGCTGTGGCTCATGCCTGGAACAACTGCGACAATGTCATCTATGCTTCGACCATGATAGAGAAGAAGTTCTACGTCGTGGAGGCTAACTGTGCAAGGATTCCCTAAAGAATGGATTGGTCTTGCCTCGTATACTGGTTCGGCGTAGTCTTTAGGTATGGCTGGTTGAGGCAAAGCCTTCCGAGAGGCGTCGTGGTTGCCCGGTATAACTATCAATTCTATGTAGTCTGGGATATGTTCAAGGTATCTTGACACAACGCTGTACTGGCGATGAATGTCTTTTATAGCGAGTTCTCTCGCTTGCCCAGGATATATGCCTATTCCGTCTACTAAGTCTCCGGCTATGACTACATACTTTACGTGGCTGGCTACTTCTCTCAAAAGGGGGTTTCCAAGCTTTCCGTTCAGCCATAGCAAGAAACGATTGAACTCTTCACGCATGAAATTTCTGCTTCCCACATGCAAATCCGATGTCAAAACAGCGTATACAGGTTCAGATGCTTTTCGAGGAGTTTTTTGCGGTATTTCAGGCAAGAAAACGTCTTCTAGGATGAGAAGGTTGTCTCGACCTTTGATTGCACTTATGCAGCAAACTTGATCCAACAGCAACGTTTGAGTTTTCTCAAGGACGGATTTTTCTAAATTGGACGGCACAAGCACGGTTACGCTTGCTTCAGTGTCCTCTATTCTCAAGAAGGTTCTTTGTTTGGATTCTCTTTTGTCGGCGACCATGCCAATTATTTTGATTTTTGAGTTTGTTGGTGCCTTGAGTGCTTCCGATATGGTGGTAGCATCTCGTGCGTCTATTCTTTGCCTGATAAATTTTTGCAGTCGCTTGAAGCGATCTTGGAAGTATTCTAAATACTCTTCTATGGTTCCTGTGGTGCACAACTCGCCTGTAGGGTCATCTAAAACTCTAATTTGGGCGTCAACCTCTTTTGCGTAAGGCTTGAAGGCTTCCTTTCTCGATTCGTATGGAAGTTGAGGAAGCGGCGGTGGAGAAATTGAGGGTTCGAACTTGGCTTCCAGTTTTAAGGCTTCTTCTGATACGAGTTCCTCTAAAAAATTTCGATCAATGAATAGTGGTTTCTGAGTGAGCGCCTCTGCCTTTTTGATGACTTTTTCCATTAACGCAATGGGATCTTCTGTTTTGGATAGTGTTTCTAGGAGTATAAACGCTTCTTTGTCGAGTTGGTATCCTGCTTCCATGGTGTTTGAAATGGCTTTTTGGAGTCGCTCGCTCAAGGCTTTAGGAGCCTCCAGTCACTCTTTGTCGGAACCACGATATAGCCTTCTATTCTGTCTCCTATCAGTTCTGTCTTTTGCTTTAGGTGTAAATAACCTGTTAAGGCTGCGGTTGCGGCGTCTATTTCGTGGGATGTGAGTGTGCGCGTCTTTATGTCTCCTTCAAAACCCATGTTTGTAAGGGTTTGTTGAATCTTGCTCCATTCTTTTGCGGGCATTTTGAGCGCCTTGCGGGTGGATGCCGGATGAACCTCAATGACATCAAACCCCTCCGACCTCATTTTATGTGCCAGTTTTATTGCGCGCACTGTGAGTTTTTCCATAGTTCTGAAGCGTGGCGGAAAGACAGGATATCCTCGTTTCTGCATTTCTCTATCGGCTTTTCTTGTGAATTTCTTATTTTTGGGCAGGCTTAACGGTGCGTCCACGGCTATGAGCGTGGGTTTGCATTCTATGATTTTGCTTATTATTCCTTTATCGCTGAAGAGGTGGCAGGCTGAGACCACTCTGCCTTTCAATGTTGCCCATCCTGTTGGGTTTAGCGGCGTTGCTGCTAGATCTATACCGGCGATGACAGGTGCCTGCGTCTTCAAGGCTTGCTCCTTCGTTGAATATTAAAGTGTGAGTTTACTTGCCTTATGTTTTTTTGGTGAGGGTCTTAACTATATAGATTTATTTATATGCGTACATATGTTGTGTTGGGGCTATGTATGGAGCTTCGTAGGGTTCAACGAACAAGCGGCGGCACATTCTTTGTCTGTTTGCCGAAGGATTGGGCAACGCGCAGTGGTCTCGCCCGAAGTTCTGTTGTTTCTTTGTCTGAGACAGCTGACGGTCGGCTTGTTATTGATGCTAAGTACAGTGCAGAGAAGGCGCCACAGGTTGTGGTGATTAGGCCTACGCCTCTTCTTGACCGTGAGATTGTGGGCAAGTATTTGCTTGGCTATGACATTATCCGTGTTGAGGCAAAAGATCGAATGAGCACTGAGGACCGTGAGCGTATTAAGCAGGCTTCTAGTCGGTTGATTGGGTTGGAGATTGTTGAGGAAGATTACTCCAAGATTGTCTTGCAGTGTCTTTTGGAGCCTTCTGCTTACCCGCCTGAAAAGATTCTGCAGAGGGAGCATTCAATTGCGTCTAGCATGCACAGGGACGCTGTGACTGCTTTGATTGAGGGTGATGCTCACTTAGCCAAAAATGTGATTGCTAGGGACAATGAGGTTAATCGTCTCTACTTCCTCTTAGTGCGTATATTGCGAACGGTCATTCAGAATCCAGGGTTAAGTGAAAAACTTGGGATTCTACCAATTGATTGTCTTGACTACCGTTTGACCGCCAGCTTGGTTGAGGCTATTGGCGATCAGTCAGTTCAGATAGCGGAGTTGGCGGTTAAGATGGGGAATGCTAGGGTTGCTAAGGAGTTGATGCAGTTGTTGCTGAAGTTGCATACGGTGGCGTTTGAGGCGCATGAAAACGCTTTGAAGGCTCTTTTCACGCGTGACATTGCCTTAGCTGAGTCTGTGCGGAACGGGATTAATAATGTTTCAAGTCTCTATGGTGAGATTGAGTCGGTTGTGCAAACGCAGTATGTTGACATTGCGCCTCTGTTTCTGGCTGCTGCCGCGTCGATTAGTCGCATATATGAGCATGCTGTGGACATTGCGGATTTAGTTATGCCTAAAATGGGTTAAAGTTAGTGGGTGTTGGATCTATAATAGGCGCTGAGTGAGACAGAGACGGGTAGAGGGTCGTCTTATCTAGTTGCTGAGAAAATTTTTTTGTGTGGGTGAGGTTGCGAATTGTTTGTTTTTTGGATTCTGTTTATGGTTTAGTTGTTGTTTTGGGTTTTGTTTGACTTGGTTTTGAGGTGGTTTTTAACATACTTTACTGGTGATTTACTTGGTATTTACTGGTGATTTACTTGGTATTTACTGGTGATTTGTAAGTGTTTTCTTGGTTATAGAGTTTAGAAATGATAAGTTCAAAAGTTTTCAGTTTGTGCGCTCAATCTGATAAGCCTTCTAATGTTATTCAAATAGACATTGTGCTTTTCCAGCCCAAAACCTTTTTGCGTGCGTTTTGTTTTATAAGACTTACAAAATAGAAGAGTTTAGGCGAAGATTTAGAGGTATTACAGGATGGCTTGGCTACCCAAATATTGGAAGTTAAGTTTTGCTGTGGGCATTATTATTCTTCTAGGAGGAGGCATTATCGCTATAGGAACTTTAACGGGAATGATTGAGAATAGAATAAACCTTGAAGGGGAGTATGCCTATAACTTTTCGATTAAAAGTTGGTATCCCTTTTCTCCATTGAAGTTAAATAAAGGTGATGAAATCACTTTTTACTTTGATATGCGCCCTAATGCCAGTCTTGATGTATGGGGTCTTTTTTTATATTTTACAAACAGCACTGGGGATTCGGTTCTAACTAAAGTTAGGACGAGTCTTACTGGTGCTGATGCTAGAATCATCGAAATTCCATTCGTAGTGCCATATACAGATGTTTACCAACTTAGAGCGGACACATCTGCAGTACCACCGAATAGCGTGCAAATTTACCCTAGCGTTTCAATTCTAAAGCACGAGCCAAATGCAATGGTGTTGGCATTGGGTGTTTCGCTTCTTATCCTAGGAGCCATTTTAATGTCTTCTTCTCTTTTGCAAAAGCCCAAGAAAATGTAATGCACGCTCGAATGAGAACAGAATGTTTGGTGCGTAAATATTTAAGTGAAAATGTTATACTGAACTGTGGTCTGAAGTAAAGAGAGAGGGTTTGATTTGGGGAGACGTCGTAGAAAGGTTGTGCGCATTCCAAAGAAGCGGTTACCGAAGATTTTTCTCTGTCCAAGATGCGGCAAAGAATCTGTAAGGGTTGAGTTGGTGCGTAACGAGAATAAGGGCGTTGTTCGTTGTGGAAGTTGCGGCTTGACAGGCGAGTTGCCAATTAAACCAGCTCACAAAGAAATCGACGTGTATTCAAGTTTCACAGACAAATACTACTCAAAAGCTCCAACGACGATGCCAACAACAGCAACAACCGAAACAAAACCAGCTGGCTCACAGTAAAAAAGGGTTTTGCCATGATTGGCCGCATAGAGAAACACCTATTAAACAAGATTAAGGCTGACGGAGCAATACACATCACGCTCTTAGACCCTGAGAAAATTTCTCCTAAAACAGCGTCCAACACAGCGCATGAAGCAGAGGCAGGCGGAACCGCTGCCATCATGGTGGGCGGCTCAACCGTCACATCTACAACACATCTGGACCTCATTGTGAAAGCCATAAAGAAAACCGTGAAGATTCCAGTCATACTCTTTCCAAACAACATCACCGGTATAAGCAGGTATGCAGACGCCATATGGTTCATGTCACTTCTCAATTCCTCTGACCCCTACTTTATTGCCGGTGCTCAAGTTTTGGGTGCACCTCTCATCAAAAGATTCGGTTTAGAAGCCATCCCACTCGGCTACATCATCATAGGTGAGGGCGGAGCGGCCAGCGTCATAGGACGTGCTTGCCCCATCCCTTACGACAAACCCGAACTAGCGGCTGCGTATGCATTGACTGCGCAGTATTTTGGCATGCACTTTACCTATCTGGAAGCAGGGTCGGGAGCCAAACAGACCGTGCGCCCCGAGATGGTCAGAGTTGTGAAGGAAGTTATTCAAATCCCGTTAATCATCGGCGGCGGCATAAAGACAGCTAGACAAGCTAAAGAAATTGTAAACGCAGGAGCGGGCGTTGTCGTCACGGGAACCGTGACTGAAAAGGGAGGCAACCTGAAGGAAAAAATCAATGCTATAGTAGCAGCCGTCAAGGCAAAGTGATGCCTACCTATCTGATTAGACATGGAGGCGGACTTTGAACGCCAAAATGAGTAAGGAATACCGAGAATACACGGCTTTTCTAGAGTCTCAACTGCGAGAAGTATACGAGGTTGTAAAGAAAGCGCGAGAAAAAGGCTTAGACCCTGCGCTCTCTCCTGAAATCGATGTGGCACAAGACTTAGCCAGCTTAGTTGAGGGATTGGCTGGTCCGCCAGGCGTGGCTGAAAGAATACGGGAATTAAGCCAAACAATGCCGCGTGAGGAATTAGCTTTCAAAATCGCCGAAGAAATCATCTACGGAAAGTTTGGACATTTACACGCTCGTGAGGCAGCTGAACAAGCCATACGAACTGCCCTAGCAATCTTAACCGAGGGCATCACAGCTGCACCTCTGCAAGGCGTGGCTCGAGTTGCAATCAAAGATAATCCTGACAGAACCAAATATCTGGCGATTTACTTTGCGGGTCCAATTAGGTCGGCTGGAGGAACCGAGCAAGCATTAACCTTGGTGGTTGGAGACTTTGTTCGCCGATTGCTGGGGCTGGACCGATATAAACCAACCGCTGAGGAAATCTTCCGATTTATTGAGGAGGTTCGCCTCTACGAGAGGTCACTTGGGCGTTTTCAATACAAGGTTTCCGATGAAGAGTTGAGAAACGCTCTGGAATCTCTGCCAGTAGAAGTCACGGGCATAGAATCTGACCCAGTTGAGGTTTCAACGTTTCGAAATTTGCCACGCGTCGAAACTAACCGAGTGCGTGGAGGAGCACTTCGTGTGGTGAACGATGGTATCGTAGGGCGTTCTTTGAAGGTTTGCACAATCATTGAAAAACTGGGAATGGAAGGATGGGACTGGCTCAAGAGAATTCGCGAAATAAAAGAAAAGAAAACCGTGGGCTTCATGGAAGAAGTCATTGCTGGGCGCCCAATTTTCTCGTTTCCATCAAGACACGGCGGCTTCAGACTGCGTTACGGACGGGCGCGAAACACGGGACTTGCAGCTTTAGGTGTGCATCCAGTAACCATGATGGTTCTGCAACAGTTTCTCGCAGCTGGGACCCAGCTTCGAATTGAAGGTCCAGGCAAGGCTGGAGTGGTTCTACCTGTCGACAATATTGAGCCGCCTGTGGTGCGGTTAAAAGACGGCTCTGTCGTCAAAGTGTCGCTGGAGAATTTTGAACAGGTGAAAGACCGAATTGAAAAAATTCTGTTTTTAGGCGACCTCTTAGTGAGTTTCGGTGACTTTCTCTACAACAACAAACCTTTGTCACGGTCTGGAATAACCGAAGAGTCGTGGAGTGAAGAACTGCGTGCTATTGTTCAGCGTGACTTTAACGGCAGCATCAGTGAGGCTTCGGCAAAGACGCAAATTTCAGTGTTAAGATTTGAAGCCATTATGAACGACCCGTTTGGAAACAAGCCTAACGCCAGAGAAGCTTTGACCCTAGCCTCGGTTGTGAAGGTTCCTCTCCACCCATCTTTCACGTATTTTTGGCACAGCATCACAACCGAAGACTTGCTCCAACTGCGTCATTGGCTTTTAGACTCTCAAGTTAAAGTCTACGAAGACGTGGTAAACGAAATCGTTGGCAATCAGAACGAAAAAGTGAAGAAACTGCTGGAAAGAATCTGCGTACCACATGTGGTCGCTGAGAGCAAAATCAAGATTCAAGGAGACGACGCATCAATCTTTGCTTCATGTCTCGGTTGGAATTCCCCTAAGACAAGAGTATCTCATTCGAAAGCTGTCTCAGAGATTATTGAAGAACTCAGCGGAATAGTCGTTCGAGAAAAAGCTCCAACATTAATTGGAGCTAGGATGGGGCGTCCCGAGAAGGCTAAGAGACGTGAAATGCGTCCTATGGTTCACGTTCTCTTTCCTGTTGGGTTGGTTGGAGGCTCTCAACGAAACCTTGTAGAAGCCATTAGAAAAGGAACCTTTGAGGCTGAACTGGTTCAGCGAAGATGCCCAATCTGTCGAGAAATTACCCTCAGAATAAGGTGCCCAAAGTGTCAAGAAGAGACTTTAATCGAAAACGTTTGTCCAAAATGTGGCAGAATTGTCAAAGGAGAAGTTTGCCCCGCTTGTGGAAGTCCCGCCAGAGGCTTTGTTAAGCAGACAGTTGATTTGAAAGGCATGTTGACTGGGGCATGTGAAAGGCTGAGTCTTCCAGTTCCAGACCTTGTGAAGGGTGTTAAGGGTTTATCTAATCAGACCAAGACAGCTGAAATCATTGAAAAAGGGCTTCTGAGAGCCAAACACGACTTGTCAGTTTTCAAAGACGGCACAATAAGGTTTGACGCTACAAACGCACCTTTGACACACTTTAAGGTTGCCGAAATCAACGTTTCCATCGAAAAGCTACGAACGCTAGGCTATACACACGACTATGGAGGAGTTCCGCTTGAAAATCCGCAGCAGATATGCGAGTTGAAGGCGCAAGATATTGTCATTCCCATGAAGTGCGCCGAATACTTCGTCCATGAAGCCCAGTTTTTAGATGAACTTCTTGAGAAGGTGTATGGTCTCAGCCCATATTACCGTGTTAAGAGAGTAAACGACCTAGTCGGGCATCTTGTCGTAGGCTTGGCTCCTCACACGTCAGTGGGCATTCTCGGAAGAATTGTGGGCTTCACAGGGCTCAACGTTTGTTACGCGCATCCTCTCTGGCATTCAGCCAAGCGGCGAGACTGCGACGGCGACGAAGACACGCTTATGTTAGCTTTAGACGCTGTGTTAAACTTCTCAAAGCTGTACTTGCCAGCTCAGATTGGCGGAATGATGGATGCACCATTATTCATTGTTCCTGTGGTGAACGCCCAAGAGGTTCAGCGTCAAGCACATGATTTTGATGTTGCCTCTGTTTATCCCTTAGCCTTCTATGAAAAAACTATGGAGCAGGTTTCGCCTCACCAGGTTAGCAGCCTCATAGACATGATTGAGCATCGATTGGGCACAGAGGCACAGTTTGAAGGTTATGGGTACACTGTTCCAGTTTCTGACATAAATATGGGCAACAGAGAGAGCATGTACAAGAAACTTGAGCGAATGACAGACAAACTCAACAGTCAGTTGGCGTTAGCTGAGAAGATTGAGGCTGTTGACGCAAAGAAAGTCGCCTTAAAAGTTTTGACAACCCACTTCATACGGGACATATCAGGCAATCTACGGGCTTTTTCCACCCAGAGCTTTCGCTGCAAAGGGTGCAACAAAAAGTTTAGGCGACTACCTTTGAAGGGTAAGTGTCCCGAATGTGGCGGCGCTCTGACTTTAACCGTTTATCGAGGTGGTATTGAAAAATATCTTGAGGCAGCTGAGCAGTTGATACGTAAATATGAATTGCCATCTTACTACCTGCAGCGCTTGGCAATGGTTCAGGAAGAAGTTGATTCTCTGTTTGAGGGCAAGAAACCTAGGCAAGTCAGCCTCAAAGACTTCGCATAATAGAGAGGCGCTGAATGTTGAAAGCGAGTTTTCATCCAAAAGCTTTCTTGTCGCAGAAAAGAAACGTCAAACTGGGGCTTACGGCTAGAACACGTGTAATTTTGGCTTTGGAGAAGGCTGCGTCTAATGCTAGAAACGTTGCCAGCGCAACGGGATTGAACTATAACATTGTGCTTCATCACCTTCGTCTTCTCGAGGCTGAAAAAGTTGTGACTCGAAAGGGAAAGAGACCTTTTTTGTGGGAATTAACCGGCATGGGGCAACAGAGACTGGTCAATCTCAAAGCGCACTAGCTGGTGTGTTTGGAAAGAGGGCATTGGCAGGGTGATTTTTGACATTTTGGGCATTTGCCATCGTATTTTGTCATCGCAGCTTTCTCTAGGTCTATGCCAACAACGTTTGCGAGGGATGCTAGCCAAGCGAGAACATCGGCGAACTCGTCTATCATA
>Ga0315309_1002331_pt1 | contig 11076 bp, 12 predicted proteins | sample TDP4_MG_FD_203080 | JGI IMG/M metagenome (GOLD analysis project Ga0315309, IMG submission 203080) | Freshwater sediment microbial communities from Lake Towuti, South Sulawesi, Indonesia - TDP4 | ecosystem: Environmental > Aquatic > Freshwater > Lake > Sediment | place: Indonesia: South Sulawesi...
TTCGATTGCGCCTCCAACAATAAGCAGTGCCGCCTCGAGGATTTCTGGAGAAACAGGCGTCTCAATGTCGTACGGCTTATTTTCCTTTGCCAAGCGAAAAATCAAATCCACATAACCTTCATCATGGGCCTTTAACAAGTCTTCCTTCGATGCTGGCTGAGGTTCAACAAGAGCGATATCAGGAAGACTGAACAAGCCTTGGTTTTCAAAGAACTTCATGGCGTTTATAAATCTATCCCCTCTAAACGGGTGTCCTTCGCCCAGATCATATTGCTTAAACTTTTCATGAAAAGTCATTATCGTTTTACTTTCTGAAGGGTTCATCTTCGCTTCCGCTTCCTGAATAGTCCTTATGCCTTCATGGTGGCATACGTATTCAAATTCCGCTGTTATAAGTTTTCCAGCTTCCCTGACTAAACATATACGACGTAGTTATAGCATGCGTACACTACGGACAAAAAGATCCATAAAACACTTTTTAGAAAGTGAGCTTGGAAGCGATAGGCTTATAATACTAATTTTTCTTATAATAAGAATTGAAGGAACCGAACAATGGGAGACACGACTCACCACTTGAGACTTGCGAGAGAAAAAAGAGAGGCAGCAATAGACGAGTTCAAAAAAGGCAGATACACAGTAGTGGGCGATCTCTCTTTGAAAGCCGTTGAACAAGCAATCGAAGCCGTCGCAGCAAAATCTGAAAAACACTTCCATGTATCGCCTAGAACAGCCCACGCTGAAAGAGTCAAGTGGACCAAAGCCGTTTTCCCAAAAATCGCCGCCGACATTGACATAATTTGGGGCGCCTACGGCGACCTAGGATACAACGGACTCGATGGAAAAAGAGCAAAAGAAGCCGTAGACGCCATGGAGCGAATCATAAATGAACTTGAAAAGCAAACCAAACTCAGAATTAAGTAAACTGGTTCAAGCAATAACAAGAACTGAAGGAACAGTAGCCATCATACTGTTTGGGAGCAGAGCCCGAGGCGACTACGACCAGTATTCAGATTACGACCTACTTGTCGTCTTCGAAAACGATGAAACCATGTGGCGAAACCGCAGAGAACTATACAGAAACATCGGAAACCTAGGATTGTACACGCAAGTTCTAACAAGAAGCGTCAAAGAGCTAGAGGAAAAAACCGAACCAACATTCCTTCAAAACATTCTCCAACAAGGTACAATTCTATATCTTCGCTATCCGTTTAAGGCACCAGCCTTCGCCCAAAACCTCACACCCATGGCTATCGTAAGTTATAAACTATCCGAACTGCCCCACAACGAAAAAATGAAAGTTAACTACAGCCTCTTCGGCAAACAAAAAAGAAAAGGCCTAGTCGAGGAAAACGGAGGCAAAAAACTCGGGGACGGATGCTTCATAATTCCCGCAGAGAACCTTGACAAGGCAACCACCATATTAAAAGAGTTCCACGTCCACTTCAATACAATGAGAATATACGCCTCCCCACTAATCACTCAAACCAAACAAATATTTGGCTCCAAATAGACGGGCCTACACCCGTTGCACGCACACACAAACCATAAAAACAGAAAAAGGGAATGTTGCTGCTCTTTATTTCTTAAGCTCCTTGTTTTCCTTCGACCCCAGTCTCCGTCTCTTTCGACTGGGATTCCTCCGCGCCTTGCAATGTTTCTTGCGGCTTTTCCTGCGGAGTCTGAGAGGACCCCATTTCAGCGACTTCCACAGTTGACACTTGCTGTTCCACAACTTCAACATTTTCCGGAGCTTGCGGTTTTATTTCTTGCTGTTCAACCACTTCGGCTGCCGGAATCTGCATACTCGTTGAAAGCTGGTTTAAGGCGTCTTTAACCGCGTCTAACTCTTTCCTTGCAGTTTCAAGTCCCATCGACAGAAGGCTGATTTCACGTTGATAAACCTCCTCCTCCACTTCGCCAATTACATGTTGAATTTCAAAGTTTGCAAAAAGCATCTCCAACGTTTTGATCTGACCTTCAAGCTCTTTCATTTTTGAATTCATTTTATCCAGCAAATCCTTCTGCTGCCTTTCAATTTCTAAAATTGCTTCGGCTATTTCGTTGTTGAACAGTTCATACGTGGACTGGGATATTCTGCCAGAGTTTAGTAAATTGTCCAAGGCTTGCTTCTTTTTCCTTGCCATCTCATATTCTTCGTTTAATCTCTTAAAAGAATGCTTCCACGAAATCAATTTTAACACCGTCCATTTTTTAGCGTAAAAGAAGGAAATAACATTTGTTAACATGCAGATATATCGCTGACTGTTAAAAACAGTAGCCTTTAGCCTTTAAATGAAAAATTATGTTTAAAAACCATACGCTCGATGAACTTTTTATATAATTGAATATTGAAATATTTCATCCATCCCTTTTCGTGTTTATTAAAATGACTTATGTGGTTTTCATAAGAGTTTATGGGAGAGGAATGTTAAAACTTCTTATATTCTGTTTCAACTTCTAATTCGGAATTAGAATAAAGTTTAAATATTTATATCCAACCTAGAATGTTAAAACGTGAATAAACATGACGGCTTTGACAATCATAGTTGGCGGTGAAAGATTGGAAGGAAAAATACTAAAAAAGATGCACGAGAGAATAATTAAAAACTTTATGGACATAATAATTCTTGCTGAACTAAGAAACGGACCACTGAGCGGCTATGACGTAATCTCCTTCATTCACGGCAAATTCCACCTTCTTGTAAGCTCAGGCACAGTCTACTCACTCCTATACTCGCTAGAAAGAAACGGACTAATTGAGGGGACATGGAACGAAAGAAAAAGAGTATACAAACTCACAGAGAAGGGCGTGAAAACAATAGATACAATACTAAGCGCAAACGACAAAATCAAAAGCTTCATGACAAGCCTCCTAAAAGTCCAATCCACCCCCTAATCTTTTTAATAAGACCTAACAAATCGAAATGCTAAAAAACACCTTCCCTAATCTTCTAAAAGCGAAAGAAAAAGCATAAGGGCCCGTAGCTCAGTAAGGATAGAGCACCGGGCTTTTAAACAAAAAGCCTTGTAGAGAAACCCGGTGGTCCCGGGTTCAATTCCCGGCGGGCCCGCTAAAAGCATATTTTGCCAGAAAAGCTCGTTTCTTTAACACTTTTTTATAAAAATCGGAAATTGGGACGTTTAAAAAACGCATCCTTTGTAGTAATATTCATGATTGCGGAATATTTGTTAAAGAATTCCGCATTAACTAAATGCTTGATGAAAATGAATGCTAAGCTAAAAAAGTTAGCTATGACGCTTACAATAACCGCAATTCTTCTTAGTTTCACACTAACGAACATGAAAATTGCCTTTTCAAACGGCACAGGTGGAAAAATCGATCTGTTCACACAAAAAGAACCCTATAGCGGAAAAGGCCTGAACATGCCAAGCGACGCGTTCGGTCCTGGAGAGGTTGTTATTCTATACGCTTTAGTGACGTATAGTGGAATTCCTCTCCAAAATTTACTTGCGACCTTTTATGTGCAAAGTCCCGATGATACACTTATTATCTTAGTTAAAAAAACTAATGCAAGCGGAATTGCGACAATTAATTTTACGATACCGCAAAAACGTGTTAATGTAAGCGCAGTTTTTGGGGAATGGTTCGCATTGGCGAACGTGTTAATTGGAGATGACCTCTTTCAAGATACCTTAACTTTTAAGGTGAATTATATTGTGAAGATAGTTTCAGTAAGAACCATTGATGAAAATCTCACTTATCGAACTAATTTTGGAATAGGGGGCGATGTTGGAGTAGAGATTACCCTAAGAAGTATAGCTATGGTTATGAAAAGTGCTACACTTGCGATAGTTATACAAGACGAATTAAAGGTTCCTGTCAGTTTTTATGAGATACGTGATTTCAAGGTGCAGCCAAATGAAAAATTAGTTTTATTGTATTGCAAGTTATATATCCCTAAATGGGCATGTGTAGGAAATGCAACAGTTTTCGTATCCGCATTAACTGCGCCGGTAAATGAGAGCGGAGTCCCATATTGTCCAGGCGCATCCACAGAATTTTTTATTTTAGCATATGAACCGTTAACGATAACCTTTCACGATGTTGCAGTTGTGGAAGTCACTCCTTCAACCGAATCAGCTGAAGTTGGCCAACCCGTGAATGTAGGTGCTGTGATTCAGAATGAAGGAACAGAGATTGAAAGTTTCAATGTAAGCGCCTATTATGACGATGTTCTCATTGAAACCTTGCAAACTACGCTTGCACCACATTCACATGCAACTTTAAATTTCACCTTTGAAACCTCGACGGTTAACCCGGGAAATTACACAATAACTGTTTCCATTCCCCACTTAGCCAATGAAGCGGATCTCACAGACAATGTTTTTGTTGACGGAGTAGTTGAGATTAAACCTAAACCACCGATTATTATTCACGACATCGCCATAGTTGACGTCAAAATATCAAATAACAGTCTATATATTGGTGATTTGCTTCGGATTAACGTTAGTGTTGTTAACAAAGGAACAGAAACGGAAACCTTTAACCTAAGAACATACTATGACTCCTCGTTAATTGAAACATTACAGGTCAATGCACTTGCACCTAACGCACAAGTAACATTGACTTTCGTGTGGAACACGAGTTACGTACATGAAGGCTTTTACAAAATAAATGCTTATGCTCCTCTTCCAGACGACATTAACGTTTCGGACAATGCTTTTTTTGATGGCGTTGTTGAAGTTAAGGCTAAGCCTCCTCCACCGCCGCCAACTCATCTGCTAACCATAACAAGCAGTCCAATCTCCGGCGTCAATTTTACAGTTAATGGCATGACTGCAACGACGCCTTATTCAGCAACGCATGGGGAAGGCGTTTACACAATTGCCTTTCCGCATGAATGGACTGATCCCCCAACAGGGAGACGCTACATTTTCAGCCATTGGGAAAATGGTTCAACAAATCCAACAAGAACGATCAACTTGGTTTCCGACATGGGTTTAACAGCTTATTATGAAGAGGTTGTTGAATATATTTTAACAATTAACACCACCATAGGAGGCACAACTAACCCGTCTCCTGGAAGTTATAGCTATCCTAAGGGTACCTCAGTAACAGTCACGGCCATACCCGATGCTGGCTATGAATTTGACCATTGGACGCTTGACGGAGTTATTAGAACCGAGAACCCAATAACCATCGTCATGAATAGAGATTACACTTTAACAGCTTACTTTAAGGCTGTTCCAAAGGGTTGGTTTGTTCCATATTGGTTCTATTGGCTTTTGTTGCTGCTTTTAATTTTGATAATTATTTTGTTAATCATTTGGCTTTATCGCAGAAAAAGAGGGAAAGAAGCCGAAGAGGCGTTTTATTCGGGCTGGACTGCTTGGTATTATTGTTATGATTTGCGGAATAGACTCTATAAGATTTAGGTTTAATTAAAATTTTGAAAAAGAAAGGCTGAGGGGATGATAGAAGCCTTCTCCTTTCTCCTCTTGAGCTAAAACTGTATAGGGTTGAATCTTTATAAAACCCTTGCTATTTGCATAAGCATATGTCATTTTTGAAAATATGCCCTGTTTTTGGGTCATTTCGGTTTTGGAAACTTTGCTTTTAGGCTACTAGAAGAAGATATTCTTGATTGAAAATGTTCGATAAAATAGTTTCTGATGCCGTTCAGATGCTAATACTGCTGTTTTGGATTACATTAGCCTTCATAATAATCTCGGGTGCACTTTGGGCACGTGCATATAGGAAAACCCATGAAACTAACTAGTTTCTTTTTGAGGCAATAATTTAGTTGTGATTTTAAGCTGCGGTTAGATGTTGATAATCAATACGAAACACATAAATTCGATTGTCTTATTTTAGAAATTTTGGTCGGGCGGTAGCTCAGCTTGGTAGAGCTTCCGAGCCAGCATAAACCAAACGGCCTTAGCTGGCGGAGACGCTGTAGACTCCTACCCATGGTGGGTGTCACTCAGCCTACCAAGCGCACATGCAGAAACCGGAGTGTCGCAGGTTCAAATCCTGCCCGCCCGACCAAGCTCTTTTCCCTCGTTTCCAAAAAACATAAACAGTATACGCTTTACTTCACGGTTTGAAGCTTCGGTCATTCTTAAATAAGGTTAATTACTTTGCTGTTTACTAATATACTATGGTGGACTAGTTGACAGAAGTCGTTTCTATTCCTCGTCCTTTGTTGAAGGAACTTTACGAACACTTTAACAAAATAGAGGAGATCCTTGCCACTTTAGAGGAACTGTCAAATAAGCAAGGCTTGGAAAGAATAGAGAAAAGCCTTGAAGAATACAAGAAAAAGGAGTATATCACCGTAAGAAGCCCTGAAAAGATCAGAGAAGCCCTAATGAAGGACTAAGCTTTGACATACAAGTCGGTTTTTACACGCGGCTTTACCAAGGAATTTGATAAACTGCCAAAAGGCATCAAAAAACAGATTGTGGAAGCATTAGAAAAGATTGTAGAGCTTCCTTACGCAGGAACCAAGTTGCGGGGTAAGCTTGAAGGATTATGGAGATGGCGAGTGGGCAAATATCGCGTAATCTACTTGATAGACGAAAAGGAGAAGACCATAGTATTCTTGGACGTAGGCTTAAGAAAATCAATCTACGACTGACATCGTAAACGAAGAATTTAAACGCAGTTGTAAAGCTACATCGCCCGACCATTTCCACTAAAAGGCCTTTGTAATTAGTTGATTCTTGATGCTTTCTCGATTTCGCTGAGGAGTATGCCTTTTCTGATCATTTGTCTAATTTTTTCTACGTCTTCGCTTAACACTCTGTCTTCTTTAAGCATTGGCACAGCCTTTCTTATTGTTGTGTAGGCTATTTTTGTTCCTTTTCCGAGTTTTTCTGATCCGCGAAACTCTATTGCTTGGGCCGCACATAATAGTTCTATGGCTATTATGTATTCCGTATTCTCTAGGATTTGCATGGCTTTTTGGGCTGCTGTAACACCCATGCTTACAAAGTCTTCGAAGTTTGCTGACGTTGGAATCGAGTCTACACATGCCGGATGAGCTAAAACCTTGTTTTCCGAGGCTAAGGCTGCTGCTGTATCTTGCGTCATCATTAAGCCACTGTTTAATCCGGTTTTTGCTTCTGGCGGAATTAAGAAGGCTGGTAAACCATTGTTTAGTTTTTCATCAAGGAGTCTGGCTATTCTTCTTTCAGAGATGTTGCCAATCGTTGTTAGGGCTATTCCAAGCAAGTCCATTGCAAGTGATATTGGCTGGCCGTGGAAGTTTCCTCCTGAAAGACAAATTTTTTCGTCTGGAAAGATTAAGGGGTTATCTGTGGCTGAATTGATTTCAATTTCCACGGTTCTTTTAGCGTATGCGATTGCGTCCCTTGCAGCGCCTAAAACTTGTGGTGTGCATCTCAAGCTGTAAGGATCATGGGGACGCTGCATTTTCTCCATGGCTTCTTTTCCCGTTTGAACGAGCTGGCCTCCAGCAATCATTTCTCTAATGTTTTTTGCCGTTATGGTTTGTCCGCTGTGCGGTCTGACTTTTTGGATTTTTTCGTTGAAAGCGTCAGAAACTCCGAGCAATGCTTCAAGGGTTAAAGCAGCTGAAGCTTCAGCCGTTTTAATTAGGTTTTCGGCATCGTGAACCGTTAATGCTGCGATTGCTGTCATTAATTGTGTGCCGTTATTAAGGGCTATTCCTTCTTTAACCTCTAGCTGAACGGGTTTTATTTCAGCCTTTTCCATGGCTTCTTTTCCACTCAGCACTTTGCCTTGATATTCGGCTTTCCCCTCACCCATAAGCACTAAAATCATGTGGGATAAGGGGGCTAGGTCCCCGCTTGCGCCTACAGAACCCTTGGCTGGAATTATGGGGTGCACTCCCTTATTCAGCATTTCCACAAGAGTTTCCAAGGTTTCTAGGCGTATGGCAGAATATCCCTTAGCCAAAGTATTTGCACGTAGAAGCATCAAAGCGCGGACAATTTCTGTGCTTAATGGTTTTCCAACACCTGTTGAGTGACTTCTAATAAGGTTGTATTGCAACTGTTTGATTTCTTGTGGTGGGATTACCACATTGCTTAGAGCTCCGAAACCAGTGTTCACGCCGTAGATTACTCGGTTTCCCCTTACTAGTTTTACCAAAACTTCGCGGCTTTTTTTCACTTGTTTTTTCACTTTTTCTGGAATTACAACTTTTGCGTTTTTCCGTGCAACTTTTACCACGTCCTTAATTGTTAATGTTTCTCCGTCGATGCATACTTCATGCATACTACTCTCTCCACTATGCAATAGAAACTTCCTAAAGTTTAATTCTTTAGGATTTCGTTGGTCTCAATTAGTAAAAAGTGGGGTTTTTAGCGTGCTCTTGATCTGACCCTTGGTTCAATTAATGTCCAGAGCCATTCTACGAATTCTTTTAGATTTTTTGTTTGTATGTAAATGTCTCCGGGGCCTGTGATTTGTGTAACTAGGCCTTCTCCGCCTAGTATAGTTTCTTTTAATCCGCCGAACTTTGTGACTTTGTAGTTGCATGTGTCACTGAAGGCTACTAAGTGGAAGTTGTCAACTATCATTGTTTCTCCCGGCTTCAGAGAGTGCTTATCCACTGCTCCAAAGGTGTTTATGAAGAGGATGCCGTTGCCTGTGACTTTTATCATGAATAGGCCTTGACCAAACAGCCCTTTGGTGAAGCCTTCCCATTTGACATCTAAGTCCACGTTTTCTGTTGATGCTATATAGGCTGATTTTTGTATTATGAAGCCTTGGTTTGGCTTGACTTCTAATGTTTCTATGTCGCCTATTGGTGCCGAGACAAGTGCCACTTCTCCGGAACCATTCGTGGCCGTGTAGTCGTTTACCCAAAAGGATTGTCCTCCGATTATGGCGAGTCCTAAGCTGCCCAGAAGGCTTTTCTCTCTTTTTCGAGTGTGGGCTTCTATATTTGAGTCCATGTAAGTCATGGCGCCAGCTTCAGCTGCTATTTTTTCGCCCTGTTCTAAATTGACGACGAGCATTAAGTATGATGGTTTATATTTTATTTCATATTTCATTTGGAACTCCTCAGTTTAGACGGTATGTGACTGTTATTATTACTTGTCGTGGGAATAAATTAATAACTTTTGATTGAATATTACGGTTGAGGGATTGGTTTGAGTTGGCTTGGTTATGATCTGTTGGGACTTATCGCCTTAATCATAATTGGGCTGATAATAATTTTTGTCATCCGTTTGCTTTTCATACTTATTCCAGCGGCTCTTGTTGCTTTCGTAGTTTGGTTTCTCACGAGAAGCTTATGGTGGGCTGGAATAGCATTTCTAGTCATTGCAGCTTTATCAATACTGAAAAAGTTATGATAAAGCCATTTATTTTGAAAAACGGCTGGAAAAATTCGGAATATGATTAAATTGCCTTTAAATTTGGAAATAGTTTTTAATAAAACTTTTATATCTGGTGGATTGTGGATATGAGTAATTGAGACAAAGAATTACGGTGCGTGCATGGAACCTAGTAAAAAGCCATTGAACGTGCTTGTTAAGCAGTTAAATGCTAATATTGCAGTTGTGCTGAAAAACGGCTGCGAATACAAGGGAAAAATGATTAAGTGTGATGGGCATATGAATATACTTCTTGAAGGAGCGGCTGAATGCAGAGAAGACCAGTTAATCACCAATTATGGAAATGTCTTATTGCGTGGCAACAACATCCTCTACATAATGTTGGGTGTGTACTAAAAAGTAGTTATTTTGCCTGTTCCGTTCACATATTCCAAAGCTTCTTTAAGTTTAACCTTTGACATGTACTTGCGTCTAAAATATTGCAGAATGTTTTTGACATCTCGTGTTAGAAGTTGTTGAGCGTTTGGATGCTCCCTTGTAACGTATTGTGGCCAATCAATAATTAGAATGTGCATGTTAGGCTTTAAAATAACGTTGTACTCGCTTAAGTCAGCGTGGATGACATCAGCCTTTAAATAGGCTTTTCGAACGTTATGCAATATTTCTTTCAGAACTTTTTCTGGTTTAGAAATTTCTTTCCACTCTGCAAGCTCTGCACCTTCAATCATTCCCATAGCTATTACGTGGCGGTTTTGGCTCATTGGTTTTGGAACAGCCACTCCATGCAGAAACACAAGTTTTAGGGCTTCAAATTCTTTTTCTGCTGCAAGCCTGGACTGGAAAAGCCAGCTAGTATGCTCGTTTGTGTAGCCTCTTTTTCGTATGGTTTGACGGAAACTGATCCTGCCAAGTCTGTGAAATTTTACGGCTATTCTCTCTCCTTTTGGGTTTAATGCGTCGTAAACGTCTGCTTCTTTGCCTACTCCTAAGGGCTTGCCAAAAGCTTCAAGCACTCCAGCTTTGACTAGGGCGTTTATTGCTAGGCAATCATAACCCGCATAGTTTAACGTGTACCCCACATATGCTCCTCTAATTTGGCGGATTAGCCTTAATTTGTCGAGGCGGATTAGCCTAAAGTCTGTTTCTTCGAGGCTGAATTTGGTGAATTTTACGATTTGTTCTCTTGGAACGAACTCACGTTTACTCATGGCAGCTTCTATAACTTGTAATACTCTGAAGTCTTCATTTTCCAGCGTACGAAACACTTGAACCGCAACTTCAGCCGACGACATAACCATATAAAATAGTTGTTTTGTTAATAAGAAGTTTCATTAAGCCAGAAGTGTTACAATTTTAGCTGCTCTAACTGATTCCTCAACCATATGTTCTATGTCAAATTTTTCCTCGGCTTTCTTTAAAATTTCCAATTTCGCTTTGGTAGAGGGTTTGTTAGGTGCAGCGCTGCAGCCTTTGGCTCTTCGAATTGAAATTTCAAAAGTGCCGATTTTTTTGGCTAAATCTTCGGTTTCTATTTTGTCGAAGCCTAAAAGTGGGCGGTGCACAGGATATTTCACAGCAGCTTCGTCTAAAACTCTTAGGTTGTGCAGTGTTTGGCTTGCTTGCTCGCCTATAGCTTCGCCGGTTACTATGCCCTCGGCTTTTTCGATTTCTGCTATTCGTTCAGCAATGCGGTACATCATGCGCTTACACAAAATACACGTTAGTTTTCTCGGGGCCTCTTCAACGAAAGTTTTAAGGTTTTTGCCATGTGGCACAACGTAG
>Ga0315309_1002332_pt1 | contig 11075 bp, 12 predicted proteins | sample TDP4_MG_FD_203080 | JGI IMG/M metagenome (GOLD analysis project Ga0315309, IMG submission 203080) | Freshwater sediment microbial communities from Lake Towuti, South Sulawesi, Indonesia - TDP4 | ecosystem: Environmental > Aquatic > Freshwater > Lake > Sediment | place: Indonesia: South Sulawesi...
CCTCAGGACTAGGGCTAGAGCCGCTCCCGCTATAAAACCTCCGATGTGCGCCCAGTAGGCAACCCCGCCGGACTGCTCTAACAAGCCTAACAACAATTGATAGACGAACCAGAAGCCGAGGAAGAAGATGGATGGTACGTGCGCGACATATGCCCAGCGGAAAAGCACCAGCGTGAGAATCCGCGCTCTAGGGTACAATAAAATGTAGGCACCTAGCACTCCTGAGATGGCGCCTGAAGCTCCAACAGCTGGAATGACCATCTCCTCGGTTGTCGTTATGGAGACTATATGCATTGCACTGGCAGCTATTCCACAGACAAAATAAAAGGCAAAGTATCGCGCGTGTCCAAAAGCGTCCTCAACGTTGTCCCCGAAAATGTAAAGGTACAGCATGTTTCCCCCTAGGTGAAGGAGACCGCCGTGCATGAACATGGAGGTGAGGAGCGTGTAGAGCCGCTGTCCCGCCACCACGTAAGCGGGAATCATTCCATAGTCGAAAATGGCTTGCATGAAGGAACTAACGCCTAACAACGAGAAAAACAAAAAGACGATCACATTGATTATTATTAAGACCCTTGTTACGTGGGGAGTGGACAGTGAACGATTTTCGTCTCGAATGGGAATCAAGCCATTCCACCGGGAGCATGGTTTTTAACAAGCAAGCCTTCTATGTTAGGAATGTGTAGTATTTTAGTCTTATAACAACTCTTCTTCTAGGAAGGAAAAATTCTTGTTTAACCTCATAGAAACATACTACGACTGAGGAGTTTGCAAGATGTCGGTGATTCAGGAGATTCGTTGCTCCAACTGTGGAGCACCGATCTCGTTCAATCCTGGTGAGATCGTCGCCACCTGTCGATACTGTGGCTTCACGTGCGTCATAGAGACAGGTAAGGCTTTCACCCTCGAGCACTCTATGATTCTTAACGAGTACGATCCCTCTCAGGTGGAGGACCTTCTGCGCAATTGGATGAGATCTGGCTTCCTAAAGCCTGGAAACTTAGCCAAGTCTTCAAAAATTCTGGAGAAAAGCCTAGTGTACCTTCCCTTCTGGGTAGTTCCAGTTACCGCCACAAGCGAGTACAAGGGCGTTTTTGAAAGGTTAGTCCCTCCGGTTGTGAAGGAAGGAAAAATCGAGAAAAAATACAACTGGCTGGTTTTGGCGAGGAAAGCCGCAGAATTTCCCACAAGAGAATATGATGTGCCTCTTGAGGGAAAAATTCCCTACGACTTTCGAAAGATTGAACGCTTCGCCAAGGTTTTGAACAGCGAGATGGACGAGCTGGAAGCAGTGGAGCTTGCAAAACAACAAATCGAAGGTCATCACCAGTTTCTAGCGAAACAGGATGTGGACAAGATTATAGAGATGAAGAGCCAGATTTCCATGGGCGACGCCGTTTATCTGCATGCGCCCATATGGTTCATCACCTACGAGTACAAGGGCGAAAGATACAACATCATTTTGGACGGCGCCACAGGAGCAGTTATCAAAGGCGACATTCCCGCAACGAGGTTTGGTCTTATCTAACGAAATGCGCACACATCCGAATTAACAAATATCCTACGTCGAAGATTTTCCACAATTCATAAAAACTTAAGCTGCAAACATTATGAACGATGTAAAATGAGCAGAAAAGTCGTTGCGTTTTTAGCAGTCTTGATCGTCGGTGTTTCTGTCGGCGTTTGGGTCACACAGAGTGGTTGTAGAAAATGCGCTTTTGCCGCAGTAGCATCGACAGACTCAACGAGCGTTACAGTGCACTACATCGACGTTGGCCAAGGCGACTGCATTTTAATCGACACACCAAACAAAGACGTGTTGGTAGATGGTGGACCTGCACTGGCAGCTTCTACAGTTCTAGACTACCTCGACAGCCTAAACATAACGCGCATACACTTGGTGGTTGCAACACATCCGCACGAAGACCACATCGGCGGACTCGTAGCCGTACTAAACTCAGCCACGAATGTAGATGAAATACTGACCAACAACCAAGCATACACTTCCAATACCTATACAAACTTTATGAATTTGGCGCAAGGTCACACAATAGCTGTGGCGCAACGAGGACAAATCTTCGTACTGACTGAGACTGTAAACCTGACCGTGTTCAATCCTGTTCAACCGTTGGAATTTACGAGCGCAAACGAGAACAGTGTCGTAATCAAACTTCGAGTGGGCAACACAAGCTTCTTGTTCACGGGCGACGCAGGAGCGGACGCTGAGCAGAGCATGCTTGACGCTGGTTTAGACCTTAAAAGCGACATCTTAAAAGTTGGACATCACGGAAGCCGATACGCCACAACACAATCTTTCCTTGACACAGTCGCGCCATCATATGCAACTATAAGCGCTGGAGAAGACAATCCCTATGGTCATCCGCACCAAGAAACAATAGAAAGACTACTTGCGAAAGGAGTGACGGTGTACGGAACTTTTCATTCAGGAACAATAATAGCCTCATCAGATGGAACGTCGATAATTTTTCAAGACAGCCCAGAACCCATACCTGAATTTCAGTCAAGCATAATCTTGCTAGTATTCATGATGGCAACACTGCTGGCAGTCATAGTCTACAGAAGAAAACATTTAGTACAATAAAATGAAAGCTTTTATAGCCATCTATGGAAGATAAAAAGGTTGTGGGGGTTTTATGCCGAAGAGACCTATAGGCGTTCTTTCACTTGGCATTCTGATCTTAGTTTTAGCCGTGTCTGTAGCTGCTTTCGCCGCTAAAATGCTCGTCAACGTGTTCGAGATATTTTCACTCACTCTGATTCTCTTTGGCTTATGGACCATGATTCTCGCCGGGATACGCGCAGCAAACCCAGAACAGTATGGCGGAGGAGCCTTCAACACCTTTTCTGGAGGAATCTTGATAACAACGCTTGGTGTCGTGTGGTCGCTCTATATCCGTGGATTGCTTGTTGCATATCTCCTTCCAGCCTTCTTGCTGGTCATCGGAATCCTAGTTGCGGTTACGGGAATCCGAGCGTGGCGAAAATAAACATTACAAGATTATTGCTAAGCCTAGCCACAACCACTTTTTTGTTTAGATTTTTCGTGGCGCTCCACAATTTGGACAAGACGTTGCTGTTTCAGGCATCAGACTCCTGCAGTACGCACATGGTACAGTAGCTGCTTCCTTTTCTTTCACAACTACCGCCCCTGCTGCTGGTCTAATCACCTGAAGCTCTATCACTTCGCTGGTGACATCAGGACGCCCCTTAATGGCCACAACCCCTTTAATAGACCAAGTAACACCTGCATCCACCGCTGCAAAAGACTCTCGTCCACCAGCAGGAATGTTTACACCAACAGGAAACGTCTTTTGGAAGCCCGGTACCAGGTGCACTGGGCCACTTGCCTTCGGATCAGCGGAATGTAGCGTGGCTTGATCCCAGTAGACGCGTTGCACGTTGCGTCGGAGATGCTGATCGTATTCCCATTTTTCTTTTTTCTTTTTCTCGATGCATCGAAGTTCGGCTCTAACCTCGGTTGCATCAAACTCCTCTTCGGATGAAACGGTGATTACACCCTTCAAATCTTCCCCTAATTCGAAGGTGCTTTTAGGAATCGTTAACGAAACACTGGTTTTCGGTTTTGTGAACCTTTTAAAGAGACCCATAGGCCATCAGCTCTCCTAGTTTTATCACTGTTATTGAGTGTATATATAATTTCTGAGGCTGGAATCTTTATATACGATAATCAAGATAACCACTTAAAAAGAGGAATGGTGAAATGGCGGAACGGGAAACGATTGAGAAGGTTAAGGACAAGCAAGGTGTCCTCTCCCAGATTCAAAACTTCTTTACGTTGGGATACGGAACGAAAGAAGATTTGAGGGAACTCGACAAGAAGCTTCGAGACTTATACTATGAGGACCTCCGTGCCATGCGTCACGTATGGGAAGACGTTTACTCAGCAGCCTTGGAAGCAGGTCTCACAGCCTCAAGCGATGACTTCAAAAAAGTCGTCCAAGTTCTGGACAGGGTCATGGAGAACGTGAGACACGCAGACTACGGTTACGCCGGTCTCATGGACAGAAAGGGACATATAAGAGAAAAAGAACTTGCCCGAGTTTTTAACTACGATAGAGCAATGGGCAATGATGTGGAAAGCATGAAGGAGGCCGTGAGCAAGGCTCGCAGCGAAGCTGAAGCTGAAAACTGGACCAATGTACCAGCTGAAGTAAAGGAGATAAAAAGTTTATTACTCGCCTTTGAGAGTAAGTGGCATGAAAGAGAAAAGCAATTCAGACCGTTAGAAATGTAGGGGATGGAAGGAAAAAATGCCTCTTGTTGAGAAAGTATCTTGGGATTTTGGTGGTCCTGAGGACATAGCTTACAGATTTCCCAAACTCTCTCTAAAATATGGAAGTCAGGTCATTGTTAGGGAGAACCAGTGGGCCGTTTTCTTTCGTGACGGAAAAGCCTACGACGTTTTCGGTCCGGGTAGACACACTATAACGAGCAATAATGTCCCACTCCTAACAGGAGCCCTAAAGGCCCTGAGAATAATTGGGGACATCTTTGAATGTGAAGTAATATTTGTGAGCAACAGCCAGTTTAGAGGAAACTTTGGTGGACAGGCCTATTCTGCGCCCAGCGGTGCCATACAGTATCAAGCAGAGCTCGGGTTCTTTGGTTATCTGCTTTACAAGGTAGAAGACCCGAAGCTATTCGTGGTGGAGTTTTTCGGGAACCAAGGAGCCAGTACGTCTAGTGATGTTGAAAGATATATCCGCGGCTTCATAAATGAACGGGTCATAGACGAGTTTGCTCACCACGATATTTTCACCTTAGTCAGAAATGCAGATGAAACAACCGACAAAGTTGCCCTAAAAATCAGAGATGAGGCTGCACGGATAGGTCTGAAAGTTATAGACACTGTCTTTGAGGGTGTTAAAATCCCAGAAGAAGCGAGACGATTTGCTTCAGGCATGGGACAACAAGCTATGGCGTTGCAGTATATGAAGGAAACAGCTGCTGAACTTCCAGAGGGAGGCGGTGGAGCGGCTGCGGCAGGTGTCGGGGCAGGCGTGGGATTGGCTATGGGAACCACAATGGCGCAACAGATGCAACGACCTGCAGCCCCAGAGCAGCTTGTAGTGTGTCAGAGCTGTGGAGCCCAGAATCCGGTTGGAACCAAGTTTTGCGGAAGCTGTGGAACCAGCCTCGTTCCAGTAGCCAAAGTGAAATGCCCAAAGTGCGGGGCAGACGTCCCGGCGACGATGAAGTTTTGTGGTAGCTGTGGGTCTTCATTGAAGTCAGAAGAGGTAAGCTGTCCAAAATGTAAGGCGAAAAATCCGTCCACTAGTAAGTTCTGTGGCAGTTGTGGGGCAAAGCTTCAGTAATACGAGTCAATCTCCCTTTTATTTCTGTTCAACCGCACTCTATTCCTTTAGAGCTGAACCACAGTTTCCACAAAATTTCATAGTGGTAGGCATGTTTGAACCGCATCTTTGGCAAGTAATCTGAGGAGGGGGATACAGACTTTGCCCACAGTTTCCGCAGAACTTGTTTTCGACAGGGTTTTGTGCAGCGCACCTTTGGCATATGAGAACTCGTTCAACAACAACTTTCTCTGGCGGTCTCACAACCCGGAGCATATAATGTCCCATAACCAGCCCTAAAGCCATTCCCAGCCCAGCTGAAAAGGCTTCACCCATGTCTGTTCCGCGGCTATTCAAGGTTATCAGTAGCTCAGATTACTCCAGTGCATGGCGAATATAATAAGATTTAGCATAAGATTAGTGAACTAAAGTTATTCTTCCAGCAGGACCATGATAAATCATTAGAAAACCACTGAGAATATCTCGTCCAATAAGGGCAATAATTCCATATGAGCTCAAATCTGCACCCAGTACTGCACTAATATCGATTACAATGCGGGGAAGACGGAATCTTGCTGGATATAAGTTCTGCTGAGCGATTCCAGCAGTAGTTGAAACACTTGCCACACCTATAGGACTAATGTTGAGATTTCGGAGAACGGATATGTCAACTACGCTAACTGAAGCACCAGTATCTACAAGTGCAGGTCCACGGACAGGTTGAGGAATTGAAACACCTTGGCTAGTTAGGTGGTCTATTAGCACTTGAGGCATAGAAATTTCGACGGGAAAAATAGCTCCTCTCAATCTAAGTCCTGTGGGTGGCGAGACTTGAACATCATAAATTGGCATGAATAATCCCAAACATAAGTGAAGGTGTTTTCTCAATGGGTTCTACTTCAACAACTTGTTTAATGAAAAAAGGTTTATTCCCAAATCTCTTTATGCCTTCTTTATACGCATCTTCTAAAGTGGCAAACACATCAATGAGTTCTTTTCCTTTTATGAGAACATACTTATCCCTATACTTCTCTAACCATTCCATCCGCTTAGACTCAAAGAACTTCAGTTCTTCTTCGAATTCCACCTTTTTTAATCACCATATAGAATTGAGAATGCCGGATTATTTATAGTTTCTAGTATACACAAAGCCCCGATGGTTAACACTTATTCCAAGAACCCGCAAAGTTCCGAAGACTTAACAGAACTGGCATGAGGGCTACGTTATGATCCTGTGATATACCCACTATTTAGGCTTCTTTTCGGACGCTTTTCGATGTTTTCTTGAGGTACTGCTCGTTTAAGATGCGGTGAAAGGAGTCGAGGTTAATCCCGTATTTTTCACAGACCTCTACGATGCTTGATGAGTAGACTAGGAAGAGTTCCTCGATGGTTTTTTTAGCTAAGTCTGAGGGAATCTCTCTCGGAGGCTTTAGGAAGAGGATGAACCATCTTCCGAGCCTGGTGGGCTTGTACCATTTTATCCACACTGTTTTTTTCTTGGTTTTGACCTGTTCCATGCCTTCTTCAAGCATGCCGGCTGACACCATTCTTTTCAGGTATTCTATTATGGATTTGTTTGAGTAGGGGGTTCCTCGAATCAGATCTTGCTGATAGGTTCGATCATCTACTCTCAATTTAGTAAGAATGCTCATTCCCACTCTGGATTGAAGGATGCCCCAGATCAGCTTGCGCTTTTCAGCTTCTAATGGGAATGGGATGACGTATGGCCAGACTTTTTCTACCTTCAATTTTTGGCGGCTCCTCATCCCTACCATATTATTGTTTGCACAAATAGGGATTATGTTAGGTTATGTAGGCGCTGGAGTACTTCAAGCCTTGTCTTTCGATTTTGCGCTTCACTTTTGGATAGAGAATCAACTCTTCAACTTCGAGGTCTTCTGCCAGTTCTGGACTAATGCTATTTAATCGTTCAATGAGTTGGGTTGTGCTTTCTTGGGTTGAGAAGGACATCATTACTGCTGGGTGACATCTGACGCCTGCTTGCAGCAGGTTTTTGAAAGCTTTTAGCTGGAGGGTGAAGCCTTCGGGTTTGGCGCCAGTCAGGTTAGCAAAGTCTTCTTCGCTGCATCCCTTGAGTGAGACTCGAACGTGAAGGGAGCGGTACTTGGATAGGTCCTCTGCGTATTTGGGGTCGCTTCCGATTAGTATTCCGTTCGTTTCTAACATGAAGAGGAGTTGTCGCCCTTCGAGATGGCTGAGGAGTTGAAGGAGGTGTTGCTTGCCTATTGTAGGTTCTCCTCCGCTTACCCTGAGCTGTTTTAAGCCGCGTTTCTCTGCCATTATTACTAAGGTTTTGGCGACTGTTTCTGGACTGTAGAACTTGCCTATTTTGGCTGGTTGGAACATGACCGCGTCGGAGACCCAGCAGTACTTGCATACTAGTCCGCAGCCTACGGCGTCTGCGGTTACGATTCCTCCGTACCAGCGGTCAAATCTGAAGCGCCAATATTTCCTCTCTTGAACGTTTTCTCTGTCTTGCACAACAAGCTTTTCTATGGCTTTATGCCGAGCCAGCGAATCATAAAAGGACAAAAGTGGAGACGCCCCCGAATCTTATTGAGCCTAACTCGGCTCAAGTTAAGTTTTAGTGCTTGCTATATCAAAAGTATTATGGGCAGTATCGACAGTTTCCCTTTATTATGTTGCCCAGCTCAACTGATTTAATGATTTCTCTTATGTCTTGTTTCAACTTTTCAAGCTCTTTATCATAAGTCTCTCCTTGTTTAGTCATGAAAGTCTTGATTCTTTCTCTATACCTTTCATCTCCAATAAGTTGACTGAACAGATGCTGAGCCTCCTTCATAAGCTCTTCATCAGGGCTTCTGGCAAGATTTCTATTCCACCAATTAAAGTGATAAATTTTCTTTTCACCATAAATTGTAGGTACTACATTACCAATCCCGATAAACTGCTTTTTACTAGTCTTTAGCCTGTTTTCCACCTCTTCATATACTGCTCTGATAAACGTATTTGGACATAGATACTCGTCAGGTTCATCTCCAGAATAACCCCAGCAATAATAGGGTATATTCATCGTTCTCTTTATTAGGACTCTAACTTCCTCAAATAAGACCGCTAGTTCCCTATTGAGTTCCAGAGTTGTTTGTTTTAGATTCTTCCAATCGTCAATGAGATACTTGTAATTATACAGATGGCTTCTTGCTTCATCATAGAATCGCAAGTCGCTCGGTTCTTTAGGTTCTGATGCAACCATTTCACCAATCTTATTCGAATACAATGCATCAATCTTGCAATATTCATCAATCTTACCTAACCACAGCTTAAAGAAATCATCCTTTAACCTTACAGAGTGTTCCATACGATTCCTTCTCTTTTCAACCCAACGTTCACCATAATACTTTGCAACAAGGAAGCTGGTAACAGCGCTACCTATTACGCTAACAATGACGGTTAATAGGTCATCCATTTCTCTGCGTCCTCACAAAACTTGTGTGCCTATTACTCCTCTTTTTAGTTTTCTGAAATAATTCAAGCATATTTAGGGAAGGTTTAATGGTGCGGGGTAGGATTCCTGACTGTTATCTTACGTAGTAGGGGTTTTTGTCCTTCTTTAGCTTAGTCAAAATGTTAACCAATAAGAAGTCAAAGTCTTTGCCCCATAGAAGCCAGAGGAGACCGTGATAGAAACGCAGGAACTCCATTCCTCTGCTTGTGGTTCGATAGAAGTCTTCACTCTTCTTTTCTACACTGACCAGCTTCAGAACCTCCATGACAGGCATGTACTTTTTCATAAGCTTGCGATCTAAACCGCAGCCAACCATTATCTCCGATTCTTTAGAACCCAGAGTTGCCACCCGAAGAATGTCAGCAATAATGTCAAACTCGCTTCTCTTCTCAGTCATCAATGCACCGCCAATGGCTATGGTTGAAAAGACGCGCCAAGAACTATAATCGTTATTTCAGTCTCGATAATATGACTAAACTGATAGTAGAAATTCTCTAACTAATGTAGATTTCAAATGCTAACCCAAAACTTTGCTGGTTTTGTGCGATTTGTGACACAAATAATGTGGACTCTATATATAGCCCCCCCTCCCCTATCTCAGAGAACTAGAGGGACTTCTCTTCTCTATTTGGAGCCTAATAACAGAAGAATGTTGAAAACACTATTTTTTAAGAAAATGGCGCTGCGCCAAAAAGGGATGTCTCCATGGGCATGAAAATAACGCCATATTCTTTTCTTTTGCGAAACTATTTTTATTGAACCATGTGGAGTATTGTACGTGGAACGTGTAGGAAGGAAACTTTGGCAATGACAGAGAAAATCATCGGACACGGCACTTGGTACGACAAGACCGCTGTCGAACTGGTTGAGAGGGAGCGCAAGCTAGGCAGAAGCCTTGACCTCATCAAGACGGAAAGCGGACTCGGAGCTTCAGGTTTTCCCCACATCGGCAGTTTCGGAGACTGCGCCAGAGCCTACGCAGTGGCTCTAGCCCTCAAGGAACAGGGATTCAAAGCGGAATATGTAGCGTTCACCGACGACATGGACGGCTTGAGAAGAGTCCCAGCAGGCCTTCCAAAATCCTTAGAGAAGTATCTTGGCTATCCTGTAACCTCTATCCCAGACCCTTACTCTTGTCATGAAAGCTATGGGGAACACATGAGCTCCCTCCTTTTGGAAGCCCTAGACGAAAGTGGCATAGAATATACGTTCATGTCTGGCAGACAAACATATGAAAGAGGGCTTCTCAACAAGGAAATTAAGACTTTGCTCATAAACGCCAAAAGAATCGGAGAAATCGTCATAGAAGAGGTTGGACAGGCAAAATTTGTGGAGGTTCTTCCCTACTTTCCCGTTTGTTCCAACTGTGGCAGAATCTACACCACCAATGCACACGAGTTTCTTTCAAAGGAGGAAAAAGTCCTCTACACCTGTAAGGGAATGGAGGTAAAGGGAAAGTGGCTGGAAGGCTGTGGAAACGAGGACGAGACAGACTACACCAAGGGAGAGGGCAAACTCAGCTGGAAGGTGGAGTTCGCAGCCAGGTGGAAAGCCCTAGACATACGATTTGAAGCTTATGGAAAGGACATTGCAGACTCGGTGAGGGTGAACGACCGAATATGCCAAGAGGTTCTAGAATGGCCCCCGCCCATGCACGCCCAGTATGAAATGTTTCTCGACAAGAGCGGGAGGAAAATCTCCAAGTCAGCGGGAAACGTATTCACCCCGCAAGTTTGGTTCCGATACGGCTCCCCAAGGTCCCTCCTACTGCTCACGCTAAAGCGATTCGTGGGAACCCGAACTCTCTCCGTGACAGACATACCCCAATACATGAACGAACTCGACGAACTGGAAGACATTCACTTTGGAAGGAAAAAAGTCGCCGACGCGAAGGAACACGCCAAGCTCACAGGTCTGTACAAGTATTGCTGGTTGCTCAAGCCGCCCTCTAAACCAGACATTCACGTACCCTACAACCTGCTCACTTACTTAGCTAAGGTGGCGCCGAAGGGCTCCGAAACTGAATACGTCGTTGACAAGCTCAGAGACTACGGATACGTCAGAGACGGAGCGACGAAAGACTTGGAGAAAAGAATTGGGTGCGCGCTCAACTGGACCCAGGACTTCGCAGAGATCAAGGAGAGAGCTGTGAAACTGAGCGAAAAGGAAGCCGCGGCGGTCAAGGAGCTCATTCAAGTCCTCAAAGTTGAAGCAATAGAAGAAGATCAGATACAGGGCGCCGTCTTCGC
>Ga0315309_1002334_pt1 | contig 11071 bp, 14 predicted proteins | sample TDP4_MG_FD_203080 | JGI IMG/M metagenome (GOLD analysis project Ga0315309, IMG submission 203080) | Freshwater sediment microbial communities from Lake Towuti, South Sulawesi, Indonesia - TDP4 | ecosystem: Environmental > Aquatic > Freshwater > Lake > Sediment | place: Indonesia: South Sulawesi...
TCCCAAGGAATCCATCTTCGAGCTGAGAACTCTCCTTTCCCTTGAGTGCTTCATCTACGCCCTAGCTCAAAGGGAAGGTATAACAGAAAGGGAAATGTGGGAGAAACACTCCGACTTCATCTAAAAGTCGATTTTCCATTAAAATTGGACAAAATCAACATTAGGCATTGGATAGCCTGTATTTACATACCTTAAAAATTTTGAAAATTTGTGTGTGTAATAGGCTATTTTTTCTGTTTTGAAGCCACTCTTTCGGGGCGGAAAAAGCCCCATCCCTTATATCCACAAGCTAAACATCTGCCCAGGGTTAAGTCATAGAATCTTTCTTTGCATTTCGGGCATATCTCTAAACGTATATGAGTGGACCTAATACTCAAATCTAATTCCACCTAGGGAGATTCTATTAAGCCCCTATGGGTTCATTTTCACACTCACTAAAATACTTTAACGGAACTTATTAGATCGATCGATCATGATAAGCCATTTTGAAACCTCTCATAGAAAACAATGAGCTTTATATTATGCTAAATGAAAATTGAGTTGTTCAACTTTGCCCAATACATTGGACAAAAACAACACTATTTTAACCAAATTTGGTTTTCTAGAAAATCTTTATTCCCTCGACCCCTTTTAAGTAGGGTGCAACATCAAAGCTTCGTGCTTCATATTTAAGAGCTTCCTATAACTCTGATGAAATGCTCGTCTAGCTTCATAATCTATAGACTACCGGCGAAAGGCTTAATTTTCTGAAATGGTGTTTAGAGCCGTAACGTGGGGAAGCTTAGTGGATCTGCTGTTTCACATGCTCATTCCTCTGATGCTTTTGTTAATAGCCGGTGTAAATCGAAGGAAGGCGCTCATGCTAGCCCCCGTTGCCATAATCCCCGACCTAGACGTGCTGTTTGTCGCTCACCGAGTATATCTGCACACCATCTTTATACCAACAGCGGCTGTGATAATTTGCCTGTTTCTACACGAACTCAAGCGAAGAGAACTTCTCAATTTCTCCCTACCAACACAAGAAATGTTTCTGGCCACCACGTACTATTGTAGCCATCTTCTCCTCGACTTCTTCGCGGGACCCGTAGCGATCTTTTGGCCCACAACCAACCTCGGCTACGGAATAAACGTAGGCATCATCGTTGATCAACAGAGTATTGTTCCGGCGATACAACCTTACTTGTCGGTGTGGGTGAAGCAAATCCCAGTCCCGAACCTTGTGACCAACGTAGAGGCAGCAACGCCAGAAAGCATAATAACCGCCATCCTCCTCCTCGTGGTCCTGCTTCTGACTTGGTACAAAAAAGGGCATGAAAAGCAGGGTGATCTATAAAGCCGATCAAAAAGTCGAGATTTAAAGCTACCATACATAAAAATTAAAGAAGCCCCCGATAATGTACAATTCTTAGAGATGTAAGGTTTAAGGTATGAACCCAAACGTTATTGACGAACCAGCCTACAGAAATAGGAAGTTTGTATTTAAGGACAGGTTGCACGCTGGTGAACTCCTAGCAAATAAGCTTCAGAATCATATATATGAAAGAAATGTGCAGTTACTGGCGATACCTGCTGGTGGTGTTCCCGTAGGCTATGTGGTGGCGAAGAAGCTGAATGTTCCGTTTGACGTGATTCTTGTTAGGAAGATACAAATTCCATGGAACCCAGAGGCAGGTTTCGGTGCAGTAGTCTGGGATGGAACCGTACTTCTTAACGAGATGCTAGTATCTCAGTTAAGGTTGACCACCCAACTCATCCGCTGGTGTGTTTCTCGAACCCAAGAGGCTATCCAGAAGAGACTTGAAAAATTTAGGGGAAACAAACCTTTCCCCGACTTAAGGAATAAAACGGTCACTTTGATCGACGATGGTTTAGCATCGGGGTTCACGATGCTGGCTGCAGTAAAATCAGTGGGGAAGCAAAATCCAGAAAGTGTCGTTGTCGCTGTTCCCACAGCATCGAAAAGCGCCGTAGAACTCGTAGCACCGAACGTGGATAAGTTGATATGTTTAAACGTTAGGGGTGGACCCATTTTTGCAGTGGCAGACGCCTATCAAGAATGGTACGATCTGTCCGACGAGGAAGTCATCGAACTTCTTCGAAAAATTAACAGGACTTAGCATTTCATGGGAACTTTTATCTAGCTTACCTAAAGCATTCATAAGAGGGAGCATCAATGCTCACAAAAATGTTGACAGTTGGTATGTTGTACACGAACTGCTACATCGTGGGCTGCGCCGAAACTAAGGAAGCATTAATCATCGACCCGGGCTTTGACAGGAATGTTGAAGCTGAGAGAATTCTCAAGGAGGTGAATCGACACGATTTACGGGTCAGGTACATCGTGGACACGCACGGTCACCCCGATCATACATCTGGCAACGGTGTTCTCAAAAAGTCGACAGGCGCCCCGATTTTGATCCACGAGTATGACGCGCCGATGCTGACCGAGGCTGGAAAAAGTTTGGCTGGACTATTTGGACTTCGTGCTGCTTCTCCGCCAGCCGACAGACTGCTCCACGAAGGAGATATCATTCAAGTCGGAGGAGTCAATCTGAAGGTTCTTCACACGCCAGGACACAGCAGAGGCAGCATCTCTCTATTAGGCGATGAAGCAGTTTTCACTGGAGACACCTTGTTTGCGGGCTCCATCGGCCGAACAGACTTTCCCGGAGCATCCTTCAAAGAAATCATAAACTCGATCAAAAGCAAACTGGCAACGCTGCCAGATCACTTAAAAGTGTATCCGGGACACGGACCGATCTCCACGATAGGCGAAGAAAAGAGGGGGAACCCCTTCCTAACCCAAGACCTCTCTGATCTCCTCGAAGACCTAACCGACTTATAACTGAAAACTGTTGCCTAGAACTGGCGAAAGGCTTTTAGACCAGTGAGATGGCAGCGTTTGGGCAGTTTTTAACACAAGCGACGCATCCCTCGCATACTTCCTTTGTCTTTATACACTCTGCACAGAGCTGTTTTGCCCTAACCCCTAAGCAGACTTCAGGATTCGCCGCCCTCGCTTTTCCGTCGCGAAGTTCTAAAACCATCGTGGGACAGACGTAAACGCACGTTCCACATCCATTACAAGCCTTTAGATCGATTAGTATCAGCGGCATTTCTCATCACACAGGTTGTCGTTAAACCTCTATAAATCATCTTCTTTTCAAACCTCTGAATTGTTATAAAGTTTCTTTAAAAAGGTCCTCTTCCCTTGAAATAGCCAACTCATTTATCGAAGTGGCTTCTCTTCGTTCTGCTCGATCCAGATTCTTGATGATGACAACCGGCACGGCTTCTTTCGCTTGCCCCATTACCAGCTCAGCGGCAGAGGCAATCTCATCCACGATAGCGATGTTTTTCACCTTCAACACGTAACCAAACATATCTTCCTGACCGCGGTAGTCTTTGAAAGGGGCGATTCCAGCTATTCCTATCGCAAACTCAACCATACCCCTTCGAAACGGACGACTGTACGTGTCACACACGACCACCGCCACTCTCTTCCCCGTTAATTTCATGATTTGAGACCGTATTCTCCTCGCGGATTCGTCTGAGTCTTCGGGTAAAAGGGCGTACGAGTCTTCGCCGGGCACGTTAGATTTGTCGATCCCCGCGTTTATGCAGATCATGCCTCTCTTGTTTTCCACGATGAGCGTGTCTCGGGAGGCGTTCACAATCTGGTTTGTCTCCCTCAACACCAACTCAACGAATCTAGCATCCTTTAAGGTAATCTTCGCTAGTTCCTCCGCTCTTTCAGAGGGCTTAACATCCCTTAATCGCGCCACTCTGCCCTCCGCCTTTGACACCACCTTCTGGGCAACCACCACGATATCCCCTTCGTCGATGGATACCCCATCCTTCCCTGCTGTTTCAACGATCATCTTCGCTAAATCGTCTCCAGCCTCCACCAACGGAAAACCCTCGAGACCTATAACGCTAACCACCTTTGCTGGCACACTAACTTCCTCCAAATTCTTAGTCATAGCTAGGTCGCCACCTTTTCTTTATATAAGGATAAATTAACCATATATGCTCAATTCAAACTTTAGGAACTCCTCTTATGCCCAGATGAGGATTAAAGTGGTGAAGAAATTAAAAATAGTTTTATCTTGATCGTATAGATTAGCTAGGAAGTATCGAGGTGGTTTTGACTAATGAAGAAAGAAGAAAGAAGTTGCTTCATGATGTTAGGTCTTGGTATGAAGATGCAATGAGAGATTTAATGAAGGCAAAAGAGTGCATTAAGTTAGGATGGAATTCTGACTCATGTTTTTATTCGCAACAAGCCGCTGAAAAAAATAATTAAAGTTTTTCTCAGATCGAAGGGCGTTATCGCTAGGGGCCATAAGCTGGAGAGCTTGCTTAAGAGATCTGAAGCCTACGGATTAGAAGCTGGCGACATCCTCGAAGATGCGAGGAGACTATCAGATCAATACATGGCTCCGCGTTACCCAAATTTTAGAGAGGAAAGGGGCATAAAGCTTGAAAATTACACAGAAGATTTTGCAAGTCGATGCTTAAGGATGGCGAGAATAATATGGGAAAGGGTTCTAAACCAAATAAAAAACATGATTACGGAGTAAATGAAGAGGGCTTCGACGTCGCCATATCCGTCGAAGTATAAGGAAATTCTGTTGAGAAGCCCGCTTAAGGTTCGGACAATCATCGTTATGGGGTCGAGGGCGCGGGGGGACTGGAAGCCTTGGAGCGATGTTGACATCTTGGTAGTGGCGGAAAATCTTCCAAAAGGTTGGTTAAGGTCCGATGTTTTACAGGTTATAGACGACACTGTTATTAAAGCTGAAATTGAAGTCAGAGGTTTCACTCCAGACGAGTTCCTAAAGCTACTTGAGGAATTAAGCCTAACAGCGTTAGATGCCATGAATGAAGGAGTGGTCGTGTACGACGATGGCTACTGGAAGGAAGCTAAAGCGAGGTTCGAGGAAGTAAAGAAGACATATAAGTTGAGGAGAATCGACATTGGGTGGGAAGCGCTAAAGACCCCCCTAGAACTCGATTAAAATGTAGGACGCCGCATTACCGACTAGCACCCGCTAGCAATGTTTCTTAAAAAGGGAATGTATAAAAAACGTATTTTAATTAAAGCTTTTTTCCATTAAACTATATAAACGAGAAGTTTACACAAAAGTTTATTCTCAAAATTGTCAAGTGAGCATTATTTATCTGTCGGTTGGCCTACAATATTATGGACATGCTATGAAGGAAAATCTTGGGAAGAAGAGCAAGAAAATATTAAGCAGAATTTCAGATTTCAGAAACTGGGTTTCAAGAAAATGGGTAGTTTACAGTTATGTTAAAACTTGTTACATCATTCTCTACTTTCCACTACTTGTTTACCTAGCCGGCGTTTCTTCCGAACTTGCGACGTTTTTAGTGGTGGTTCTTATGCCCTCCCTCGTTGTTTTCGTTTTCCTAGATTCCAAAAAGAGTTCTGTGGTTTGGGAAAACCCAGACGCTTTTATCAAATCAGAAAAAGTGGAACGTGCAGTTGAAAGACTCTTCTATGCTCTCATTGCGTTATTGTTCAGTTTTATGTTTTCTATAATTGGAATGGGTAAACTTGGTCTCGAAAATTGGATTAAGCCTTATGTTGAGTTCGTTGTAACGCCAACAGCTATTCTTATGGGGGGAACCGCAATTGCCGTTGAAGTAAACTTGTTGGAAGTGCTTTTCGCAAAAATTGTAAAAAAATTCCTTAAAAAACGCTCTCTCTTGAAGTTCTTTGAGTTCTATGTTCCATCAACACTTCAGACGAGGGCGAGACTCTGCGTAGTTTTGGAAACTCTGACCCTAAATCCGAACATAAGAACGATAAATAAAAAATTACCACTCTTCAAAGAAGCCATTAGCGTATATAGTAATCATTTGAGAGAAAAGTTCGATTTCGTCTTACGTGAACCAGAAAAGTTCTACAGATATGTAAAACTTGCTGCTTATGCAATGGAGACTACGATTACAGATGATGTTAGGAAGGGGTTAGAGGCATTTATCAAACTAATGGAAAAAGAAGAAGAAGACCCATATGAAGTCATCAAATCATTGAAAAGCATGATGAAAGAGACAGCATCTATGAAGGACATTTTCGATGAAATTGATGTTGAACCAAAACCCTTGCGAAAATGGTTTTCCGTTCACTCAGATTCAATAAGTGCCATTGTTGCACTACTCTCACTGATAGCTTCCATTATAGTTGCAATCATCAAATAAAAAGGGTTCTATATGCATTTTTTCTTTCAACTGTATACTTCCCTTCATTATTCTGATTAGTTCTTTTGGTTCTGCTATAACTTTTCTGGACTTTCTAAATTTCCAGAAATTACAATGTCTGGGGATATGTGCACAATAAGAGCATTTTCGCCAATTTTTCTCCGTATCTGTCTGGCTTAAAGAGTCCAAGAAGTAATTCGTTATCTATCGTCATAAAACATCTCACTTATGATAACCGGAATATTTAATCAAATAACTCAACAACATGATTAATGGGCTTCCTTCAAGACCGTTGATGCCACCATGGAAATTCAGCTAGATCAGTCAGCTACGCACTTCAGTTTGGAGCATACGTTGCGGTGTGGTCAAGTGTTTCGATGGGAGAAATCGGGCGATTGGTGGTATGGCGTCGTTAATGAGAGGGTCGTAAAGATAAGGCAGGCCAACGACAAGTTGCAGTTTCAAATCTTCCCTGAAGGCATGGACGTTAATTTTGTTAGGAACTACTTTAGGCTGGATGACAACCTGCCTCACGTGCTCAATCAAATCAACAAAGATGAGCACATAGGTAGGGCTGTTCAAAGTTTGCGTGGGTTGAGGATCATCCGGCAAGACCCATGGGAGTGTTTAATATCCTACATTTGTGCAACCAACATAAACATCCCAGCCATCAAAAACATGATTCTCAACCTATCCAAAAGATTTGGGAAGAAGATAACCTTTGACGGCTTCGAATTTTACACTTTCCCTAGGCCTATTGACTTGGCAAATTCTGACTTCGAAGAGATAAGAAAGTGTAGGTTGGGGCTGAGGGCGGAGCGGGTTCTGGAAACCTCCAGGATCATAAGTAACAGAGGTTTTAGTCTGGAAGCCTTAAGGAAAGTGGACTATGAAAAAGCCAAACGCGAACTTTTGTCGTTGCCTGGCGTGGGGCAAAAGGTCGCAGACTGTGTTCTTCTGTTCTCTTTAGACAAGCTGGAGGCGTTCCCTGTGGACGTTTGGATGAGGCGCATAGTCCTGGAAACTTACTCCAAATATTTTGAACGAGGGTTTATCGAAAAAGCCTTGAGGAAGAGGTCGATCACGCCTCACGAATATAAGGAGATCAGCTCGTTTGGAAGAAAATACTTTGGAGAGTACTCGGGCTACGCACAAGAGTATTTGTTCCATTTTAAAAGATGCCCACCGCAATGAAAACTTTTGTAGGAGATTCTATTTATTCTGAGTGACATCAATTGTGATCGTTAAGCTGGCTATTCAACCTTTAGGGTGATTGAGACATGAGACTTTTCTCTTTTAACCGCCCGCCCTCTCAGTAGAATGACTTGTGCAGCAGGAGGATGACCACCGCTCTCCACATTCAAAAAGACCATTAAGCCTAGCATATTGTCGCCATTATCTTTTTATTCACTACGAAGTTTACTCACCCGAAAGGTTTATATTGAGGCTCTAAGAATCATATCATCTAAGGTGATAATATGCAGAGAAGGACTATCACCATTGATCCCGCACTCGACCGAATCATCAATATTGTTAGAGGACTCTTCTTGTTGATGGGAAAGGAGTACAACTACACTGAAGTTGTCAACAATGCGGTCTTCTATGGTATATGCTATTGGCTGGACATACCTAAAGATCAAGCACTCAAAATGGTTTCACAAGTTCTAACGACAGATTTGAAGTTTGAAGGAATCAAAGACGAAGAACGTGACAGAATCATGGACATACTTTCAAAGGTTAAGCCATCGCCGACGGGCAAGTATATACCGGGCTAGGTCGAAGGTGAAGTTTATGGGATACACAGCTGAAGAACTAAACGACATATACGACAAAACTGGGGGGTATTGTTGGCATTGCGGAAAGAAGCTGGCTTGGAAGAACTATGGAAAACCCGGTGAACGAGGGGCTTGGGAAGTTGATCATAGTGTTCCTATTTCGAGAGGCGGGACTGATTATTTAAGAAACCTTGTTCCCACATGTATCGAATGTAACCGGAACAAAGGCGATCTAACCTCACAAGAATTTGAGTATTAATAGAGGTTTCGCAGTGAGCATCAATTTTGAGGATTTTAAGAGGAAACGAGTGGAAGGGGCGATTATTGCGTTCATTAGAGGTAAAAAGAACTTGAATTGGGTGATTGGAATAATAAAAGGTTCTTGGGGAGTTAGAGGTGATGAGTTGGAAAAGATATTTCGAAGAATACCGACAGAGTACATCAACTACGATAAAAACCTTCTTTCAAAACTTCACAAAAAATGTGAGAACGAGGGATTATTAAAAGGTTTTTAGATGGGGTTACTTACTACTTCAACCGCATACGCAACCCCATTCTACATTTAGCGCGCATGTGTGTTCCTAAATTGGCCAAAAATGGCTTTTATTCTTTGCTTCTCGGGATTTGAGGGCAGTTTCTTGCGTCACATATGCTTCTGAGTTGTTTGCAGTATCCGCCCTTCTCGAACCTGCAGAGGTGCTTCAACCGGCTGAACGGCAGGGTCACAAGCGTCGTAAAAGGATCTGAAAGGGCTACCGAAACCTGCTGCCGGACTTTGGGCGATATGAAATAGGAGTATTTCGGCCTTCCCCGTCCGTTCGAGAGCGTTTTTTCCTTCAACACCAAGCTCTGAGCTACTAGGCGCCCAAGATGCAGCTTCAACGTGTTACGGCTAAAGCCTACCTCGTCTGGAAGTTGAGTGAAAAACCTGGGCTTGCCGTCGTTCAGCGCGGCCAAAACACGCTCATCAAACAGGTCCATAATTCAGCTATACGAAGACGGATTTAAAACCATTTTTGGCCATTTTCGGAACAGGCATGCGCGCTCATGACCTCTCCAAAGCTAATAGGGATTAAACCATGAACATAATACAGGAGTTTGCGGAGATATCACCACTAGCGATGTTAATAAAAAACAAAGAAAACAAAAGGAATATTATTCAACCTTTACGGTGACTTCATGAACCTTACCATCAACCATCTGAAAAGCTCTCAAATCAAAAAAAGAGGGGATTTCGGGTGATATCTCCAATGTGGACATGATCAGCCAAATAGCTCTACCCCAGAGCCTTATGTATTGTAGATCGACGGTTGAGGGGCTGGCGGGCGCGGGGTGCGAGTGAAACAAGCCGATGAACTCTATTCCTTCTCGGTCAGCTTGCTCAAAAGCCTCAAAAACAGTTTGAGGGTTCATCTCAAACCTCACCGTTGACTGTAAAATGTTGCGCGTTACTAGGACCTTCGTTATGGTCGCTTCATTGTTGACCAGCTTACCGAAGAGGAGGGCGCAAGCTTCGACCGGATGACTCTTTCTAGCAGCTTCTCTTAACAAACGCAGTTGCTCTCTCGTTAGCCGAAGAATCGTGACAGAAGCTCGGTTCCGCGGCACTTCTACACCTCGCGACAACTTATGTTTAATGGTTCAATCGGTTCGTTTTATGGAAGTATCTTCAGTAAATCTGGCTTTATTATAGCAAAATCTTATATTTATTAAAGTTGCAGAAAAAGAGGGAAGGTTAAGGGTTCTTTTTTACGTATTTTTCCCAGTTCTTGTAATCTAAGAGGTTTAGTCGCTCACGCAACGATCCTCAGCCTTCCTCGTGATTCTTCTGAGCAGTTCCGGTAAGGCATCCTTGACTATGGCTTCAACTAAATGTAAACAGATGCCACAGATAGTAGGGAAACCAGATGAGGGATAAACCTCTTCCTCTAAGATGAGGTCTCCGTCTCAGCCTTGTTGTCATGATCACCTTCAGCAGTTCCGGTAGGCTGTCTTCAACGATATATGTTGTAATTGTATGAGACCTTTGCTTCGGCTTTGAGTGTGGCACCCACTGAACAGTATTTGTCTTGAGACAATTGTATGGCTCGTTTTACAGCCTTCTCTTTCAAGTCTTTGCCTTTCAACCTGTATTCGACGTGAACGTTTTTGTAAACTTTGGGCGGTTCAGAAACACGCTCGGCTGAGACCATAATCTCCAAGCTTTCCAGTTTATGCCTCTGTTTGCGCAATATTTCTACCACATCTATTCCTGTGCAGCCACCGAACGCCACTAACAAGAGTTCCATAGGACTAAAACCTGAGCCTTCTCCACCATGCTCTTTAGAAACATCCATGACGGCGGAGTTGCCTTTGTCGTCATTTGCCACAAACCGCATGTCGTCTATCCACTTCACCTTAACTACAATAGGCAAGGAGTGCTCCTTTTTTTCAACTGCACGCTTCATAGCTGAACCTGCCAATTATTTCATTTTCTAAACCGTATTTATAATCTGTGTACTTCAATGGGGAGTCCTGAAGAAAAAGATACCTGAGATAGCCAAGGTTGAGGCAGTCTAGTACTGCCTCGAGTATTGATTATGTCCTATCCGAAAAATGCTTGTGGACCAGACGGGTGTGGGAGAGTCTTTTGAACATTGCCTCAAAAAGAAGAAAAGTTAAGAAAGATATGGCGCTTGGTTTACGGAACGTGAAAAGGAATTTCATTCACTTGTTCAGCAGAACTTCCAGTTTCTCCTTAATGCTATCCGGTTCAGGAGTTAACTTTCCCACGTCAAAAATGTTCCATACTTCAGTATGCTGGATACACCCAGAAGGATTCATTGTTTTCAAGGGACCAACTGTCTCGAGTTCCAGCATATTCGCATTCGTATATATTTCCACACTGCAGCCAAAATCGGGATATTCTCCCTCTTCCTGAGAAAACTGTTTTGCAAATGCCATTCCATCAACCCAGTACGCTGTCCACATAGGGTTTGCCATAGTGCCTATTTTGAAAGGATTTTCAATCTCTGGGTTCTGCTTTACAAATATGTATCCATTTGTAAACACTACTCTTTCATCTGAAA
>Ga0315309_1002337_pt1 | contig 11065 bp, 8 predicted proteins | sample TDP4_MG_FD_203080 | JGI IMG/M metagenome (GOLD analysis project Ga0315309, IMG submission 203080) | Freshwater sediment microbial communities from Lake Towuti, South Sulawesi, Indonesia - TDP4 | ecosystem: Environmental > Aquatic > Freshwater > Lake > Sediment | place: Indonesia: South Sulawesi...
CTTGGGAATGAGTGGAGACGAGAGACTCTTGGAGAGAATCAGATTGTGGTTGAAGGAAGGGTATAGATCTCCTGAGTCGTGGAGTGCTTGTTATGAGTTGGGGAAGCCTCTCAGACTCTCTGGAAGACTTACTTCAACCGACATGGCGTGCGTCTTCATGAGTTCTCTTGATCGAAACCCATTCCGCACGACGTCATGCCCGACGCAGGAGCCTACCTGCCCGTCGCCGGCAGCGTCAGACGCCACACGTCATTCTTGACCGGCCAGGAGTTGCCGGCCACCACCCATAAGCTGTTGTCGAAGACATAGAGAGTGGGTTCATGCCTGGGCGAGAACACCGGTTCCGACACGAAGGCTTGCCAGGTCCTTCCGTCCTTCGTGCGCCAGACGTCGCCGAGGTTGGCGGAGTTGACGTTGTCATAGCCACCGACGATCCAGATTTCGCCGGCGTATTCCTTCGCGATGAACCACTGCCGGGGCGTCCAAGGGGCGTGTTCGACGACGCGAGTCCACCGGGCCCCGTCGGTAGAACACCAGACGTCATTGAATGTCGTGTTGTCCTTGTAGCCTTTCTCGGGCGGGATGTTCGGGGCCTTCATGGCGCCGCCCATGACCCAGAGCTTGCCGCCATAGGACACGACGGCCGCGGCCGAGCGCTCCCCGTAAGGCGCCTCCCTGCATGCACAGGCCCAGTGGACACCATCGGTCGAGTTCCAGACGTCTTTGCCGGAACCCAACTGCCACATCTTGCCGCCGTGTACGAGCGTCTCACCGTATCCTCGGACGCCGAAAGGAGTCTTCTCCAGTACATGAGTCCAGTGAAAGCCATCTGTCGAGTTCCAGACGCTGCCCTTGACGGCCCACATCTTCCCGTCAAACACCGTCATCTCGCTGTATCCGTCGTAGGGTGTGTTGTCGAGGACTTTGGTCCAGAGTGCGCCATCGACCGACCACCACAGATCACGAGTCAGGATGTTGCCGTGATAGTATCCGTTGCTCAGCCACATCCTTCCGCCGAAGACGACATCTTCGGCTGTGTCCCGCGGACTGAACGCCGCGGCATCCGTCACCTTGGCCCAGCGGCCTGCGGCTGGCTTGGTTTGATCACCAGCCGCCGTGCCCGCAATAGCCTGGTTCTTCATGACCTCTTTCCCTTCTCCTTGTGTGCGCCGCAAATGATAAACCCTCTTATGCCTGATCCCGCGGCAGGGGATGAAACCCTCTTTTCCCCGTCCTGCTCGCCTGATCTTGTCTGATTCGCTCGCGAGCCTGTTGGGCTGCGATGGTCTTACGATGGCAACTGGGCCCCACCCCGGGAGATAGAGGCCAACATGTCTCTGACTTCGGAACCCCCCCGAAGGGTCTCCCGAGGTCCCTCCCGAGGAAGAAGAGCCCCTGGAGTGCGCCCGAGGTAGGTTCCATCAGTGTTGTGGGGGAAGCATCCGAACCTGGTATTCCGATCATGAAGCAGAGGAAGGGACTTGCCCAAGCCTTGAAGGTGCGACGGTTTCCCCCTCGATTACTCGACCCGATGCCGGGAGCGGAACGAACCAAGCTTTAAGTCCCCTCGCCTCCAACTCTGGCCCGTGATCACTTGGCTAGGCTGGTCCTAGCACTCTCTGCCATCGTCGTGGCATCAGTTCTGGCGCTGACTCTCATCCTGATGACGGGCAACCCGCCGGCAACGGATCTGAATGGCACAATCATCGTGGCGAATCGCGGTCTCACGATCCCAGAGCGGATCGGGCACCCGGAGCTGGAAATCTTGCTCATCGGTGACGACTTCAAACGCATATCCGGCGCGCAGGGCTACGTCGAATTGACTGGTCGTAAGTTTGCGGTTCAAGAGGCGGATGGAACCTATCTGGCTCGGTTGGAGAACGTGAGCGCAGGCACCTACGATGCAAAGATTGTCCTGTCCAGGGAGGAATACCTGATCCCCGAACTTGATCTGAGTGTCAAGGTCAGGTTTGAGCGGTTGATTGAGGGTGACGAGATCCGGCTTGAGTTCTCTCGCCTCCCGTTTCAGACGGACAGGCCCCAGGTTTGCAGGCCCCAAGTCCTTGGTGAGGGATTGAATGTCACCGTTCTATATGACGGAAGCAGGAATCCGATCGTTCGGTTCGAGATCGCATTGCCCCAGCCCTTAGATCTTTCCAGCTTTCACTATGCCTTGGTAAACATCACTTTCCACAACTGCCCCGACCTCTCGATCGGCCTGGTTGACGGGGGTGGCTCCAGCGTCTGGCATGCCATGGACATCCCGAATGAGAGCCTCTTCCACTGGGAGTTCGATTATCACCACGAGAGACTGGTTCGTACCTCATGGGATGGCCTCTGGGGCGGGCTCGTTCCCAGACACCTGGAGGCGGATTGGATCGATCTTGGCAACATCTCCAAGGTCCTTTTCAGGACCACCCAGACAATGGACGGGACCGATCAGTGGATGACCATCCACGAGATATCCTTCATCAGGGAACCCGTACTCGTGAGTATCTGTCCGCCCGCCCTGCGTGACGCGATCAACCAGACCCTGGCAATCCGAGCCGATCCGCTGTTCATCGACGATGTGACGGGCCTTCCGTACGAGTTCATCAACCTCAGAGATATGGTGGTCCCGGCCTCAAGCGATCTGGACTTCACCATCGGCAACAACGAGATCGGCGAGGGGCTCACATCGTTCTGGATGTACTACTTTGGCTCGGGAGAGGACTGGGTAGGTGACTTCTTGCACGACGTAGCAAGAAACATGGCGAAATACCTTGATCCGGGAAGCGGCCTGATCGGCCTCCACCATTACGACCGCAGGACCGGGCAGCTAGAGGAGGATACCCACAGGCTTGGCGGATGCGACTTCCGTGGCGGCCCCGCGGGTGAGAGCAGCGCCCAGCACGGAGGAGAGGATCCAATGTACATGATGCTTCCCGCCGCCTGGTACTTCGGCGAGCAGGAGGCGGTGGCCGCGCTTGAGAGATTCAGCAGAACGATGCTGTGTCTGAACTCGGACCCAAGGCTTGTACATCTACATCTGTACGTGAAGAGATGCGATGGGGAATGGTCAGTCGGCGACTGGGACGGCGAGCACGGGGAAGATATCAACATTGTGGGTCCCGACCCCAATGCCTACACCGATCTCTCGGAGTTCTGGTGGGTCACTCCCATGCTGGGCACGGCGATGGTTACCCGGGATGCGAGCCTGAAGGCCGCGATCATCGACAGGTGCAGAACCGTTATGGAGAACGTGATTAGGCATCAGGATGCCAGCGGGAGAATCCCGTACGTCTTCAGGATGGATGGAGAACTGGCCCGGTTCGAGAAGACTGCCTTGGGATGGCTCGGATACAACTTGGACAGCGTCTTCGTTAGATCGGCATACCTGATGCACAACCTGACTGGCGATGCGAAGTATCTCGAGGCACTCGAGAGGCTGTTTGACTATTTCCTCGATGGCAGGGTTCCCTCCTTGTACTCCTTCGCCTCACACATCCTCTTCCACGCGTACTACACGGGCGACTCATCCCGCGTCGATTCCCTCATTCGCCATACCAGGACATCGTACCCCCTGAGCTCAATCCAGGGCGACATATACGGATGCACCTGGCGTCTCTTCCCCTGGGTGTGGAACGGGTCAGAGCCGGATCTGCAGATGGCCTTGGAGGGTGAGAGCAGGTTCAGGTCCTGCAACTGGGTTCCGATCCCGTATGAATCGGATCTTCACCACTACTATCCGCTGTCCACTGCCGATACGATCATCGAATGGGGTTGGTGCCCTCTCGACAAGTTTGGGAGCGGAGTGGAGGAGTTCTTTGCCTTGTCCGTGTTGGGAAGCAGGACGAAGGGGTTGGTTGGCAGGGACCTGCTGATACTTGGGATGCTTGCCGACATTCCGCGTCATGGCATAGACCGGACTGCCTGAACGCACAGGCCTGGGTCTGAGACGCCCCGAGCCCTGACACTGCGGGAGGGCCCAGATCCGCTGGCAGAAGCTCTTGGGGCAGTCGACTACTGGGAGACTCCGGCCTCTGCCGCTCGACAGCGGAGGCGGAGAAAGCCCAAACATACGAGCCGTGAACTCCACCATGGAGTCGCCGATGGCGGCCGGGATGAGACTCTAGGGCAAGCTCTCGTCAGGACTCAGGTACATCCTGCCGATGGCTTCCACAAGGGCGGAGGGTTCAAGTTCGTGCGCATACGTGATCACGAAGTCGTCTATCAGGGCGTGGAACACGTCCTGCATGCCGCATACAAGGGATCGCTTGAACGATTGTACAGAGTGCAGGAAGCCGAGGTACCGGTCCAGGTGGGCATACAGGATGGCCCTCTATACCATCGCGATGTTCCTCATGGTCAGGCGGGGACGCGCGCTACGTTCGTGAGCGGTCGCCCCACGAGCGCACGGTCCCGGTGCGCAGGCCCCTCCCTTCACAGGGTATGGAATGCCAAACCCCTTATCCAGCCACTCGGCGTTCCCCCACTTGACACGCTCGGGGGATGGAAAAGGATCGTTGCGGGTCTTCTGGACCCAACAGGGCACGGCGTTTTCCCTGGCGAACACCTTCTGCCCAGGAGCTTGCCATCCTCGCAATGCGATTGGCGTATGTGGAGCTGCTCGCGCCCCTAGGCCGGCAATACTATTCAGTCGCTGGTACATGGGGGTCAGCCCCCTATGATAAGACTGGCGGGGAATCAGAAGGAGTATCCGTCAGGCCTAGTGGCCCACCTCGACATACCCTACTGCGAAGTCCCGGGATTCGATCCCAAGCTCACGAGCCTGGACATCTATGCCCCTGGCAAGGACGGCTCACATCCGATCGTCATCTATCTCCATGGCGGGGCATGGCGCGAAGGGGACAAGTCCGGGGTGGACCTCAAGCCCAAGGCTTTCGCGGAGGCCGGCTACCTGTTCGTATCCGCGAACTACCGGCTTTACCCACTGGCCAAGTTCCCGGCGCATGTCCAGGATCTTGCCAAGGCGATCGCCTACGTACATGACCACGCTCCCAGCTACGGGGGTGATGCGTCGAAGATCCACCTCCTCGGATCCTCCGCCGGTGCCCACCTAGTGTCCCTTGTGGCCACCGATGCCTCCTACCTGGAGGCCGAGGGGCTTAGCCCCCGCGCCCTGTCGGGCGTCGTCAGCCTTGACACGAGGGCGTACGACATCCCGGCGCTGATGAGGAACTTGCCATGGGGAGGTTCGGGCCTCTACAGGGACGTGTTCGGCGATGATCGCAAGTCCTGGGCAAGGGCCTCCCCGGCCAAGCACGTAGCAAGGGGCAGGGCCATCCCCCCCTTCCTGCTGGCGTACACGGGCGGTGACCCGAACAGGGAGCTACAGGCCAAGCGATTCGCGCGGAAGCTTCGAAGGGCTGGGGCAAAAGCAAAGATACTCGCGGCGGCCGGGAAAACCCACATCGGACTCAACCAAGACATCGGCAGGAAGGGGGACCCCGTATCCCAGGCGGTCTTCGATTTCCTGGGTTTGTCGACATCGCTGGAGCCGTCATTACCCGCGGCAACAGCGGCCATGAGCAGACGCTCGAACTCAAACCTGAGGTGTTGCCGGGCAGTCTGAGCCCTTGCCGGCCTCGTGCCACGCGCACTAGTACAGAGCATGCCATGGGTGCCCGGTGCCCCATGTCTCAGCACTACCCCGCGGCGGTTTCCCTGATCAACTCCGTGTAGTGCTGGAAGTTCCCGAGGGGCACATCCGGGGGCACCGAGTGATCGGGCGTGGGTATGTAGCCGCCCTTCCTGACCAAGTAGGGGACCTTGCCCATGACCTCCTCCTCGATCGCCCCCTTGCTCCTTGCGAAGCTCCTCTTGTCGATCCCACCGATGAGCCGAAGCCTCTTGCCATACTGCTTGCGAAGGGAAACGGGATCCATGCCGGCCTGCACCTCCAGGGGATAGACGGTGTTCACCCCCGCCTTCAGCCAGAGGGGGATGAGGCTGTTGACGTTGCCATCGCTGTCGACCATCACCGTGTCAACGCCCGCCTCCTTCAGCACGTCCGTGACCTTCCTGTAGCAGGGCACCATGAACTCCTCAAACATCCTGGGCGAGATCAGGGGGCCCGTCTTGTACGCCATGTCCTCCCAGAATACGAAGTAATCCGCAGTGACGTTCTCGACGATCTTCTCCACGATGCCGACGAAGAAACCCGCCAGGAAATCCATCATCTCGTGGACCAGGCCGGGGTCCGTGTGGAGAAGCGTCATGAGCGTCTTGAGCCCGGTCCAGCCCCTAACCGGTCCCAGGAAGCCCAGGTCCGTGCCGCCGTATATGGCGATCGGGTAGTTCCTTGCTTTCAGCGTTTTGACGTCGTCCTCCCACCAGGGCGGGAACCTGAGCGGGGAGGCCGGGTCGTACCTTCTCTTCATCGCCAGGAAGTCCTTCCTGGTCTTCACCGGGAACTCGAGGAACTGCGGCATGGAGGTTTCGGTCCTTTCCTTCAACTCCCTGAGCTTGACTCCCTTGTTGTTCACGATCGTCCGGCAATTCGCATCTTCCGAGATTAGGACCCTGTCAAATGCAGGGACCATGCCGAAGTTGACTGGCAGGTTTTCACGGCGGTCGAACCCAAAGTAGCGCCCTGTGTGGACATCTTCGGGCAGGCCCTCCTTGTGCCATCTGTCTAGGGTGGAGGCCCACGCGCCAAACCACCAGTACGGAACGCGATCCACGGGCTTGAATTCCATGCTGCGCAAGAATCGTTCCCTGTAGTCCATGGACTCGTCGGCGGCCGAGGAAAGCTCTAATATCTTCCGTGACTCAACCTGAGGCCTGGCCCTGCAGGCCAAACCCGACCGGAAGCTTTTTCCAACCGTCCCTCTCGAGGGACGACCACATGATCGGCGCAGGGGCTGTGTGACCATGGCCCGGAGGATGAGGGATCACATCCTGTTCTGTTCCCAGGGGCGGATCGGAATGATCAACCTTGATTCGGGCAGGGAGGACTACCTTCGGTTCGATGTGCCGGGCCAGGCCTACTGGCAACCCGGCCCCGCCTTCTCCGACGGCGAGCGCATCATCATCTGGAGCCAGGAGCCTCCGGAAAACCCCAAGGCCGACTTCGGGGCCAAGGGTAGCATCGCGTTTGCCAGAAGCCACCTGTGGGTTCACGACTTTGGGAGCGGAGACCTGGATGAGATCAAGCTACCCTCCCTGACATCGATTGCCGGCCTTCTACCCGGTGAGGAACGGGTGCTTGCGACCTTGAACATGGATGGCAGGATGCGGATTCTCACATCCGACCTGGACGGCGGCCATCAGTCGATCATCGATTGCCAAGATGGCTACGGCTACGGAACAAGCCTGAGCCCCGACGGAACCCGTGCAGCGTACCACATCACCAACGTCCCGGGCCGGAACGCCTACGAGATCTACATCGTCGACATCCAGATCAGAGAGCGACTGCTGCTTGTCAGTCACCCGGACTACCTTAACTTCGGCCCGCAGTGGTCGCCCGACGGTAGATGGATCCTCTACCAGCGGTGTGCACACAGGCAGGACCCCGGGCATGAGCGCTCGGACATCTGCATCAGCCGTTCCGACGCAAGCGAAGATAGGATCCTGACTGAGGGGCAGAGCCACTGGTTCGCGACATCCTACGGCTCGCCCAGGACGAAGGGAGGAGGCTCGAACATGCCGAGATGGTCGCCGGACGGGCGCGCCATCACCTACACAAGGCTCCTCCCCGGTTCTAGGACGGCGTGGCAGTACCGGCCGGACAGGCCGGACAGGGATCACTTCAACAGGGACTACAGGCCGGACGAGGCGAGGGGTGGCACGGAGATCTGCCTGATCGATCCTCGAAGCGGAGGGATTACCACCATCACTCGCGGGACGCCCCTGATCTGGAACTGGAGGACGGAGTGGTCGGGCGACTCAACCCGGATCTCTTTTTGTCGGGCCGCGATCGGCCACCCATCGGAGGTGTGGATCATGGACGCTGACGGCACCGATGAGGGGTTCCTCACCCGGGGCCTTGACCAACTTGGGGCGGACTTCGCCCGCTTCTGCCGCCTTCCCATCGATTAGGCAGATGGTCCGGTGGGCTTGCTCATACACAGTGGGATTGGGATCGGACCCGCGACGGCCAATGACCTACCTTGTGCGATGGCCCGAAAGCGCGAATATACTTATCTGGCAAACCTCCGTGTGGGAGGCGAGTTGAGATCCCGGAATCGGCCGCTGTTCCGCTTCGCCCTGATAGCTGACACCCACATCCTCGAGCGAGGAAGCGCCGCCATCCTGATCCGTGCGTTGGATAGGCTCAAGTCCATGAAGATGGCCCTCTCGTTTGTGATCCTCTCAGGGGACATGGTGGAGAGCGGACAGCCGGAGCAGTACAGGCTGCTCATGCAGGCCCTTTCAGGGCTGACTATGCCCTACCATGCGGTTGTGGGAAACCACGACCTGGGCAACATGGGCAACCCGAGCAGCCGCAGAAGGTTCTCCAGGTTCCTGGGGCCGGTGAGCCGCTCCTTCCAAGTCAGGGGCGTGGCGTGCATCATCCTCGACACCAACAACTCCGAAGGCAACCCGGAGAACTGGCACGGGAGGGTTGAGCCTCCCGCGATGAGGTGGCTGAAGAAGGCTCTGGCTGGACTTGATGCGAGGAAACCCATGCTGCTGTTCACTCATCATGGCCTGTTCGGCAGCAGGGAGGATCTTGAATGCGACGTCGAGAACGCGGATGAGGTCCTTCAGCTTCTTGACGGCCGCAAGCTTCTCGGTGCGTTCGCGGGCCACGCTCACAGGCTGCGGGCGCTGCGGCGCGGGGAGGCCGAGTTCTTCATCTGCCCCGCACTGAGCACGAGGAGAAGCAACAAAGGCGGCGAGCCACCGGGGATGGTCTTCGTTGACGTGCATCGAGACGGCGTGCGGACCTTCTTCCACATGATGGCGGAGGAGCTTGCGCACTCTTCACCGGGACCGCCGAGGCCGACCACCTGAAAGGGATCCGCGCCGCGCGGATGCTGCAAGCCACTACATCTGAACGGATGCGGAAGTTGCTCGAAGTGTTTATTAGACCGGACGGGCCTGGGGCAAGAACAGGTCGGGGCCTATGGCTAAACCTGTACACCTCAACGTCCTAGAAGTCATTGCGGACCAGCATCAAGCCGCCTGCATGGGATGCGAAGGCCACCCGCAGGCCATCACGCCCAACATGGATCGCCTTGCGGCAACGGGCGTGCGGTTTGCCCAGGCATACACCCAGAACCCCATATGTACCCCGAGCCGGGTGAGCATCCTGTCAGGGCAATACTGCCACAACCACGGCTACTACGGGCTGTCCGGCCCAAGGCCCCTGGCCCTCCCCAGCTTCTTCTCCCATTTCAAGGCCAATGGCTACCGAACGGCCGGCATCGGCACCCTCCACACCCCGGACGATCCGATCAACTGGCTCGAGAAGCACTTGGATCTGTTCGAGGACTCGTTCAGATCCATAGATGGAAGGCCCGAGCAGTCCCCTTGGTACGATGAGATCCGGCGGCTGGGCCTGCTTGAGAAGGAGGACGTACACTTCTGGTGGCAGAACCCCAGATACCGGTTCGAGGGAATGCCGTCGCAGCTGCCCTTTGAGCTGTCTCAGGAGGGCTGGAGCGTCGATAGGGCAGTGCGCTTCATGGAGAATTGCGGCGATCAGCCCTTCTGCATGCAGGTTTCGCTTATGCGCCCGCATCAGCCCTTCTACCCCGACAGACGCTTCTGGGACATGTACCCTGAGGACATCGATCTCCCGCCGTCCATCGACCAGGACCCCTCCAATCGACCCCCGCACTTCCAAGAAACCTTCGCGCGTTTCCGCCGGATGAGGGGCGCTGATGGCAGAGGCAGGTTTGAGGATGCGGCGCGGCGGCTCTGGCGTGGGTACCTTGCCTGCATCACGCATGTCGACCACGCGCTCGGCGTCCTTCTGGACCATCTCGATAGGATGGATCTGGCAGGCAACACAATCGTCATCTACCACTCCGACCATGGCGGCTACAGTGGGACCCACGGGATAATGGAGAAGGCACCCGGTATCTGTTCGGAGGCCGTCTGCCGCGTCCCATTCATCTGGCGGGTGCCCGGCTTCGCCAACCGGGGAGATGTCTGCAGACATTTGGTGGAGAACGTAGACATCGCGCCGACGTTGGCCTCGCTGTGTGGCCTGCCTCCGATGAACACGGTCGACGGAAAAGACATATCGCCCCTTCTTGCAGGGGGTGATGCCCCGGTGCGTCAGGTGGCCGTCACCGAGAACCCCTGGAGCAAGGCGCTAAGATGGAAGCATTGGCGGTTCGTCCACTACCAGCTCGAGATGTTTGGCGGACGCGATGTCGGGGAGCTCTACGACCTTGCTCGGGACGCAGACGAAACTCGCAACCTGTACGCACACCTAGGGTCGAGAGCCACGGTGCATCGCTGCCGCCGACTGCTTCTGGAGTGGTTGATCCGAACCACCCGCGTGACCACCGTCTGGCCGGCCCTTGACTGGTCCAAGAATCCATACGACTACGCCACGGCTGGCGATGGCAAGGAATCAAACGCTGCAGGCCCGGGCCACCGTCTCCTCAATCGGGACCTCAACTACATCTAGACTCAGGCCACGCCAGCGGCGCAGAAGCCTACTGGCCCCTCCTGCCCCTGGTGACCCCCGTCTCCCTGAACATCATCCTTCGGACCATGAGCGTCCACACCAGGGATCCCGAGAAGAGGCTCACGGCGGTCACGCTCAACCACTCGATCATGTACACCCAGGCCAAGGCGGCGTTCTTGACCCGGACGGCGAGTTCCTCGACCTCCGACACCTTGCTCGCAACCACGTTGGTCTTCTCCAAGGCCGTGACGAACTCCTGATCAAGATAGGATGCCTCCATGTCGGAAACCACCAAGTCAAGGGCGCCAAGCCCCTCGTCGATCGGACGTGGGTTACCACCGAAGCTGTCGACGAAGGAGATCAGCGCGAGCAGGCTCTCCTTCCTCGCGGCCAACGCCTGGGCCCGCTGCCTGTAGTCATGCACGATGGCCGGATCAGAGGGCAGCGTCCTTCTGGAAACGTACAGCATCATGT
>Ga0315309_1002338_pt1 | contig 11061 bp, 8 predicted proteins | sample TDP4_MG_FD_203080 | JGI IMG/M metagenome (GOLD analysis project Ga0315309, IMG submission 203080) | Freshwater sediment microbial communities from Lake Towuti, South Sulawesi, Indonesia - TDP4 | ecosystem: Environmental > Aquatic > Freshwater > Lake > Sediment | place: Indonesia: South Sulawesi...
CCTTAATCGTCGGATAGCACTTAACGCCCATGACCGAGGTTCTCCTGGGGTTGACAGGGTAGACGCTCCTCCCACTCCCCGAAATCAAATTCCTCATGAGGGTTTGGCCAACTGAACCATCCTCCTCGCTAGCTCCTATCAAAGCGACTGACTTGGGATTGAACAACTTGCTCATATCTCCCATGGGCTGTCGCCTTGCCTCTTCGATATCGTCACTCGGATAAAAGGCTTGAAAGGCATTATGACGCTGCGGCTATAGCCACCTTCCAAGACTCTCGGCATCAACGTCCCTTCTTCGGCGACATGGTAGGAAAAATACCCCCAACATAATGGGGGTTCATGACAAAAGGAAAAAATTGATCTGGCATGGTTCGATCTGCTGGCAAACGCGAATAGGGCGCGGTATGGTGCGTAGGCACTCATCGATGGCAACAATCCATTCGGTCAGGATCATGCCCTTCCCTTCAAAATGCTTAACAAAGAACCTTATATGTCGAAGCGAATAGTGGTTGACCAATGGACTACGGGGCACTGGGCCTGAAGGTCGGACTGGAGTGGCATCAGAGGCTGAGCACCCACAAACTTTTTTGCAACTGCCCGTCCGAGGTAGGAGCACTACCGCCCAGTATGAGCGTGAGGAGGAAGATCCGTGCCTCCATGAGCGAGCTTGGCGAGTTCGATCCAGCTGCGTTGGTCGAGCACGTCAGATCCAGGGAGTTCACCTACGAGCTGAACCCCGAGTCCTCGTGTTTGGTGGAGTTGGATGAAACACCGCCTGCGCCCTTTAATGAAGAGGCCGTGAGGATCTGCCTGGAGATCGCACTCCTCTTCAAGATGAAGCCCGTAGACGAGATCAGGTGCATGAGGAAGACCGTAATCGATGGGAGCAATACGACCGGTTTCCAGAGGACGATGCTCGTCGCTGTGGGCACGCAAGATTCCGCGGTCGAGACCGATGAGGGCGATGTGGGGTTGAAGACCCTATCCTTGGAGGAGGAGTCATCGTTCATCGTTGGGACGGGGGCAGAGAAGGCGGAGTATAGGCTGGACAGGCTTGGCATTCCGCTGATCGAGGTGGCAACTCTACCGCAGATAAGGTCGCCGGGCCAAGCCAGGAAGGTGGCGGAGTACGTCGGATCGGTTATGAGATCGACGGGAAAGGTCCAACGCGGCCTCGGGACGATTAGGCAGGACATCAATGTTAGCATAAGGGATGGAGCCCGTCAGGAGATCAAGGGCGTTCAGGAACTGGACATCATCCCCCTGATCATCGAGAGGGAGGTGGAGAGGCAGCTCTCACTCCTTCGCGTAAGGGATGAGTTGAGGAGGAGAGGGACAAGGCCACCCGCCGGCGAGATCGTCGATGTCTCCGATGCGTTCTCGAGGACTGGGAGCAGAGTGCTGAAATCGTCCCTCGAGAAGCAACATCACATCCTTACGGTGAAGCTCGCCGGCTTCTCAGGCCTACTCGGACAGCAGGTCCAGCCAGGCAGGAGGTTCGGGAGTGAACTGGCCGATTATGCCAGGGTCTGGGGAGGAGTTGAGGGCCTCTTCCACTCCGACGAGCTCCCCGGTTATGGCATCACTGAAGGGGAGGTTGCGGGGGTGAGGAATAGACTAAGCGTCGGTGAGGGCGATGCCTTCGTCTTAGTCGCTGGCCCTCAATCGAGGGCCACGGCCTCCATCAAGGCCGTCATCGGCAGGGCCGCCTCCGCGATTGTGGGCATCCCCGAGGAGACGAGAAGGCCCCTGGCGAATGGTAACACTTCATACATGCGACCTCTTCCGGGAGCTGCGAGGATGTATCCTGAGACAGACGTACACCCGTTCGTTGTCACGGCCGACCTGATAGGCGAGGTTTCATCTTCCCTGCTCCCTCTGCCGGAGGAGAGGCTTGAATTGCTCACCAGGCGTGGATTGGGTAAGCACCTTGCCGAACAACTCGTCAAGTCCCCGATGCTCCAACTCTACGAAGCTATAGCCTCGAGCTGCAGCGTCGATAGTACTATCATAGCCTCAGCCCTGTTGAACACGATACCATTCTTAAGGCGCGAAGGCTTGGACGTCGTGAGCCTAAGTGAGGAGAGGCTCGTGCAATTTTTCAGGGAGGTAGAGAGGCATCCCCTCTCAAAGGAGGAGATCGAGGACGCCCTGTCATTGCTATGCAGGGAACCGGATCGCGACGTGGCCTCCGCTGTGAGCAGCGTTGGATCCCGGAAGATGGGCGATGATGAGCTGGCGGAATACCTCGGGAGATTGGTCGACGAGAACGCCGGCCTCGTGAAGGAGAGGGGTGAGGATGCCATCAAGCCTTTGATGGGCATCGCGATGAAAGAGCTCAAGGGGAAGGCCTTGGGCTCTACGATCCACCGAATCTTGGCAGAACGCATTGCTAAAAAGTTGGAGGTTGGTTGAAGACGCCCTTTTCAGGGAGGATCAATGCCCTACTGGAATCGAAAGGTCTGAAGCCAGGCGACAGGATTGTCGTGGAGAAGGGGGGCGTTAGTTACGAAGGCTTCCTAATGCCAAGGGAGGACGTCGAGCGCGGGGATCCGGATTGCCTCGTTATAAAACTTGACAGCGGATACAACGTGGGGGTTAAGATCGACGATGGGGCCAGGATCAGGAAGCTCCAGGGGGCCGTACAACTCGGTAAATTCGATCATTACTCGCCCCCGCCTCAGAACCCGCACCTTCCGCCTGTCTCGATAATTTCCACTGGCGGGACGATCTCCAGCAGGGTCGATTACTTCACAGGGGCCGTTGCCACGCTCTTCTCTCCTGAGGAGGTCCTGCAGGGAGTGCCCGAACTTGGCGAGATAATCCGAATCCGTTCGGCTGAGAAGCTCTTCAACCTCTACTCCGAGGACCTCTCCCCCAGGAACTGGTGCAAGATGGCTGAGAAGGTCGTTGAGAAGTTATCAGAGGGCGACTCCGGCGTGCTGGTCCTTCACGGCACTGACACGATGCATTACACCGCTGCAGCACTGAGCTTCATGGTTCGGGATCTCTCCTCGCCCGTCGTGTTGGTTGGGGCCCAGAGATCCAGCGATAGGGGTTCGAGGGACACGGACATGAATCTCATATGCGCGTCGATCTTGGCCGCGAGGGGCGATGTCAGCGAGGTCGGCATCTGCATGCACGGCCAAATGGACGACAGCTTCTGCATCTACATCAGGGGAACGAGGGCCAGGAAGATGCACACGTCACGCAGGGATGCCTTTCGGCCGATCAACGAACTTCCCATTGCGAGGATCTGGCCCGATGGGAGGATCGAGTACGTCAACTCATACGTGAGACGTGGTTCGACCAAGCCATTTTCGGACGCGGCCTTCGAGGAGAAGGTCGCCCTCGTGAGGACTTACCCCGGCGCACCCCCGCTCCTACTCGATGCGCTCCTGGACTCTGGCTTCAAGGGGATAGTGCTCGAAGGAACTGGCCTCGGCCACGTGCCCACGCAGCCCGAGGATCCGAAGATGTCCTGGCTTCCATCCGTGACCAGGGGGGTTGAGATGGGCGTCGTCTTCGCGGTCACTTCCCAGTGCCTGTACGGGAGGACGAGTTCCCAGGTATACAGGAATGCTATACTCCTCAGCGAAGCTGGTGCCATATACCTCGAGGACATGTTGCCCGAGGTCGCATACGTCAAACTGGGATGGCTTCTCGGCCATGGCTACGATCCTGAGAAGGTAAAGGGATTGATGGCATCGAACATAGCTGGTGAGGTGAGCACGAGGGTCAGGCCGGACACGTTCCTCCTCTAGGACTTCAGGCGCTTGACCACTATGCCACTATCCGAAGAGAGGACCCTGTAATCGCCCTCAAGATCCCCTTTCCCCACAAACCACCTACATGCCTTCCTTGCAGTTGTCTTGCTCACGTTTGGGGATTCGGGGAAGACGAATCTATCGCCCTTCACCTCCAGGGAGACCGCAAGCTTCTTCTCGATGAAGTCCTTCATCTTCTCCCTGTTTTCGCTCTTGAGCTGCGAAACGTCGATTTCGACTGGCATCCTGGGTTCGAGACCAAGGCCCCAAAGTGCCACCTTAAATCTCTACCCATCCTTCATGTTGACGGTGGCATCGCCACTTCAATCTGAGCTGTGAGGATTTGCATCCGGAAACCGGTGTCCATCGGGGGGCCATCACTTGACTGAGATGCCATACCATGCGTCGACATTAATGCCCAAACATACGGCTCTAGTTAGGAAGAAACCCAGTGGGATCGTGTACAGCGCGAGGGTCGCATTGAAGAATCCGATGAGAGGCAGCGCCCCTAACAGGGCGGCGGTTGGCATGCTAAATCCGATGGGTGGCGGTTGCGGCAGAAGGGTCGAGTTCACCAAGGTCATTATGCCGACCCTCGTGGTCACGCCAAGCGCGGTCGTCAGGGTAATCAGCAGCGTTCCTCGCACCTTCCTCGAGCTAAGGGAAGCTACCTTGTGAACGAAGTAGATCCCAAGCAACATGCTCAGCAATGCTGCTAGATTGTAGAGCGGACCTGTCGGCAGTGCCCCTGGGAAGATCACGAGCAGCATGAGCGTATTGATGATGGAAGTGATCACCCCCATCTTCGGGCCATACAACAGGAACGCGGCCACTATCGGTATTTCCCAGATTTGGTAAATGAGGTAGGGAGCATATGGCGCCGCATACTTAATCGGCGAGAGATTAAGGCAGACTGCAAATGCTGCAAATGCAGCCACGATGGCGACCTTCCTTGCGTCTGTCTGCGCTCTCATATGCCTGCGAGCGACAAAGGGGCAGATTATTTATGAGTTGCCCCTCAAAAATGAGTAGCATCGGATTTTCACCGCATGCGCTGAGACATTTCCCTTTTTTTATGATGGTAGATGGCTAATTTCAATTATCAACCGCTCCGTCCCGCCCGATCCCGACTGGCCCGTGAATACGCACATCGATCGCGTTCCCTTCGCTTAAAGTGAGCGTGACGCTCGTCATTCGGGAACGATGGCCGTTCAATTCATGGGCGTGCGTTAATCTTTTTATCGCGCTTAAAATGCGGATTGCCCATGAAGAGCAGGTGGACCTACGTAGTCGTGGGGTTCGTCATCAACGTCTGCCTCGGAACCGTGTACGCCTGGAGCGTCTTCAGGCCGCCCCTGCAAAAGGCGCCGTTCGGATTGAGCCCGGCGGAATCGATCCTCCCGTTCAGCGTCTTCCTCCTCTTCTTCGGCTTAATGTTCTCGCTCTCCGGCGTGGCGGTCTCCAAGTTCGGCCCCAGGAGGCCGGCCCTCATAGGCGCGGTGCTGGTCGGCCTCGGTTACTTGGCCTCAAGCCTAATCTCGGCCTCCATTGGATCATCCCTCACCATCCTCTTGGTCGGCTTCGGCATGATGGCCGGCACCGGCTGCGCCTTCGCCTATAATCCGCCGATAGCTACCAGCGGGAGATGGTTCCCCGACAAGAGGGGGCTCGCGTTGGGGCTCACGGTGATGGGCTTCGGCCTTTCGTCGCTTTTCACGGCCCCCTTGGTGTCGGCATTGGTCGGCTACGTAGGCATCTCGCAGACCCTCATCGCAGTCGGAATCGTCTTCCTGTTCCTACTCATAGCTTCCGGAGCGGCCCTGAAGTTCCCGCCAGAGGATTGGAGAGCCCCCACGAGTGTGGTGCAAAAGTCCCCGGAACTTGACATCAACACTAGACAGATGCTCAGGACGCCGACCTTTTACTTGGCGTGGGCGATATACCTGATCGGGGCTGGAGCGGGTCTCTCAATAATAGGCTACGCGAAGCAAATAGCATTGGACATCACCCACTTCCCGGACAGCGCGGCCACCCTTACGGTGTCTCTCCTCGCGGTCTCGAACGCGATAGGGAGGCCAGCCTTCGGCAAGGTCGTCGACTCGGTCGGACCGAAGAGGGCGCTTTCCCTGACAGCCCTGCTGCAGCTCGTCTCGCTTGCGGCCCTCATGCCAATGTCTTCGAACCCCATCCTCCTTTTGCTTGGCATAATTCTGCTGGGATCGACCTTCGGCTCTTATCTGGCCGTGATGCCAGCCCTGATATCGTACTTCTATGGAACGAAGAACTTGGGTCCGAACTACGGCATCTGTTTCAGCGCGTATGGCTTTGGCGGAATCGCCATGCCCCTCGTAGTCTCCCAACTGCTCGGCAAAGGCCCGACGTACACGATCGACGACTACTCAAGGGCCTTCTATGCGATGGGCGCCATGGTGGCCTTCGGTTTGTTGCTGACCCTCGCCATTAGGCCGGCGGCGAGGAGAGCCTCGCCCAAGTGACGCCGCCCTCGGGGCACCAGGCCCTCTCTGAAGCACCGATGTCCTGGGACTAGTTCGCGCAAAAGGCGCCGCTTTAACGAACCAAAACTCATTGGGGTCGGAAGGTCCAAGAAATACTTATAATGAGTCCAAGTTTCCGACGCCCCATGTCGCAAATAACGTCATTGCCATTCAACGAGCGGTACGTGCCTTCGGTTGCCAAGTACAGGGCGATGATCGAGGAGTCTCTCAACGACATCTCGGCTTTCTGGGATAAGGCCGCGAAGGAGATCCCGTGGTACGAAGGTTGGGAGAAAGCCCTTGATTGGAACATGCCGTTCGCGAAGTGGTTCGTGGGAGGTAAGTTGAACGTGAGCAACGTCTGCCTGGACTGGCAGATCCAGAACGGTAAGGGCGACAAGGTGGCGTACTACTGGGAGGGCGAGGACTATGCAATGAGAACCATCACATACAGGGACTTGTACAGGGAAGTCAACCGCCTTGCATACGCCCTCAGGGAGATGGGACTGAAGAGGGGGGACAGGATAGCGATCTACCTCCCCATGGTACCCGAGTTGCCAATCGCGATGCTCGCAGCTGCCAGGCTTGGCATAATCTTCACAGTGATATTCTCCGGCTTCAGCGCCAAGGCCCTATCCGATAGGGCCAATGATGCGAAGGCCAGGATCCTGATCACAGCGGACGGGAGCCTGAGGAGGGGGAAGGTAGTGCCGCTCAAATCGATAGCGGATGAGGCGATGAAATCCTGCCCCAACGTAGAGAAGGTGATCGTTTTCAAGAGACTCGACGGAAACGTGAACATGGTACAAGGGAGGGACGTCTGGTGGCATGAGGCCCTCCCGAAGAACGAGGTGAGCGTCGAACCCGAGAGGATAGAGTCGAACGAGATCCTTTACCTGCTCTACACGAGCGGCACAACGGGGAAGCCGAAGGCCGTCGCCCACAGCAACGGCGGATACACGGTCTACGTGCACAGCACGCAAAAGTGGGTCTTTGACGCCACCGACAGCGACGTTTATTATTGCACGGCGGACATAGGGTGGGTAACGGGCCACAGCTACATAGTCTTTGGCCCACTTTCCCACGGCATAACGTCCGTCATGTACGAGGGCGCGATCGACTACCCGCAGCCCGACAGGTGGTGGGAGATCGTCGAGAGGTATAGGATATCGATATTCTACACGGCACCAACCGCCATAAGGGCGCTGATGAGGTACGGTGAGGAATGGCCGAGGAAGCGAGACCTAAGCTCGCTGAGGCTGCTCGGCACCGTCGGCGAGCCGATCAATCCAGAAGCATGGCGGTGGTACTACAGGGTGATAGGCAGGGAACTGTGTGGGATATGCGACACGTGGTGGCAGACTGAGACCGGGGGGATATTGATCTCACCGGCGCCGAACCTCGCCCAATTTCCACTGAAGCCGGGCTCAGCCACATTCCCCCTCCCCGGAATTGACCCCGAGGTCGTCGACGACGATGGAAAGCCGCTCCCGCCTGGGAGCAAGGGATTCCTCGTGATAAAGAAGCCTTGGCCGGGGATGCTCCTAACGCTCTTCGGCGACGACGAGAGGTACAAGGAGGTCTACTGGTCGCGCTTCAAGGGGGTCTACTACACTGCCGACTCCGCCATAAGGGACGAAGAAGGTTACTTCTGGCTCCTGGGCAGGTCCGATGAGGTGATAAAGGTCGCCGGACACAGGCTCGGCACCAGGGAAGTCGAGGACGCATTCGTAACGTACCCGGCCGTAGCCGAGGCCGCGGTCGTCGGCAAGCCAGACCCCATCAAGGGCGAGGTGATCGTCGCCTTCGTTGTCCTGAAGAAGGGGCAGGAGGCGGACGGGTCCTTGGTCGACAAGCTGAAAAAGCACATCAGGTCGGAGCTGGGCCCCATAGCCACACCCGACGAGGTGCACATAGTAAACATGCTCCCGAAGACTAGGAGCGGCAAGATCATGAGGAGGCTGATCAAGGCCGTTGCACTGGGATCCTCGATCGGGGACGTAACGACTCTTGAGGACGGGGCATCCGTCGACGAAATCCAGAAGGCCATGGAAGACTTCAGGCTGAGCATGGGCGTCCGCGGATCCGGAAACCGATGAGGCCCGATGGTGCGCTTGGCAAAGGTAGAAACAAGCTCTTTCTCGAGCTTCGCGCCTTAGGATCCTGCCAATGGAGCATGTGGTAAAACTTGCCTCAGCATCGCATTCCCGACACTCCACGGATCCGAGAAGTCCCAATAAAAATCAAGGAGACCCGATTGCGCCAATTGCGATGCGATTCCGTAAGCCTAACGTCGTATCCCTACCCCATAAAGGCGCTTACGTGTGGAATCTTCTGCAGCAACTATCTTTAGGTGGCAAGGTGGGGGGGAGAGGAGGAACAAAATTAAGGACACATGGCCATGAATTCATTGACCAAATGTCCTTTTCCTTGCCACCCAGCGTAAAATACCGCAATCTATAATATATAAGTCTATGCCTTACCAAAAGGAGTGTCGAAGTCCTCGTTTTTTTACTTGGAAATCACTTTCCTGACTATAGGTGGCCTTGCCTTCTTAAAAATTCTATATCCGCAGAATGGACATCGATGTTCCGGAGTTATCAGCATCTCTTTCGCTATTTTCTTATTGCAGGAGACGCAGATGAGCTCTCCTTCCGACATGGCCTTCATGAATCGCCGAACGCACTAGTTAAGTCTATCCATCTCGACGCGAGCGCGTGAAGCGTGGCCCCTGGCATCCGTCACTCTAAGTTAGCGGGATCGATGTACCAACTTCATCGACCCCTCCCTCCCCCTGGTACAAGTTATACCTTGCAAGGTTTTAAGCACCTTTAGGTCGAATCATCATCGTCGAGGATGGAAAGGCTCACACCGTCCAGTTGGCCGTCCATCGCGTAAGCCGGAGGCCCCGGGTCTGACTCTGATGAGAAATCCTGAGGTCCTATCCCTAGATTACGTCCCGATCGATCTGCCGCACAGGGAGACTGAGCTGAGGCAGCTTGAGAGGGTTTTCAGCATACTGAAGAAGGGGGCCAACTTAGTCGCGCCCAAAGTATACGTGACGGGCGACGTCGGGGCGGGGAAGACCGTTCTGGCTAGGAGGTTCGGCATGAACTTCGAGGAGGAGCTCAGAGAGATCGGAACGAAGGCTTGCCATATCTACGTGAATTGCAGGCTAGAGGGGACTCCCCTAAACGTCCTGACCGCCATGATACGGCAATTGAAAAGCGAGCGGTTTCCACTCAGGGGGTTTTCGATCGAGGAGGCCGTCGACGCATTCATCCGCTGCCTCGCGGAGATCGACGCCTGCGTGATAGCCGTAATGGATGAACTGGATCACATCGTGAGGAAGTATGGCTCCTACCTGCTCTATGTGCTGACGCGGATTCAGGAGAAGGATCCCCTTGCCGGAAGGCGCCTCGCACTGGTCTTCATAGTTCGCAACATCTCCATCCTTCAAACGCTGGACGCGAGCGCCCTGAGCACGGCGCTGTCCCCGGTCGTAAAACTTCGACGCTATACGCCATCGGAGATGCGCGACATAATCGGCACAAGGGCTGAGATGGCCTTCCGCGAAAATGCCGTAAGTCCCGAGGCCATCTCGCTCATATCGAATATCGCTGGCACGTACGGCGATGCAAGATACGCCATCGAGTTGCTGACGAGGGCCGGGACCTTTGCGGATTTTGAACAGGTGGACGCTGTTGAGCCAGAGCACGTCAGACAAGCCTCAAGCATCCTCCCGTATTCGGCCAGTTCCGAGGACATCCTCTTCCTGAACAAGCACCAGCGTTTGCTGTTGCTCGCCATTGCCAGAGCCCTTCAGAGTTGCAGCGATGCCTATCTCTCGATTGTGGACATCGAGAGCGCATATAGGGTTGTGTGCGAGGAGGTGGGCGTAAAGCCGAGGGCGCACACGCAACTCTGGAAATACCTGAGGGAACTCTCCGATCTTGGCCTCATATCGAGGCAGGTCTCCTATGGCGGCAGGAGGGGGAAGGTAACGGTGATCGGCCTTGCCATCCCCGCCCTTGCGCTGAGGTCGAAGCTGGAAAGCCTTGGGGCGATGAGCTCGCATTGAGCGCGCGTGCGATGGAGGACATAGTCTCATGTAAGGGCAGGATGAGGATAATCGCCATTCTGATAAGGGCCAAGGAACTCAACATAACTGAGATAGCGAGGAGGGCAGCGCTCAACCATTCCACAACCATCAGCCACCTGAAAGCCCTTGAGTCAGTTGGCTTGGTAGATGAGAAGACGTTCGGAAGGATCAGGATCTTCTCCTTCAATTTTCAAGACGAGGGAGCTCGGATTTTCGTGGAGCTGTTCAACAGGTTCTCCGGTAAGGGCATGACAGACGGCACATCGGGGGGCGCTGGGGATGGCCACGGTCCTCGCGTAAAGGGCCGTGTTTGGCGGCCCCATTCCGAAGGAACCCCGGGGGCTTAATCGAGGAGGATCCGAGTTGCGGACAGCGCAGTCGGGCGCATGGATGTGTGGTTGATCAATCCCTAACACTTATACCTTACATGCGGAACTGCAGTTGGATAGTTTGGGCTTGTCAAATTCGATAAGCGATTCGATCGCGAAGTGCAGGGAACAGGTCAGGGACATGCTCTCGGAATGCCTAGTGCCTTCGAAGGCCCTGGAGAAGATCAGCGCCAAGGAGCTACTGGAGCGGACAGAGGCAAGGGTCGCTGAGGTTATGTTCAAAGTCAAGGGGATGTGTGAAATGGTCTCATTGATCAGGCCCGATGCCGCGCCGGTTTTATCGAGGGACATGCAGTCCATCGAGAAGA
>Ga0315309_1002343_pt1 | contig 11050 bp, 11 predicted proteins | sample TDP4_MG_FD_203080 | JGI IMG/M metagenome (GOLD analysis project Ga0315309, IMG submission 203080) | Freshwater sediment microbial communities from Lake Towuti, South Sulawesi, Indonesia - TDP4 | ecosystem: Environmental > Aquatic > Freshwater > Lake > Sediment | place: Indonesia: South Sulawesi...
GTGGGCACAGTCAAAGAAATTATAGCAAAAACAGAAACCAAGACTCTGGAGGAAGCTTTCATTTCCATAACTGGGGGTGTAGACGAGAAGGAACTTTTAGCATGGAGGGAACACAGAGGTACCAGCGGCTAAGTGGCTCGTGATAGCCAAGAACCGATACCGAACTACCACAAGTGGCATACGAAGCATAAGACCCTACTTTCTGCCTCTAGTCATTGGATTACTAGCGGTTTACGTTGTGTTCATTGCACCTGCAGTTGTGACTCCGCTAATCGACGACTTTACAGCATTCATCATAACCCGAGCCGCTGTACCCATGGTACAAATCATCCTCTTCATGTTCTTCTTCTACCTGATACTGATCCCAATCACCGATACATTGAGAGAAGTGCAGACTAGCCAATTAGAGATCCTAGTGCGCGCCCCGTTGAAACCAAGCGACGTTCTACTTGGCGAATTTATGGGCGCAATACCATTCTACGCCATTGCGATAACACTCATCACAGGCACTTTCACTGCACTTCTAACTCCACTAGGATTAGACATGATTCAAAAGGCAATAATCATCGTCACCTTCGTAATCACACTTCTTTCTGCCTTTTGGATCGGCACTGTAATCTCCGCCATCCTGCGAACGAAACTTGGAAAGACGGTTCGTGGAAAAGATGTGGGAAGAGCACTCTCTGTAATCCTCGCTTTACCCATGATTGCAGTAGCGTACGCGATATATGGCGGAGGCTTGCTCAGCGCTCTCACCAGCTCCGAGACAAGCGGTATGGTCAGAACCGTTCTCTCAGTGCTGCCAAGTTCTTGGGGAGCAGAAATCTTCGTCAGCTTCGCCTCTAACCCCAGCAACGTCGCTGCTGTTGGTCTCGAAACCTTAACGCGCCTCGGAGGACTGATCGTGTTCTTCGTAGCAACTCTGTGGCTGGGCACAAAAGCGGCTAATCGCGCCTACAGCCTCGAAACAGTCACGTTCATAGCTCCCAAAGCCAGGCCAGACGGCTACTTCTACAAGACCATTAGATATCTGGGAGGCGGCGGATCATCTGGCACACTTCTTGCATCTATCTTCAAAGACTACGGTCGAAGGCTTGAAAACCTATCATGGATCCTCTACGTTGCTATTCTACTCGCCATGCTGCGCATATTCATATCAGACCCGCTTACGAAACCAGAAGAGGCGCTATTGCAGTTGAGCACTATTGGAATCCCGTTTCTAGGAGCATTCGTGGTCGGCACGGTAAGCCGAGGCAGAGAAACCATCTTCCTGTACAAGAAAGCGCCGTCTGGAATCGGAAAATTCGTGAAGGCACGACTACTGCAAAGCTGGCTGGTAGCGGTCCCAATCGCAGCAGCTTTAACAGTTGTCTCAACGATTACAGTTCCACAAATCACGTTGACTTCCCTCCTGACCAATACATTGTTGGGATCGCTTAGAACCCTAGCTTCGGTAGCTCTGATCCTTGGTCTAGCCCTCATTAATCCGATCTTCGCTGAAGGATCAAGAGAACGCAACTTAGGCGTAGTAATAAACCTCATGGCGATTCTTTTCGCCACGATAGGACTTGAGATCGGCTCAACCAGGCTCGGTTTGAGTTTTGGGAAGATAGTTCCAAATGCGGACCAGTTGACAGTTCTCTTATGTGACCATCTGCTGCTGACCGCGACTTTTTCGTTGATAGGGATTTCCCTTCTTTACGTTGGAACAAGAAAGCTAAGTAGAATCGAATAGATGTCCGTTATTCAGAAAAAAGGGATTTCGGGCGATATCTCCATTGCATGTTAGATTAACAAGCACACATCAAAGAAAAAGAGGGAGTTGCGCGAGATAACGCCAGCTCTCTTCGGGTTCAAGTTCCCCCTTGGCACCGTTTTACTAGTAAACTTGTGCGCAAATCCTATCCCCGCCGCTATAGACCTCCTGAGGAAAAGCATAAGGCGATGTGTCTATAAGGGTCAGAACTGACCTAATTGTGAGAGTCTCTTTGCGTCGCTCCATGCATACCGAAAATGCTCTCGGGATTGTTGCAAACAATTACGACATGTGGCCCAGACTCCGCTCCAAGCTTCTGATCCTATTTCAGACTTAGCGATTGAAATCATTAGGGAGCCTGTGTTATCCACGACCACGTAGCGACTAGCAACATCCTTCGTGAAACGCAGTTCCGCTACTTTATTGAACCCTCTTAAGCATGCTTTACTCTGTAACGGCGTCAAAAGTTTTATAATAACTCCCCTTTTTTTCGCTCTTTTCAATATGCGAGTCATAGAGGCAAGTGGCAAATTTTCAACTTCAGGAAACGATAATAAGATTTCCGTTCTGGCATCTTCGAGAATCTCCTTAAGTTTGTTTATAACGTTTCTCTTTCCAACAATATTCCATGTGCCAAGCGCCTCCCTTGTCGAGATAGTCTTGTGAATTGGCTCGAGTTCTTCTAGGGCTTTCTGTGTGGCTAGTTCAAGTCGATCTATAATCGAATCCTTAATGGTCATCAGTGCTTGCTTGGGAGGAAGAGCCCGAAATCTCATCGGACGGCCTCTATTGACTTCAACCAACCCTTTTTTCTCCAGCTTTGTTAGAACCGAATAGACTTTCGGATATGGTACTTCTGTAAAATCGCTAATTTCGTAGGCTGTCGGCGAACCTAACGAAACCAGTGCAATGTAAGCTTTCGCCTCGTATTCACCAAATCCTAGCGTCTGAAGCTTAGTCACAAGCGTTTCACTCATGCTTGTTATTCTCCATTTGAAGTTTAACTCCTCAAAGTATAGAGATGCTTATATCAACTTTTTACTACTAATGGATAATAAGAGATGATAAATAAACATGGCGGAGATTGAAAACCTTTTGATTAACCAAATCAAGGAGATGGAGATTTATATCCATGGAGATTTTGGTCCAAGCGGAGCTCTTGCGTTAAGACTTGGAAAGGCCGCGTTAGACTCGCTAGGCTTGGATCGAGAGAAAATACATGATTTGTGGACGGTCTTCGTCGTATCCGAGATTCCTCACGAAGACTTTTTGGACACCTTACAGATTCTAACGGGATGTACAATCGGGAACGACCGGTTAATAATTAAGGATTATCGAAAATATGCCCTAGCAATGGTAAGAACGGACAATAAGGAGGCCGTTAGAGTCCGGGTTAAGCCCTCAACATTTAAGAGCGAAATCAAGCCAGTCTTTAGAAGATTGTTAAAGCTGAGACGCCAAATAGCAGAAACCACATCGGAAAAGGAAAGCCTAAAGACAGAGTTTTACAAGGTCAAAGGTGAATTGGCCGGCGAGATCCTGAAAATGTCTCAGGATCAATTGCTAGAAGTTAACAGAGTGGAACCTTTTGAGTTTCCTAAGGTAGGGCCCTCATGTGATTTCTTAAATTATGAACAGGTTGAGTGTGCGGTGTGCGGCGAGAGCATTTATGATCCTAGGGCTAGGCTTAAAGACGGAAAGATTGTCTGCATAAGTTGTTACGGGGAGAATGCATACTACCAACTTCCAAAAGAAGGACATAAAGATTGATTCGACTTTGTAGTAGCTCGACGAGCACATCAAGGAGCTCAAGAGTTAAGAATCTTCAGCTTGACACTTATTCCACTTTTTTATCTAGCAGACCAAGGCACTAGCAGTTAAGTGACGCACTTGCAAAATGCAATTGCAGTCGATGGATTGACAAAATACTACGGCAAGCTTTTGGCAGTAGATCGTATAAATTTCAATGTGGAGCAAGGCGGTATTTTTGGTCTTCTCGGACCTAATGGTGCAGGCAAAAGCACAACCGTTGGTATGCTCACTGGTTTAACGAAGCCCAGTGGGGGCAAGGCGATTGTTCTGGGCTTCGATGTTACTCATGAAACTATCAAAGCAAAGCAACAGGTTGGCATAGTTCCAGAATTGTCAAATGTCTATGATGAGATGACAGCTCTACAAAATCTTGTCTTCGCAGGACAGCTTTACGGTGTGCCCAGAAAGGAAATAAAATCTCGAGCAAAGGAGCTTCTGGACTTTTTCGGGCTTTCCAACCGAGCTACCGATTCCGTTGGTGCTCTTTCAAAAGGAATGAAAAGGCGTCTGACTATAGCATGTGCGCTCATGCATAAACCAAAACTACTCTTTCTTGATGAACCTACAATAGGTTTGGATGTGCAGAGTGCTCGGCTCGTTAGAGAACTTATTCGAAGGCTCAATAAGGATGGCGTAACAGTTTTTCTTACAACGCACTATATTGAAGAGGCTGACCAGTTATGTGACCAAATCGCAATAATGAATCGTGGCAGTATAGTGGCTCTGGGCAGCCCTGAGAAACTTAAGGCAAGGATAGGGGGAGTTAGGGTAATTGAGGTTTCTTTCAACAAGACACTTGCAAATATGGAGAGTGAACTTCAACACATTTCAAGCGTAGACGAAATCCACAAGTTTGGAGACAGATTTAGGGCATTTGCGAAAGAATCCGCCGACATTGTAGCTGATCTTGTTGATTATGCAAAAACTAGAGGCATGGTAGTTAACTCAATCAATACGGTGAAGCCGAGTCTCGAAGAAGCTTTCATTAAAATAACTGGTTTGGATTCAGAAACTATGATGACCGAAAAAGAGCAGATTAAGCCTGAGAGAGGCGGCAGAAGTGGGAAAGAACTGGGTTGATATTCTTATAAAAGCGTTCTACATCGCTAGAAAGGATGCTAAAGTGTACTATTTTAAGGCTCCAAACCTCACTTATGGCCTTTTAATGCCTGTTTCATTGTTTCTAGCATTTTCTATTGCTGGACAGATTAATCCAAAGTTGATCGCTTCTGGTCTGACTTCTCTTGTGATATTGTTTGGAACCACATCAATAGAAGCCGTAGCTATTGTCCTCGAAAAACAAACTGGCACATTTGGAAGGTTGCTAGCAGCTCCCGTTTCATTTTTCACTTTGTTACTTGGAAAAGCGCTTTCAGGCTTCTTCTTCGGATTGGTGATTGCAACTCTGATACTCGTTCCGTTTGCGTTAGTTTCTGGAACCGCTGTTGCAAACCCTCTTCTGGTTTTCATCGCTATCGCGTTTTCTTCGCTGGCTTTTTCAGCACTTGGTGTCCTGGTTTCTGCCTATGCGAATTGGGTTCCGGAAGCACAGATGCTCTCTAATTTTCTCAGATTTCCCATGGCTTTTCTTTCTGGAACCTTTGTTCCGTTGGAGCTTATGTCCTCACATCTGGAAGTCGTTGCTCGTCTCTTGCCTCTCACGTATTCTGTGGAGGCCTTAAGGATATCCATGACCGATTCAGCAATCACGCCAGCCTACTTGCTCGACATTCTTGCATTGGGTCTCTTCTCATTTGCGTTTCTGGTGATAGCTGCTAAGGTGCTTCAGAAAAGAATCGACTAATGTGCACACAAAGCTGGTCTAAGCAAGTCGGCTATTGTATGCCTTAGTACTTACGAGGGTGTGATGAATAATCTGCAAGTGCCAACAATTACTAAGATCGTCTTGTTCGTTTGCATAGGAAACTCTGGTAATTATTTAAGAGTTGAAAGCACTTCATCTGCAAAAAGCTTTAAAGAATCAGGCTTTGCGATGTCGGGAAAATTAACGACAAAATATGTTGCTCCAATATCTGTGTACTGGGTGATCCTATCCACACACTCAGACGGTGTTCCCACAATGTTTACACTTCGATATTGCTCATTTGGAACTCCTTCCCACTTAAACTTGACCAGTTTTTCTTCTACTTCATTTTTGTTTGTTCCTATTAGAATGTCAAAATACAGAGATACTATCAGGGTGTCGGGCCCTCTCCCATGCGATATACAGCGTTTTCGAATGTAAGCTAATTTTTGCTTTAACTGTTCTGTTGTGCACCATGGCAGGTTGCAGGCATTTCCAAACTTTACAGCTACCTTAAGTAGCCGTTCGCCTTTCCCTCCGACCCAAATTGGAGGATGCGGTTTTTGGAGAGGTTTTGGGTAGCAGATAGCGTTTCTTATGGCGTAATATTTTCCTTCGAAAGAGGTTTCATCTTCAATCCACATTTTTTTGACTACTTGAACTGCCTCTCCAAGCTGGTTTATTCTAATGCCCGCCTTCGGGAAAGGTATTCCATAAGCGGCGCATTCCTCATCATACCACCCAGCCCCTATTCCGAACTCTAAACGCCCCTTACTGATAACATCTAAAGTAGCGGACATTTTTGCCAATAAAGAAGGGTGTCTGAACAAGTTGCAGGTAACTAACGATCCAAGTCGTATGGTATCGGTTTCTACAGCCAATGATGCGAGAGTTATCCAGCACTCCAGAACTGACTTTTGAATGGAAGGAGTTAAGGGATACAGGTGATCATAAAGCCAAACCGAACTAAACCCCAAGCTTTCACATTGTTTTACAATTTCCTTAATCTCTTGATACCCAAGTCCTTCTTGTTGAATCTGAACGCCGAAATTTACCATAGAGATCGCTGATTTTACTACTAAATTTAAATAGTAGTAAATAAATCTTATCATGAAGCCAAATGAGCGAATTAGAGGAAAGGAGAGAAGACGAAATACTTTATTTCTTGAAACTTCTGGGTCTAAACCTTTATGAAGCACGGGCATACCTTGCCCTCCTTTCGCATGGTTCTCTTTCGCCAAACGACCTTTACAAGGTAGCCGACATCCCTCAACCCAGAACATACGATACTTTTGAGAGATTGGTAAAAAAAGGATTTGCCACCATCAATCCATCAAAGAAAAAATCATACAACCCCGTAACTCCTCAGCTCTTGAAAACGTTCTTGTCAGATGTAACAACAGAATTGATAGAGGAAAGAAATGCTCTGAGACAGCAGCTGGCAACAATTAACGAAAAATTAGCTCTTCTAAGGAAGTCCGATCTGATCGTCTCTAAGCTGTCTTCCTTATTTGAGGTTAAGGCTGAAAGAAGTCAAGTTCTAATACTTGATGGGATTAACTCTATCTCAACAAAACTCAAAGAGCTTATTGCTAGCGCCGAGAAATACATAGTTTCCACATCAAAATTGCCTGTTCTTCATCCCATTGAACCTATTTTTGAAGAAGTTTCGAAGGCTATCCAAAGGGATGTTACATATAGGAGAATTGTAGGTCTGGAACTTCTCTTATCAGAAGGGCTTAGAATAGTGGAAGATGACATAAGATCAGGAGTTCAGCTTAAGTGGTCACCTGAAGAGCAACTTCACGAAAAATTCTATGTCATTGATGACAAATATGTCCTTGTCAGACTTCGAGAACCATCAACTGGCATCTTTAAGTACGCTTCAATATACATTGAGAGCCCCTCGTTTGCCAAGTTCATGAAATATACCTTCGATGAATTATGGCAAAAGGCTCATTCCACACTTAGACTGATGGGTGAAATCCGTTCCAAGGTTCCAAAAAATCTAGAGAAAGAAGAAAAAAGAGTTTTTGAAGCCTTAATGGAGTACGGAGCCAATAACATCTCAGAAATTAGTCACGATCTTGGACTATCTAAAGAAAAGGTCAGAGAAAGTGTTCGGAAACTTTTGCGGAAAAAACTGACGAAGAGAAACCAATTTTCGGAATCTTACATTGTCAACTTTCCTCAGATAATGAAGGGATATGCTTGAGATTGAAGGATAGAGTTGCCATCGTAACAGGTTCCAGCAGAGGGATCGGAAGGGCCATAGCCCTAGCATTCGCAAAGGAAGGCGCAAATGTGGTTATTAATTACATTACGTCTGAGGATAGGGCTCAGGAGGTCGCTGCTAAAATAAGTTCTATGAGAAGGAAAGCCATTGCAGTCAGAGCTGACGTGTCAGTCATTAAGGAAGTTAAAGAGATGGTTAATCAGTGCATTGAAAGCTTTGGTCGGCTGGACATTCTTGTCAACAACGCTGCCGACTTCTCAGCTATGAGCTTTTCATTAAATGACCCCGACTGGGATGGTTGGCAGCGAATAGTCGATGTCAACATCAAAGGAACGCTCTTATGCTCTCAGGCGGCTTCGAGGCAGATGCTGAAACAGAAAAAAGGCAACATAATCAACATCGTGGCTGATTATCCTGGTGGCGGGCTAAGCTACATGTTAACCAAGCCAGCCGGTATCCCATTGACAAGGGGCCTAGCAAGGGCCTTGGCTCCATACGTACGGGTAAATGCGATCGAGCCAGGCTCAATAGATACTGGCTGGATTTCAGCCTTGTCAAACGAGGACAAAAGAAAATTGAAAGAAAGCATTCCGCTCAAAAGATGGGGAGAACCAGAAGATGTAGCCAAAGTGGCAGTTTTACTCGCTTCAGACGAGTCGGCTTACATGACCGGAGCAGTCGTCATCGTCGACGGCGGAGCATCAATAAACCCGTGGGCTCCATAACGATGCACGCACGACGGGCAATATGTTAAAAGGTTGATGGCTTTTATGATCATAGAAGAGGTTCACGCAAAAACTATCTTATCTAAATCGAAAGTTTTTGATTACACAGTCAATCCTTACACTGGTTGTGAGCATGCCTGCACCTATTGTTACGCACGATTTATGAAAAGGTTCACCGGCCATAAGGAAGCGTGGGGCGAATTTGTTGATGTAAAAACTAATGCACCAATCTTACTGCAACATGAGACAAAAAACAAACGAGTTGGCAAGGTCTGGATAAGCGGAATATGTGATCCTTATCAACCTGTTGAGAAAAGATATGAACTCACGAAGAAATGTCTGGAAATTCTGTTAGAGCGTCGCTGGCCTGCTACGATACAGACGAAATCTCCTCTTGTATTTCGCGACATGGAATTGCTGAGAAAATTCAACGAGATCGAGGTCGGACTTACAATTACTACCGCTGACGAGAACATCAGGGAAATCTTTGAACCGAATTCACCATCGATAGAACAGAGGATTGAAGCGTTACAGAAACTGCATTCTGTTGGCATTAAAACCTTCGCGATGATAGCACCTTTACTTCCAAAGGCTGAAGGCTTGGTAGCGCAACTGCGCGGAAAAGTAGATTATGTGCTGATCGACAAAATGAACTACCATTATGCAGGCTGGGTATACAAAAGGTATAAGTTGGAATATGCGATGAACAGCAAGTTCTTTACCCACAAAAAAATAGAACTCCCCAACGCATTTGAAAGAGGAGGCATACCTCATCAACTACTATTTTGATAGTTCTGCGCCCACCGTACAATCGAGATTAAAAATTGCACGCGAATTTTTCTAGCGTCTGACCGCAGCTATCTGGATGAAATACGCCATCCGCGATGGACCTGGAATACGCATGGCAATCTACTTCAAAGGATGGCCCCAAAGATGCTGGTGGTACCACAACCGCGAGAGTTAGAAACCAAAGCGAGAACTGGTCCTCAGACAAAGCAGATGCGTCAAATGTGCGAATGCGTACAAGACTGCCCCAAAAACGACCTAACACTCACTTCCAAAACGATATCAGCAAACGGACAAAATTTACTGGTAAACTCGTGCTCAAGTCCCCCCACCAAGAATTGAGTTTCGATATTTGATATGAGATCTTGAAGATTTTTTTGAGGCAAGAGGCTGATTTTGAATCAGTACGTGGAATCAGCAAGAGATAGATAGCGTGTTAACCTTGAAGAACCTGCAAGGTGCTTCAAAATTGTCGATGTTAGAAAACAGGGAATTCACTATCGACCAAAGGCTACTGTCAGTGAGAAACACGTACGTGGTTAAGGACAAACTCGGTCAGCAGCTGGGCTTCATCAAGCAGGAATTTGTCAGCTGGGGACCAAAATTCTGGCTCGAAGACAACAGTGGTCTTCATCTAGGCGAAATCGACGGCAAAGTAGTCACAGTGCATCACGAATACGAAATCAAAGACAAAGATGGAGAGACAAAAGCCAAGATTAAGAAGAAAATTCTCAAGCTGTTTGGAAGCGAATGGTGGATGGAAGGCTCAGACGGACAAGAACTCGCAAGAATAAACGGCAACATCGTCCACCACACATACGACATCATCGCACCAGACAAAACAATAATCGCCAAAGTTCATCTCAACTGGGCAACAATCCGAGACGAATACTGCATAGAAATACTCAAACAAGACTTCGACCCTCTCTTAGTTCTCGGATACGCAATTGCGATGGACCACGTCGAACATCAAGACAGAGGCTCTGCGTCAAAAGGAGCCAAAATCATCACAAAACTCCTTGGACACTGATGAGATCGATTGCCTACACTTCGTTGCCCCTCCAGCCGCATCAATCCCAGAGTTATTTCCCGAAGATATGACTACAGAAAAGTCTTACACTGCAAAAAATCCCTGGACTCACATATCCTCTAACATAGCGTGATCTCACCAGATGAAACAGGCGAATTATTCAAAAAATGGGAAGCGCGGCAGCTTCTAGGCACAGCTGTAGCTTCTCTATTTTGAAGCTTCTTCAAACCTCTTAGCAATGGCGTTCCAATTGATGATGTTCCAGAAAGTCTCGACAAACTTGGCTCTGTCATTTTTGAAATCAATGTAGTAGGCGTGCTCGAACACGTCGAGGACCATGAGGATTCTGAATCCCGGGTAGATGTTAGTGTTGTGTTTCTCAATCTGCATTAGTAAGGGTCTACCAGTCAGTCTGCAAAGGGTAAGGGCTCCCCAGCCTGAGCCTTCAACACCCATCGAGGCTTGAGTGAATTCCTTCTTGAATCGATCAAACCCGCCAAACTCCTTGTCGATTGCAGTGGCCAGTGCTCCACCAGGTTTTCCACCGGCTTTGCCTGCAGGTGCCAGGTTTTCCCAGAAAAGCGAATGCAGCCTGTGTCCACCCACGTTCCACGACAGCTCTTTCAGCGTGGCTTTCATGTCCATGTCTGTCCCTTCCTTGCGTGCCTTGTCCAGTCTCTCCAGAAGGCTGTTTGCTCCATTCACGTATGCTTGATGATGCTTCTGATGATGAATCGTCAACTGCTGCTCCGACATGTGCGGCTCCAAATCCTTGTATCCGTATGACAGTTTCGGCAAAGAATAGAATTTGGCTGCTTCCATTTTTATCAACCCTTTTAAAAGCTCTACTTGCTTGTTCTCTTTTAATTCTTTCTCAAGTCTCTCTTACAGCACTAAACGT
>Ga0315309_1002344_pt1 | contig 11050 bp, 8 predicted proteins | sample TDP4_MG_FD_203080 | JGI IMG/M metagenome (GOLD analysis project Ga0315309, IMG submission 203080) | Freshwater sediment microbial communities from Lake Towuti, South Sulawesi, Indonesia - TDP4 | ecosystem: Environmental > Aquatic > Freshwater > Lake > Sediment | place: Indonesia: South Sulawesi...
CTTCTTTACTTCTTCCTTAACCTTCAATTTGAAAGGCTCCCGTCGTTTAACCGGTTCAGCTAACTTTTTCGGTCCAGGTTTCTTCTTCATTCTCTTTTCCTCCTCCTTCCCCGCAATCCAGGAATAGGGGTCTTCCCCGGAAAACCTTCTTTTACTCATCAAGTATCGGTTCTGACGCATTCCCCTTTCGCCTAAAGGGTCTTCCCCCAATGCCTTCCTCTTACTTTTCCTCACGAGAGATTACCTCCTTCGTTAATTTCATATAATCATCGGCTCCGTAGGAATCCGGGCTGTATAAACTAATCGGTAGCCCGAAGCTGGGGCTCTCGGCTAACCGAACATTTTCTCGGATAACAGTCTTGAATACTTCTGATTTGAAATACTCTCTTATTTTGTCCAAAACTTGCTGACTCAGATTTGTCCGGACATCGTACATTACAGGAATGACCCCTGTCACCTTAAGCAGAGGATTTACTTTTTTTCTTACGATTTCAATTGTTTCCAAAAGTCTGTTTATTCCTTGCAAAGCAAAAAATTGAGTCTGAATAGGAATAAATATTTCCCGTACAGCAGTTAAAGCATTCAGAGTAAGTAGCCCTAAAGAAGGAGCACAATCGACTAAAGAATAATCGTATTTTCTAAGTGTGAAGAAAAGTCGATCTTTGAGTATTGTCTCCCTGCTGGGCATATTAACCAGTTCTATTTCCGCTCTGGAAAGGTCGATGTTGGAAGGAATGATATCTAAACCTTGAACTGGAGTGGGAACAATAACCTCTTCTACCTTACTTTTCCAAAATAGAAGGTCGTAGATTGAATGTTCTATTTTGTTACCCCTAATTCCCAGATGGATAGTTAAATTGGCCTGGGGGTCTAAGTCTATGACCAGTACCCTTCTTCCCAGCTGAGCCAGACAGGCTCCCAAATTTGCTACTGTAGTTGTCTTTCCCACACCGCCTTTCTGATTGATCAAACATATGGAACGCACTACATTTCTCCCTTACTTCTCAGTGTTCTCCTACGGAAAGAGAAGCCGTGAAATGGAAGTTGTAACCATTCATAAAATCTCTCACCGTGCCCGAGTCTCGCTCCCAGAACCCGGATGGGCACGGCGAGAGAGGGGGGATACTTTCCCGGCAGAATGATAAGCATCAACCATTGACCAGATCCATACAATAACGAGAAAGAGCCAGCCGACAACGACAAAGGAGAGCACCCAGGAAATGATATAGGCAATAATAAATTCCGTTCCTTTGCGAAACTCCTGGTTATAAATCTGCCCCAGGCCGGGCAACAGAAAAGAAAGGGCAACTGCTAGACCTCTATACGGATGACCAGACATCTTCGGTCCCCAAATATTAATTTTCAGTTTAAAAAGAGACTATTGAAAAACCCCGCAATCTCTTTTTTCAGAAACAAAGCCTGGATTCCAGTAACTAAAGTATCGTTGCCAAAATTCCTGTTAGCCATTCTTAAAAATCTTTGAAATCGGAGTTCCCCGGGGTCTTTTTCAGAGACTTTAAACAGTTCGGTTCACACCCTTGTTCAAGCAGCCTGGGCGCTACCTGTCTTATAATCTGGAGATTCACGGTCAATTATTCTGTGCAGTGCCCGTATAGCTTCTTGGCGAACCTTCAAGTCAGCGTCTCCCAATCTCTTAGTCAAGATGGGAATGACGTCTCTGTTTCCCGACTGACCTAAAGCTTTCACCGCTGCCAGACGAACATATTTCTCTCTTGCGTTCAGATCAAAAATGGCATTATGAAAACCTGTTTGGCCTCCGTTATTTTTCTCGACCTGAGTAATCTGGGCCTTTATCTTCCGTATCTCAGCTTCACATTTTCTCAATTCGCCCAGAAGGCCTTTGATGTCCTTTCGCTGCCAGATGTTCTTTGCTCTTACTTCAAACAACCCAAATATAACCTCACCCATTCTGGTAAAGGCGGCCCATCTTTTCTTTTCCCATTTTTTCACATGACTCCTTAATTTCTTGATTCTTAATGCCTTTCCTGTCACTTTGATTACATGGGCTGTTCTTACTTTAATAGCAGCCGGCACATTACCGGCTCTCTTGGCCATCGCCAAGGTTTCCCTGGCCAGTACGCCCGCCGTTTTTCCAGAAGCCACTTTTACTTTCTTTAGCAGATTCCTACTCATCTTTCCTCCTTAATTGAAATTTGGGGAGATTGCTTTCATCCTAACTTTCGAGCAATTTTGTTTCCATGCGCACTCCTCAATGGAAGTTGAAAAACTATTCTCCTTTTAGTTCTGACGATAAAATGTACCAAGGCCGACCTCTGTAAGGGTAGCCTGGCTTGATGACTCTATGTCCTGGTCACTCCTTTAGTGGTCAATTTTTTGACAAAAGCAACTCGGAAAAAAATGGATTTAGCGAGAATAGGTATTGATAATTGAGTAATAATTTAACAAAATGTTAAATCATTTACCAAAATTTGGGGGACTATCTTTCCGGAAGGACTTAGAGGAAGTGTTTTTTCTCTCATCAATTCCAAAACGCTTGAGTTTGTTATATAAGGTATGGCGAGTGATGCCCAGAATCTCCGCCGCCCGACTCTTATGTCCGCGACAACTTTCTAATACCTTTTCTATATACATCTTTTCCATCTCTTCAAGCGTAAGATATCTCTCCTCCGGCGGAATCAGAAATAATTGTTTCAGAGTCTTATGCTTCTGAATCATAAGTGGTAAATCTCCAACTTCAATGTTATTCCGCTCGGTCAAAATTATTACCCTTTCAATTACGTTTCGTAGTTCGCGAATATTTCCCGGCCAATCATATTCCTTCAACATCTCCAGCGCTTCCGGAGAAATTGCTTTCTTCCCTTTTCCTGAAACCTTTAGATTTTTTAAGAAGAAGGCAACCAATAAGGGTATATCTTCTCGCCTTTCTCTCAAAGGAGGAACAGTAATAGATACTACACTCAAACGATAATAAAGGTCTTCTCTAAACCGGCGGGAAACGACCTCTTTATATAAATCCTTATTAGTGGCACTGACAATTCTTAAGTCAACGCGAATTTCTTCATTACTCCCCAGGCGACGAAAGTCTCCAGTTTCGACAACACGCAACAACTTAGATTGTAAACTCGGTCTTATTTCGCTCACTTCATCCAAAAAAAGAGTTCCCCCATCAGTCTCTTCCAGAAGACCCCGTTTTAAACGAGTAGCATCAGTGAAAGCGCCTTTTTCAAACCCGAAAAGTTCACTCTCCAAAAGATTTTCAGGGATGGCACCACAATTTACTACAATGAAAGGGCTATTCCGGCGCAAGCTATTCCTATGTATAGCATCAGCAATCAACCCTTTACCAGTGCCTGTCTCTCCTTGAACAAGGACAGCACAATCAGCAGGAGCAACCTTCTGAATCAAATCCCAGATCGATTTCATTGCTGAACTCTCTACAACAATGTTGGAAGGAAGACTCCCAACCGACAGTCCCCGACTTCCCTCCAGGACCCTCCTATATTTCCTCCAATGCTGAACGGCACGTTCAACAGTAGAAATTACTTTATCTAAGTCAAAAGGTTTCGTCAAATAATCATAAGCACCTAATCGCATCGAGTCAAAAGCCGACCGCATCGTGCTATGTTCGGCAACAACAATAACTTCTATATAGGGGTATGCATCTTTTAGGCATTTCAGAATCCTATTTCCGTCCAGGTCCTGTACTTCGGAACTTATGAGGGCAACCTGAAACTCCTTATCTTCTAACTCATTAAGACCATTGTCTACATCAATAATTTCCTCGACACCGTACCCTTTTTTTACCAATTCCTTTTTTAGGGCTTTGCATATAGATTCTTCGCCGCCAATTATTAGGATGTTTTTTTCTTCTATCATAGATAATTCCTATTTAATAAACTGCACTATGGATTTTTGCACCTTCTTATAACATTTTGGACACATAATATGAGAGCCATAAAGAATTTCATCATAAGCCAACCATTTATTAAATAAAAATAATGATTTACACCAGGCACATTGTTTTCTTATTCTCCTATCAGGATATGTTTCCATATCTCTTCTAAAAACATTGTATATTTCTTCAAACTCTCTATTATGTCGCCTGAATATTTCCAGAATTTTCGGGTCATATCTGCCAAACTCTTTGTGTAATATAATATCCTCTATTTTTTTGTGGGAATATGCTCTCCTGTAAGGCCTTTCTGAAGCAAGTGAAGCGTACGAATCCGCTAATGCACAAATTCTTGCAGAAAATGGAATATCTTCACCTTTTAGGCCATATGGATAACCTGTTCCATCGTAATTCTCATGGTGGTAAAGTACTATTTCCTTTGCTATCTTTAAAAAATTCTGTAAACCCCAGCCGGCACCTTGCTCAATAATTGATACCATTTCATATCCATAATGAGTATGGGTTTTCACAATTTCAAATTCTTGTTTTGTAAGAGAACCCCTTTTTGTGACTATCTTTTGAGGTGTATTTATCTTTCCGATATCGTGAAGTTTACTTCCAAGGTATATATAGTAAATGTAGTTTTGAGTGAGAATCTCGCCCGCCTTTTTAGTTCCACATAATTTTTCAGCAATCAAACGAGCGTATTGTGCAACTCCGTTCAAATGTTCCACAGATTCATATTCGCCTCTCGTTTTCACAAGACATGCTAAAGCCGTATCCGTTATTGCCGCGGATAATGAGAATAGAGTATTTTTCCAAAATAGATTTATGATTTTAGCCCTTATGCTATCTAATAAATTACCAAAAATACCCTCTTGGCTGGAAAATCTGAGGATGTCTACGAATTCAGAAAGGTCCCTGAATGGCCCTCGAAAATCATAAACCCCGTATTTCGCATACCGGAATGCATGCTGCAAAGTTGGATTCTCTGAGACTACTATTATTTTACAACTCGGAGAAACATTCTTGAAGTAATCCAATGTGCGCAACCCCTCACTTATCCTCTCCGATGTTCTGAAAAAGATTAGGTCAAATTTGCAATTCCTATAAAATCTTTTGACATCTTCGATTTTCCTTCCCACATAAATAGCATAGAGAACATCCCTGTCAACCCATGGCTGTATGGTATTTTCCATGTCGAAATTAAATAGAAGGACATTTATCCTTTTCATAACTCAAGGACCCCGGGCCCCTCACATTTTCCGAGGCTTCCCCAAAAGCCTATTTTAAGAGTTGCAATTTTTCTGCCATGATGGTCAATTTGTTAAGAAATTAGATTAAGATAATTTCCAAAGATGTGTATTCAGGCAAGCCTTTTATGATGAGAGTTGAAATTTTGGCGGGCAGGTGCGATTTGTTTTATTTGATGGGATGTCTCATAATTGACACACATTCCCCGTTTCCCTTTACGGACATTAATAGTCTGACACAAAAAGTTTATTCTTTTCTCAGATTTGGCACATCCGTGCATTAATGGCACAAAAGACGAATTCCACGAATAGAAATTTGCCCTATCATGATTGTAGAAAGTAATCTCCGCCACCACGCAAAAGACGGAGTTATTAACTATTTAATCCGATATTCCTTTAATTTTCTGTACAATCTTGACCTACTCAGTTTCAATAGCCTGGCAGTTTCTACCTTATTACCTCCACACTCTCTAAGCGCTTTGGTAATAACATTTTTTTCAAAGTCTTTCAATAATTCCTTCAAGCTCATTTTATCCGATGAAGAGAGGCTACTTACGGGGAGCCCGGGAAAACCAATTCGTAAATCCATAGGCGTAATATATTCACCTGTAGAAACTATTAGTGCCCGCTCAACCACATTGGCTAATTCCCTCACATTTCCCGGCCAATCATACTCCATCATAATTTTCATAAACTCCTCACTAACTTCCTTCTTTACTCTGGTAACCTGATTATTGGCAATAAAATGCTCTACTAATAATGGAATATCCTCTTTTCGCTCTCTTAGCGGCGGTAGATTAATGCTAACGACATCTAACCGGTAGAATAAATCTTCCCGAAAATTGCCCTTTCTAACCTCTTCAGCTAGATTTCGATTGCTCGCTGCTATAATTCTAACATCTATCTGGATCTGTCTCGTGCTCCCTAATCGCCGGAACTGATGCGTCTCTATTGCTCTAAGCAGTCTTGCTTGTGTGGCTAATTTCATCTCTCCGATCTCATCAATAAACAAAGTTCCTCCATCGGCTATTTCAAACAATCCTCGCTTCATAGAAGATGCATCAGTAAAAGCACCCTTTTCGTGTCCAAAAAGTTCGTTCTCTAACAGGCTTTCCGAAAGAGAAGCACAGTCAACAACTATAAATGGTCTATCACTCCTTGGCCCATTAGTATGAATGGCTCTCGCTACCAATTCCTTGCCGGTCCCACTTTCCCCGGTAATCAAAACCGGAGAAGAAGTCCTTGCCACTTTATCAATTAAAGAGAATATGGATTTCATCTCGGAACTTCTTCCAACCATTCCGCAAAAGCCATCTTTGAGTTGTAGTTCTTGTTTCAGAATAACATTTTCTCTACTGAGCACCTTCTTTTCGTACGCCTTCTGTATGACAGCCTCCAATTCATCTAACCTGACTGGCTTGGTCAAATAGTCGTAACAGCCCAGTTTCATTGATTCAATTGCAGTAGGTATACTTCCCTGGCCGGTAACGATTATGAATTCAGTCAATATGTCCCGTTCTCTAAATCTTTTTAATAATTCAATACCATCCATATCGGGCATCTTTATATCGATCAGGCCAATATCAAATTCTTCCTTCTCCGCTTCTTTAAGGACATCGTCCCCATTACTGAAGACTTTCAGATTATATTTAGTCTTAGGAACCGTCCTGACCATTAATTGCCTGAAGTCTGCTTCGTCGTCAACAATAAAAAGATTTATCTTCTTTCTCATCGGCTTTTGCTCAGCTGTCTCATCCCGAAAATATCAATTCACTACTTTTTAGCTTATTACTTCTCTTATTTCCTCTAAGTTGAATGGCTTTTGTACCCACGCCGAAGCGCCTTTCTGTTTCAGTCCATTCAAAAAGGAATCGTCCATTAATTTCCCGGTTATTATTACTACTTTCGTCCCGGGCGAGATTTTCCTTATTTCTTCAAGAACAGCCGTTCCGGGAATTCCCGCCATTATAATGTCTAAGAAGACAACATCAAAATACTCATTTTTGACCAGTTCAATCGCTTTCTTTCCCTTTGATGCAGATTTCAGTATGTGTCCATCGGTAGATAACCACTCACCCAATATTTTACATATCTCTTCTTCATCGTCTACTACGAGAATATTCAAAGGCGGAGTCTCTTTGACCTCTCTTTCCTTTTCCTGGTTGGTGATTCCCTTTTCCTGCCTTACTTCCTTCAGTGGTAACTTGACCGTGAAAGTGGTTCCTTGCCCTACCTGGCTTTCAACCTCAATGCTTCCTCCGTGTCTCTGGATAATCCCATAAGAAACATATAGACCAAGTCCTGTTCCAGGAATGGTGTCCTCTCCAATGGCTCCTTTTGTAGTATAGAAAGGCTCAAATACTTTACTTAGATTCTCTTTTTCTATTCCCCTGCCTGTATCACTAAAACTCACTTCTACATTTTCCCCGGCCTCCCCAACACATATTTCCAATCTTCCACCCTTGGGTAACATCGCATCACGGCCATTAATAACTATATCCAGAAACACCTGTTGCATCTCGGCCTTATTTACTTCTACCATATGAGTTCTTCGGTATTTTCTGATTACCCGAATATTGCATTTTTTGAGTTGGCTTTCCATAAGCGATACCACTGATTCTACCGGCTCGGTAATATCACAAAATTCATTTTCAGACGGTCCCTGTCTTGAAAAAGTCAATAAATTTTTAATAATTTTGGCCGCTTTATCAGAAGTGTTCAACGCCACATTCAAAGTTTCTTTTACATCTTTAGGGTTTTTTGTTCTTTGAGCAAGTTCCAGGTTCCCGCTCATTATTTGAAGAAGATTATTAAATTCGTGTGCAACGCCACTTGCCAGTGTGCCAACCGCTGCCATTCTTGCTGACCGAGTTAGTTGCGCTTGAACTTTTTCCATTTCCTCCTTCGCCCGCTTTGACTCAGTGATATCCTCAACAACCATAAGCATTTTCTTTGCCCGGTCCTCCTTCAATGGTATGCCGATGAAATTTCTGACAGTGGTCTTCTTGCCATAATACGACGTGTATTCAATAGAATCTAATTTAAAAAACTCACCTTGTAACGCTCCCTTTATCCTTTCCGCAAGACCCACTGTTTGATATGTTGGAAGACTGAATACATTCAAACCTTTCATCTGCTCATAAGTATTTCCAGATATTCTTAGCTGAGCCGGATTTACATACTCAACATCTCCCTTCTCATTCACTATGGAAATGCCAAATTTGGCATGTTCCATAATTTGCCGGTTTGTCTCCTGGACCATTTTCAATTTCTTCTCCACTTCCTTGCGTTTCGCGGTCAAGAATCGGCTATACATAACAAACAGGATAAGAATGGATCCAACCAATGAACGCATCCAGAACTCGTGTGGCTCCAAGGGGAAGAGCCTATGGGCGAGATTGCCTTTGTGGAACATAAGGACTTCAATAGCGGATTCAAGAAACCAAAAAAAAGCTCCGAGCAGGACTCCGGTAAACATCGTCATATTCAAAATAGGTCTATGTTTCATACATTTATACTTAATTCTTCGCATGGCCGCTTATCCCGGTTAAAATCTATTCTTGTAGCCTCTTTTGCCGACCCAAAACCCGTTAGATTACTAACGATTATCTCTAAATGGGATGACCCGGCGAATTGTTTAACAGGATTCACACTTATCGTAGTCTATAAGTTTTAATTCTTTCTGAAGATGTCGGTATTTTAAGTTCTTTTCGATAGCTGGCTACCGAGCGCCGCGAGATGTCTATATTAAAGGCTCTTTTCAATTCTCTTTTAATTTCTTCATCCGTGTACATACATTTTCCGCCATTAATGATATCACTGATTAGTCCTTTTATATTTGTCTTCTTACTCGGGAAAAAATATTTCAGTGGATATTCTTCTCCCCAAGGAGTTTCTATACTACGGCGACCAATTGCTCGACTGATTAGGCTTGGGTCTGTATTTATCCTTTTCGCTAATTCTCTCTGGGTAAGCGGAATGAGGTTCCCGGGATTAGCCGTAGTTAAATAAATAGATTGTTTCTCCAAAATGTTTTTTATAATCCTGTAAATGATGGATTTCCGCATATTAATTGCTTCCAAAGTATTAATCAGTTTACCTATTTTTTTCAATTCCGTCTGACTAAAAACTTCCTTCTTTTTCATTTCTGCGAGCTTCTCATAGTTAATCCAGTAACGACCTTTAGCTATATGGGGAGAGAAAAAATTGATAACAAAGTCTCCGGAATCCTCTTTTTCTATCTTGGCAACTTTTGAATAGCATATACTGCCACCCGGGTTAATCATCGATGGGTTGAAAAATTCGTTATATATCGAGAAGTCATCTATTAAAGCCATTATTTCCATTACTTCTTTTTCCTGTAAATTGCAGGCTAAAGAAATATCTTTATAGGACAATTCTCCATCACTATATAGAAAATACTTTTTGAACTTATCTATTCCCAAACCTTTAATAATTGGCACGATTTTTTTCCGGCTATCGAGAAGTGGTACAATATCTGGAGAGCTTCTGTCGACCGCCATGTCCTCTTTAAGCTCGTAAAACCTTTTTGATAACTCGCTCCAAGGGAAACGGCGGTAACTGATTACTTTTTCCTGGGGATTGGAAGGAGAAAATAGTCTTTTAAAGAGAGGTTTGCTTTCTATTTTTTTAATTATTTTGGTGAAATCACCTTCGCTGATTTCAATAAGATTAGCCAGTTTGACCCTACCGATGAGCTTCAATAGTTGCTTGGTTTGTGGAAGCTGTCTTAGCTTTATTTCCCCTTTCCTATTTTCCATTTTCATCTTTTGTAGTAGGGAAAAGGAGCAGAATTAATAGATTGACATTCTTCGAAGAAAGCCTATCTCCACTGGCATCAAGTCACCCGGTCGTAACTTCCTGGCAGGATTTGATACGGCTTCAACTACGGGGCTTTTTTTAAACTATACTTAAGGGACGGGGGCAAAAAAAATTTACTTTTCTCATAAGTAAGTCCCCTTGGAAAGTTTGCCTAATTCTTTGAAACCCAAAAAATTATTTTAGTATAAAAATATGAAATTGTCAAGCCTTGCGGAAATTTTTGATGTTATGATTTTAAAATGTTAAAGGTTATTGTTATTTTGAAATGTTAAATTTGGTTGTTTTTCTGGCCACTCCTTTTTAAGTAAAATGGCCCCTAAAAAGGAGGCGGCCAGAAATGAACCAAACAAAGCTATTAATTACCATGAAAGACATTCAAAGATTCAATGTCTTAAAAGATGTCATTAATAAAAAGCTAACCGGCTCCCAGGCTGCCCAGTTGTTAGGTTTAACTTATGTTCATGTATCGAGGCTTAAGAAAAAGCTCTTAACTGGTGGGTTTGAGGCTCTAATGAGAAAATCTCCTCCCTCTCCACCTAATAAAAAGATTACAGAATCAAAAAGAAGTAAAATAATCAAATTGCGTAAAGAAATATATCCTGACTTCAATATTAACCATTTTAAAGATAAGCTGCACCAGCTCCATCGTATACATTTCTGTTATGCTTCTATAAGGAAAATACTTATTGATGCAGGTCTGCACTCCCCAAAAAAGAAAAAGATAGTCCATAGACAGAGACGCAGAATGCCTAAAGCAGGTATGCTTGTCCAGATGGATTCTTCTCAACATAGATGGCTTGAGCATATACCTGAAAAATGGTGGCTCACTGCTATGATTGACGATGCCACAAATGAAGTCCCTTATGCTAAATTCTTCTCTGAGGATACTCTCTTGGGCAATATGGATATTATCAGACGTTTTATTGAGCTAAAAGGCCTCTTTATGAGCCTTTTTGTCGATAAAGCAAGCCATTTCAAAACTACTCGCCATGGTGGACTACATTATACTGTCAATCCAGAACACGATGAAACTCAAATAGAACGCGCTCTAAATGAATTAGGCATCACCCTTATCCCCGCT
>Ga0315309_1002345_pt1 | contig 11048 bp, 5 predicted proteins | sample TDP4_MG_FD_203080 | JGI IMG/M metagenome (GOLD analysis project Ga0315309, IMG submission 203080) | Freshwater sediment microbial communities from Lake Towuti, South Sulawesi, Indonesia - TDP4 | ecosystem: Environmental > Aquatic > Freshwater > Lake > Sediment | place: Indonesia: South Sulawesi...
ATGCTGATTTTTGAACTCGATAGCTGTAAGTTCCATGCGCTTTTGTATCGCTGACTATTGTTCCGCTAGGTGTTCCCGCAGTCGTCCAGCCCGTAAAATTGTTCCATTCAAAACCAGAGTTCAGATTCAAATGGTTTGTGCGGCTTAGCCCTTTGATTTGTGCTTGAACATTAGAGAGACCGGCTGTTGCAAGATTGATGTAGTTTGTGGACCCGTTCCAGATTCGTTGTTCCAAAACATAGTTTGGAGCGTTTGAAACTGAGCCTCGTCTGAGGTTGTACTCGTCGTAGTATAGTTTGATTATATCCTCTTTTTGGATGTTTGCCCGGTATAGCTTTCCAACGGTTCTATCGGTGAAGTATATGGGTCGCCTGCTGCTCATTCTGAACGCTTCATCTACGTTGGATGATTCCCAAACTTTGACCCAGTGCTCGCCGTCCCAACTGCTCCAGAATTGCCCACGCGATGTCACGAAAGCATACAAGTCGCCATAATACTGTCCGCTGTCAACCCAGTTATTTGAGCCATAAACCTCCAGTTTCCACAAGGCTTCTCTGTCTTTCCAAGCGCCTGTCAGTGGCAGTCGCCACATTTCAGAGTAGGCGTCTGGACCCATGTAGACGTACTTGTTGTCGAACCAGAAAGCGGTTGGCTGCGTTCCCACTCCGGAAGCAATCGTTGCCCATGCTGTGCCATTGTACCTTTCTATTTTGCTTGATGCACCATCGCCGGAGCTGACCCATACCCAACCGTTTGGGGCAACGCCGACTCTGTGAACATGTGTTATTCCCGATGGATAATAGAAAAGGGAAAACGATGCTCCCTGATCTGTCGAACGCCATATCGACCAGTTTCCGTTGTTGTAGTTGTTCCAGTACAAGTCCCCATTTGGTGCTTCGTCCATTTGCCAATGCGAAACAATATTGTCCATTATTATGTTCCAAGTGTCCCCGTGATCCGTGCTACGATACAGAGTGAAGTAAGAACCCGCTTTCCAGAGCGTCGCATAGATATAATCCCTGCTATCGACGTACAACAGCCATCCGCGGGCGCCTCCAGAGTACACACCGTCTAAGACCTTTGTCCATGTGACCCCGTTGTCCATGCTTCGGTAAATGTCGTTGTCTGGACCGTTGGTGTTGACGAAAATTCTTCCTGCGGCATCAACATCCACGACGTGTGCTTGCGCTGGAAAGGAAATCTCTTCAACAAAATTGGCGCCCGTTATTCCCCATTCCCGAAATTGGGGAATCATCAAAGCATTAAGATCGACGCCACTCCCGTCGTTCTCATGAATCGCCTTTGCGTTGTTTTCGAGCATGGCGTCTGTAGCTGAGCCTAGCAACACAAGAAACGAAGTTAAGATAAGAAATGAAGTAATAATTCCTCTCTGGCGCATTCCCCTCTCATTCAATATACATATATATGGGTGATTCTTAAGACTATCGGGTTCTCAAGGAGACGAGCTACTTCGTACGCTGAACCACAGGTGTGCGGAGGCGTTTGAGGAATGTTTATCTCGCTCTCAGGGCAAGTTAAGACGTTTACGTTACCCTGTCTTACAGAGGCGAATCGGCTGATGACTGAAGATGAAAGAAGCCTAGGCTTTTACTTGAAGCATGCTTTGCCTTACGTCGCAGACAAGATAAAATTGTGGAAAATAAGGTATTTATATTCGCATGTTGAGTATCGAAGGAATTTAAGAATCGGTAGAAACTCGGGCTGGAACTGGGGAACGTGGATAAACGCTCAGGGCGGCGTGGAAATAGCCTCAAATGTTATGATCGGACGTAGATGCATAATTCATTCAGCTAATCACAAGTTCGATAGAACAGATGTTCCAATAAGATCGCAGGGTTTTATCAAGGCGCCTGTAAGGATTGACGATGACTGCTGGCTGGGGGCTAACGTGATTGTTCTGCCTGAAGTCACTATAGGAAAGGGTTCAGTTGTCGGAGCTGGTTCTGTAGTTACACATGATGTTCCACCGTAGAGCGTAGCCGCCGAAAACCCTGCAAAGGTACTGAAGGCGAGAAAGCCAGCCAAACACGATACTCAGAGACAATAGTGGCAGCCCCATCGCAGGAAACAAGAGTCTAGCTATGAAAAGCCCCAAAGAGACAGATTGTTAGGGTCAGGTGGCAGTGTTTCCGTAGTGCCTACCTACTATGAGTAAGTCGCGGCAGTCTATAAGGTCGTCTCGGTTCAAGTCTGCCAGTGGATCCCATTTTGATTGTTCGGGTTTTGACCCATATGATCTGTTGATTCTAGCCACGTCGCTTGCATCAACCACGCCGTCGCCATTAATGTCGCCAGGCATCCTCCAATCAAAGAGTATTTCTGCATCTCCGTTGGATGCAATCTCAAGGGTTAAGGTTGTGGTTGAGGTGTTATAAGTCCACGATAAATCTGCGTTTTTGCAGAGGATGGTTTGGGGTGGGCCTTTGTCGTTACAGTAGATCAACGCTGTGCTGTTAGTTTGAGGTGGAGAGTGTATTTTTAATCTAAGTGTTTTTTCTGTGTATGATAGTGATGTGACGTTGGTTTGAAGGTTTGTTACTGCTATCAGGTCTGTGGTTGTCATGTTGGGTGCGAAGGTTCCATAGTATCTGCCGTAGTAGACTGTGTCTTTTCTTCCTTGGAAGATTGTTGAATCTTCGTAGAAAATTCTGGTTGCGTTTATTCGCAGTATAGCTTGTCCGCTTCCATGGATGTTTGCTATGACTTGACACGCACCAGTTAATATGCCTGCCAAGTTTGTAGGGGCTGATTCCGTTCCATTTGAAAGTATGCCCACATATAATACGGATTGTCCGTTTATGGTTACGTTCGGACTCTCTGTGTTTTGTGTTCCTTCAAAGTATGGTGGATGCTTGAATCCGTCACTCAAGTAAGTTATGCCTTCTATAGTGGCTCCGCCAGCTCCGTAGAGGATTTGTGTTTGGTCGATGCCCCACATGACGCTATCGATCCATGTTGTCACGTCAGCCTTCTTGTAATATATGATCCATGAAATCGTTGGGATGTTGCTGATGGTCGGTATAGCGTGCCAGAAGTTGTATCTCCTCCAATCTGTTGCTAGTTTGATATTGTCCCAATCATCTATTGGAGAGCCCCCGCTTCCGTTGAACATGAGAACTTGGATTGCTTGATCAGTTGAAGCGTTGGCTTTAGCGTAAAATGACAGTATAGCGATATCACCCTTGCGTGAGGATATTGGTGAAAAAGGTCTGATGCTATTCATCTGTGGATCTGAAATGGATTTTCGAACTCTATAACTTCTTGTTCCATTGGCGCTCGTGTCGGACACTATTTCTCCATGTGGGGTGCCTGTGGTTACCCAACCAGTCATGTCATTCCACTCAAACCCAGAATTCAGGCCGAGAGAGTTGGTTCGGCTTAGACCTTTGATGGACACTTTGACGTTTGAGAGAGCTACATTGGCTAGGTTTAGGTAGTCTGTGCTTCCGTTCCAAACCCTTTGTTCAAGAACGTAGTTTTCTGCATTTTCGACATCTCCGCGCCGATAATTATATTCATTGTAGTAGAAGTGGATCACATCGTCTTTTTGCACGTTTAACCGAAAGAGTTTGTCGTGTGAGCCTGCATCGATAAAGTAAAGTGGATAGCCCTTGCGGCTGATGCTGAAGACCAGCCCGCCAACTCCGGAATCATAGAGCTTTACCCAGTGCTTTCCATCCCAACTTGCCCACAACTGGCCGTTGTCTGTCCCAAACCAATAAACACCGTTTACATAGGCGCCTTCATACGCGAAGTTGGTTGTTCCCGTCATATACTGATACAAGTCAAAGAGAATCTCGAAATCTTGTGTACCGTTTCCGGAGTTTGCCATTCGATAGCAGTAGCGTTGCCCGTCTCCAAAGAAATATGCGTAGTCGTTGTCGAAGAATATTGGTACAGTTTGATATTCTGCGCCAACAGATGATGTGTTGGCAAGAATGTCCCAAGACAGGGTTTTCTCTTTGTATCGCTGCAATGTGGCGTCGAAGATTCCATCTCCTGTAGCTACATAGATCTTGCCAGCAGGACTAACTTCGACCCAGTGAAAGTGGTCAACAATTTTCGATAAATTGTAGAAAATGGAGAAGGATGCGCCGTTGTCTGTGGATTTGTATATGTAAGCAGAATAGCTGTAAGTATTGAAGTACAGATCGCCGTTTGGTGCTTCACTCATGTGCCAGCTGCCAGGAATATTGTCCATTATCTTCAGCCATGTTGTGCCGTGGTCCACACTTCGATAAAGATCGAAATAACTCATCGTATCAAACATTACTGCAAAAATGTAGTCAGCCCGATTTACGAAAAGCAATCTTGGCGACGCATCTAGCGCGTTCGGCATATCCAAGACTTTCGTCCATGTTGCACCATTATCTAGACTTCTGTAAATATCATTGTTTGCCCCTAAAAACAATCGAGACGAGCTATCAGTAGCAACCGTTATTTTGTCCCCAAGTGGCGCCGTGGTCAATTCTTCAATAAAATCGGTTGCCGATAACTGAGCATTGGAAAATGGAACAGAAGAAGCCAAACTTAGCAGGAACAAGATTGAAAGACTGGTGGCAAGCAGCCTATTTCGCGTGAACCCAGTTAGTATCATAGCTCAGTGGTGTCCTCTCTCTCAACCTGTCGTCTGCCTACGTACAACAATATAATTATGTCAGGCGATCTAAAAAACCTTTCAGGTGCATAAGATTCTCACTGCAGTGCCCGCATTGAGAAATTCGAGAATCCTTTTTGCTTTAAACGCAAAATCTAATTAGCTCCTCGATGACTACTCATTGTAGTAAATATGAGGACACTGATTGTATCAGCATCTTTTCCTACCAGTTGCAGAGAAGCTACATACTCGTTTGTCTACAATGAAGCCTTTGAATTACTGAAGAAGGGCGCAGAGGTGCGCGTTGCCAGGTTCGGCTTTGGAAAAGATGCTGAGTTGAATGGAATCATCGTTCATAACGCAGTCAGGCTTTCCTCTGAAGAACTTCCATTTGCACTAGCAAGTGTTTTCCTGCTTCCGCATTCTTTTTTCTTCCACCCCGCTCAAGCGATAGGTTTGATAGCTTATGCCAAAGGTATAGTGGGTATCGTGCGGCGATACAATCTTGAGATTCTTCACGCTCATTTCGCTTGGTCTTCAGGCTTCGCAGCTCTGCTAGCAAGAAACGAAGTGAACCTACCTCTGGTTGTTACACTTCATGGCGCTGATATTCTAACAGAGACTTCAATCGGATACGGGGTGCGACTTTGTCCACAAGTGAATGACGCGGTTGAACAAGTCCTGAAAAACGCAGATCGCGTCATAGTAGCGAGCAATTACGTGTACAACGAGGCTTTGAAAACTGGATGCCCTCGCAGCAAATTGATTTGTATACCCAATGGCGTAGATGTCTACAGGTTTCGCCCGAACCTGGACAGGTCAATAATACGTAGACAGCTTGACATAAGAAATGGCGACCCAATGATTCTGACAGTAAGGGCACATGTCCCAAAGAATGGAATTGAGTTTCTGTTAAGGGCGGCCCCCATGGTGATAGGAAAACACCCTAATGCCAAGTTCGTGGTAGTAGGTGATGGTCCGCTCCTAGAATATCACAAGGCTTTGGCCGAGAGACTTGGAGTTGCCCATAGAGTCTTTTTCTCGGGTTATGTTCCAGAATGCATGCTACCATACTATTATGCTGCGGCTGATGTTTCTGTAGTGCCTTCTGTAGTCGAAGCTTTCGGACTAGTCGTCATAGAGGCAATGGCCTGCGCCAAACCAGTAATAGGAAGCCGCGTCGGAGGTATACCTGACATGATAACAGACGGGATAAATGGATTGCTGGTTAACCCAAAGGATCCAGAGGCGCTCACTGAGAAAATCTGCTACTTGATAGAAAACCCAAAAGTGGCTGGAGAAATAGGAATAAATGCAAGAAAATCCGCTGAAGAAGAATTCAGTATAAGTAGCAAGGCAGATAGAATTCTGAAGTTGTACCAAGACCTGCTTTAGGTCATCACCTCCCTGCGTGTAATAAGAAAAAGGTTGCAATCTCGCGCATGGAAGTTTCCAACACATTTACTGGGTTCTCAACGTTAGATTGGACGTAATAGCGACCCTACTCTCAGACCTAGGTAGTGCGCACGCTTTGAAACACATCCTACCATACGTCGTGGATAAAATCAAAGCGTAGAGAATAAAGTACTTCTACTCCCGTGTCGAATTGAAGATGACTGTTGCCTGGCGTCAATGTGATTGTTCTACCTGGAGTTAGAATGGGAAAAGGTTCAGTCATCTGAACTGGTTTGGTGGTTACACAGGATGTTCTGCCATACAGTGTAGTCGTCGGAAACCCTGCAAAGGTAATAGAATCGAGAAAGCCGCCAAACACAATGCTCAGAAACAATAGTTGGCAACCGTATTGCTGAGAATGGGCCTAGTTATGAAAATCCAGAGAAACAGATTGCTAAGGCTTTGTGATGCGTGCAAACATTACAAAGTCAAAGGACGCGGCGCACTGTCCCGCAGTGTCGCTTGTGAAGTCGTCAAGCCCAACCATTACTGAACTGACAGTTTTTCCAGCGGGCAATCTTACTATGCTTGTCGTCCATTCTTGGCTCTCAGATCCATAGAAGACGATAGATTCGCCATCCCCGTCTGTGTAATACACCCAGCTTATCGCGCATGTACCGGTTGATTTCCATCGTACCATGACATAGGGATATGCGTCTGTGGATAGGCGCAAACCTTTCTGCAGCCAATAAACCTGTCTTACATTCCGCCCGAATTCACCAGTCAGCGTCAGTATGTCACCATCCAGCTGAACAGTTGGTTCCGTCGCGAAACCTTGCGCGTGTCGCACGTTCCAGTCTGCCATATAGCTGTCATCTTTCCAGCCTACATCCTTGTACAAGTCGTTTGAAGCCCAACTTACCGTGTATGTTGTGCCAGCGCTTCCGGTGAAATTGATCCAGGAGTTTGCGTCGACGGACGCCGTTGTCGGCTGTGGCGCAATCATTTCAAAAGACCATGAAGCCGGCCAATTCGTGACAAAGTATTCAGATGATCCAACTAGATCGACTTTGTACGTGGTCTCGTAGGAAACCATGTCGCGCGTATACGTCGTGTTTGCCGCCTGAATGCTTCCCAGCACGTTTATGCTGGGCCCGATTCCCTCGACGACGCGTGGCACAGGTGGTCTGTAACTGAAGACGTAGACATCATCTTGAAAAACGCCTACTAACCGGAAATCAGGTCTATCAAGAAGAGATGATATGACTTGATCGGCTTCGTCTGGAAATCGGGCGCGGCTCGTCACGTAGAAACCGACAGATGCGTTATTGACCATAGTAGCATCATACATACCAAGCGCTGAGCCATGGTTGACTTCATTGAAAAGCTGGTCCATCCAGCCTGCATCATAAAGCAGAGAATAGTAAGCCAAAGGGTTGCTGGTGCCCACAACGGCATATCCGGCTAATTTGAAGAAAGTGTATGATACTACAACGTAGCGCTCATTTGCAATGGAATCAATGAAGCGAGCTGCCTCGAGTTCGCTAGAAGTCAGGTATGCGTTCTGCGGCGAGCTAGGAGCGTTAGAAACCGTATAGCCCAGGACCAAAGACATGGTAATCAAAGCTGAAAGCCCTAAAACCAAAGCAGTCATCGACAGGTTGCTGGCAACTCTTTGGTACTTCGAAACCGTAGATTGGCCTATCCCGGCTGCAATATTTTTCAGCGCATATTCAGCAATCTTAACCATCAGAATAGCTGCAAAGGGAATAGAAAGCATGTCACTTAGAACCCACACGCGCCCCGCGCCAAACGGCACATTAAACAGAAACACCTCGATTATTCGGCTGTCAACCACAACTAGGGCGAAGGCGAACAGCAGGAAACGTGTTGCTCTTTTAGCGCCTGTAAAGGCGGTAGAAAGGTTGATGTAAGTGAGTCCTAAGAAGCCGAGCAATGGTAGAAGACCATAGATTAATGCCTCTTTAAGAACTAATCCACCATAACCGCCAACGAGAAGCAACATGATAGCATCAAAAAGAGACGAACTCTGCAAACGATCCAAACCAAATCTGGCGCCCGTAAGCGCAGGATAACTGACTCCACCCATCATGAGAGCAACAGGCAGGACAGCCATGCCAGCAACGAACACAGAAACCTGAAGTACCACTCGAGCCTTTTGCCACCTCAACCTTGAGCTGTTCTTGAACGCGAATGCAGTAACCACAAGAGCGAAAGCCACGACCCCAGGCATCATGTGTGCTAAAACGGTTACCGAAGCTACAACAAACGCCCAGATTATCGAACGATCGAAGGATATGTAGTCGGCTATTAGAAGAATGTCAAAGAAGAACAGCAAGAATCCTAGACTGTTGGGCACTGACACCGCGCCCCAGAGAATCAGAGAGGGAGCTGCGAGTGTCAATACAGCTCCAAGGAGCGCTGAGTTCCTCTTCCGAGTTATCGTTTCAGTTAGACGATAGGCGATTACTGGCAGAAAAACGCCCCATAATATGGGAACTAAAAGGATATGCACCCAATAGACATCAACGGTGAAAATTCTAGCTAGAACAGTTGAAAGAGTCGGCTGAAAAGCGGTGCCTATCGACTTGAACAACTGGTATACGAAGCCGAATCTCCCTCCTTGAAAAGGCACGTTCAAGCTAAACACTACGCCTTGCGGATAGTCTGAAGCATCGAACAACCGGCAAGTCCATCCCAACGCAGCCCACTGATCCACTCCATATCCAGCATCGAAGATCAAAACGAAGAACGCATGCGCCAAAATCGACTGAACAACGACAAGAACCAAGCTGATTTGCCACTTTTCGCCTGAAAACAAGATCACGATGAGAAGAACCAGGCTTAAGAAGAACAAGGGCAGAACAAGTGGGTTCAGAGTTTTCCAAACTGTCATTGGAACAAGGGTTCTAGACTGCACAAGCAGAAGAAACAGCAGAAACGCAGAAGCAGCATACATGATCTCAAGCAGCCTGACGGAGGTTATAACAGCTACTTCGCTAGGTCGATCAGCAGATTCTTGGTCTCGGGTAAGTCTACTCACAGTTGAAGACAGAAATGAAACTGCAACTAGGATCATGAAAACTTCCATCACCTCTAACTTGTACGAAATCGTGAAGACCCACCCGATAGCGGCAATCAAGACTAAGAGAAACAGAACCCCAAGACCCCATCTGCCCACCTTTTTCTCTCTTCCGAACACTCCCTTCAGAGAGTAGCCGCCGACGACCAAGTAAGCCAGCGCCACCGAAGCTCCAATGATAGGAGACTGTAACGTTAAGGAGTTAGCCAGAAAGCCCAGCGACAACAAAAGCATCGCAGCAAGAAACTTCAACGATTTGGCAGTAGCGACTATTCTACCTTTGCCTTTCAGTGACTCAGGGTCACTCGGTTCTCCTACCATTTTTTCACGTTCACCACTCTGACGCTCACATCCAGTTCAGTCGGAACCTCTGCTGATCAGTGTTTGAAACTCAGTGTTAAGTTTGTCTGCGACGACGTTCTCATCATAGAATGACGCAGCATGCTGTCGGGCTTCATGACCGATTTTTCTGGCAAACGCAGAATCTCGAAGCAACTCAATTATGCGCAACGCCAGCTCATGGCGATCTCCATAATTCACGACGATACCTGTACGGAGGTTTTCAATCATATCCGATGAGACACCGCCCCTTGAAACCACAACTGGTTTCCCACACGACAAATACTCCAACACCTTACGCGGCGTAGATCCGTACGTTTCCAAAGATGAGCACAACGGACCAATGCATACATCAGCTACCGAAATGTATGAGGGCATATCTTCATGCGGCACAGTCTCGACAAACATCATATTGTTTTCGATTCCCAACGAGGAGGCAAGACCAGCTAAATCCTGTCGCACTACCGTTGACATCGACCCAACCAGGACAAAAGTGACATTTGGCACTTGAGCGGCAACCTCAGGCATCACGCTCATCAGAAATTTCACTCCGTCCTTCCGGTAAGGAGGTTCAACACTACCCATATACAATAGAACTTTCTTTTTCTGCAACCCAAGTTTCTCACGAACGCTCTGGTTTTCACCAGCGCATTCAAACATCTTTGTGTCCACCCCATTCGGGACTATAATAAATCTGCTCTCAGGTATGTCATACACGCTTCTCATCACGTGCACCAGTTCGCTGCTTAACGCCAGAATCTTCGTTGCTCGTTTCAACGCCAACGAGTTAAGTTGAGATGTGAAAGTGTTGAATACCCGTTCCAAACCGCCCCATCGGGAAGCGGTTGGAACGACATCATGGCATTTGACAACTAATGGAACATTCGCGAATTTAGAGATCAACAAAGCTGAGAAAGGAGCCAAGTGAATGGTGTGGTACATGGTTACAACCAAGTCAAATCTTCTTTTCCCAACAATCCAAAGCCCATACAGAACTATGAAGAAGTAAGAAACCGAAAAAGCTAGGATTCTCAGACTCATATGGCTTTCAAACAACGTCAAACTTGGAAAAGGGACTCTACGAACAGTAATGCTGCCCCTGTCGTTGCATCCCAAAGAACAGCTTGCTAGACATTTCTCAATACATGGCAAAGCAACCAAAAGCTCCACCGAATGCCCCCTATTTGCTAGTCCCTTGACTATGCCGCTAGTCGTTATCGATGCAGAACTCCCTGGGTGATATGCTTGAGCCATGTATAATAGACGCAACATGTGTCACTTGGAAACGTTATGCATGGACAAACAACGATAAAAACAAATCCATGAGACCACTCGAACGCTTACTCCAACAGAAGTTGCCGCTAGTAATTTCATTAAGCGACTGCCTCATCGATACCCAACCGAAGTTCCTGCAAATCAAGCGAGCTCCTTCTTCATTTGGTAGACTCTGGCGAAAACTCGAAACCCAAGACTCTCGGCAGTCTCTTTGATGCCCTTCCATTCAACTGGAAGATTCAGAATGATTCTTGATATGCCTTGGTTCCTTAAGAACTGAGTGACGTGACAAATGAGTGCCTTGGCTTGTTCCAAGCT
>Ga0315309_1002347_pt1 | contig 11046 bp, 10 predicted proteins | sample TDP4_MG_FD_203080 | JGI IMG/M metagenome (GOLD analysis project Ga0315309, IMG submission 203080) | Freshwater sediment microbial communities from Lake Towuti, South Sulawesi, Indonesia - TDP4 | ecosystem: Environmental > Aquatic > Freshwater > Lake > Sediment | place: Indonesia: South Sulawesi...
CTTGACTATGAAGTAGAGGAGTTCAACATAACCGTCTTTAGCCTAGGGGCTATAAAGGCTGTGATCGAATACGACACTGCTATGTTGACGCAGAAGGAGGCAGGGGTATGGACGTTGGCCTTTTACAACCCGTATAACCTCACCGTCAAATTGCCCGAGGAGTCAACGATCATATACCTGAACGAGGTGCCCCTAACAATAAACACAGAAGGAAACAGAACAGTCCTACAGTTGTTTCCTGGATATTGGGAGATAAGCTACGTTCCACCAATAACCCCCACAAAACCTCCAACCCCAACACCTAGCCCCACTCCAAGTCCAACACCGACTGTTACTCCAACGCCAAGTCCTACACCCTCTCCAACGCCAAGTCCCACTATAACACCCCCTCCATCATCCGCCCCAATCCCTCTAGAATATCTGGTCGGGGCTGTTGTAAGCATCCTCATCGCTGTTGTAGGCATTTTCATCTTTTTTAAAAGAAGAGGCCCGCCTAAAGCTGGAAAGGTGCTTAAAGAGCACCCTGAGCTAAGAGTAGAAGATGAGGAGGTAATACGATTCATAGCTGAAAGGGGAGGAAAAGTTTTCGAGACGGAAGTGAGGGAGAAGTTTCCAGATTTGCCAAGGACAACCCTCTGGAGACTGGTTAAGAGGTTGGAAAAGAAGGAAATAGTGACTGTAAATAGGATCGGATTCCAAAACCAGATTGAACTGAAAAAATGAAGGAAAGAGGGCTATTTTGCTAGCCCTCAGGTCCGCCCTTCCTTAACAGTCTCAACTGGTCTCTGGCATTCCTGAGATCTTCGATGGCGTACTTGCGTTCCGTCTTGGCTGATTCTTTTTCTCCGGCATTCCAATATTCCATAGCATTGATCATATGTTCCCTAGCGTCAGTGATGTTACCTTCTATATACCCCTTAATGATAGCGTTAGGTTCAACCCCACGTTTTTTCAGTAGTTCTAGGGCTCTCTCATAAGACTTTCTTATCCCCATCAGGAAGCTCTCAATCCTCCAATAGCTCGTCCAGCCAGCAATTTGCCTCAAGTTGGCGAAGGCCTCATGGATATGCCCCCTAGCCAGTGTAAGATTCCCCACAGCCCATTCTATATTTGGTGTCTCGGAGGTTAAGGCTGTTCTGGCGTCGGTTAGATAGTCTTCAGCGTCCGATAGATTGCCACGAACCCAATCGATAAGGCGTTCTATATCTTCTGGTGGTGGTGTAGTCGGTATTAGGTCAACAACATTTTCGATTCTAGCTATCCTCTCGAAGGCTCGATCAATGGTCATATTTAACCCTTGAGCTTCATCACTGCTTTCGATATCTCCCCCAGCAACCCCAGCATCATCCAACAGAGTGTGCAGTTGCCTATAAACTTCCCTGAAGATGCTCATGGCTTCCCTAGCTAGTGAGATAGCTGAGGCATAATCAGGTTCCTCTTTTCCCAGTTCTGCTTGTGCTGCTGTAAGGTTACCCTCGCCCCATCCGTACAGTGTGTCCACCTCGGAAGGGACTTCCTCTATAGTGCTCATCAGTACATCCACTTCGTTCATAGCGTCGACGGCTGCCGCAACGAAAGCTTCAGCTTTTTCCTGCTGTTTATCTTGGCCTTTCGCGTAGACTGCAGTCAAAGACGGTACTAATGTTGCCATCAGCGTTGCCGCTAGGATTAACCCAACGAGATGTTTGCTCCTCAGCACTTTCGATCACCACAATATGTTTATAGAAACCTATAATTTAAGGAACACTGTGAAACAACCGTTTCATTAGGCTGAAACGACCGTTTCAGGACCAAAAATAGCTTAAATATCCAAAAGAGTCCTAAAAACCGTTTAGTTCTTTTTAGGCGCCCGTCCGGGGAACACCGTTCCCAGGTTGTAAATTTATACTAAAATTTCCCTTTTTTGATACGCCAAGTTTTTGGGCTTTTTCAGCTTTCATCTTCGGTTGATCATCTCTTCAACGGGATAGGAGAATTAAGTGGGTCGGGAGAGACTAATGCCAAAAAGGGCTTGGTTCTAACTACACCTTAGAAACAGAATAATTGCAGAATGTCATCCCTTATCAATGCAAAAAGAAAACCAACCGAAGCGCGCTAAGCCTAAGGTAGCCCGGAGACATAACTTGTATGTTTTAAACAAACGAATTTATCTGAGCTCCCAGCTACAATGTATAACGAGGGAGCTTGTTTGGAGGATCTAATCAGCTCAGCGATAAATCTGGCAGGAAAGCTTGGAGCAGATTATGCTGAGGCAAGGTTTCAATCCGACTTTCGCGAATCGATAGTTTTAAAGAACGGCGTTCCCGAAGTTTCGGTTTTCGCGGAGTTAAGAGGTTTTAACGTGAGGGTAATCTTTAAACACTCTCTCGGCTTTGCGTCCACAAACATTCTCACCAGAAGAGCTGCTAGGGACGCGGCTAAGAGAGCCGTTAAGGTCGCTCGCGCCTCCACCAGAGTCCTCAAGGAGGGCGTTTGGATGGGTGAGGGAAGGCTCGGCGATGAGAGGGTTGAGGTCAAGCCTCGCATCAAATTTGACTGCGTTGACTTAGACTCGAAAGTTCTGCTGCTAAAGGAAGCGGATAAGTCTGCGAAGGACGCGGCGATGGAGGCTAAAGCCAAACTCCCTGCCCGCATGCTGACCCTAGACACCTTAACCACCGAAAGGATCGTTGTCAGCAGCGACGGCGCCCGCGTTTCCAGCGTTGTCCCTAGGGTGGCGCTAAACTCCTTTCTCACAGCACACGACCCCCAGAAGGGGACAGCCCAAAGACACTTTAACCTCGGAGAAGCCGCAGGCTGGGAGGCCGTGGAGAGGTGGAACCTACAAAAACTCCTCTGGGAAGAGGCATACTCGCTTTCAAAGACTCTGATGGAGGCCCACAGTCCACCCACAGGTGAGATGGACGTGGTTCTGGGACCGGAAGTCGTAGGAATCGTTTGCCACGAATCCTGTGGACACCCAGCTGAAGCCGACAGAATTCTGGGGAGAGAAGCGGCCCAGGCTGGTGAAACATACCTTAAAGCAGACTCTATAGGTTTGCAGGTTGGTTCGAGTGTGGTAAATGTCGTCGACGACCCAACCCTTCCAGGCTCCTTCGGCTTCTACCCATGTGACGAAGAAGGTGTGAAAGCCAGAAAAAGGGTTCTCATCAAAGAAGGAGTCATCAACGAATTTCTTCACAACCGAGAGACGGCTCACCGATTCGAGGTCGAAAGCAACGCCTCTTCTAGGTCTACAGCATACAATCGAGAGCCCATCATCAGAATGGCGAACACCTTTCTCGAACCCGGAGACTACTCAAAGGAGGAGTTAATTGAGGGGGTCAAACACGGAGTCTACATAAAGAATTTCATGGAATGGAACATCGATGACCGACGCTTCCATCAGCGCTACGTGGGACTTGAAGCACACCGAATTGAGAATGGAAAGCTTATTGAGAGGGTGAGGAACCCGGTTCTCGAAATAACCACCGTAGGACTCTGGTCGGCCATCGACGCAGTCGGAAAGGATCCAGAGTTTCAAGCCGCCTACTGTGGCAAGGGAGACCCCATGCAGGCGATACCAGTCTGGACCGGAGGGCCTCACGCAAGGCTGAGAAAAATTAGGCTTGGAGGTGCATAGGCATGAAACGAGAGGAAATCCCTCCGTATGTGGTTGGTTTGGGGGTCAAATATGGGGCAACAGATGTGGTAGTAGAACTCGTTGAGCTAGATCGAACCATGATTCGCTTCTCCAACAACGAGGTGACAGCCTCCAAGAGCTTTCGCGAATGTTTGGTCAATATCTTCGTGATGCTAGAGAAACAACGGGCTGGATCTACTATCGGTGTTCTGTCTGCCGAAGCCCTAGAAAGGACTGTGAAGAAACTCATCAAGATGGCAAAGATAAGTCCCCCGGCCGACGTATACGCCCCCCTTCCGCAAGGTCCCTTCCAGTATGACCCATCCCTCCTGAAGCCCTCCCAAGTGTTGCTGGACCCGAACAAGCTGATCAACTACGTCAGGGAGGCAATTAATGGAGCTTCCGAGTTAGGCGCTGTGAGAGTCGCGGGATCCCTGATAGCCACCAACGCTAGAGTCGTCCTCGAGACTTCGAGGCAAGCCTCTGCAATGCAAAGGGGTTCGAGTTTGGAGGTGTCGTTGAGGGCCTTCACCTCTGACGCGGCATCAGGCCATTCGGTTTCCATTGCCCAGAGCGAGCGAGACTTTCGACCAGCCGAGGCGGGGAGGCTTGCAGGTGAAATTGCGAAGATGGCTCTAAACCCACAGCCAGGGGAGCCAGGTAGATACACTGCCCTCTTGTCGCCTCTGGTCTTCGGACACTTCGTAAACGAGATGGGAATCTTGTCCTCAGCTTTCCTAGTAGACGCTGGCCAGTCCTTTCTGACAGATAAGATAGGTTCGAGGGTTGCCTCCGAGAGGTTCACTCTGATAGATGACCCGACCCTCAGGGATACCTATGGAACGAGGGCTTTCGACGACGAAGGCGTTCCAGCAAAGAGGAACGTCATCGTGCAAAACGGCACGTTGAAAACCTATCTCCACAACAGCACCACGGCAAAAAAGTTTGACGTGAAAACTACGGCTAATGCGGGGCTTATCGTGCCTTCTCCTTGGAACCTTGTCGTGGAGCCGGGTGAAAAGACCTTTGAGGAGATGTTGTCAGGGATCGACGAAGGTATATACGTAACGAATGACTGGTACCTGCGATATCAGAACTATAGGCGAGGGGACTTCTCCACGATTCCGAGGGACGGCATTTTCCGAATCAAAAATGGACAGATAAGTAACCCTGTAAGAGACCTTAGGATAAGCGACAATATGCTACGAATTTTCCAAAACATCCGAGAATTAAGCATGCCTCGCCTTTGGGTGAGATGGTGGGAAGTTTCGATTCCCACGCTCACACCCTACGCCGTCATCGAAGGCCTAAACTTCACGAGGTCAGCCATGTAAAGTTTTCAAAACAATTGAACGAAATAAGAAAAGACGATGACCCCCCCCAACTATCCAACAGTAATACGCAAAAAGTGAAGCCTCTCTTTCATGATCATCCTTAACAACGGTTTCAAGGATAAGTTTCCGGGCGTCATCTTTGCGTGCATACAATAAAGCATATAGCACAACGAACAAACGAGTTTAAAGAACTTAGATCAAGGGAATTTTACTATCACCTTGAGTAGACGCTCGCTCTGACAAAGTTATTAGTGGTAAGAAGACCAAGAGGCTTATCACGGTCCATCGATTTAGTGGGTTCCGTTAAAACATTTTTCAGTAAGTGTAAAAATGAAGGGAAAGTGCCCTGGGCGTAGGTGGAGGCTTTCGATGATGCCGAGAGAGGTGCAGGTCATGCTGTTAAGGGAGTGAAGGCATCGTCCTGCTCAGCCCACGACCATTCAACTGAGGTTTGTTCCTCCAACGGGTTTTACATAGCCCAGCAGGGTCGAGAGGCTAAATAGGATCAGATGGCTTAAGGAGACCAGGTTGATGAGGGTTAGCAAGTGGGTGGATGCAATTGTGGAGTAGTAGGATGGTACAAACACGATCGCGAAGAACAATAGTATGCCGGCTTTAAACCATTTACCAATTTTAACCCACCTATCAGGGAAAAGAATCTGAAGCCTGCCAAGTGTTTTTAAGGTGGCGCCCGCGAAATAAAAACCTACGACCTCAGGGATATAGTGCATTCTCAAAAAGTACGGTCCGATGATCCATGAGTCGCAAGTAAAGGTGATAAAGAGCATAATCAGGCAAAACATTATCATTAGAGAGTACCTGCTGAAAAATTCTTTGAGAAATATCGTTTTCAGCATGTTCTTATCGGTCATTAAGGAACCCCCTTGATCTTCATTGCTGGTTCTTCTTCCTAAACCACAGGAGAAGAGGGATTATCATTTCCTCTTAGATTGACGATAGCGCGCGCGTTACAAGTTCTAATATGCCAGTCAATTTGTTTCCAATATGTGCCATGAGTTTTGGTACATCCGCCAGTTCTGGCATAATAATAAATAGGGTAACAAAGGAAAGCATAGAAACCCCGAAGGCTATCCACAATTTTGTTCTTGAACGTTTTTGAGGTGGTTTTGTCGAAAGTCGAACCTCAGTCGGTGAATGAGATAACCTATATATTTGCCAATTTGTCGAAAATGTGAAGGGTTTTTCTTCTTCTTCCACACTTATCACTAAAATATGTTAATAACAACATCCAATTTAAGGAACACTGTGAAAAAACCGTTTCAAAAGCTGAAACGACCGTTTCAAGACCAAAAATCGCCCAAAAATCCCAAAGAGTCCTAAAAAACGTTTGGTCTTCTATTACGGCATCCTAGGAATAACGTTCCCAAGTTCTAAATTTACACTATAATACTCTTCTTGACCAAGAATTTCCAATGTTAAAAAGTTTTGACGCTAGTCAACTAAGTATGTTATAATTCTTTCGTATATGTCCTTATCTCTGAGACCTTCATAACCCGCATAAATGCTCGGGTTGTCATTCACTTCTACTACTATATAGTCGCCGTTGATTTCTTTGATGTCTACTCCAAAATACCAGATGGTTTTTTGCCGCCATCGTATTTTAAAATTACTGCAAGCTTATATTCACATTAGATAACAATTAAACCTAAAGGGGGGTGCAATTTGGAAGACCCACACCTACAGAGAAAAATTGAATGCATCGATGTTGAGGAAAAAACTATATCACAACTTCTTTCGGAAATGGCGAAAACAGCCTTTCAAGGTAGAAAACTCGGAGAGGCCGTTGAAGTTTGGGAGGAAATGCTGAAGGAGAAAGATCTAACCATTATCCTAGGATTTGCTGGTTCAATGAGCACTGCTGGGCAATGGAAGATGGTTAATTGGCTCATAGAAAAAAGGTTCATCGATGTGCTTGTTCCAACTGGAGCAAATGTTTCAGAAGACATCGTTGACGCTATGGGGTTTAGCTATTGGCAGGCCACTTCACACATTAACGATGTGGAGCTTCTGAAAGCCGACTTAAACAGGTATTACGATGTTTATGGAAGGGAGTCTGACTACAGAAAGATGGAAGAACTCATAACCGAGTTTATATTGACGTTGAAACCAGACTTAACGTACTCTTCCATGGAGTTTCTCCACTTGTTCGGTAAGTGGTTGAGTGCAAAGGGAATAAAAAGCATAGCTGCGGTAGCTGCGGAGAATGACATCCCAATCTTTTGCCCTGCGATCTCAGACAGCGCTTACGGTGAGGCATTTTTGATGGCTAAAAACAAAGGGCACGACCTTATAGTAGATCAGGTAAAAGATTTCTATCAGTTCGTGAGCATAGGCGAGAAAACGAGGGATGTCGGCGTCGTTTACATCGGCGGTGGTGTGCCAAAAGATTTCACGCAGCTTTTAGCCATATCCCTTTCATCGAAAACTATGGATCGGGAAGTTCCGGGAAGAAAGGGATTCCTCCGTAAAACCGTGAAAGAGTATTATTATCCCCACAGATACGCCATTCAAATCACAACGGATTCCCCTCAATGGGGAGGCCTATCAGGCTGCACCCTAGAAGAAGCGATAAGCTGGGGGAAAATCTCTAGCAAGGGAGAAAGAGTTACATGCTACTGCGACGCGACAATAGCGTTACCCATCATAACACACGCACTTAACGAAAGGGTAAAGTTTAGAAGGAAGGCCCCGGATCTCTCGTGGCTTTTTAGCGGAGTTTCTTAAAAGTCATATCCTAATTATGATTGCAAAACGCTTAACCATCGATAAGTGGTGGCGTTTGCAAAAAACTAATAAGCTGGTTCCTTTGATTTACTTGCGAAGATGATTCCAAAATATTTCTTTTTAACGAAGGGTGTTGGCAAACACAAGGAGTCTTTGCAATCCTTCGAGTTAGCCTTAAGAGGTGCGGGCATACATCACTGCAACATAGTGAACGTTTCCAGCATAATACCGCCGGGTTGCGAACTCGTCTCAAGGGAGAAAGGTTTGAAGATGATAAAGCCCGGGGAAATAACCTTTGTTGTTCTGGCTAGGAATTCAACTAATGAGCCGCATAGGCTAATTGCAACATCAATAGGAGTAGCAATTCCATCAGGCAAAAACAATTATGGTTATCTTTCTGAGCACCATTCTTTTGGACAGACAGACGAGGCAGCAGGAGACTATGCGGAAGATTTGGCTGCAACAATGTTGGCCACAACCATGGGAATTCCATTTGAACCCGAAACAGCTTGGGACGAGAGAAAACAACTCTTCAAAACCAGTGGACTAATCATCAAAACAACTAACATAACGCAATCAGCAACCGGAGACAAAAACGGCTTATGGACAACTGTCGTGGCAGTAGCCGTTTTTGTACCATAAATGTATCGCGTGTAACTCTACAACCTATACTTTCTTCCATATTTGACCGTCTGAACTGGTTGATCTAACGTTTTGATCAGCTCTTGGTTTTCAGTGTGCACCGGAAAAGCTTTCTCTGGATTAACGTAATCGATCAACTTTGTTGGCTGCTCACGGTTTACGTGTCCAGAAGCGTGCAGTTGATGAAACTTCATTTTGAAACGGTCCAGCCAGTTGTGCATCACCTGATCCTCCAAATCCTCCTCACCATAACCCTTTCTGAAGAGGAAGGAATCAAGGTAATTCTTGACAAAAAAAGGAAAAGGACGCAACCGACATTCTAAGCTACCTGTTTCTAAGAGATAAATGGACGTTAGAAGAGGCGAAGGCATGGTTGTAAAAACAAAATTCATAAAACAGTACGACATCTTCTTTATCTAGAGCTTGACATGAAGATTTTCGTTGCTGAGTCGCCTAGAGCCAAAGAGTGCGTCGATGTGATAAAGAGGAGTATTTCTCGTGAGAAAGTGGTGCAGGCTTCCGTTGTCCTTGGGAGGGAGCTAGCGTTGGAAGTGGTTGAGAACGCGGGCGTCGAACCGAGAGAGGCGTACAGTGCTGTCGTGAAGTCCCGAGATGGTCGATTCGCTGCCCACGGCTTTAAGCAGGTTTTTTCAAACCTAGAGATCATTTACGTGAAAACTCGAAGATATGGCAAAAATTACGAAAACGTTGAGGTGGTCCCACTAACACGCCAAGAAGTGGAGCACGCGAATTGTGGTTTCATCATCGACCCCATGGTTGCCAGAGGGACCACCCTCAGAGGGCTACTTGGTCATTATGTTAAATCCGGTATGCCAACGAAAACTATGGTTGCGGTTCACTTCATCCTGGCAAGAAGCAGTGTTCCCTTCATCCAAGAAAACCTGGATCGTTACATTCTCGAGAGTTATATTCAAGCAGCTGAACTTCACGATTCCGTGGATGAACACGGTTGGTTAATTCCAGGTCTGTCTAGAATAAAGGACTACGGCGACAAAGTTTTTGGAACGTGGGGTCAGGACTATCCGCTTCCTCTAGAAATCGAATATTTACGATCCACCTTAAGTCACCCCGAAGGCACAATGGAGGCCATTAGAGGAGTAATTTTGTTCCTACTTTTGCGCCTCCAGAGAGGAACCACTATTCCTATGCGCAAACGATCTCTCCCATCCCTAGCTTGGATAGCTAACTCATTCAAATATCTAGAGATCAACGCTAACCTGCAACTCATCCAAGACTGGAAAGAAAACCCGAGAGCCTCCCAATTTCTTTCAGAAACCCTCCGCGAAATAGTTCACGACCTCGCTTACGAGGACTTTATCAAGGTGGAGGGGGCTCCATTCAGGATCTACAAACTGACAAAAGAGGGAGAAAAATACACAACCGACGTATACTTGCCCTCTCTGGCAGAAACCAGCACCTACAGGAAAATGACACACACGATAGCGGAAGAAACAGATTTCCTAGCTGAAAAAAAGCCATGGGAATTGTACCACAAGATTAAACGAATAGCTTTCTGATACCGCATGGAAGGATCAGCCAGAGCAACCACAAGATTGTTGTCACGTCTCTTAACCGTCTAGGCCATCAAAAATAGGTGGCTTTGAGGGGTCTACAAGAGAGAGAATAACACGAACAAAACGCACGCTAAACATTCCATGCGAAATAACAAAGATTGCATGCTTTCAATATCAACTTCCCTTGAAAAAGGTTTTCTTCATCTGGGCGACAAAAGCTTTTACCTTTTCAACATCACCATAGACCAGCATGTACCCATCCTCTTGCATTTTGTATGAAAGTTCACTCTTCTCGGCCAACCTCTCTATGACCTTTTGAGGGGCATCCTTCGAAACCTGAACTCGCACCCAACGTTCACCCCGAGGGAGCCCCGGAACAAATCTTGAGACGACCTTCGGCTTCCCCTCTTCGTAGACCTCTCTCCTTGCCCTCTCAAGCTTCTTCATCCACTGCTCAACGTAGTCTGATCCAAACTTGTTTTGGGCCAAAAAAATGAGATATGACTCCACTTCTCCTAGATACGTCTCGATTCTCGGAAGGTTTTCGATGTGGGTGGGGTCGGCTTTTAGAATTTGTATCATGGTCTTGGCAGAGCGTAGATCGTTCATCACATTGGCTGGTATTCTTTCACTCCGCTTTCGGAGATCGGTGATCAAGTCAGCTAACACCTTCCAAACTTCTTCGTAGCCCATTTTCACGCTTTCCCCAATGTTTCAACACGTTACGAATTTATAAGACTATACGTTAAACGATCTCGCGCCCCTCAAACCTCTGGTGCTTCTTTAGATTTAATTTAATCAAAGTTTCTTTTTCTCTTCATAAATGACCAGACTCTTTCAGCAAAACCAAACGCACCTACATTCTCATTTGTCTTGAGTAAGAACCACGAAAGCTTTAAAAGTGAAAAGGTTTCTGAGAGGTTCTTCATTACTGATTTCAGGAATTGGATTCCTATCCGTTTAAAAGGGAGAAGTTAGTTAGTATATGAACACCTTGGAGAGCGGGAGTTTGGAATTAAGTCGTCAAAAGATGCGGGAGCGTGCCATCGACCGGTTCAAACACATTAGAACGTGCGTGTTAGCTAGAGAGCTCTGCCTACTTGTGCGGACCCATCGGGTGGCATTTAACGCAGAGGATGCCCATGATTGTTGTGCATTTATTGCTGAA
>Ga0315309_1002348_pt1 | contig 11046 bp, 10 predicted proteins | sample TDP4_MG_FD_203080 | JGI IMG/M metagenome (GOLD analysis project Ga0315309, IMG submission 203080) | Freshwater sediment microbial communities from Lake Towuti, South Sulawesi, Indonesia - TDP4 | ecosystem: Environmental > Aquatic > Freshwater > Lake > Sediment | place: Indonesia: South Sulawesi...
AACCCCTAAGTGCGGCATCATGAAGACACTGTCCTGAGCCAGCTTCGTCAAACCTTCAGGCTGAAACCCATCTATCAACAGAAGCGCCGACTGCGCCCGTCTCGGCGCATGAGAAAGCAATCCTCCCGTGCCTGCCAAGAAGTCCACATGCATCATATCAATATACGTCTCCACGAACGATTTTTGGTCGAAGATGTCTGCAATAGTCCTCTGTATGCGTATGCCCCTTAAGCCTCTGGCCAACTGCTTATGATGATGAAAGCCCAATCGAAGCGCCTCACGAGCTACAGCATGCTCAATAACCAACTCGTCGATTGTCCTTGGAATTGTTGTGGGTCTAATCATCTTGTTGCGAAGCACATTGCGAATCGTGACCTCGTCAGCCTCGAAGGGAAGCCACTTGGTTATGTTCTGCAAGCCAGCTGAACGTAGAACATTGCAGATGCTGTAGCTCATGCCTAGGTTGGCGCTGACTGTTCTGACGAACTTGCCGTCGTATATTGAGTAGACGTTTGTGGTTGCTCCTCCCAAGCCGACCCCGATCACGTTGACTCTTCTCAACTCTGCCAGAGTCCTAAACATTCTGCCCTCGCCCGCAGGAGTCGGCATGATCGGAACATCTGTCCATTTCATCAGCTTGTCATAGCCCGGAGCATGAGACATAACATGCTCCATGAAAAGCTCATGAATCGCTTCCCGCGCAGGCTCCGAGTTCTCTACTTCTAGAACAGGTCGAATGTTGTCCACAACAGTTAGAGCAAACTTGGAACCAAGGATTTCCTCGACCTGCTTTCTTGCCCTCTTGTTGCCTGCGTAGACAATTGGCAGTTCGTAGCCTGCCCCGAGACGGGCCTTAGGTTCGGCTGTTCGGATTACTTCGGCTGTCTGGACGACATGTTCAATGTCTCCACCATCCGTGCCGCCTGCGACCAAGATCATGTCGGGCCTCAGATGTCTCATGATCTCTATTTTCTCATGAAGGCGTCTACCATCGTTCGCAGCGATTACGTCCATGACTATGGCTCCTGCGCCGAGGGCGGCTCGCTCAGCGCTTTCCGCGGTCATGGTCTTCACGACGCCTGCAACCATCATCTGAAGACCCCCACCGGCACTACTAGTCGTGACGTAGAGATCGACCCCTGTCTTCTCGTCTGTCCTAGTGTCGATGATGCCTTTCTCGGATAGCAGCCGATGGCCAATGAGCTCCTCGACTTCTCTAGTGGCGTTCCTAACGCCTAGTGTGACATCCTCATAGGGTGCCTCGACTGTTGTTGGAGCTTCTCCTGCGCAGACGAACCTGTACTCATCATTAATCTTCTTGAAGAATCGGGCCTTGCTCGTAGTGCTTCCGCAGTCTGTCGCCAAGATCACGCTGATCCTTTCAGGGTTCAATGAATGTGCCTGGTTGTTCATTTCAGCCACTTTTGGATTGGAAACGCCTTACGACTGCAGCAGAAACTTAAGTATATCGCCAAATTATCGCTCAAGCATCTTTTTCCTGTCTCTTATCTTGGCTGCAATGACGCTACTGCCTAGAAAACAGAAAGCGGTGACAACAATGGCTGAGGGCGCAGATGTAGCAAGGCCGAATACTATGTTGATAAGTGTTGCACACACTCCAACTAGAAATCCAATACGAAGAAAGCCTCTCCTGCTCCTCGTGCAAAGAAGATAGGAAGCGACAAAGCCACCACCAGCAATTGCGACAATGGGAAGGACCGTAAAGAAGAACAAGAGATTGGATTGAGAATACCTATTCACGTCGAAGGTAAGAAGAAGAAGGTATATCCAGAAAGGTACATTGGCGAGCGCAGCTGTAGCAAGATAGTCTTCAAGACTAGGCATATTCCGTTCCAAATCACTGGGCCGCCTATGAGAAACTAAGAATGCAAAGATCGAATGAGCTAATTAGTTGTTCGGAAAAGGTACCAAAAAAATGGGTGATGCATAGGGCTTACGGCCCTATGTCTTTTGCTCGGCTTTCCTTGCCCTCTGTCTTTCCAGGGTGGCCACGATAAGAATCAGCGCGGCGAATCCCAGAAATGAGGTGTAATCTCTGAGAAGATTCTTGTAGACCCCTATGAATAGATTCATTCTGGTCATCACTGTGTTCCCGAACGCGGAGCCGAAGGCAATCATCATGGTCCATCGTCCTACGAGTCCAAGCTTGCTGGTTGCCTTTCCAAGTGCTGTTTCCGGCGGGATCGAGAAGAAGAAGTATGCCAATGTTCCTAGAACCATGATAATAATCAGCCAGTTGTTCAGGGTGTCGAGCGGTTGGAATCCCAAGACTGGATGGACAACATACAGTGGAAGCTGAATCGTTGGGATGATCTGCTGCATGAACTGGGCGGATATGGTGCCACTCATAGCAAGCCCCATTCCTGAACCTGTAATTAGCGCTATTGGAAATCTGTAGAGCCAGAAGTACTTCTTGGAGAAGAAGAAGACAAAGAGTACACCAACTAGGACAGGTACCAAGAACATCATATTCCTGCCTGTCAGTATGGGGTCTATGGCCGTCCTTCGCACGTATCCGTAAGCCACCGAGGCGTTGTAACCAATAGCCAAAGCCAAGAAAGAGTGCTCCGCGAACTTGAAGAACGAGTTGTCGCGGTAAGTGAAGCTGTACGCGGACAAGGCATAGAGAGCATAGACGTAAATACCGAGCATCGTAGCCAGATCTACTGCCATTTCTCAATTCCTCCTATGTTTTTCCTGCCTTCTTTCTAGTTGCGAAGTAGCCAGCATTGCCTACCAAGAGAAAGAGGAGCACAACGACGTGTGACATAGTCATTGCATCAGAACCTTGTACGTCTGCTTGAGTTGCAATATTCAACAGTCTTTGGTACTCTGCGGCACCTCTGCCTCCTCGCAAAATGCTAACTATCTGCCCGGAAGCCACATATGCCATGTTCGCAGGGACGCTCACACCAAGAGAACCGACCACCACCTTCAGTCTCGGGTTCCTTGCTTGCCACTGGCGCAGGTACTCAGGACCACCCGGAGTGCCCGTCTCAATGCAGATGAGCATAGTGAAGTCATTTACTGTCTTGATGTTGGCCATGATGGGGAGATCCGCAAGCTTCGTTCCTTTGTAGTCCCCTTTCTCAAGTACCTTCCAAACGTCGGTTGCAAAAGATGCCATCCCTGTTTCGGTCCCTGGTATCCAGCCCAAGTTGACATAGTCAACACCATATTTCTTGTCCTTCATGGCCGCTGCGACGAACGGGTCTCTCCATGCAGTCTCTATCAGCGGGGCACCTGTCTCCCAGAAGCTCAAGAAGACTACTTTGAGTGGTCTTCGGAACACATGAGTCGCCGTTGCACGTGCTTGAGGCCCCAGTTCCCCTCCCCAGCCAGCTGGCGACACATCCATGCCAAACGCGATCACCGATCCGGCAGGCAGGGCATCGATTGCCTCCTTGTACTTCACTGTGTCTGGGCTTATTGCCAAGGGCAAGCCGATTGGAACCAAGAGGGGTATGCCGATTGCTATCCAGAGGACAAGGTAGATGATTCTGACATCGACCGCTTCAAGTTTCTTCCAGAATGACATATCTACTCTCCTCCTCCCAAGTAGCCTCTTTCTCTGCCAGTCATCACTCGAATGCCCAGCGCGATCGCTCCTACCGCAGCACCTATGATGATTCCTCGGAAACCAGCCATGTTTGGAACGTTCATTATCCATTCGCCCAGGGCAACAAACTGAGGCCCCAATGGACCGAACACCACTGAGCCTGCTGGTGCGTTATACAGCATGATTGCGCCTCCTGACAATAGGAGTACCGCGGCCTCCTTGGTTCTGGCCTTGAACGCTCTGAAAGCAGCAGAAGCGATAAAGAAGGCCAGCAACGAATACATCGCAGAGTCCAACGAAACTACTGCGTTGTTGTAAATCCAAGCGAACGTTGGATCGCGCGTCGGAGAAGCCGAATTTGAGACTTCAACACCGTATATCCCGAGCATGAGGTAAAGAATCAGCGCCCCGATAAGCCATACGCTGAACATCCAGCTGTTGTCTCCAGGCTTCCTCCTCTCTATGCGCCCCTTGTGTGCTCTGATTATCATAACGGCACCCAATATGACAGCAAAGTTCACCATGACCAAGACCCATGTCTGGAGGGTTGAAGCAGCATCCTGAATCTCCTTGATTTTTTGACTCGCGAAAGCAGAGACGATCATAACGACAGCTAGGAATGTCGTCAACAGTATTGGAATTTCTTTCCTTCTATAGAAGCTCATAAGACTCACCTTCTAGGACAAAAGCAACGTAGTGAACGCTTTGACGCCAGCCGCTGACAGTATTACTCCGAGCAAGAGTAGAATGAAGGCTATGGCCTTCCCCATATCCTGACCAACAACGCTACCTGACTGGATAGGGTCCTTTGAGAGGTAGGCTCCGGCTGCGTAGATCTCTTCTCCGATCAGAGAATAGTCGCAGGCTGCAACGAAGAATGGGATCTGGTGGGTGTTAGCGGTTCCGGCGATCTGCACTGCTCCAACGCCAAATCCAACCTCGGCCAACTGCAGAGATTCCGCCCAGTACCCTCCCACCATTATGTGCGCTGCCGGCTTCTCCCTCTGGAGAATACCAAGGTATGCGATGGTGTAGGCAAACTGGGAGTCTGATAGGTATTGCACCATGTCCACGGCCCTCGCCGCTTCCTCAACCTTGCCCTCTTCGTTGAATGCGGTTTGGACTATCTCTACTTCAACTGGTAATACGTGCGGTACTCTTGCAGGAGCTATCAATCTAGCGCCGTACCTGGCACAGAGCTTGGCCACGTAGCCTACCATGCTCAGCCCAGCGATGGTCTGCGGGGCGGTAATGTCTGTCAATCCTCCTATGCCTGTCGAGATAACGACGGGCCTCGCCATCTCTGTGGCTCTTCCAACAGCTTCCTCTACTGCGTCCAGTCCAGGAACCTTTCTGAGCTTCGGCATCTTTCCACGCCTTGCTGTCTCAACGAAATATATCACAGCTGCACAGATGACCACTAGGAAGAACAGTTGAGCTACACGTCCTGGTTCAAGCAATTTTCTTTTCTCCTTTATTTTTTCAGCCGTCCGATTGAACGGTAAGGGACAGGTCTTGCCGGAGGTTTGCTATTAAGACTTTTCATGCCCTCTGGCTGTAGAAGCTTGTGAGCACAGCCAGACACCTAGGCCTCAACCAGTTGAACGGTAAGGGTTTTAAACAAATCAGCGCTTAGTTCTCGGTCGTGGGAGGAAGCGCACACCATCCCATGCGGAAAGAACAGTGCGCAAAACAAAAAAGAAAATGAAAAGGAGGAAGGGAAAATTCTATCATCAATACCTGCAGCAAGCCAAAGCGCTTTCGTTTTCCTAATCTTGATAACAGTCATAATGCTTGTGACGCTCTACCTTACAATGAAGGGGATCAGAACACCAGCCATACGCAAGATAGCAGGGCTAGACGCCATTCAGGAAGCTGTTGGCCGAGCAACAGAGATGGGGCGTCCTGTTCACTTCTCACCTGGAATAGCCGGTTTGGCTACGGATACAGGTCCTCAGACTCTAGCCGGACTATCGGTTCTCGCGCATGTGGCGGAGCTTGCGGCTAAATACAAGACTACGCTCTGGACAACAATTAGAATCCCTCAGGTCCAACCTCTGGCAGCAGAAATAGTGCGTCAAGCATATGTGAAAGCAGGTGCCCCGGACGACTACGATCCCGACAAGATTATCTACCTTTCGGACACACAATTCGCATACGCATCAGGCGTAGTGGGCTTGATGCACAGGGAGAAGGTAGCGGCCAACATAATGATAGGAGGCTTCTGGGCAGAGTCCCTACTCTTCGCAGAGGGAGCCTATCTGACTGGAGCGATTCAAGTGGCAGGAACCGCCAACACAGCCCAAATCCCATTCTTCGTTGCGGCTTGCGACTACTGTCTCATAGGAGAGGAAATACTTGCAGCAGGAGCCTACTTAAGCAAAGACCCGCTTCAAATCGGCGCGATATGGGGACAAGACTACGGAAAAGCCATAGCAATTGTCATGATAGCAATAGGCATAGTGCTATCTCTTGCTGGGAGCAAAGATCTTTGGAATTTGCTTGGAAAACTATGGTAGTCAAAGGAGGTAGTGAGAAATGAGTGTAGCAATACGAAGAAACCTGCCCCTTGTTATCACCTTCATCGCAGGGATGCTGGTGATAGGCGACTACTACTTCAAGGTACCAGACTACAACAAGCTGATAGCTGATTGGCTGAAGTTTGTCAACGTGGCATCAACTTTCGCAGTCGTTATTGGCATGGGAACGTTGACAAGAATTCATGCGAGAAGACTCCGCCAGCACAAGGAAGGGTGGCACAACAGCCTCGCTCTTATCATAGCACTCTATGGGTTATTGATAACCGGCATAGTGCTTGGACAAGGAAGGTTCACAGAGCACCCGACATACGCCTACTGGTTCAATAATCTCTACGTTCCCTTGGACTCAACCATATTCTCAATGCTGGCGTTCTACATCGCTTCGGCGGCCTACAGGGCCTTTCGAGCAAGATCAGCGGAGGCGACAGTACTCTTGATTTCAGCGGTCGTCGTTATGATAGGAAGAGCTCCAATCGGACCGGCCGTTTGGAGTGACCTCGGGCCTATCACCTCGTGGATCATGGCTGTTCCAAACACAGCTGGAATCCGAGGAATAACTATAGGCGTCGCCTTGGGGGTTCTATCGATGGGCGTTAGAGTCCTTCTGGGCAGAGAACGCGGATACCTTGGACCTGGGGCTTAGGAGGCTTGAAAAGTGAGCTTTCTTGGAAAACTGGAAAAGGTTGATCCCAGAGCGATATACGTGCTTCTGTTCCTAGTGATATCCATACCTCTGATTAGACCTCTAGGCCTGCCAATATCTATGAGCCCGATGACGATAGCATACCATGACGTAGTTGAGAAGCTGAAGCCTGGAGATGTGGCGATTATCTCGATGGACTATGGGCCGGCCTCAATGCCTGAGCAGTATCCTGCAACAAAAGCGACGGTCGCGCACCTGGCTGCGAAGGGCGCGAAAATAGTCGGAGTTGGCTTCTGGGCGGATGGAGTTCCATTCATGGATAGAGCTTTCAAGGAGATACTCGGTGCCTCCAAGGACCATCCCAAATACGGCATCGACTTTGTCAACCTAGGATGGGTTCCGAACGGAGAGGTCGGCATGACCGCATTAGGCAAAGACGTACAAGCGACTTGCTCGAAGGACTACTACGGAACTCCGATAGGAGCACTGTCTATGATGAAAGACATCAAGTCAGGCAAGGATTTCAAGCTACTAATAACCATCGCGTCTGGAACCCCCGGAGTGCCTGAGTGGCTGCGGCAGTGGCAAGCACAGTTCGGGGTGACTACGATTACGGCGGTGACTGCGGTCAGCGCGCCGGGAGTCAGAGTCTACTTCCCTGCACAGATCGCCGGAACAATCGAAGGGTTGGCCGGAGCAGCGGAATATGAAGTGCTCTTGGCCCGCTACGGCTACAAAGGAACGCTGGCACCTCCGATGGACGCACAGTCACTCTCGCACCTGATGGTCATCATCTTCATAGTCCTAGGAAACGTTGGCTTCGCACTGAGGAAGTACGGGAAGGGAAAGTAAACATGACAATACCTGAGATGCTTGGAACTCTAATGGCTGCCGCGTTCACGTTGATGGTCTACAGTTTCTTCTACAAGGAGAACAAAGCGTACAGATTCGCGGAACATGTCTTCATAGGCTTAGCAGTCGCACATGGAGCCGTCATTTCGAGCAAATATATGTGGGACACAGCATTGACGCCCTTACTAACGAAAGGGGAAACTTACTGGATTCTGCCGATGCTCGTCGGTTTACTGTTCTTCTTCTTCTTCTCCAAGAAGTACTTCTGGGTCTACAGGATACCTATCTCGACCGTGGTTGGAACAGGAGTAGGCCTCGGCATGGCCGGACTTATGAGAAGCCAGTTCACCGACCAAATCCGCCAAACCATTGCATTGACTAATCCAAAGGCAGCTTGGTACGCGGGAGACTATCCTATCAACGCAGTCCTGATAGCAATCGGCGTCATAGGAACATTGTTCTTCTTCATCTTCACCACAGAACAGAAGGGACCGTTGCGATATGCTTCTCATATCGGCCGATGGACAATGATGATTGCCTTCGGAGCAGCGTTCGGCTTCACAGTTATGGCAAGGATGTCATTGCTGATCGGCAGAATGCAATTCCTACTGGACTATCCCGCAGGTGTGGCCTGGTACTCGATACCAGTAGCCATACTGATCCTCGCAGCTGTCGTCCTCATGGAACGAAGCAAGGCCGCGAAAAAAGCCTAGAAACGATCTTCCCCCTTTTTTTGTAATCTATCTTTCAAGATATTCGATCAAGCAATACTCCGCGTCAGAAGCAGTGCTCAGTTGGAAAATGACGTTGGAGAAGAAAGGGCCCGGTTTCGACGAGTATCTTGCCGGAGGATTCCTCGCAAATGCACCCATCCTGTTCTTCACATACGCAGTCAAGGCATTCTTGCCTGAAGAAGTGCCATTTCCGGAGCTGGAAGTAGCCTCTATCCTCGCACTCTCGCTCGGAGGAATCGTCGCCGGGTATTTGGTCGTCAGAAGAGCAGACCGCGACCATATCCGCACCGGATTGAAGACTGGTCTATCAGCATTCCTTGTGAACCTTGCCTTCAGCTCAATCATACTTACTGGAACACCTCTTCAGTATACATTACTGGTCCTGACATTGTTCTGTCTCACAGCGATGCTGGGAGCACTTCTCAGAAGGATCACGGCGAAAAAAGCATCCTGAGTCCTGTAGAGAGATTGCACCTTAACCGTAGGGAAGCACCTATAGTGCACCATCTCTGTTGATCATTCATCAATCCTGCACGGCACCAGCAGACCTCTTGGCCCAGTACCTGGTCAAAGGCCTAGCCAGAATCGTCGCTTCCTCTTTGGGCAAAGGCTGAGGAGAACCATATGCCTCTTCCATTGTGAGTCCGTAGTACCGACCCTTAGTTATCTTGGCCACTTCTATCAACAACGCTGTGGGAGACAAAGATTTTCGCTTGCCAGGTAGATCGCTTTGCAAGATCTCCTCGCGGTGATCAGTGTTTATGATCAGTGTCCTGATTCCTTCCCTAGCGATTAGTCTGGCCACATCGACCACATCAGCCTGAGCCGAGTTCATGAAATCGTTCCGAGTTGAGAAGCTCAGAGGCTGAGAGAGAGGTACATTCACGATTCCATCAGTGATGACTACTATGAGTGGTATGCAATCTCTATTTCTGGCGGTTTCGACCCTGAGAACTCGAAGCGCTTTCATTATCCCAGCGGCAAGGGGAGTGAAGTCGCTTGCACCCAGATCAAGAAGCTTCGTTGCGACCTGTCGAAGGTTTCTTGTTAGATGCTGCAAGAGAACAGCTTCGCTTCCCTTGAAGACTACCAGTCCGACTCTGTCTCGTTTCCGTGAGGCAGTCCTATGCAGACTTAGGATAGCTTTGCCAACATTGTCTAGGGACGAGACCATTGACTCGCTCATGTCGAGAACCAGTAAGATCGATAGGGGAACCTTATGCTCTCTAATCTTGACTCTCAAGTCCGAGGACTTTATCTGCACTCGGAGACGACTCTTTCGTGTCGGCTCCGGGCGGATTGCCGCAGCACGGATTGTTGGGCCGAACGCGATGTCCCTATAGCCCCTTCGAGGAATCTCGTAGGAAACGTACCTTCCAGCTTGACCCGTCGTCTCAGTCTTCGAGTGCTTCCCAAGAACGTATCGTCTGAGCGGGCGGACCCTTCTCTCTAGCACTGGAACGAATTCCTTCTTGGTAAAGCCCTCTCTTGACGGTTTGAAAAGATTAGAGAGAGTCTTCGAACCTTTTTCAAGGAAGGCAACGATCTTGGGGACTTTCACCTCAACTTCAAGCGGCACAATGGTATACGTCGGTGGCGTTCCTTCTAGGAAATCAAATGGTACCCCTGGAAATAGCTCGTCAGCTATGATCTGCTTATCAACAAGAAGCCTAGAGAGCTGCTTAGTCTGCACGTCAGCAATGTACAATGTCTCCCTCTTCCGATAGAGGAAAGCCATCAGCAAGAGAAAGACTCCAGTAACAGCGATCCAATAGTGAATCCAGAAAATTTCGATGGCTTGCGGGAACGGTACCCCTAGGAATCCTTGCATCGATAGAAGAAGGAAGGCAACGAGGGTCACTGCTAACACGAAATTCAGGAGAGGAACAGCGACGGCAAGCATCAGTTTCATCAAGAACTCGCGCCGAGAGAGCTTTTTCATGGGCCTCAGAGCCATCTGAGGGGCTCGCAGTCCCGTCGTAACTTCGCGCGCACCCTCTGGTGGTTTCGAAGGAACGGCGGGCCTCTCGGCTCCCTTCAATAGGGCCCTGTGTAGGGAAGCTTGGATCTCCCCCGTTGATGGTGGGCCTAGTGTTCCAAGGCCTCGTGGCCTGTGCACTAGGGAAAACTCGGCCGCCAACACGATGTCTTCTGTACTAACTTCAAGCCTTCCTGCATATGCCGCAATGGCTCTTGCAGTCCTCAAAGTAACGATGTCAGGTCTATGACCGTCAACCCTTAATTCACTGCAGGTCCTGGCTATGGCCCTCCTGACCTCTTCAGGGATGCTAACAGATTGCAGTCGGTCTCTTGCTTTGACCAGAGCTTCTGCAATCTGCTCATCTTCTTTCCCATAAGACTCTATGACAGACGAGAAATCCTGATCAAAGTCCATATTTCGTTCCAGGATGGCTGTCCTCAGCTCAAAGTTCTCTTCTGTGAGAACAGACGCTTGCAGCGAGAACCGGTCCATTATCTGAGGTCTAAGCTCTCCCTCCTCTGGGTTCATGGAACCGATCAATATGAATCGCGATGGATAGCTTGCAGACAGCCCTTCTCTCTCAACCCGCGTCCAACCTGAGGCGGCCGCGTCCAGCATGGAGTCGACAAGATGCTCGGAAAGGAGATTGATCTGATCAACGTACAAGATGTTTCGGTTTGCCTCAGCAAGAAGCCCAGGCTGCAGGGCCACGAGCC
>Ga0315309_1002349_pt1 | contig 11046 bp, 9 predicted proteins | sample TDP4_MG_FD_203080 | JGI IMG/M metagenome (GOLD analysis project Ga0315309, IMG submission 203080) | Freshwater sediment microbial communities from Lake Towuti, South Sulawesi, Indonesia - TDP4 | ecosystem: Environmental > Aquatic > Freshwater > Lake > Sediment | place: Indonesia: South Sulawesi...
TGATATTGTAGGGCATCGGCATCTGCGCGGCCACGTTCTTGTAGCCCCAGAGTCCCTTTGGGATCATACTTGTAGCTGGTTCAGCCATACCCAATAGAGCATTCTCTATTATGAACGACACGTTTGTGGCGTGCCAGAGGGCCTTCCTGACCTTTGTCGCCTTCTCGCTTAGACCTCCGATTATCGAGCGGTTCTCCCTAACGTTGAACTGTAGGACGAAGAAAACGCCAAGTCCGCTGTATCGCCTTGGGGTTACATAGTACTTTGGATTTTTCTCATACTGCTTGACCTTCTGAATGCCTAGTTCTGGCGGTATCTGTGTTCCGTCGATCTCCCCTGCTTCGAAGGCGTTTGCCTTGGCAATCGGGTCCGTGATAATCCTATGAACTATCTTATTAAGGTACGGTAGTCCCTGCTTGAAGTAGCTAGGGTTTCTCACTAAGGTGATGTGGTCTCCGTGAACCCATTCTAGGAACTTGAAGGGTCCTGTTCCTATTGGTTTCCAGTTGGCGGGATTTGTCAGAATGTCAGTTCCATCGTAGATGTGTTTTGGGATTATGGCAGCATACAGCGTAGTAGCCAAGTAATGAATGAGGGGAGCATAAGGTGTCTTAGTATACAGCACAACTGTATAGTTATCGATTGCTTCAGCTCGGTCTAGGGCACCGAATATGGATGGACTGTAGGGGCAAACAGTGCTGTTCTTCCACGCCTTGTTGACCGTGAAAACCACATCTGCAGATGTGAAAGGTTTACCGTCATGCCATGTTGCATTCTGGACCAACTTGAATGTGTAATTCAGTCCGTCTTTTGACACTGTCCAATTCGTTGCCAGATTCGGCCAGAGCTGCCAGTCAACGTCGACGATGACTAGAGTACTGAATATGTTCGAAACGACTTGATGAATATCGCTGACAGTAGACATCACAGGGTTCAGGTTGGCGGGGTCTGATCCTGGAAACGCCGTCACAAAGGTGCCGCCATATTTTGCGCCTTGTTCATACTTCCATCCTTGGACATTGATGATCGGCTGCAGAGTCAGCAGAACCAGAAACATCAGGGTTGAAAGAAGTTTTTTCAACGGATCACTCTCGGATGCTAGTGACCTTTCCCGTATTTAAGGTTTTCAAGGTCTCAACCGAAGTTTGCCTACATTGTTTGAAAATTGGAGAATATTCATGGTGCATCCCAGATGAAGAAAGATGGACAGATTATCAAGAGAAACGAGGCTAGCGGGGAGGGCACCATAGGTAGGGGTTCAAATCCCTTCCCCGGCGCAAGCATATTTGGGTGATTGAAGAATATCGGCTTGAAGCTAACATAAGTGCCCAAAGTCTAGGAAGGCTCCTAACGAACGACCAAAAGGAAACTGGGATGTCAAGTCTTCCTAAGCTGATATGCTATTTTCTCCCCGAAATCTCTGCATTTGGGAGGCTCTCCTTCTGCAATTGGGCCCTTCATTCCGTCGACCCTAATCGATAAGCTAGAAGTTGCGGTGCATGTCTTCGCATCAGGTTTTACAGTCATTTGTGAAGCACAGGTTGAAGTGGGATGTGGCAGACGCAGACTACTGAAGAGAATCCTCTGTTTCTTGGGGGGCCAAGGAGTCAGGGCTCAATCAGTCAGTCACGAGTTTGTCCATCTGTGGTTCGAATCCCAGACCAACTTTTCTTGGGGCCTGAAAACACCCCTTTTCTGGAAGAAGCTTCTCCTTGTTGAAGATCTGCTGAACCACAGAATGCGATACAAGATACTCTATTATTGGGCAGACGTCGCTCGGCTGCGAGAATATTACGGCCTGAGCCGGCTCTTTCCATCCCGCGTGCGGAATCACTGGCACCCCCTCAATCGAGGCCAAAGCGCAGATCTTCCTCATCTCAGTTATGCCGCCAGCCCAGGTCACGTCCATCTGCAGTATGTCCACAGCGCCCCGCTTGAGCAGCTCGCTTGCTCCCCACCTCGTGTATTCGTGTTCCCCGCCTGCGATTGGGATCTCAACCTTCTTGCGAATCTCACAATAGCCCTCAACATTGTCCGGCATCACGGGTTCCTCTAGCCAAGCAGGTTCATACTTCTCAAGTTTCTTGGCCATTCTAATAGTGTACGCTGGCGTCCAGCTCATCCAACAATCAAGCATCAAGTCCACATCGTAACCGATGACATCGCGGATTGTCTTGACGAGATCAACGTTCTTCACCATGCCCGAAGGTCCGCTGGCTGGGCCGTGGCGGAAGAACCACTTCATGGCTCTGTAGCCTTGGCCTACGTATTCATGACACCTTTCAGCGACCGCTTTCGGCTCCAACGAACAACCGAGCGTGCTTGCGTAAGCTGGTGCCTTCTCTTGTACTGGTCCCCCGAGCAGTCTCACGACAGGTTCGTTCTCCGCTTTTCCGATAGTGTCCCAGAGAGCACAGTCAACGGCGCTCAAAGCCATCACAGTGTCGCCTTTCCTGCCGTGAACCTGAGACCTGTACATTATGTCCCAGACTTTCTCGACCGCAAAGGGATCCTCGCCCAAGATGAGCGGTTTCAACTCGTTCTGGACGATTGAAGCGACCTTCCCAGACACCGGACCGAACGTCCCTTTGACATGGCCCGCGTTGATCTCTATGAAGGCTTGTTCAAAGGGTCCTTCCTCCCCAACTCCAGTCGGTCCCTCATTCCTGAACCTTTCGTAGATGTCTACTGGTCTTACCAGACGTTCTTCCCAAAAACCCTTCTTGAACGGGGGCTCACCTCGAAGCCTGAAGACCCTTACATCCTTAATCTTCATGCTCTCACCAGAAACGTAGCAACAAGCCCAGTTTGTCGCCAGGAGTTTGGTTCTAAACTAGGTCGGTCTCTAAATATAAATCTGTCCGATCAGTGTTCCAAGGCGACGACTTCGTGCTCATGGAGAACGGGAACCATGAAGCTGACCCCTTGCCCAGATTCCTTCAGACTAATATCTCTGTGGGCCCACAAGGCTCGTGCCTGCACGAAGTCTCTGAAACCGTGTATATTCACCTTAATATCCCTGAGGGGCACAACAGATTCGATCGGCCTCGTCATCTCGGCCGTGAAGTTAACCAAATGAACGATCAGTCTGCGCCTATGCGGTTGGCGTCTAAGCGTAACCTCAACACTGCTAGGGCACCCTTCTAGAGTGACCAGCGGTTTCGCCATCCATTGGGAAGCATTGGCCACCATTTTTCTGTAGTCTGGGGTGTGATAGTCATAGTAATGTTCAAAGAAGTTCCCCGCCATGAACAGCGAGTTTCCTCCTCCGTGCTTATTGGCCAGGATGGCGGGGTTCTTTGAAATAGGTGAGAGCTTCACGTATCTAGCGTACATCTTCTCATGGTAAGAGGCTAGGATCTTCGAAGTCGTAGGCGTTGTCTCAATCCCATAAACGGGGCACGGAAGCAGGTTTGCACTCAAATCTTCGGTGACAGGATGACTGGCAGTTAGCGACATGTAGTCCATCCTCATGGGACCGAAGGTGCCCTTCTCTAATCTAACACCGAAGACATCGGCCAATCTGAAGTCGTCAAGGGCATCTCCGTATTCAGTGTATCTGGAGGTCTCAAAGCTGGCAAGGATGTTGCCTCCATGCCCAACGAAATGCGCTATGACCTTAGCTTGGGCTGCGGACATGCAAGCGCAGTTTGGAGCGACCACAAGGTCATATTCGCTTAGGAGTCCCGGCTCTAGGGAGTCTTCGTCCAGAACAGTGAAAGGCACGTGCGACCTTACGAAAGCCTCATAGCAGCCTAGGAAGCTTGCGTAGAAGTTGCCCGGCGTCTCCCTCTTCTCAAGCCTCTCACCTTGAGGAGTGAAGTCCGTAACTGGGATGCTTGCCCGATAGTAGTCCGAGGTCATCTTTGACCAGAAGAGAGCAACCCTAGCCACCGGAAAAGTGTGCTCTAGATACTCTGAGTTCTTCAAGATGAAGGAATTCATCTCTCCGGCAGCAAGGGCGCCGGGTCTACCCGCTTGGCACAAGGATATGCCGTACCAAGGGTTGGCGCCGTTAGCCAGAGAATCGGCATACAGCAACTTAGTTTCTGCGGGCGTCAGCATGTATTCGTCCCATCCCTTGTTGGCGCCAGCGATGAAGACAACGGTGGGTTTTCCCGCGGCTTGCGTTTCTATGAGCTTGGCAGTCATTCCCGGCTTCCACAATGGCACAGTTCTTAGGTCATGGTAGATGAAGCCTCCTTCAGCGCCCAGCAAGTCTTGGTAAGGCATTAGGCGGCGGTTGTCTCTTGCCGCTGGCCAAGCTGGCCATAGACCTGTGCAGTTCATGTAGATGATAGCTTCGGGCTTTGCTTCCTTCAGGACTCTCTCTGCATCTCGAAGGTATTCCGCTATGCTGTCGTACCTGAACTCAATGAATCTCCTCCATTTTTGGTCTTTCCAGTCTTCCTTTCTGGGCAACTCCACGCCGTACCTCCGCCCAAACTTGTCTTCGCAGCTCTTGCAGTAGCAGGCTCCTGGTGCGAAGATGGGACCATCAAGAAAGATCCCCTCGATATCGTATGCAGCCAGATCATTGATGCCTTGGAATGACCAATCCCGCCAAGGAGAGTTCACACATGGAGCATTACCAGACCCGTAAAGATTGTCTATGATCTTACCTTCAGCGCTTGTTTGGAGCCAGTCTGGATTCTCGTTGCCAAAGCCAGTGTTGATCCAGTGTACGTTGTAGTAGACTATGACTCTGATGCCCCTCTTGTGAGCCTCAGGCAGGTAATCGCCGAGGAAGTCTCTCGGGACGCTCTTGGCAATCCTAGTCTTGAAGTAGAATATGCCTTTCTCTCCACCAATTACGTCGCTGCAGGTCAGATGTTCAGTGTTGAAGCCAAGCCGCTTTTTGGTCTCCGCCACCTCTACAGGGTCCAAATCCAGCACATCAACGGCTCCTGGCAGTCCCAAGTCAGCTATAGTAATCGGTTCACGCCACCACGGCTTTTCCGGCATTCGCATACCCTCCAGAGAACTGAGCTGTTCTCGCTTAAGGCTTTCCGTCAGACTGGAAAGGAGCAGTCTTCTTCCCTCTAATCTGTACCAGAAGAGCCCCCATAAACACCATGATCATTGCCACGAGTTTGATATTGGTCAGTTCCTCGCCAAGGAAAAACCAGGCTAGGACTGCTATCTGAATGAGCATGGTGTTCTGCAGGATTGAGAGTTTGAAGGCTTCCATCCCCCGCAGCGCGCGATTCCAGAGAACGAAAGCCAGAGCCGTGTTCACAAAGCTTAGCCACAGGATGATAAGCCAGCCGTGGACTGCTACTGGTGCGGGACCATCAACCAACGTAGCCGCAACCAGTAGGAAGATGGCGCCGAATGCCATGGAAAACAGTGTCAAGCTGACTGTCCCAATTCGTTCTTTCGTCAGGACTAGCCTACATCCTACCATGTAGATAGCCCAACCCAGCCCCGAGAGAAAAGTCACCGCTACTCCTTCGAGTTCAAGGCCTGAGACCGACGAAGGAAAGAAGAGGCAAACACCGAGCAAGGCAAGTGCAACTCCTGCCAGCTGAAGTCCTGTAGGAGTCTCTCGCAGGAACACCAAGCCCAAGGCAAGAACAAATACCGGTGTGAAGTTGAGAATGAATGTGACAGCCACAGCGGGCAGGAAAAGAAGACCGACACACTGTAAGCCTTGGGCTACCGAGTAGCCTGAGAAGCCAAAAAGAAGTAGTTTTCGCAGATGCTTTCTCGCCGAGGCAATCTCAGCACGGACGCTCTTCGCGGCGAATGCCAAGAGTATAGCGGAGGCTATCACGTAACGGTAGGCGGCAAAGGTCAATGGCGGAACATCCTTCAACCCAATCTTGACAAGAACGTACGAAGTGGACCAAAGAAAGGTTACGAGCAGCCCTTCCAACAAGGGACCTAAGCGGTTCTTGGCGTCGACACCCTTCGCCACTTTCCCACACCTTCGCCTGTCAATTCTAAGAGAGATAATGATGGTTCAGCAGAGGACTGTCTATGATGAACGCCTAGACTTCGTTTCCATAGTCCTGAAGCGCTTTCAACATACTCTCAGCATTCTCTATAGGAACGTCTGGTCCTATCTCTCCGTAAAGTATGAGACCTCCGCTAAAACCTCTGAAGCGCCGTACTATGCTTCTGACGAGTCGTCTAACCTCGCGCACGGTACCAAAGGGCATTGTGTGTTGTCTATCCACATCAGCGGCTATGCAGACTTCCCCTCCAAATCGATGTCGGAGTTCCTCCACGCCCATGAGAGTCACTTGGACGTTGGCTACGTTGACGCCTATTTCGATCAGGTCCGGTATGATGTCGACCATGTAACCGTCACTGTGGAAGAAAATGTGCTTTCCGCTTCTGCGAACGACATTGAACATTGCTTCGTAGGCAGGTTTGAAGTACTTTCTCCATTGCTCAGGCTTGATCATCAAACGCGTCTGCGTCCCCCAGTCGTCCCCAAACATGACCCCGTCGATATTCAGCTCAACTAGCCGGTTTAGGTATTCAATGTTGATTTCCACCAGCCTGTCGATCAGAGCGAGAAGCTCCTTTCTGCCTTTGACTATGTCAGTCAAGATGCGATCGAAGCCTCTCAGGGCGTGTAGCCTATGCCATATGCCACCACAAGCGCCCTCGCCAGCCAGCATGTATCGTTCATGAGTGGCCGTGGAAACAGCTTCGTTGATCTTCTCGAATCCTTTGAACGGATCAGGAAGCTCGTAGGTCTCAAGGTTTTTCCAGTCGGACAGAGGATGAGTGATAGGTTGTCCTATCACGCCATCTTGAAGGTTCTTCCAGACCACGCCCCAATCGTCTACATAGATGCCTTTCTGCCAAGACGGCCCCCACTCCAGCGTTCTTGCCATGCCGTGAACCTCAGCGAAATCGGACGGGTACCGTTTGAACAGCTTCCTTACTCCCTCTGCCCTTGGCCCCGGGACAAGCGCCAGCGGATAGCATCCGTTGGGCACTCGGTCAGGTCCGTCGAACTCAACAGCCTTTACTACCCGTTCCCTTGGGTTCATATCTGAACCCTTCAGTCCGCTTCTGGAAGATGTCATTTCGCATTGGATATAAAGCTTTTTTGGTCCACATTTCGGCGCTATTTCGGAGGTTGCCATCGCAGCATGAGGATTCTTCATGGAAAAACTTAATTGTTTTCAGCCACATACGTTCCACCATGGTAAAGTTTGGCGTGCACCTTTTCCTGTGGGCTGAAAGATTCGATGAGGCGGCCCTTCCCCTCATAGGCAAGGCCAAGAAGATGGGGTTCGACGGCGTCGAGATCCCGCTGATTGAACTCGAGCCCCTAAATGTCGAGGAAACGAGGAGGGAACTCGAGAAACATGACATCATAGGACTAGGATCAGTAGGCATCCCTCTAGACAAGGATATCACGAGCAGTGAGGCGGCTACTAGGCGACGAGGCGTTGAATACCTGAAACGGTGCGTCGAGATCACGTCACAAATCGGCGGCGACGCCATAAACGGAGTCATCTACACAGCATGGGGAAAGATCACGGGCAAAGCGAGAACAGAACAGGAGTGGCGGTACAGTGTTGAAGCCCTGAGGGAAGTATGCCAATACGCGAATGGCTATGGCATAGCCTTGGGCCTAGAGCCAGTGAACAGGTTTGAGACTTACTTCCTGAACACGGCAGCCGACGCCGTGAGGCTCATCAAGGACGTGGGCATGCCCAATCTGAAGGTTCATTTAGACACGTTCCATATGAACATCGAGGAAAAGGGCTTTTGCCAGCCCATAAAGGAAGTGGACAAGCTGTTATGGCATATGCACTGTTGCGAAAATGACAGAGGAGTGCCGGGCAGTGGCCACGTAGACTGGAAAGGAGTCTTCAAGGCTTTGGCGGAGATAGGCTACGATAGATGGCTCGTGTTAGAGTCGTTCACTCCTGAGATGGAGAAGCTGGCCGCTTCAACAGCAATATGGCGCAAGATAGCGCCGAGTGCAGACGCCATAGCCACTGATGGACTAAAGTTCCTCAAGAAGATGACGAAAAAGTACCTTAAGAAGTAGACGATAGCCCCCTTTACTTGCTTCTGCACTCCGCTTTCAGTCTCATTCCCAAGCGATTGGGTTGGGTTGGCAAGAACATGGGTCGTTCCAGAAACGAGATATCTCAAAGATATGATCTTCTGGCAAAGGACCTAGCTGGGAAGGGGGTCAGGATAGACCTAATAAAGAGGAAAGTTTCAGACTTTGCGGTTGAAGTGCCCTCGTGGGTTTTCGGAGCTTTCGGCGGAGGGAGATTCAGCGGTTACCTGCCTCCTGGAGCTGCAAGAGACATCTACGAGAAACTGGACGACGTAGCTCTTGTGCACAAACTGACTGGGGCTACGCCCAGAGTCAGTATCCATGTAGGCTGGGATGACCCAGAGAGAGCGCAATTCGACAAGATACAGCCCGACTCTTTCAAGAAGCTAAAGGACTATGCCGCAAAGCAAGGGCTGGCAATAGGAACAGTCAACCCCACTTATTTCCTTGAAGGAACGCACTTTGGTAGCCTTGCTGCCAACGACCCTAAGACAAGAAAAAGGCTCGTTGAGCACAGTATTGTTAGCGCAGAGATAGCCTCAAAATATGCGACAGGGATCCTCACTCTATGGTTACCAGACGGGACCTTGTATCCTGGTCAGGTGAACTTGCGCGCCGCTGAACGCAATCTGAGAGACTCGTTGTGCCAGATCTACTGCAGAATGCCCCAGTCTGTCAGAATGTTGATTGAGTACAAGCTCTTTGAGCCCGGAACCTATCATACAGTCATATCGGATGTGTCTGTTGCGTCTGATCTTGCCAGAGGCTTGGGCGACAGGGCGGGAGTGATTGTTGATCTTGGGCATCATCCGCACGGAGTCAATGTTGAACACATAATCGCTAGGTTGATTGAAGGCAAGATGCCCGCAGGGATCCACTTCAACACAAGGTACGCAGCAGACGACGATCACGCAGTCGAACCCGATATTCAGCTTTTCAGGATCTTCCACGAACTCGTAACAGGAGACGTGATCGGCAACCCTGACCCCAGCAAAGACTGGGTCTGCGTCATCGACCAGTGTTCGGCACTAGAGAACCGCATGCAAGCGGTTCTGCATTCAGTAGACTCACTAACTGTGTCCTACACAAAGGCCTTGATCGTCGATGAAAGCAAATTGGCAAAGCACCAAGGCGAGAACGAGATCATTTTGGCGAACAGAACCCTTCTCGACGCTTTCATGACAGACGTCAGACCGATCATCCAGATGGCTAGACTAGAAAAGGGACTACCAGCAGACCCAATCGCAGCCTACATTGGTTCTGGGTACCAGCAAAGGATAGAGGCGAAGAGACCAGGCATGAAGCGATAAGAGACGCTATGGTCACACTTCCCTTTCTCTGGACACTGGCCTGCGTGGAGACACAGTTTCCTTAGGCCTCCAGAGCTCTCTCACGTTCACGTAAAAGACATAAAAGGTGATTAGCCTCTATGTTCTTGAGTGGGATTGGAATCGGTTAATCAACGTTTATCGGTGAAGAAGCCTGTAGCCTTCATGGTCGCAGGGCTGTTGGTCTTCATCCTCTATTTGCATGTCTTCGTTGGGTTCGCGGAGATCGCTGGAATCCTTCAAAGGGTCAATCCGACCCAATACCTTGCGTACTATTCTCTTACAGTTGCAGCTATAGTGCTGAGTGTTCTCTTTCACTCGATGGTGTGGCACGAGTTGCTGAAAGCGCTCTCTGTAAACATCGGCTTGAAGAAGGCCTTTCTGTTCAGCTGGATAGGCAACTTCGTCGACCTAGTGGTCCCTCTGGAAGCTGTGAGCGGTGAAGTCACAAGGGGCTATCTTGTTCACAACTATCTGAAGTGCCGCTTCGGAGAGACTATAGCTTCTCTGGTCCTTCAGCGCATAATATCTGTCCTCACTGTTCTGACTGGTTTAGTGGCAAGCTCTGTGTACGTTATTCTAAGGTATAGAGTCGAGCCAGCAATCCTATACTTGCTTGTCGCAGTGGCTGGTGGAACGGCAGCCATGATTATGGGGCTTCTCTATCTGTCCTTGAAAGAGGAAGCAGCAAGGAAACTGGTGAACGTGCTGATAGGGGTTGCTGGGGTCATAACTAGGAACCGCTCGAAGCTAGCGGAGCTAAGACGAAAGGCGGAGCAAGCTCTGGGGGCATTTCACCAAGGAGTGAAGACCTATGGAAGGAGCCCCAAGTACCTAGTTAAGCCTCTAGCCTACAGCTACGTCTCATGGTTCTTCTATATGACGATTTACTTTCTGGTCTTTTACGCTCTGGGGTTCGAAGAGGCAGCCGTGTACATTCCGCAGATGATTGTAGTGTTTTCTATAAGCCTAGCCGTGCAGACGATGCCCCTAGCCTTTCCCGTCGGCTTGGTAGAGATTGTGATGACAAGCCTCTACGTGGTGTTCGGCATCCCAACGGCCACAAGCGGTGTGGCAACAACTTTGATCAGAGTTGTGACCTTCTGGTTCCAGATTCTTGTCGGCTACGCAGTCGTCCAGTGGGTAGGAATCAAACATGTGCTGAGCAGGAACAACAAGACAGAAAGCCTCAATCAGGGAGCGGGATCAAGATAAAAAGGCTTTTCCGTCGTATGCACATATTCTGTTAGCGTGGAAGACACATGACGCGTCCGTCGCTGATGAACCTCGCCATGGAGTACTTCACGAGGAGAGGTTACGAAGTCAGAAAGGACCAAGGCCAAGAGGATCTCCGGCGCTCTCCTGCATTTGACTTGGTCGTAAGCAAAAGAAAGGAGGCCCATCCTGTGAGAGTTAAAGAATGGAACAGGACCATAGGCGTGAACATGGTCATAAGCCTTGACAAGGCATCTCGAGCCGCGGGCTTTCAGAGCCCGATTCTTGTGGCCGAGATATTCAGCGAACATGCAAAAGCTTACGCCAACCGCAGGGGGATCATTCTCATGACAAGATCTGAGATGATCAGAAGCCTCAGGTGATCAGAAGTCCTTCAGGTATTCGTCAAGTTCCCCCGTTAATTCCAGTTTCCCAAGCCAGTCAACAAGCCCGATGTGGCAA
>Ga0315309_1002350_pt1 | contig 11041 bp, 9 predicted proteins | sample TDP4_MG_FD_203080 | JGI IMG/M metagenome (GOLD analysis project Ga0315309, IMG submission 203080) | Freshwater sediment microbial communities from Lake Towuti, South Sulawesi, Indonesia - TDP4 | ecosystem: Environmental > Aquatic > Freshwater > Lake > Sediment | place: Indonesia: South Sulawesi...
AGGCGTAGCGATACGACATCCCGAGAGATCTTGCAGCTTCGGTGAGAGAGCCGCGTCTCTCCACCTCTTGGAGGAGTTCAACCCCGCCTTCCCCAATAGCATACCCGGCGTCTGTTTCCAGCCAGAGTTTGAACGCCGGTCTGACAAATGCCAGGTTCAGTTTTCTCTTGCGCGCACCCATCCCGCCGGTTCCCTTCAGACCATGATGTCAGCGCCTTGCGTATATCTCTGACGTGTGCAAAGAGTCCGTCGAATGCCATAACCCTGCTGAATTGAGACCTCGCTGGCCCTCTCCCTCGATCGAACGAGAACTGTCCGACTTCCTGCTGTGCCCGGCTTCCCTATTTTTGTGATGAGGGGAAATGAGAAGCGGAGTACTTGGCCCTTATTGCTTGCCATCCGGCCACCACGGAGTCTCTTAGCAATTGGCGTTCGGTCACTGAGATTCCCCTAGCTCGGAGTTCACGTGCAAAGGCCGACATCTCAGCCATGACCTTCCGCTGGATGGCTGTCTGGTCGTACGTTGATGTATTCCAGGAGTCGAGGATTTCCACTAGCCTTTCCCTGGTATTGTCTGGCACTATCTCGCGCTCTGCCAGGCGACCATGCCTCACCTGGTCAACGAGGTCCAACCGGTCGATGACACTGCACCTCTTTTCCCGATACAAATTCCCACACTCAACATCAGTGCACCCGGCCGCCCCTCATCCGTGTGCAATAGCTGCTCGTAGGACGCCACAACTCTTGTGGTCACAAAGAGAATCAGCCGGTTGTTCCCTTCTGATTCACGGATTGAGTTTTACTACGTATGACCATGTCAGGAATGTTGACTTTCTGAGCAATGTCGCACATGATCAACCCCTCGTTCCCTTGGCGAATCCGCGCAAGACAGTTTCTCGCGGTATGCGTCCAGGCGCCTTAGTTGTTCACCCAGCCAGTGAGAATCCGTCGTTTGAGCTGCTTGTGACTATTTGAAGAGATCTGCCGTAACCCGCACCGAAGCTATTGCCACGCTTGGAGGTCTGGACGTCGTCGGGGACCATGGCGACCTGCTCGTCGCTCTTGAATATACTCACGCTGCATTAGGAGACAAGCACAATCTCTTGAGGAAAGGCGAATACCTTGCGGCCGCGACAGGGCAGGCCGTGAAGGCCACGATCGACACTAGAGAAAGACAATCTTCACGCTGAAGGAGGGATCTCACGGCCACGTGTTGAAGGGACTGAAGAGGGACCCACGTAAGACTTAAATGGAGACAGCGGGATGAAACGCGTCACGAGAAATGTTGTTGACAGAGGCCTTGTTTCGGATCGAACACATGGAGGCAAAGAGTAGGGATGCGGATTCCATTCTTAGCGCTCTGGGTTCTTGCGAGCCGGCGAGATGACGAAAGGAAGGCTGAGACAGGGGGCGAGTCGATCGAGACGACCCAGACACGGCGGCCCGATAAAGCCAGCAAGAGTAGAGGAGAGAACCAGAGTAGTTGAGCTCGTAGAGCAGTTTAGATCCACCTCGTTCCAGAGCAGAAACATCTACAAGGCATATGACGTTCTCAAGAGAATGCAGACGGACCCGGCTAGACCCACGGTCTTTCTGGGCCTCGCGGGAGCAATGGTGCCCGCGGGAATGAAGGGAGCCTTGATGGACATGATCAAGCACAAAATGGTGGACGTCATCGTTTCCACCGGGGCAAACCTTACCCATGACCTCGTCGAAGCCCTCGGCGCTCTCCATCTCGTCGGGACACCGGAGACGGATGATCTTGAGCTGAGGAAGAGGGGCTACTGTAGAATCTACGACACCTACCTTGATGAACGCGGTTTCTACGCGGAAGAGGATCTCGTGCTCTCCGTTCTGTCAGAGATGAAGGCAAGAGAGTATTCCAGTAGGGAGTTCTTCGAGGCTCTCGGTAGGAGACTGAGCCCTCGAAATTCCCTTGTTGCACTCGCCGCCAGAAAGGGGGTTCCAGTATACTGTCCAGCCCTATGCGATAGCGACATAGGAATCGCCTTGACCCTACACCACGCCAAGAACCTAGAGAGGCCCGCTCCCTCAATAAACCCGATACGCGACAATTTCGAAATCTATCAGATATATCGCCGCTCCAATAGGACCGGAGCGATACTGGTTGGCGGCGGCGTTCCAAGGAACTACATCCAGCAGCTAAGCGTGATCTGCGAAGCCTTCCGGGCTGACAAAGCAGGTAGGAATCCACAGATGGGACACGACTATGGTGTGCTGATAACGACCGACAGCCCACAGTGGGGCGGGCTGAGTGGATGCACCTTCTCCGAATCCATCTCTTGGGGAAAGTACTCAGTGGGTTCCCACACTGCCACTGTGTACGCTGATGCTACAATCGTTTTGCCAATCCTCGTGGGAGCCCTGATCCAGAAGCTGGCCGGCAGGCTGGCTTCAAAGCCACGCCTGGAGCTCATGTGGGACGGAGCAAAGCTGAGCAGAATCGCGCGTCGAGCGGACTAGATCGAACGAACGAGGGATTCGCTCAATCAAATTCTTCAAAGAGTTCGATAATCGTACACAAGCATTGTTTTCCTTTCCCGTCCTAGCCCACCAGAATTAAGGCCACTAGTAGGGAGATCGTTGTGATGCCATCTGCGAGCGAACTCTCAATTGGGATCACAAAATTATCTGGGTCTAGACCTCTTTGAAAAGTAAGGACAGCAACCATGTAGGCAACAATGATCACTGAAAGAGCAGCCATCAAGTTAGCTGTCAACAACAAAACCGTGAACCTTAGGAAAGTGCTTAAGGCAAAAATTCCCTGTATTACCAACGACAAAACGGAGTACACCATAAACACAACTAACGAAGCCCCCCAGGCACTGAACACTTCAACAGCATGGTTCTTCATTGCAGAGAATGAGGGCCTGAGCGTCCCGAAAGCAAGCTTTGTGGTGGCAGTTGAGCCTACAACCGATCCAACATCACCTATGGTGTCAATCAGCGCTGGATAGGCTGTGAAAATCTCACGTCTTCTTCCGAAAGATTCAGCGATCTTGCCGAGGACAGAACCAGTCACATTGACGATGAATGCAACAAGGACCAATGTGAGGAAAGATTCTCTGATGGTTTTTACAAACTCATTTTCTCGTGCGTTCTTGAGTATGATGTATGCGACCGTGAGCAACATAGCCAGGCTCAGGAGACCAATTACACACTGTCCTGCAAGTCCGCGTGAGAAAAAGATGTTCAGCACTAAGAAATAGCACAAAGTGATGAGAACGTCAGCGGAGGTAGACTCTATGGGATAAAGAATTATGTCTGGATCTAGACCGCGTTTGAAAGAGAGGTTAGAAACGGCGACCGTAAGCGGAGAAATGACAACTAGCCCAAGGGTCATGGTTGCAGTAATCACGCCTAGAACGCCGACAAAATCCGCTATGGTTGCGCCCCAGAGAAAACTTCCGAACAGTGCTGCAACTGCGCTCATCAAGACACTTGTTTCCAATGTCAACACAGCCGCCGCTCGAATCAGCAAATAGAAGCTCCTTGTATTGCCGAAGAAACAAGGCCGCACCGTTCCTAGGTGCAGCCCTGTGCTCAAACGACCGCTGAGTAGGCCTCCTATTACGCCTCTCAAACTGACTATGGCCGGGTATACGGCAATCGCCCATGGGGCAACCTCAAACAATCCTAGCTGAAAAGCCACTATGGTTCCAGCAACTAGTCCGAACACGTTAAAGGAGAACGCCATAATTGACTCTGTGAAGGTCTTCTTCAGTCTACCCAGGTCTGCATTAGAAGCGGTCATCGTCGGCCCTCCAGAGACTGTACCGAGATGAGCTTCTTCCCTTGCCTCTGGTTCTCTTACCTAGGAAGATGCCCACCGCAGCATGGCCGCTTGCCCGATCGATCGATCGAAAAGAGTTCTCCCCAGCCATTTCTTGGAAACGGGTCATCTTGGCTGCCCCCTGGAGTTGGCATCCCCCTCACCTTGACAGCGACTACCTTTCTCAAGCATTTATAAAATAGTTTCTACACCATTCCTTAGAAACGAGACCATGAAACAGAGAACAATGTTTATGTAGGTGACAATACATGGTTGTTTTGGAGTTTCCATTGCATGGTTCGACTGGAGAGGATTAAGTACAAACCAGTTCCAGTCAGAGACCTTCTAATCGAGATGAAGGATGCCTCTGAGTTGATGATAGACCTAGCCTATTCTGCTGCACTTTTCAACAGCCAAGCGCTTGCCGAAGAAGTCATCGAACTGGAGGGGCGCGTGGATAGCCTTGCTTACCTTCTAAACATGAGCGCCATGCTGGCGACTAGGAACGTCGAGGACGCAGAATCGCTAGTGGGCGCTTCTGTCATAGCGGCGGCAACCGACAAAATATCCGATGCAGCTGCAGATATAGCCATCATAGTTTTGAAGCAGATTGGCATTCACCCGATCGTTCTTGAAGCTTTCAAAAGAGTTGAGGAGCGCCTGACACGTGTCGTAATCAAGCCCAACTCCATTCTAGTTGGAAAACAGGTAGGGCAAATGAAACTGGCCGCCAAGATGGGAGTCGACATCATCGCTATTCGACGGGATCAGGAATTGATAGTCAATCCCAAAAGAGACGAAGCGATAAGGGAACAGGACATAATCATAGCGAGGGGTGCTCAAGGAGGAATTGAAGAGTTTGAGAAACTCGCCGAAGGAACTCTCCGCACGCTGGAGGCGTGAAGGCCATGTCCTGTGACAAATCATTTGAGAGAATCATCGAAATGCTGGCAGAATTGAAGGATACATCTGAGCTGATGTTGGATCTCGCGTACTCTTCAGTTCTTTTTGACAGCCGTGAACTGGCTGAGGAGGTTCAAGTTCTCGAAGAGCGCATGGACGATCTGCACACAGAGTATGAACTCCTTGTTCTCACAAGGTGTATTGAACCAGAGGAATCCAAGAACTTCTTGGGATTGATTAGGCTTGGAGTTGTCACGGAGAAGATAGCGGACGCAGCGGCACGGATTTCAGAAGTTGTGCTAAGAGGTCTGGAACCCCACCCCGTCTTGAGGTTGGCAATAGAGCAGGCGGAAGAAACGGTCGCTAGGGTGAACGTTTCCAAGAAATCCGTGCTTGTTGGGAAGACCTTCCGAGAGGCTCAAGTCCATGAAGAGACCGGGATGTGGGTTTTAGCCCTGAGAAAAGGAGACAAATGGATGCGCCCCAAACCTGACACGGTGATTCAAGCAGGCGACGCTCTAATTGCCTCCGGCTACTCCGAGGGAGTGGAGGATCTAAGGAAGTTAGCTTCTCGGTAGATCAGGCAAGCAATTGGAGCAGCCTTTGATCGTCGATCGCTCAATTGATGATCTGCCGCTGCAATGCTTAAGAGCTCGTTGGGGGATTTTCGGTCATGCGTGGCCTGGTCCGCAAGTGGGCTCTGAAGAACGCGGTAGATCATGGAGGCAAAGCGCTTGACGGACCAGTCATCTCTGGGGCGATCGGTGAAGACCCAGGACTGAGGCACAGGTTGAAGGAGCTTAGAGCGGTAGTCTCGGAGGTTGTCTCTGAGGTCAATCTTCTCACGCTGGAGGAGCAGCGGAGGATGCTGATGCAATTGGCGCCTGAGCTTCTCGAGAGGAGGAGGGCGGAGGAGAAGGCGCTGTCTCCTCTGCCAGGAGCTGAGACGGGGAGGGTGGTTACGAGGCTTCCTCCCGAGCCGAGCGGCTTCATGCATATGGGGCATGGCATGAGCGGGTTGCTCAACTACCTCTACGCCAGGATGTACGAGGGGAAGCTGTGGCTTAGGTTCGAGGACACGGACCCCAGGAAGGTCAGTGAGGAATACTATCTGAGCTTCAAGAGGGGTTACAGGTGGCTCGGGATAGAATGGGACTACGAGAAGAGCAACTCGGATGACATGGAGATCTACTACGACAAGGCGAGGGAACTAATCAGAGGGGGCTTTGCGTATACCTGCACGTGCCCGGTGGACGAGGTGAGGAGGCGAAGGAGGGAGCGCGCTCCGTGTCGACACCGCGGCACCACTCCAGATGTGGTTCTGGACGATTGGGAGGGAATGGTGTCAGGTGATTTTCAGGAAGGCCAGGTGACGCTCAGGCTGAAGGGAAATATGGAAAGCGAAAACACGGTGATGAGGGATCCAACGCTCTTTAGAGTCGTGCATCACCCTCATCCGTACGCAGGCGAGAAGTACACAGCTTGGCCGACCTACGACCTTGCCGCAGCAGTCGAGGATGCGATCTGCGGCGTCACGCATGTGTTGAGGAGCAGCGAGTTTGCTCTCCGCGATGAGCTTCAAGAGTGCATTCGGGGGCTACTGCACCTGGAGAACCCTGTCATAATAGAGTACTCGAGGTTCAACTTCAAGGGCACCCCGCTGTCGAAGAGGAGGCTGAGACCTTTGGTGGAGGCTGGACTGGTCTCGGGCTGGGATGACCCCAGGATGGCCACTATCGATGGAGTTGAGCGTAGAGGGATAGTTCCCGAAGCAATTAGGGAATTCACCGTGACCCAGACCGGCATCACTCAGGCGACCAGGGTTTATCACTGGGATCTGCTCTTCGCGGTGAACAGGAAGATCCTCGATCCAGTAACTAGGAGATACTACTTCGTTCCGGAGCCCGTGCCGTGTGTTGTCGCCGATGCTCCTCGGGTTGCAGCGACTCTCAGAAATCATCCGGACAGAGATCTCGGAACGAGAATCATACACACACACGGCCGCTTCTTTCTTCCGAGGGAGGATGTTTTGAGGCTGACACCCGGTGGGATGGTGCGGCTGAAAGGCCTTTACAACATCCGTGTCGAGGACATCTCGGGTGAGATGGTGAAAGCTCGGTTTCAAGGCGAACAGCTGCTGCCGGATGTTCCCATTGTCCAGTGGGTGACCGAAAGGAAGCTGGATGCGGCCGTTGAGGTGCTTGAGGACCTATTCGTGGACGACGAATTCAACAAGAATAGTTTGCGGAAGGTGACTGGTTTCGCTGAGGAGGCCTGCTCCGACATAGAGGTCGGCGCCATCGTTCAACTTGAGCGCTTCGGGTTCTGCAGGCTAGATCGCTGCGAAGACGGACACCCGGTCTTCATCTTCACCCACAGATAGCTTCCGTGCTTGCGCCCTAGAGCTCCCTCTCCACAGCCATCTGAGCCAGCTCCACAAGAGTGTCGGTGTCGCCGCGCAGATCCAGTTTGTTCAGAGAGTCCAGGGCTCTCTGGGCGTAGTTCTCGGCGAGTCGCTCTATCTCAGGGATGGCGCCACTCTCACCCACTATCTCGACGGCCGTCTTGATCTCCGATTCGGTGGCGTCATGTTTTCCCAAGAGGCTCATCAAAACTTCTCTTGACTCGCTGGCGCTCATCTCAATCGCCTTCAAGATCACCAACGTCTTTTTGCCTTGTCTTATGTCGCTCCCCACGGGTTTCCCCGTCAGCGATTCGTCTCCAGTCACCCCAAGGATGTCGTCCACCAGCTGGAAACCGAGCCCCATGTTGAAGCCATACTTCTCCAACCCCTCAGCCTGGGCTTCTGTCGCTCCGCCGATCACTCCCCCTGACCATGCGCTTGCACCAAACAGGGCGGCGGTCTTCTTCGAAGCCATGAGGAAGTATTCCCCATCGGTAACCCGGCTCGCTTTCTCGAAGACTATGTCCATGGCTTGACCTTGAGAGAGCTCGGCTCCGGCGGTCGATAGCTTCTTGATGACCTGGAGCAGCTTGTCGTCTGGAACGAAGCCCCGGGACTCCAGAACGCACATGTAGGCCTTTGGCATTAGAAAGTCCGCGGCGACTATGGATATCGGTATGCCCCAGACCGTGTGCGTCGTGGGGTGTCCTCTGCGCCTTGTGTCCCGATCGATTATGTCGTCGTGGATAAGGCTCAGGGTGTGGATGAGTTCTACGGCGGCAGCGGTGTAGTAGGCGAGCGATGGGTCGCCTCCCGCAGCTCCGCAGGAAGCCGGGACAAGGTAGGCTCGAATCCTCTTTCCCCCGAGCTGAAAGAGGTGTCTCGAGGCCTCGAAGAGTTCTGAGGGCAGCCCTTTCCCTATGATGTTGAGGACCACCTCGTCTATCTTTTCGGTTTCGGCTTTGATCCTCGAGAGTAGCTGTGCGTTCATTTTCTCTTCCTTGTCGGCGGTTCTCTTCGTCGTTTGATCTTTCGCTGATCGAGCCACTGCCTCAGTTCTCCGGTGACCAGGAATTGCGTTCTCCCCAAGGCTTCTACGTTTCGCGCCCCAACGATGAACATGGCAGCGCGGAGCTCGCTGTCGTATTGTCGAATCTCTCCGACAACGTTGCTCGCCCCCATGGTGGCTGGCCGAAGCAACGGATAGGCGGCGCCCCCCAAGTTTGCCCCGATTGCGAGGCACTTGGCAAGATCCAGGCCTGTTCTGAGCCCCCCGGAAGCCACTATAGGCAGGTTAGTGACGGATCGTGCCTCGATCACAGAGGCCGCCGTCGGTATGCCCCAGTCCCAGAATTCCCTCCCCAGCCTCGCCCTTGAGTCGTCGTGGCTCTCTTCGGCGCGCAGGGATTCCACGGCGGCCCAGCTTGTTCCCCCCGCACCGGCTACGTCAAGGCAGCTTACCCCGGCGGTGATCAGCTTCTTGGCCACTTCCTTCGAAATGCCGCAGCCCGTCTCTTTCACGATCACCGGCACGTCCACCGCGTCAACGGTCTTCCCGATCATCTTCAGCGCGTTGCTGAAGTTGGCATGATCCTCTCCTTGAACGATTTCCTGCAGAGGGTTCAGGTGTATCGAGAGGGCGTTGGCTTCGATCATCTCCACCGCCCTTGCTGCCTTATCACCTGGTCGCTCGGAGAGTTGAGCAGCACCGATGTTCGCCACAAGAAAGGCTGTCGGAGCCTTCTCACGCACAACCTTGAAGGTTCTCTCTGATTCAGCGTCCTCGAGACCGAGTCTCTGGCTGCCCACACCCATCGCCACCTTCAGAATCTCGGCTGACTCTGCGAGCGCGGTGTTTATCGTCAAGGCCTCGGGCACTCCCCCCGTGATCGGCTCTATCATGAAAGGAAAGCTCAGCTTGGCGCCTAGGAACCTCGTCTCGGTCTGGATTTCCTTGGCGGAGATCTCTGGAAGAGCGTTGTGCGGCAGGTGAACATGCTCCAGCCATGTAGATTTGTGCCTGAACTGGACAGGCTTTTCAATGCAGATCCTGATGTGATCTCTCTTCCTGTTCGAGGTGGACCTCGTATCCACGGGCAACCCTCTCTTTGGTATGCTCCCCGCAGGCAGTGGCTTTTCCGCTACTTAAAAAAGGAGACCAGAGCGAACGTCTAGGGCGAGATCTCAGTGCAAGGTGCCCCTCGGCCTGTAAGCAGATCCGAGAGCCTGCCCGGAACCAAACCGTTGGCTACGTAGACCTCGACCCCTCGTTCAGCGGCCGCCAATGCTTCGTCCAGCTTTCCCACAATTCCTCCAGTAACATCCTCTTGGCCCTCTGATCCGAGCGAGACCAAACGCTCCGACCCATGATAGACGGGAAGCAGAACGGGTGCCCGAGTCGCATGGTCAAAAGTGTACACTCCATCCACATCCACCAAGAACACCAGCATTCGCGCATTGAGCCTAATTGAAAGGTAGACGGCGATCTGATCTCCTGAGAGTATCGTGAATGTCCTAGCCCGATCGAATACAGCATCCCCACAGGTGATGGGGGTCATCTTGGCATCAAGGCAGCTGAGGAAGGCATCCATGGACGCCGAGGCAATCCTGCCTCCCTCCGTCACAAACATGGTTGAGCCCGGAAAGCCCACGGCTGGGAGACCCCCCTCGCTTGCTGCTTCGACAACCCTGTTGTTCAGGTCACGCATCTGAAGAACTGTTCTGGCGAACCCGGGTATCTGACCCGGCTTCTCCAGCCCCTCCTTGATTCGGTGCTCCCGGGCAACCGGATGTCCGAAAGATCCCCCGCCATGTACAAGTGCCAAGGATGATGCAGATGATTGCTTCAACTCCTGGGCGAGCCTCAAGACGACGTCACGCCTAAAGGAAAGGGGTGTCGATTTTTCTGTTATCACCGAGCCGCCCAATTTCACTACAGCCAACTCGTCCATCAAAGCCGCCTCCTCTGCATAGAACCTCTAGCTGTGGTCCTGTATCATCGACCTTATTCGGCCATGGTTACAGATAAGTTCTTGGAGCACCTGCCCTGCCTGGTTGCCGTCGCTCCAGCGATCCTTCTATGCCTCTAGAGATTCTCTGGCTTGCAGATGATCGTCTTGACCTTGAGGTCGAAGAAATTGTTGGAGTGGGCTGGCTTTATGTGGAGGGCTGTATCAGCGCCCCTATCAGTTCCTCCTATGGCTATCACATCCTCATTCATGGGAATATGGCCTGAGTCTGCTGACATCACGGCGATCTCTATGGCCACTTTGGTTCCTTCGCCGAAGAGTTTCAGGGTTTGGGCAACAATCTCCACAGGCATCCATGTTCCGGTCTTGATCCTGATTCCTCTTTCCACCCCTGCCAGTGCATGGGTGGTTGTTAGGACTTTGGCGCCCTTCTCCTGAATCTTCTCCCTGATCTCTTCAGGCATCTCTTGGGTTCCCGGGGTCCTATGGCCTGTCATGTGGGTCACCACCACTAGGTTGAAGCCTTGGAATATCTCTACGGCCCTCAGACCCGTGTCCCCACCAGTGCTCGCTACGATGATATTCTTGATCAGCCTCTCCTTGGCGTATCGGAGGGCTGATTGGAGGACCGCCTCTGTGTTCTCCCCTCCGGGGGCCTCGAAGTAGGTAACAGGATAACGCAAACCCATTTAGATCACGGCTGGAAGATTCGCCCAGGCCTTATAAGACGATCGGAGATCTACTACGCGTTGCCTAGGTCTTCTGACCCATCTGGCTACACGCCTCTTGCTTTAGGACTGCCGGCGCCTTACCACAGGCCAGGTTATCCCAATTGAAGGGTTGCGAGGAACCCGTTTGTAACGTCCCTAGCAGACTGAACAAATGGATGCCTTACTTGTACCGGAACCTTGAGCTTCTCCAATCGATCCACCCTAAAGTAGATCGGGGGATGAGGCTCCAAACTTATCCACT
>Ga0315309_1002351_pt1 | contig 11039 bp, 20 predicted proteins | sample TDP4_MG_FD_203080 | JGI IMG/M metagenome (GOLD analysis project Ga0315309, IMG submission 203080) | Freshwater sediment microbial communities from Lake Towuti, South Sulawesi, Indonesia - TDP4 | ecosystem: Environmental > Aquatic > Freshwater > Lake > Sediment | place: Indonesia: South Sulawesi...
GATTTCAAGAGGTAGGGGTATGGGGCCATGTCTTACTCGCTTCTCGGTGGCCGTTTCGATCTGGGGGATTGTCCTGTGAGAAAGTCTTGGAACCAGTCGGGTTTCCATACAGTCCATCTGAGGCCTTTTTCCGTTGCTAGTGCTGCTGTTATGGGATCATCTGTTGGTACAAGCATCATGCCTACGATCTTTCTTGGTAGGTATGGTTTAAGCTCAGGGGTATTCTTGGCTATCCGTAGATACAGCTCTAGCTTACTCAGCCCCTCAGGGTATAATCCTGGCCTGAGTTTTCCTTCTATTATTAGGATCTCTCTTGGTCTTATGACGACACAATCGGCCCATCTCATTTGTACTCTGAGCATAGCCAGCTCCTCTTCTGGCAGCTCATCCTCTCTCCCTATGCCTGGATCTCTGCCTAAGCGAAAGTGTGTCTTGAGAGGGAGCCCTGGGTAATGTAGGGCTGCAAATTCGCTTACGTACCGGATCTCCCAGTTTTCTCTCTTGGATCTGTAGGGAGCTTCGGGCTCTAGCTCAGTCAATATGGCCAGCTCTGCTCTGTGTATTCTGTTTAACATGATATAAAAGCTATGATTGTATAGCAGTTTATCGAGGAAAATAGATTGGCTAAACGAAAAGACAACAGTATGGAGATCTTCGGTGAGGCATTTAGGATAGAGATGGCTAAGGCTATGGGTACATCGCACGCTATCATGGTTAAGAGCCATTCGAGGCCAGCTAACCCCATTGAGGTTACGCCTGGGGTTATTGCTTCTGATAAGTGGGCTGGCCTTATCGTGGATCGTGGTTCTGCAGCTCAGGACCATTGGAAAGACCGCACATTACATCCTACTGCTAATCCTATCGAGGAAGGCATAAAGGCTGAAAAGAAGTACCAGGATAAGATGGCTGTAGTTCTCAAGACTGAGGCTCGGAAGAAAGGCCTGGAGAAAACGAATATCACGGAGTACGGAGAGGATGTTGATGCTACGCCGGCCACAGCTTACGGAGATGGCTTGAAGAACAAGGCTAAGAAGATAGGCCGGAAGATCGCTAGACTTCAGCCTTTGGTAGAGGCTCTCAGAAAAGCTATAGCTGCTATGCCACAGGACACAGATCCACAGAGAGAGGCTAAGATGCGTGCTGCTAGGAGAGGCATGATCCTAGTAGGCCAGGCTATGAAAGGTATCGTAACTGCTGAGACTATCGCTGCTGAAGTCAAGAAGCTAACGGCTGGGGCTTAGAGCCCTGGAGAGGGAATAGACTTGGTTTTCAGATGGCATCCGGCTGCTGCTGCTGAAACGCTGAAGAATAAAGAGCTTTACGATATGCTTCTGGATTTCAAAGGGGCTCTCTCTGCTGTAGCTATCTATATCTCTGGAACCAATGGGCTTACATACAATAAGGACAATGAGATCTACAAGCTAGTGCGAAAGATCGAGATCAAGGATGGCTCCAAGATTCTTCATAGCGTAACTGGGGTTCAAGAGCAAGGCCTTAACGGTTTTGATCTCTGCAAAACTCCTGAGGATAGCTGTAGAGAAACTCTAAGCTATGGCCAGGCATCGGTTTTCTATGCCATGTTTGGTCCAAAGTTCTGTGATCCCTACTACTGGCTGGATCTGCGGAAATACAAGAACCCTACTCTCTATGTCGATTGGAACATAGAAGAAGTAAGAGCTGTGGGAGCTGATGCTTTCGTTGATGGCTCAGGTAGAATCTCGATAGCTCTGTTGCTTGATGAAGATCCTATAGATGGTAACTACAAAGGATATCATAGAACTGAGGAAACTAGGAACTGGACCACAGCCAGCTCAGGGGAGGAACCTGTTAAGCTGCCTGTTGAATGGCCTATCCGGAATATCTTAGTCCGAGCTTACCAGGCGAATAAGGATCCTACTTCTGCGATCTCTCATCTCTGGATGGATTGCGATAAGGGAACCTTTGCGCCATACGATATAGAAACTGCATACCTGGTTAAGTGGATCAATGATGCTAGAGGATACTGGCCTCATTGGAGCAAATACACATATAGAGCACATGGAGAACAAATTGAAACTCCGTTATCCAGGGTCCAAAGCATGAATGTTGAATCTTGGGGAGCTACTCCCAGGATCATCTCTGTTGATGTGTTCTGGAACGGATCCCCATTCTTGAACCTAGTGGATCATGCTGGAGCTGCTGTAGCTGCTGCTGAATCACAGAAACTTGAAGGACATGGAGAGCTCTTTCAGCATTGTATGTTTCTCCCTATGGGATCCCCTCTGCTGGAAGAACCTTTCTTTGATGCTACGAAATACACAGAGATCATATTGAGATGCACGCAAGGCGGATCTGGTAGAGCTGCTAGCGTAGTAACGCAACAGGTAGCTCAGGTTTAGAGAGGCGTTTGAGTTGCCAGCTAAAACTGATATGGTCCAATGCAATAGCTGTGATGCTGAGTATGTTCAAACGGCCTGTCCTGATCCCTGTCCTGAATGTGGATCTGCTGCTGGATATCGAAAATCCGGCACACCAGCCCCTAAGCCTGTGAAACGGCCTCGCTGATCTCCCCCCTTTTTTTGTTTCAGATATCGGATATCGGAATGGAGAGAAAGAATAGTGGTAATGGTTAAGCTGGAAAAGACTTTCACTCATGCTCATTCAGAAGCTACGAAAGAAAAGAGTGATGATCGTATGCTCCCCCCTGGCAAGATCATAGGCTGGCTAATTATCAGCCCAGCAGATGCGTATGAGGATGTTTTCTGGTGGGTTGAAATAGAGGGCCATATGGTTCTACCGTCTATTGCTACAGATGGCCATCAGTATCTAACGACTGGGGCCATGAGTGGTTTTGTGGCTGATGTTCATCCGGCCTGGAAAACTCCTAGAAACGCTAGGCTAGTGGGCTGGAATGATGACGCTGCAACTGACTACAGGATCCAGGTTGGAATAGTGATAGAGCCTGAGGAATAGATGCCTTACTTTGTTTATCCTATCACGGTTCCTAAAGACACATCGGAAGCTCAAGCAATAACAGCTCGGATCCGGCTGCAGAGAGGCATTATCCACCATCTTGAAGTATGGTTTTCTCCTGGCTGCCAGGGTAATGTAGGGGTTCGCCTATTCCGGAAGGAGAGCCAGGTTCTCCCTTTCAATGCTGATGCCTGGGCCATAGGTGATTCAAGTACGGTTGGGGGGAACCGTGAATGGCTGGAGCTTGAAAGCGTACCTTACGATTTACGCTATAAAGCCTATAACCTGGATGAATATGTGGATCGAGACTTTGAGGTTATTATCGGAGTTCTCCCCAGGGAGATCCTGGATCCTGTTTCTAGGTTGACTGATGCTGTAGTTGCTTTCTTGAGGCGTTTGCGTGTGCCTCTCCCCTGGGTGAAATAGGTATGGTTAAGAAAACGAAATATGCTGCTGGCATTGAGGTTGAGAGTGCTTTTGGCCGTACTGATTATATGTATGTGTATGAGGTTGCTCCCTGGGCCTACGATAGCGTTAATGATTGGATTAAGGTTGCGATTGAATCTGCTGTAGATTTAGATATTTCTGATGATTGGGCCCGAGAGCTGGGCCAGGTTGATCTTGCTCGTTATGCTGGGGCTGCTGTAGGACTTCTGAATCCGGTCCATGTTGGAGTTACTGTTGCTGGGGCTATTGTGGATCCCAGGCAGATAAGAGCTCTTACAGCAGCCGATATCGTTTCAGCAGCTCAATCGGGGGTTTGGAGTGTTGGGAGAACATGGACACTTACAGCTCTTGATATCGTTTCGGCAGCTCAGTCCGGCGTTTGGAGTGTAGGGCGAACCTGGGCCCTAGCTATTGCTACTGATAGCGTGGCTGCTCAAGTCTCTAACTGGCCAGCCCTCTATGCCATGAATTTAACTCAGTATATTTCTGCTGCTTGTGGGCTGCTGAATCCGGTCCATGTTGGAATAACGGTTGCTGGGGCTATTGTGGATCCTAGATCTATCAGAGCTCTTACAGCAGCTGATATCGTAACTGCTGATAGTCTTACGAAGTGGGGTGGAACAGCGCTTACAGGAAGAGACATCACGCTGTTACTTGATAATCTTGACGCTGCGCTTTCAACGAGGGCGAGGCTTCAACCCTGGTATCAAACTAACTTCACAACCGATAATGAAGTTTACACGGCGGCAAATGTGGCGCCTCATGCGATTACAACGCGGTGGACGTACACAGTTCCGGCTAATCGCGTTGCGATTGTAGCGAACTGCGATTTACTTATAATGCGGGATGCCGCTCCAACAACTGCGTCATTAGCCTTTACAGAATTAATAGCCGCTGGCACCGCTAGGGTTCTTTGGGTCGGTGAAATCAGCTCGACAGTTGGAGAATCTCATAGCGGCTTTCTCGGGTGGAGTGCAATCTTAAGAGCCGCACAAACATTAGTAGCTAATGATTCTGATGGAAGTACTGGGGGTACGCATGTCTTTATCGAATCTGCTAACATAATGGAGTTTAACACATGAAACGCATACGAGTGAAGATGGTTGGTTCCGGTGCATCTGATGATCCTTACCGTGTTGATCTTCCCAACTATCGAATTATTGAGGCTGATACTGATAGAGGGATCCGGCCCCCTAAGGCCTATGCTATTATTGAAGTGCCTAGAGATGAATTAACTCCAGGGGGGAGAATCAGCCGTGCTACTCTCAAGAAAAAGTATAAAGGTTCCAGGTGGGAGAGGCATGAGCCTAAGATCGGATCGGAGAAACCTGTTTAGGAGATCTTGCTATGGTTAGGACTGTTGAGAATCTTCCCCCAGCTCATTTTGGTAGGGAGAAGTTTGGGGAGTGCTATTTCACGCATAGGAATCTAGTTGTGCCAGCTCAATTCTACGAGAATCCCCCTTATGGAGAGGAATAGAATGTCTCTGTATGGCTATGATATTCCCCCTGTTCTCGGCCAGGCTGTGGATCCTCTACATTTTCAAGCGATCAAGGGAGTATCTGTGGTTACTCATGTGGTTGATGGAGTCTTTGCTTTAGGCGATTCTCTTATTGGGGGGCCTCTAGCGATATCGGGTATTGTTCTTCTAGTGAAACAGCAAGATACGTTAGCTGGGGATACTGGAGATCTAGCTGATCTGTATCTTGATGGAGTTAATGTTGCTACTGTTGCGTTAGCTGGTGATGGGGATATTGAGGGATTGTTTGGATCTAATGGAGCTGGCCCTATTGATCCCCTGGGATACTCTAGAAAGATTCACGATCTTAACCTGGGGATTCCATCTGGCAGCTATGATGTTAGAGCTGCTGCTGCTGGAACTTTTAAAAGGTCTTTCATAGTAGTTATATTGAATGTTTGAAGGGGGTTGTATGGGGATTAGATCACGGATGAAAAAGGCCCTAACTCTTGTGGTCCTGGAACATGGGGGGCAAGGGAAGAATGAGAAAGCAACTTGAAGAGGCCTTTATCAATGCTGCTATCCTGGCTGGGCTAGGGTTCTTCTATACCCTGGCTGGAATGGGAGCTGTAGGGCTCCTAGCGGATCCTAAACTGGGGATCGTAGCAGCTTTGATAGTTGCTGGCCTAAACTTTTTCACCAGGCTAGCATTTGAGAGAGGGATAGACAAGAAATAAGGGGGGTAGATCTGAAAATGCCTATTGAGTTTGAGATCCTGGATGAGAGCCGATACTGGGATACTGAGGATCCGGCTAAACCTGTGGAAAAGATCATGGTTACTTTTCAGCTGCCGGATGGCCGTGTTGATACGGTTCGGATCCCAGCAGCCGGATATACTAAAGAGATCCGGAATAAGGCGATAGTCGAAGCTATCGGGAAAATGCCTAAGTCTCCCAGGGAGAAAGTGCGGATCTAATAATGGGGGGCTGGCCCTGGCCTCTGGATGCGGTCCAGGGGTTCTTTACCTCTAGCTTTTCTGCTGTATGGTCCTGGATTGATACTCTCAAGAATAATGTATGGGGATTCATAACCTGGCTGAAAGATGAAGTTTGGAATAAGATCGTTTGGGCTAAGGATGCTATCTGGAATTTCTTTACCTGGCTCAGGGATCGGTTGTGGGAAAAGGTTGAATGGCTTAAGGATCAAGTTTGGGGGTTCTTCGATTGGTTGCGTACTCAGATCGTAGCTATTCTCTCCGGCCTAGCTGCTGCTGCTGGAACGATCTCGAAAGCGATATGGGATCAACTGGGCCCCAGCCTTACAGGGTTATGGGATAAGATTTGGGGGGGCTTATCCTGGCTGTGGACCGAGAAGATTTGGCCAGGATTAACGTGGCTAGCTGGAGAGCTCAAAACTCGGGTAGTGGATCCCGTTTGGAATTTCTTTAGCTGGCTCTGGAATCAAAAGCTGTGGCCCTGGATCACCAATGATCTAATGCCCAGCCTAGAAGGGTTATTCAATAGGCTTACAGGGGGAGCTTGGGGTATTGCTAAATGGCTGGCAACTGAGCTGTACGGCCATGTGGATCCTCAACATGCTGAAGAGATGAAAGAGCTTACAGGGCTCCGATCGGCGTTTGACGGAGCCTTTGCTGGCCTGCCCGATATCTTAAAGGATCCTCTAACAAAAATGGGAGATTTCTTTGGATCCTTAACCCTAGAGAAACTCCAGGGAGCTGTAGCTGGCCTAGAGGAACAGATGAAAGGCTGGAGTGAAAACTGGCAGAGTGCGATCTCTGAAAAAACAGCTGGGGGATCCCCTATAACTCCGGAAGAGGCTGCCGGAAGGATCCCTACGATTGTTTGGTCCGGCTTGGCTGCTGAGATAGGCGTTGATATTATCGGGATCATGGTAGAGGCTATGGGAGTAGGCCAGCTAGAAACACCATACTGGGCTCTCGGTTCTTTGCTGCGAACATTGGGAATTGAAGGGGTTGTCTCTCGCACTATCAACATGAAAGTTGAAAAGGGAATCTGGGCCCCCTACACTCGCTATCTCAATAAGGAGCTGAGGCCTGAGGTCCTGGCTCCTAGACTTATGGATCAGGCTTACTGGCAAGATAATGTTGGGCTCCAAGCCTGGAGAGATGCTTATGCTTACTCAGGGATCCCTGAGCCTATCATAGATGCCTGGTACAAATCCATGTGGGAGCCCCCTAGACCTTACGATCTTGTGAGGGCTGGAGAGGTTGGGATCCAGGATGAAGAATGGGCTGATAGAGCTCTTAAAGCTAGAGGGATGTCTCCAGTTGATCGAGAGAAAATGCTGGAGATGATTGATCGGAGATCCGTTATGAGTATAGACAACATGATTCGATCTGAGGCTATCCGGGATTATGCGGAAGGCAATATTGAGATGCCAGCTCTCGAAACAATTCTCAGAGATACTCATGCTACAGATCGGCAGATTGAGAAGTTGAAAGGATATGCTCTGAGCCTGGCGGATGATTACTACCGGAAGGAATGGATTGAGGTTCATCTAACAGAGTTTCGGAAGGGCCAGGCTGATGAAAAGACACTTACAGAAAACCTGTTGCGTCTCATTAAGAACCCGGACCGAGTGAAACGTAAGGTTGCTCTTGAGCTGGCTAAGAAGTTTAAGCTCCAGGCTGCTGATACGACTAGCCAGCAGAGAATCGCCTATGCTAGCGTAGTAGTATCCAGGTATAAAGAAGGGTTCATTGATAGGGCCAGGATGGATCAAGAGCTGGCCCTACTCCAGCAGATAACGGATCCCATGCAGCTGGCCACATTCGTAGCAGAGCTTTCATACGATACTGACTATAAGACGGATCTCTCGAAATTCTATACAGAGATGTATGCTAAAGCTGTGTGGCCGATAGAGGAATATAAGGCTGCTATGAAAACCGTTATCGTAGTTCCTGAAAGGCTAGAGGCTAAGATCGCCTATGAAACTGCTAGGCTCTTGAAGAAACCAAAGGCTGAAATCCCAGCAGAAGCATAGAGGGAGAGAGAGGTCGAAGAAAATAATGGAGAGAACACAAGAAGCTATCGCCAGGGATAAGTTTGGCCGTGCTACGTTTGCAGCTCTCATAGCAGCTCTCAAGTCTAACTGTGATTGCGAAGCTTGCCAGATCTTAAAAAGTGTGTCCGGCGATCTCATAGCAGAGTTCAAAGGTCCCGGGAAAATTAGGGTGAGGAAATCTGTCTAAGCTATCGCCTCTTTTGACCTGGAAGCGATCCGGCCTAGCTAAAACCTGGGATTGGTGGAACGGTATGCATGGATCCGGTAAGATGGCCATTCAGCTCTATAGCATGGGAATTCCCACGTTTAAGAGGGCCTCAGGGATCCAGTTTAAGACCTGGTACTTGATCCCTCAAGATTGGAGCTCTGACTACACGCCTAACGAAATAATCATGTTGAACACAAATATCAAAAGTGCTAAGAGTCATGGCCTAGAGATCCGGTACGTTACCTTTACCGAGCTCCAGGATATCTTGCTGCAAGACGATATCGAGACTTGGCAGAGAAACTGGAAACTCCAGCATAATGCTCAACACTATGGCCGGACCATCAGCCAGTATAGAGATGAACTGAGGGCTGCCTGGGAAAAGAGATGGCCCCTAGTTCCACTTCCTATCCCTGACTAGCCTAACCTGAAAATACCCTTTCTCTTTTTTTCTTATAGCCTCTCCAGTTTCGAGTGCCACATTTAGGGCATTGTCTAGGATAGGCGATATCGCTATTCCAGGTATGACCGCAATTCCAGCAAAAATGAAGGGCCATCTTTTCTCCATACCGATAAGGCTCTTATTCTATGATTTACTCCACAGGTGATCCCAATTAATGCTATTCTCCTAAAGGGGCCGATCGCCGGATTCTTTGGACATAGAAAGTGCAGCAGAGCCAGGATCCCCCCTGGCTTTAAAACTCTCATGGATTCATGTATCGCTTTTACCAAATGGACCCGGGGAGAGTTGTATAGCTTCTCATATTCTTGGCTGTAAGGGGGATCCATGAGCACAAGGGAGAATGTGTTGTCTTTGAAAGGCAGCCTATGAGCATCTGCTAAAACTGTGGGATTCAGATCCCTATTAAGATCTGTTGAAATATCTATGTGAGCTACTCCCCCGAATGGCTCCAGGATCCGGCCCCCATGATACCATAACGCCTTAACTCTCCAGATAAGACCTGGTGGCCAGGTTCCCCAATATTTTCCTGAGGGCCTTCCGCAGGCCCATAATCCTGTTAGGATTCCTGTCTTTGGATTTTTATACAAATATTTTAATGGGTTCAATTTTTACTCCAGGACATTTCCACAGGTTAGGCAGATTCTCTTTCTAGCAGTTCTAGGCCCGATAACTCTGTGCCAGGTTGTGGCCTGGCAGCTCTTACACCAATAAAGACCTATAAACTCCATAGTTCTCTTTCCTGTGGCCTTAAAATACATACACACACACCTTTCAATCGAGAGCTCTATGGTCCATAGATTTGATGTGTACTCTCTCAATCAATAAGGAATTAGGAAGAAATAGAGAAAGAGAGAGAGAATACACCATAAAGCTAGGTCCTGTAGAGTGCTGCTGTTCCTTTGTCGCTTATCAGCCATTTTCCATGATCCTCAACTAGCATATGGGCCATGTGGCACTCTTGAATCATTCGTACTGTTGTCTCGAATTTGAGGCCGTGTAAGGCTAGCATATAGCTTTCTATCTCTTGGGTTGTTGCTCCCTTTGTATCATGGACATATCGGATAAGGTCCAGGATCCGTGTCTTGCGTAGGGTTGCGCCATCTGTAATCCTAGTGCTCAATTCCCATGTAGCTCCTTAGCATTTTATTGAGTGTCTCTAAAGCTCTATCCATCTCTTGCTCTGAGATGAGACCATATTTCCAGAGCATTTTTGCATGATTCATAAGTCCGACTATCTCAGAGAGCTTCTCCACATTCTCCCTGATAGTGCTCATTTGGATCCCAGCTTTATTCGTATGTGTGCTGCTGATAGGGCTCCGTGAGAGAAGATCAAGAGAGAGTAGAGATCTTCCCAAGATAAGTTATCCAGTATTGTTGAAAACTCTATAGCGTTTTCTACTGAGGCGTTTATCAGTAGATTCTCAGCCCTGATAATTGGATGTGTGCTCATTCTACCAGGGTCCTCCTTTCCTGATTCTCCAGGGCTTACGGATCTTTCGGGCCAATTTTTCAAGCTCCCCCTTATTCTGTATAAACTGAGATGCCTTTCTCCCTGACGACCTGGAGCTCTATTTTCAGCTCTCTGAGATGATAGGCAATAGATTCTAGTGCTTCGACCTCTCTTTCTCTGAGCTCTAAGGCGTGTTTCTCCTCGAACTCTCTTTTCTCTCGATCTCGCTTTATCCCTTCTATAATTTCTTGGGCCATTCAGCTTTCTCCCCCCTTTCTCTTTTGCCAGGCTAGCAATAACGCATGATCCTTATCCAGGCCAGCCTTTTTATGCCTGGGGGATCCAGGGAGACATAGCTTCAAGTTGTAATACTTTTGGGCTAGTCTCTCTACTTCCCTGAATAGAAAGACCATTCTAACGACCTGTTTTTTAACTCCAGTCGTTCTAAGTACCCCCGTTACAATAGGTACTTAGCTAAGGTACTTAACAGTATGCTTTTCTCGTACTACTGGAAATTGTAGCATTTACTCTAGCGGGATTTGAACCCGCGAATAGGTAGCTATCGCATATAAAGCTCTGAGTTTGCTTATAAGGAGCTCAGTAACTGAGCTTGAGACATCTAGCCCTTTTAGATCCATTCGACTGTAAATCTCTTCTTTGGAGCTTCTCCCTGGGCCTTGAGCTGGAGAACTTTGGTCCTGTGGTAGTTTGCTTTCAGCATCGGAAGAATAGAGGCGATAGCTGTACCTGATGTGAAATCCCAATAGTGGGGAGCTGTAGGCTTATCCTTTGGATCCATGTGGAACCTTAAGACTTTGATCTCTTTCTGTGCTGGAGCTGCATAGTATCGAGGCTTAATCACAGCCAGGCCATACTCATATCTCTGTATGCGTAATCGCCTAGTCTCTCCATCTTTGAGCTCAAGAAACTCATAGGGCTCAGGTAAAATAGCTAATTCTTCTGCCATTCAAATCATCTCCATACGATTTTGAGCCAGCCCCCCCGTAGGCTTGGAATT
>Ga0315309_1002352_pt1 | contig 11038 bp, 10 predicted proteins | sample TDP4_MG_FD_203080 | JGI IMG/M metagenome (GOLD analysis project Ga0315309, IMG submission 203080) | Freshwater sediment microbial communities from Lake Towuti, South Sulawesi, Indonesia - TDP4 | ecosystem: Environmental > Aquatic > Freshwater > Lake > Sediment | place: Indonesia: South Sulawesi...
TTCCGTGTCGTCAAGAAGTCTATGCGAATCGCCTAGCCGTTGACGGCTTCGAGAAGCCGTGAAAGATATAATTATCCTGTTTCACTAGATAGTGGAGCATCATTCGGGGTTCGCGAATGAAAAGAGTATATGCCTCGATCGCTCTAATGTTCGGTCTCACAATGCTTTCGATCAGTATCTATCTAGGCGAATTTGCATCGATCTTGAAGTTGCTTTCCTCCTTCACGTACACTTTTCCTTGAGGTGTTTCTTTGGCTAGAATGAAGATTTGGCCTTTCAGGTTCTCTGTTCAATTCCTGTTCTATATAGTGTTCAATGCTTTGATCTTCAAGGTCGTCTATCCATACCTTGAGCTGGAACGCGTTGGCTATAGTTGGCCTGTGCTGTCCAGTTTGAATTCTCCCTTCAGTTTTATGGGCGGTTCTCTCGATCTCGTTCAATTCATGTTCTCGAGCTCCGAGTTTCCTTGGTTCGCTTTAGCTTCCATATTCATTATAGGCGCTCTTTTCGGGAGGCTCCTCTGCGGCTGGGTCTGCCCTTTTGGCTTCGTTCAGTATCTCATATCAACTTTCAGGAGCAGCCATGTTCAAGTCTCACCTAAGACTCATGAACAGTTCAAGTCTTTCAAGCTCTTCATTCTGGCTTTAACTCTCTTCATTAGCGGCTCTCTATTCTTAGCGCTTGAGTTCGGGATCGGCAAGGACTACAGCGAGGCTCTAGGCGTTTTCGCAAGAGGACCCTTCTTGGCTGTATCGCCTGATGGAGCTCTCTTCGGGACTATCCCAATGTTCTTGATGGATGGAGGAAGTTTGCTTTTGAAGGCCTCTGAGGTCTTCTCGAGTTACGATGCCTTCGTTAAATGGATCTGGAGTGTGCCTGCCAACCTTGTTCTGAGTTTCTTTCTTCTAGCTGTCTCTTTCTATGGTGCCTACATGATCCCCCTCTTTTGGTGTCGTTATCTGTGTCCTGTTGGCGGTTTTGTAGGGATTTTCGGCCGGTTCAGCTTCCTAGGGATGAAACGCGATCCGGTGAGATGCACTAAGAAGTGCCCTGATTGCGTCAGGGTCTGCCCTATGCAGATTAGGATTCTTGAGCATCCTTGGGAGAAGTTCAATGATCAAGAGTGTATCTTCTGCCTTGACTGCGTTGAGGCTTGCCCAAACGGCGCATTAGGACTGAAGTTTCCCTAGGCTTTTCGAAAGCTCTCTAAACTGAGGCAATTTGAGGTTGAGGAGGCCACTTTGCAGCCTCGATGTTGTGCATAGTAGTTTTATTACTCTTGCGGACACGTTAATACGCTGATGTGTATGCTATAACGGAAAATCTGATGCACATTGAATTGAGTGAATTGCGTTGACTGATGTGAGACCGGCGGTTCATGTTGCGCGTGGTGCTTCCTTCCTCTTCATTCAGAACGTGGTCACGTCGACAGTTGGGGCCGTCGGTTTCGGCATTATCGCCCGCTTGATAACGAAGACTGAGATGGGCGTCTATGTCACGTTGAGCTTGGTCTTCGCTCTTGCGCAAATAGGCGCTAGCTTCGCTCTTCCAAGCGCTGCAATCAAGTTTATCTCCGAGTTGCTAGGGAAGAATGACCATAAAGGTGCCGCTGGTGCTGCTTTTCAGATCTTACGTTTCACAAGCGTTGCATCAATCCTTTTCGGATCTTTCATTTTCCTGTTTTCAACTCAAATCTGCTACCTGTTGACTAGGACCACTGTGTATGTCGAGGTCTTCAAGATTCTGGCCTTGGACTTGGTCTTTGCAGGGGTTCTTCCAAGTTTGAATGGGATTATGATCGGGTTGCAAAAGATAAAAGAGCTGGCCGGGTTGAATATTCTAGCATATATCATCAGCAAAGTTCTTTCGATCATTTTTTTGCTTCTTAACCTCGGTTTATGGGGCGTCATACTCGGCTGGTTGATCGGTGACTTATGCGGCTTCTTAACGTTCTCCGGTTATATATTGAGGAACTTTGGAAAGCCGACTTTCGGTTTCAGCTTGAAGCGCATATTGGGTTTTTCTTGGCCGATCTATCTCTCCTCTTGGGTGGGTTTCGGCTACAATTGGTTTGACCGGACTCTCCTCCTTGCCTACGTTCCTCTTGCAGATGTCGGAGTCTATAATGTTGCAGTCACCGCTTTCGCGGTGATGGCTTCGATTCCAAGCGCGATCTCGACAGCTTTGTTTCCTCAATACTCTGAGTTGCAGGGCAGGGACGGAACGCGCAGTTTAGAGAAAGCTGTCAGGACCGCTTCACGGTATGTTTGTTACGTGGTTGTTCCTTTAGCTATAGGTTTGGCCGCTACGGCTCAGCCCGCGATCTCCTTGTTCGCGGGTAGAGCCTATGAGATGGGTGCACTTCCTTTGGCAATGCTGAGTTTTTTCGGCGCAGTTACATGCATTGGCGCGGCTTTGAGTGATATATTCTCGATCACTGAAAGGACGAGGGTTACTGCTTTCTTGACCTTAATTGTTGTTTCGATAAGCGTATTTCTTGGTTTTCTTCTTCTGCCTTCGACTGGGGTTCTTGGAGCCGCTGTTCTTCGAGGTGTGGCAATGTTTTTGAGCTTGCTATTAACGGTGGCTGTCTTAAGGCGCATGAGGCTTTTTGCGTTTGGTTTCGACATTGAGGCTTTGTGGAAGAGTTGGTTTGCAAGTTCAGTTATGGCTGTTGCTGTTCTCGGTTTCCAGTTTCTCTTGTATAGTAAGTATCTTCTCCCTCTCTATGTTCTTGTTGGAGGCATCGTCTACTTTGTCATGCTGAGGTTCTTAGGAGCCGTGAAGGCGCATGACGTGCACCTGGTCAAGGTTTTCGCCGGTAGGAAGTTTGAGCGATTAGTCGATTGGATGAGACTAATCCTCATTTCGTGAGCATTCGTCGTTGGTAAATAGACAGGGTTGGATTCCATAATCAAGAATCAAATGAAGTGAGCGTACTACATTAGGCAGAGAGTATTCCCGGAAAGATAGAATAGCAACGACAAAACTTTACTTAGAACGGGTTCCTCTTAGAAGGACACCTTTCAAGGTATAGAATCGTAGAAGTGGGTAAATGTAGACTATTTCAGGAGCTTTCTTATTTATTGCAATCTGCAGCCCTCTAAAGGGACTGAATAGAAAACGAAGTAAGATAGGCTTTGTCCAAGGGTCGTCTCGTTTCCAGCAGGATCCATACCAATAGCGGTGAGCAAGTTCATCTCTTAGTCCTTTTCTTAAGTGAACCGATCTAACGCCATAGTCTACTTTCCATTCGTATCCTGCCAAGGATACTCTACGTGCTAGTTCCGCATCTGTCGCCGTAGAGTTGAGTAGCCGGGGAAAGCCACCAAGCCTTCTGAGAGCCTCAGTCTTATAGATGGTGTTATCGATAGTCTTGCCGGAATGGAGGTTTTCATAATCCTTCTCTAAATGCATGCGTCTTTCATATCTTTCAAAGGTATATTCTTCCAATTTCCTTAGCGCTGGAGGATGCTTCGTAAGCCTAATTCCGGAAGCTATGATAACATCGTCCCCTGACAAATGCGGGGGAATCTTTTGCCACCATTCCTTTGCTAGTAGCAGGTCTTGCTCAAAACTTATGAAATGGCTTGAAGCAACATGTTTAAGACCTGTGTTTGCGCCGTCGCTAATACCTTTTCCTTCGTTGAAGATGACCTGCCAGCCAAATGCTTTCGCTATTTCTCTGGTTTCGTCCTTGCTGTGGTCGTCTATGATTATACGCTTGTTGACGGTTTCTTGAGGTATTATCTCGTCGATTCTCCCTAAAACTAATGGCAGTGTTTCGGCACCGTCCTTAGTCCACATAACCAAATCAATCTTACTCATTCCCGATCATCTCTTCTTTTCGAAGCAATAGCGTTGATATCTTGGTGAGTCATGCCAAACGCACCGACCAATCATGAAGTCTTTGCTCCACATAACACTCGCACATTTTATTCAAACTCTAGATCTCCTGCAGGCGCTATGGCCCCATCTTATCAAACAATGTCGCGAAGAGTTCAAAACTACCAATATTTTAATCAATCCAGCACAAATAACTATCGCGGAAGGATCTCAAATCTATTGTAGAGGCAGTGTTGATGAAAGAGAAGAAAAACACAGGCGTTCGTTTTGAACGTTGTTATGGTTAACGATTGCGCTTTCGTTGGGGAAACTTTGCTTAAGTATTTGCCTCCCGATATGGCGAGGCGGCATATTAAGCGTGCTAGGGGGCTGTGGAGTAAGACTTTTGGTTTGGCCCTTAAGATTTTAGGGGCTGATGGCGACATATATCATGTGCATTATCTTCTTCAAGACTGTTATATGGCATCAAAACTAAAGAAGAAACCCTTAATTGGACATGCGCATGGCAGCGATTTGAGGGCAAGTTTCAATCATCCTCTGTGGGGGAGGATCGTTAGGCACAATTTGAAACATTGCGATAGAGTGCTGGTTAGCACTCCTGATCTTCTCGGCATAGCAAGGCTGTTCAAAGACGATGCGGAGTATTTGCCCAATCCAGTGGACATCGAACTTTTCTATCCTAAGCCTATTGAATCACATGATGGAAAGAGAAGGGTACTGATTGCAAGCGATTCTAACTGGAGTGTAAAGGGAACCGATATAGCCGTAAGAGCATTGAGCAAAATCAAGGACGAGATTGATGTGAGTATTATTGGACATGGTGTGGATTTTGGTAAGACTTTGGCTTTGGCTTCTTCGCTTCGTCTACGTTTAAATGTTTTACCTAAAGTTTCTCATGAAAGACTTAATGGATACTACTGGAATGCTGATGTGGTTATCGACCGGCTCAAGCTGGGATCCTTGGGCATGGTTTCATTGGAGGCAATAGCCTGCGGTAGACCATTAGTGACGTACGTATCATCGGAATATCCGGAATACAAAGACTTTCCCGTGAAAGAGATAGACACATGTGAAAAAGTCGTGGATGCTTTAAGAGATGGCACGTTCGGGTTGTGGGAGAGACAATATGCTTACCTAGAAAAAAACCACAAGCCTGATCCCGTTATCAACAGGCTACTGTCCATCTACAAGACGCTGACATAGTAGACTTTCAAGCTCCCAAAGGAGTTGGCTTGAAATGGCTACGTTAACGCAAGAGTTGGCTAGACGCTCTCGACACGTGCCAGTTGGCGGACTAGGGGAAGGCAAGTCGCTAGATCCCTCCACCCTTAAAGTTATACTGACGCACGACATCGATTGGCCTCCTCGCGGACCCGGTGTTGAACACATTCTCGCAAGAAAGGAAAGGTTTGACGAGAAATTGATTTCAAAGGTGGTCAAAGAGGGCTATAATCCATACTTCAACATAGCGGATCTAATGGAGATAGAAGAGAAATACGGTGTAAAATCTACGTTTTTCTTTAGGCCTAGTTATGATGACGGTACTTCTGTGGATGCCTACAAGGAACTCATAAGAAATCTTATCAATGGAGGCTGGGAGATCGGTGTTCATATTAATGATGCAAGCACTGTAGATTCAATAAGGATGGAGAGAGATTCCGTTGAGCGTATCGCAGGAACAATGATAAACGGTTCACGCGTGCATTATCTTAAGATCAGGTTGGATGACCTATCGCTTATTGAAGAAACTGGACTCAGATACGATTCCTCTGTGACTTTTTGCAGAAATGCCATAGACATCAAGAACATGGGGTACTTTAACGTCGGCAAACTATTGGTATTTCCGATAACGATAATGGATGCTTATCTTTTCTCATACATGCATATTCCAGAAGAAAGAATTATCGAGGTCATAAACGAAGCTGTTATGCTAGCTATTAACAAAGGGCTTATGACAATACTTTGGCATGACAGTTCCTTGAAAATGAGAGGAGGAAGAATGTATTCATCAATAGTCGAATTTCTTGCATCGAAAGAGAACATAGAGCTTGTAAGAGGGATAGATGCCTACAATTTTGTCGTTCGGAGCATACGAACTTGAAAGAAAGAAGAATTTTGGTAACTGGAGCCGGAGGTATCGGAGGAGTTGACTTCATAAGAAGTCTTCGCCTTGTAGAAGCCGAAAATAAAGAGAAAATCTTCATTGTTGGCACAGATCACAACATCTACTACATTAACTTTCCCGATGCAAATTTGAAATTCGGGACCACAAAACATAGCGACCCAAAATTCATTCCTACCTTAATCAACTTCATTAGAGAGCACAAACTAGAATTTATACACCCTCATCCCAGTGTTGAAGCGAAGGTCGTCTCCGAGAGTAGAGAGCAATTTGAAAATCTTGGAGTGATGATGTATCTTCCTAGACATGAAGATATAATGCCGGACAAGCTTTACATCTATGAGAAACTTAACTCCTCAAGAGTTCCTCTCCCGAAAACTGTACCTGTCAGATCAATAGAGCATATTGATCATGATCTTATGAAGTTAGATCTCCCACTTTGGATCAGAGCAATAACAGGAGCTGGAGGGAGGTTAAGCTTACGGGTCAATTCTTCGGAAGAGGCAAAATTGTGGATAAGGCTAAACGTACTACAACGCAGGGCGAGACCAGATGAATTCATATTGCAAGAATACTTGCCAGGAAGAGATCTAGCATTCGATTCCTTGTGGTTTAGAGGAAAACTGATAACCTCCTACGCAAGAGAGAGGCTTGAATATCCATTTAGACACATCTCTCTTTCTGGAATAACCGGAACTCCATCGGTTGCAAGAATATTACATAACGAAAAGATTAACGCCGTTGGCATATCTGCTGTTCAAGCCTTAAACCCTAGACCACATGGTGTTTATTCTGTTGATCTAAAAGAGGACGCCAATGGTAATCCTAGAGTAACAGAGGTTGATGGAAAATGGCACACAACAGCTCCTCTTTGGGGTTATGCTTTTGCAAGAGCCTACAATAGGGCTTCATACAATATCGCTCACTCTTACCTAATGCTCGGCTATAGCGAAAATCTACCTGAGGAGCTTCCTCAAACAAATCTTTTCCCAGAAGAGCATTACTTGATCAGGCAACTAGATTCGGGGATTCTACTAAAAAGGAAAGAGAATATTTGGAGGATCGCCTAACAAAAATGTGCATTCTCATCTTGGATTTCGACGGCGTAGTTGCAAATTTGAATATCGATTGGAATGTCTTGCGTGCAGAAGTGTCAAGAACTGTCGGATTTAGAGTCGATAGCATGCTTGCCTTTTGGAAAAACTATTTTGGCACTGAGTTATTTGATCTGGCGAATGAGATTGCGGAGAGGTATGAGCTAGAAGCAGTTCTTAATGTTACACCCTACAACGATGTCAAACCGGCACTTGAGTCTTTCAAAGGTATTGCTTATGTAGCATCAATGCAGTCCGAGAAAGTCATAGATTTCTTCCTGGATAGGCATGACCTTAAGAAGTATTTTATAGAAACGCTGGGCAGAACTCGTTTTGGAAGTAAGGCAAGACAACTACAGTATATAATGGCTAAGGAAAGAAAAAAACAAAAAGTTGTGCTCATAGATGACTCTAAAAGGAACATAGAAAGTTGCCATAGGCATGGTTTGAGTTGCATTCTTCTTAATAGAAAGGGCGGAGACAACCTGGTCGATATAATCAAGAAAATTTAAGGATTCCTTCGGGTATGTCATTTTAGCGAAGAAGGAAGGGTAGTTAACGGTATTTGAAGAAAAAGTCAGACGCTAAGCCCTAAGGGGCGCAGGTTTCCTTGAGGCGATTGGATGAAAATCAGCGTTGTCATGCCGGTTCATAATGAGGAACTCTACCTTCCTTATTCTCTAAAGCCGCTATTGGAAGCGCCTATCTACGAATTCATCTTTGTCTTAGACCGTTGTACAGATCGTTCAGAAGATTTTATTCTAAAATTTGGGCGTCACCGTAAGAGATGTAAGATTATTCACAAGACTGAAACAAAATGGCTTAATCCAGCTGCAGAAGCCTACGATTTTGGGGCGCGGCATGCAACCGGAGATTACATATATTTCATTGATGCCGATACCGTAATAGACTCAGAAACATTCGATGAGAAGCATTGGAGGAAAGGAGATGCACTGCGATTTCGTTACTATGATTATGATCTATGCGGAAACAAAGTCAGATGTGCTTACGAGAAAGTCATTCTAAACCTGAGCGAAAAACTCGGCTTGTCCACAGGGCACTTCGCAACTGTAATCGCATTTAAGAGAAACTATTGGGAGAGAACGAGACATGAGTGGCCGCCAGAGGATATGGAAAGTTTTAGGAAAAACCCAAGGTTTGTCATGAAACACATTCTAATGCAAGAGCATGAGAAATCTTTTCTTAGGATTAGTACTACGAACTGTTTGCATCTGCGTCCAAGAGTAACAATAAGTCAACAACAGCTAAGAGGAATTGCTCGGTATCTGCTCAACTATCCTCTATGGAAGGTTATTTTGCACTCAATTTTGTACTTTGAGGCACATTCACTGTTTAGCTTTCTGCAGGCAAAATGGGGTCGCTACGGAGATCTGAGGATATGGTTGAACCCGATGCAGGCCACAGCAAGATCTCTATAATAGTTCTCAATTGGAATGGTAAACGATGGCTGGAAGATTGCCTCACTTCTATTCTGCATCAGGATGTCGACGAGCCATTTGAGGTTCTTTTGTTAGATAATGGTTCGAGTGATGACAGCGTCCAATACGTTAAAGAGCGATTTTCAAGAGTCAGGGTAATAGAATTAGGTAAGAATTATGGCTTTGCTGAAGGCAATAATCGTGGACTAAAATATGCCCGCGGAGAGTATCTTGTCTTTGTCAATATGGATACAAGAGCAGAGAACGGATGGCTTAAGAATCTTCTGGAGGCCGCTCACCGATATCCAAGTTATCAAATTCTTTGTAGCATACAACTTCCAGCCCAGGCAAAGAATAGGGTGATGAGTCTAAATAGCTTTGGAGACGTAACGGTAGCACAGCAAGAAAGCCATCAATCTGTCACGGACTCCTTATTCGCAAGCGGTGCTTGTTTTCTCATCAGAAGAGAATGGGTCGAAAAACTCGGCTACCTCTTTGACCCCTACTATTTTTGCGTGGCAGAAGATGTCGAAACGTCACTAAGGACTATACTGATGGGAGGGCTTATCGGATATGTCAGAGATAGTAGAATCTATCATCATGTAGGAGGAGCTCAGTTTCCTCCCTTCTGGAGTTTCAGTTTTAGAACACGAAATCTATTGTTAACTTATTACAAGTTATTTGCGCCAAAGAATTTTGCAGGAATGTTGTTCGTGCATCTCGTCTATTTACTAGCAAGACTTACGGCAAGTCCAAAAACGGCGAAAAGAACACTCGGTATGATAAAAGGATTGGTTGACTTCTTCACTTGTTTTCATCGCTATGAAACTTACAGGAGGGAATTCATTCAAATGAAAAAAAGAGGGGACGAATATGTGTTTAGAAGGTTCCTTCACAAGGAAGGCATCCAGGAAATTCTTATGAAATATATTTACAGATGCTAATACCCATCGACGAGGCTCATGTAGTATTATAGTAGCATAGTCACTCCCACATTATAATTCCTATGCCGCAACCATCTTGCTCTTGATCCTCGACTAACTCGAAGTGCTTGTAGAGTCCCTTGATTTCATTCCAGAATCTTGGGGCACCTCCTGTGAAGGATTGAGTTAAAATGCCATACCGTGTCTTGTAGTCAGGGACGATATCGTGAAAGGCTATCAGTCCGCCTTTTGCAACAAAGCGCGAATAATTCAGGAAATCCAGTTTGACTGCACTGTATGAATGATCCCCGTCAATAAAGAGTAGATCAAGCGTATTCCCCTCTACTATTCTTTCCACGTATCTCAATGTTTCATTTCGACGTGAATCACCCTTAATAGCAAACACTTTCTGATCGCGGGTTGCATAGGATTGGAGAAGCCCGATTCTCCACGATGGCAGATTTATGTCTATGGTGATAAGTGTAGCGTTGGCCTCCGCTACTTTGCAGAGCAAATAGAACGTACCACCGAGGCCTGTGCCAATTTCACATGCGAATCTGAGTCCATGTTTAGCTACAACACCTACTAGGGCAACTATTTCTGACTCTATCTGAGTTGAAGCGAGCGACTCGATTGGCCAAGGTCCTCTAGCGCTTCGAATTAAGCTGCAGAACTGCCTAATGGATTTGCAGTTCCTCTCTCTTTTTCTGATAGTTGCTTTCACGACTTGTACTGCGAAAGGCCCCACTATGCTTCTGAGCATTTCCTTTATTCTCTTCGGCAGGTAAGCCGCTACGGCTCTAAGAGGAGACTTCCACATTTCTTGAGGCCTAAAGAAGACTTTTGCCCGCAAACTTTTCACTCGTTTGTTCTTATCTGTAGCGTCTCTGAAGGTTATGAAGGTTCACTTTGACGGAGAGCTGACGGAATGCTCGATTGGATTCCGGCGATTTCGGAGAGATACGCAGAAGCTGAGGTCGTTGAAGCCAGATATGTGATGAAATTTCTTTCGATACGGAGGACTTTGCCCAAGCAGTCTTCGTTTGATACGGCTCGAAGCTAGCGGAATTGTCCTTTCAATAGACGATATCATTCTCATATGTTCACGTACGTAATGTGTCCGACAACTAGTTTGAGGCCTTTAGGCGCATTATCTTCAGTGCTGATGACCTTCGCTCTGTTCCGATTGGGCAGTCGATGATTCGAGAGAGTAAGCGTTATTACTATTCTGGCCGCGCTTTGTTATGACAGTCGACCTACAACCAGATAGATGCCTGTAATCACCAAAGGCAAGAAGAAAATGGGAAAGTACCACATGGCCATACCGGATACCAGAAACGTGAAGAGAACTATAGTATCCAGCCAACCATCTCTCGTCTTGGGGATCAGCTCGAGGCTGAGACCAGCCTTTTGAAGTACGTACGCGAAGCCAAACACGTTCGCTGCGATCAGCAGGACGTTGAAGAATGTAGCGTGGAACAAAACAGCTCCGATGGGTTTGCCTGTTTCTACGAAAGGTACAGGTATTCCCCCGTAGAGCAAGGGAAGAAGCTTGATTTCCAGAATCAAGTCTAGGCAGAGGATGCCGACAGCTGCCGGGATGATGATCAAATG
>Ga0315309_1002353_pt1 | contig 11038 bp, 10 predicted proteins | sample TDP4_MG_FD_203080 | JGI IMG/M metagenome (GOLD analysis project Ga0315309, IMG submission 203080) | Freshwater sediment microbial communities from Lake Towuti, South Sulawesi, Indonesia - TDP4 | ecosystem: Environmental > Aquatic > Freshwater > Lake > Sediment | place: Indonesia: South Sulawesi...
CGTTTTGGCGGAGTCAGCTCTTGAAACCATTCCTGAAGGCTTGTGGACGCATCCCGCCGTCCAGCGCTATTCAAAAAGGCGTGGGAAGCATCCACGGTTCCTTCTTCTGGATCGGTCCTATCATCACGCTGCTATGAGAAACCTCGAGGGAGGCGAGAAGAGGGGACGCCCAGACATCGTCCATTTTGCTCTACTTGAGGCTCTGGGCTCGCCCCTCAACAAGGAGCATCTCCTCCAAGTTTACGTGCACACCATAAACGATTACGTCATCGTCGTGAATCCGGAGGCGAGACTGCCGAGAAACTACAGTCGATTCGCCGGTCTCATGGAGCAGTTGTTCGAGTTGAGAAGGGTTCCGCCAAACGAACAAGCCTTGCTCACGTTGGAACATAAAACACTGCAAAGACTCCTTCATGAAATTAAGCCCGACTACGTGATGGCATTTAGCCGAAGAGGAGAGCCTCACCCGCTAGAAGAAGCAGTTTCAAAACTTACCGACAAAGAAAGACCCGTAGTGATTGTGGGTGGATTCCCCCACGGTCCCTTCTCTGAAACAACTGTCAAATTAACGAACGAGGTCGTCTGCATTGATCCAGAGATGCTGGAAACATGGACGGTCACATCGAGGGGCATCTACGAGTACGAGCGGGCGATTTCATTGCCTGAAAAAAGGCTTAGGCACCGACCGCTGCGGTAAATGTTAAGAAGTCACAAGGTAAATCCTCTTTAGGTGTGGAAAGTTGGCTGTGGAAGTAATTAAAACAGACGTGTTGGTCGTAGGGAGCGGAGCAGCTGGACTAAGAGCAGCTATTGAGGCGAGAAGGCATGGGGTCGAGGTCCTCTTAGCCTCTAAGACCTTGACAGGTCTGGCGAACTGCTCCATCTTCTCCGGTGGAGTCTTCACGGCTGCGCTGGGCACGATGACCAAAGAAAGCCACTTTAAAACGACTATAACAACCGGTAGGTACCTCAACGATCAGAGGCTGGTGGAGGCGCTTGTGGATGAGGCAGCTTCTCGCCTTCTTGAGTTGCAGGAGTTTGGAGCAAAGCTGTCCGTAGGCGATGGCAGCTGCCATGTTGTAAACGGGTCCTTTCCCATGCAAGGAACCGGACTCATCCATCCCTTAGTAAGGTATGCAAGAAACATAGGGGTGAAGACGCTGGAAAACACCATGATCACCGACCTGCTCGGCGAAGGAAACACCAACGGAGCCGTAGGGTTTAACGTGCTGAACGGAAAACACGTAGCGGTAAAGGCCAAGGCAGTGGTTTTGACGAGCGGGGGCTCGGGCCAAGCGTATCGAAGAAACGACAACCCTGTTCGCATGACTGGCGACGGCTACGTGATGGCTTACGAGTTGGGGGTGCCCCTCGTCGACATGGAGTTTGTTCAGTTCCTACCAACCGGGTCCGCTGAGCCCGGACATCCCATGTTCATGCTTCTGCTTCCATCGTCCCTTCTTGAATGTGGAGTGCTTCAAAACGTTCATGGCGAAGACATCGTCAAGAAGTATGGTCTGGACCCAAGACTGGCATACTCTACTCAGCGAGACACTTGGACCATTGCCATCGCTAAGGAGATATATGAAGGAAGAGGAGAAGACGACACAGTCCTATTAAACCTGACAAAACTGCCGAAAACCCTACAAGGGCATCGATTTGTCGAGTCTCTATCAGAAATATTCAAGGGGTTCCCCTTGTTAACGAAGCCCATGCACGTGACCCCGTTAGCCCACACTTTTATGGGAGGCATACAAATCGACGAAAACTGCAAGACAGCCATACCCGGACTGTTCGCCGCTGGGGAAGTGACTGGAGGGGTCCATGGAGCCAACCGAGTTGGGGGAAACGCCCTAACAGAGTGCATCGTGTTCGGAGCCAGAGCTGGAAAAAACGCCGCAGACCATGCCAAAAACACTTCAGAGAGCCAGATCAATATGAGACAAGTCAAACAAAAACTCGAGAAAGTTGATGGCATCATGGGGAAAGAGCCTTCAAACCTAGGTAACCCCAAACTAGTGAGGACACAGATTCAAGAAATCATGTGGAAAAAAGCTGGCATGATACGAAGCCACCAAAGCTTGACCGAGGCTCAAGCAGAGTTAGCACAAATCAAAGAGGAAAATCTACCGAAAATTTATGGTAGGAACCCTCCCGAATTGATGGAAGCCCTCGAAGCGATCAACCTGTTCCTCGTCGCCACTTTGGTGGTGAAGGCCGCTCTTGCAAGAGAAGAATCGCGTGGAGTTCACTACCGAGTCGACTACCCCTATCAAGACGATCAACGATGGCTCAAGCACATCGCCTTGACAAAGAAGTTGGAGGGAATAGAAGTTAGCACCTGCCCCGTAATCATGACCAAGCTTTTCCCTGGACCATGAATAGGCTAGGTCTTTCCGCAGCGGTACCTTTACCCCTTCCAATTTTCAAGCAATTTGGAACTAGATAGGCTAAGTTAGATACGGCGTCTCTTCGGCTTCATGAAACAGCGCTGTTCTAGGCTGTGGCGACTGAGGTCCTCAAGAATCGTAGGGTAGTTCTCGATGCACTTTTGTACCAAGTGCAGATGCCTTCCCAACCTCACGCTTTCAGAGCTTACCTCTACAGCCTTTCCATCGACGACAACAAAGTGCTTAGAGGGAACGTTTGAACCGGTTATGAACACAGCCTGATTCAACGCAGCGTGCAACAGGAAGCAGTGGGGGGAACCCTCTATCGTCAGAACCGTGACTTCCTTCGGGTTGGAACAAGTTATAATGGCCGCTAGCTTGCCCATAACAGACCCAGGGTTCTCCGCTTCCGGGCAGCTAGTCAAAACTACTCGGCCTTCCTCGAACTTCTTATGCACGTCATAGGAGATGGCTTGAACGCACTCACCAACCACGAGTAGAGAAGCGTCTTTTAAAAACGGCGCCTTCACCCATGTCTCCAGCAACTTCACGATTTTCCACCAGGCTCATTTGTTTTAAATAAGCCATTCGCCGTTTCTCATGACCAGTCTTTCGTCGAAATAGATTTTGCCGTCCTTCCGTAGGTCTTTGATCATGTCCCAGTGGATGGCAGATTCGTTTCGGCTTAGGGTTTCTTTATAACCGTTTCCGAGGGCTAGGTGTATTGTTCCGCCGATCTTCTCGTCGAAGAGGGTGTTTTTAACTGGCTTGGTGATGCTGTAGTTTAGTCCTATGCCGAGTTCCCCCACCCTCTTGGCGCCTTCGTCGGTGGCAAGCATCTTCTCTAGGAACGCCTGATTTTTGACAGCCTTAGCATCCGTAACCACTCCACGTTCAAATCTTAGGGTGATGCCTTCCACTACGTTTCCGTGCAAAACGGCGGGTATGTCGAACCGTATGTGGCCGTTGACGCTTTCCTCTACAAGGCTGGTGAAGAGCTCTCCGTCGGGCATGTTCATCTTTCCATCGGCGACAACAGCGTTTCTACCCTTCACGCTAAACTCTAGGTTGGTGTCGCTGCTCATGATCTTCACACGGTCGGTCGCATCTAAAGCCTTCTTGATCTTCGTGAGCTTTTGGGAAACCTCCCTCCAGTTGATTAAGCAAGCGTTGAAAACGAAGTCCTCAAACTCCTGCAAGGACATCTCCGCTTCTTGAGCTAGGGCATCGGTTGGATAGTAGAAAATAACCCATCGTGTCTTCTCAACCCTCCAATCGGTTATGGGCTTTACAACCGTAAGTCTGGTGCTAATCCTCGCGGGGTCGATGCTGGAGAGCTCCTTAACGTTGAAAGGCGCCCCTAAGGAAATATAAACGTCCGTGTTTTTGATTTCAGCAAGTTCATGCTCGGGGAAAAATCGGATTTGATCATCCTTCGCATATTTGTAAAAGATGTAGGCTCTGCCGGGTAGTTCAGACCGAATCCAAGGGTAGGCACCTCGAAGCAGGGCGCACCTATACACCTCTAAAGCGAGGTCTTTCGCAAGCGGGTCAGCTCGTATGAGAACGCGCTCCCCGCTCTTAACCTCTGTGGAATAGTCCACCAGAAGCTCAGCGACCCTCTTAATTCTCTCATCGACCATTAAGGCCACCTTCAACAATGTTAAGAAGTAGTAAGATATTAGAAACTTTCCCCCTATACGGGCGCGTACGATTTAATCTGCTGATTGGCAGACGCTAAGTATCGTTTTCACCAACCCTTCACCAGTTTTTCATAAGCTAGGGCGGCAGCCTTCGCGTTCTTTTCCCCAACGGGGCCCGGCCACTCCTCTTGTATGGTTTTCACCACACTATCGAGTTTGACCTCTTCAGTTGCTTTAGCGAAGGCGCCCAGCATCGGCGTGTTAAGAACAGGAAGCCCCGCGACCAACAGCTTTAGTTCAAGAGCGATTCCAGTGGCGTCCACGGTTGCCACCCGATATCCTCTGAAGCTGAGAATCTCTGGCCCCTTCATCGTGTTTATTATGATGATGCCGTCTTTCTTTAAACCCTCAGTAACATCGACAACCTCCAGCAACGTGGAATCCAGCACCATCACGTAGTCGGGATTATAAATCTGACTCCGTATTAGAATGGGTTCGTCGGAGATTCGAGCAAAAGCTTTAACCGGAGCCCCGCGCCTTTCTGCGCCGAAAAAAGGAAACGCTTGAACCCACCTGCCCTCCTTAAACGCCGCGCGAGCTAATAGCTCAGCTGCAGTTACACCACCTTGTCCACCCCGACCGTGAATTCGAACCTCCTTCAGCAATCCCTTTTCCCTCCGGTTCAGAGATGAAATGGGTGTTTAATAATATTAGTGTTAGCACTAGTTGATGTCGCGATAAATTTGGACTACAAAGGTATAAGCAAGACCGTCAGAATAATGCCAGTTATCGGAAATAAAGAAATGGCTAGCCTCTTGGATATTTTGGCTGTTTTCTCAGCGAGAAGACATAAAGTTTCTATCTGCTTTTCTCCAATAACCTTTACATCGGAGACCGTCTCAGTGCGCCACGAAACTTCCGCTGGCTCCAGATCCTTTATCGCGCTTATCGTAGCTTGTTTAATGTAGTCAATTAATGTTGCTTGATCCATCACCTCGCCGATCGGATGGTAGCCACGCGCAGTTGGTACAATACCATTCACTACGTGGGTGTCAGTTGTAAGAACCTCTCCGTCAACTACGCCGATTTCTTGGACTGCTGAGAGGATCTTTTCTCTTAATTTGGATATCATGTTGTTTCCATCAATAGTTACGTACGCGGCTTTCTGATCGCCGACCATAACTACAATCACGCTTATTCCCCCAGGTCCCATGCCCTCCCTCACGCCAAACTCTTTAGGAACAACCCTCGCAACTCCAATCTCGAAGGGATAGCGCTCACAGCCCAGCGTCTCCTCTAAGCTGCCTACCGCGGCTTTCCTGAGGTTCTCCATGACCTCGTTAGGATTAAACGGTCCCTCGATGCTGTTGTGAGCGTCAACAACAATTGCAGAAGAAAGCCCTCTCCTCTCAGCTTCATCAACAATGATACGGTCCAATTCTTGAGGTAGATCCTCCATTGTTTTAGGCGAGAGAGTTAACGTAAGAAGGGCGCAGTCCCCGAATATTTGGCAGCTTGCGCTTGCTTCATTTCGTTGGGTTCGTATGAAGGGTGTGGCTTTAGAATCGAAGGAGGAAAGATCCATGGCGTTAAGGACTCCTTCTATAATTTTTTGATTTTGACGTTGCGAGGACAGATCGAGCTCATGTCCTGATAACCCATGCGGAACAGAAACTATACCTTGTAATTTACTTTCTAACGTAGCTTGAATCATGTAAGGAAGGGGGCTACTTCCAACGTTCTTGAAGGGACCAGGATGAAAGGCTGGAATAACCATCACCGCTTTTATCTTTTCCTTCGCTCTGAACACTAACAAAGAAAACTTTACGTCCTGTTTACGACCAAACTTCTCAAAGAAACCTTCAAGAGGCGCGTTCACATTCTCTGTCCAATTCGCCATAAAGGCCTTAAAGAGGGAGAGAGACGCTACCCCGAGGCTTCTCTTGCCAACACGATTCACAAAGACGAGAAAGAGACAAACGGTCAGCACTGCGATGGGAATGGAGACTAGGAGAAAAAGGAGTAGATGAACCCCCAGACGATACCCTATAACAGAGTCCATGAAAAAAATAGGAATGATGCACAACGCGGGCTGTAGAATGGAGGAGACGAAAACTCTTCTAAAATTAGCAAACGACGTTGTAGAAAACACTAGCAAACGAAGAATTAAGGCTGCACAAAAACCCAAAAAGTAAAGTTTGACCCAAACACTCGGGGTTTTAAGGAAAGCGCCGATGACACTACCAAGAAACAGAAAACCAAACCAAGTTAGGCAAGAAAAAAGGGAAAGGCCGGAGCAACGCCTTAAGTTAAAAATTGGATCCGTTTTCATACAACAAAAGTAGATTATAAGGTCAGACAACAAGGTGATGGAAAAGAAGACACCGCCAAAAATAAAACCTACAGCAAAGCCGGAGTAAGAGGGGATCCATGAAAAGACGACTATAATTCCACTGAACAAACATAGCGCAAAAAGCAAGGTGACGATCCTTGCATGAGATGGGAGGGTAAATAAAGAGGAATAACGCTCAACTACCTTGCCCATGTACTCGTTCAGTGATCTGTTAGAGACCAAACCTGAATGCTCCCAGTAATAGATTAGAGGATCGGTTGAAAAAAGTTGAGGTAATTAATGTATTAATGTCTACACGAGGTAAAGACTCCATATCGATCATAATATCATCAACTAAGATACGGGCAGTAGAAAGACAAAGTTTACATCAATTTGGGAAGATTCGTCGGGGAGTAGTGCCGTTATTTCACAGAAAAAGGAAAACGTTCGAAAAGAAAACTTGTTGAAAGGGAGATTGAACAAATAGAAGGGGCTTCATGATGCAACTCAGTCGGCTTCAGAAGTAGGATAAAGTTTTATCTTCGATTTCTATAATATTTTGTAGATACCTATGTCCGAAGCGGGCCCGCCCCCAACCGTGTTTCACATACTCGAACGAAACATAGGACGAAGAATCGCAGTGATTTTAGACCCATCGTATGGGTTTGAGGGAACCTTAGCCGCTGTTACGCGGGAACCTCCCGGAATCTGGCTCTCTGACGCCGACGCGATCATCCTGCGTTCCACGATAGCACAGCCGATACCGCAGGTCGTGAGCAGGGAACAAAGAAGCGAAGTGTTTGTCAACCTTAACTCAGTTCAACGTGTGGAAATCTTGCATAAAACGCGATAATTCTAAAGCCGTTCGGAAGAGACGATCTGAGCTCTAAGGAAGGGGAAGTTTGCGCAGAGCATAAAGCTGTGCAAGGATACAGGCCAAGATCAGTGCCACTGTTAAGATCACCACGAATTCAGGCCTCACCCTTATGCCCCGAGTCTCTTCTTCAAAAAATCGAAGCAAGCCAGCGCTTGCCGCGGGCATGGGGCTGCCTTTCCGACGTCTTTTCTCTCTCCTACTACTCATAGGGTATTCTCCAAGGTTCTATTGATTCTAACGAAGTTTCCGTTAATTAACGTTGCGTAGATCTGAAACTTTTATTTGTTAAGGCAGTCTCATATAATGTGAGGTGGTTTCATGAGTTCTGCTCGTGGGTATTATGAAAAAACGTTTGAACTCCTTCAGCAACATCATAGCTGGTTTCGAGGAGCCATTCCGTTGATTGCGAGTGAAAACGTGCCAAGTCCTGCTGTGCGTGAAGCACTACTGACTGACTTTGGAAACCGGTACGCGGAAGGCTGGCCTGGAGAGTAGCTAGCTGAGGCTGGCTGCCCAGTCAGCGCGTTTATGCCGGATGCGTCTACATCGATCAGGTTGAGCTTGTTTGCATCGAGCTAATGAAGAGGCTGTTTAACGCTGAGTTTGTCGACGTTCGTCCGGTTTCTGGTGTTGTTGCGAACTTGGTGGTTTACACGACGTTTACGAACCCGGGCGACGTCATGATGGCTCTCTCTATCCCGTGTGGAGGTCACATCAGCATGGGGAAGAAGGAGCTTGGCGGAACCGCGGGCGCTGTCCACGACTTGGTGGTGGAATACCTCCCCCTGGACTACAAGGAGCTGAACATCGATGTAGATAAGACGAAAGAGAGGGTTAAGAAGCTGATACAAGAGGGGAAACCTCCTAAATTGGCGATGTTCGGTGCCAGCGTTTTCCCGTTTCCACATCCTGTTCGGGAGCTGGCAGATGCCTTCCATGAGGCTGGCGCCACTGTTGCGTACGACGCTGCCCATGTGGCGGGTTTAATAGCTGGAGGTTGTTTTCAGGATCCCCTACGAGAAGGAGCTGATGTGGTTACCCTAAGCACTCACAAGACGCTTTTTGGTCCACAACACGGAGCGGTACTGTCTTGGGAAAAATATGCAGATAGGATCAAGCGAGCCACTTTTCCGGGGCTAGTGAGTAACCATCATCTTCATGCAGTGGCGGGAGTGGCTATAGCTTGCGCGGAGATGCTGGAGTTTGGTAGGGGTTACGCTCAACAGATTGTCAAGAACTCGAAGGCTTTGGGTCAAGCTCTTTATGAGCGAGGACTCGACGTGCTGGCAGAGCATAAGGGGTTCAGTGAATCTCATGTGGTGCTCATTGACATCACGAAGTATGGTGACGGGGGAACTATCGAAAAGGAGTTGGAGAGGGCAAACATCATCATCAATCGGAACCTGCTTCCTTGGGACATTAAGGCGGGTCGCCACTTCATGCATCCTGGGGGAATACGTCTCGGAACGCAGGAGGTTACGAGGTTGGGAATGAAGGAAGCGGAGATGGTGGAGATCGCTGAGTTCATCAAGAGGGTTGTTGTGGATAAAGAGGACGTGGAAAAGGTGAAGGGGGATGTGGTCGAGTTTAGGAAGGACTATCGAAGGGTGCTCTATTGTTTTGAAGATGTCACAGAAGCTTACGAATACGTGAAGATACGGTGAAGAAATTCTTGAAGACCCCTATACCCGGGGGGAGGGGAGTCCTAGGCAGTCCTAGGCAGTCATAGGCAATGGGGACATTCTTAGTGTGTTTTGGAAAAGTTTTCTTGGTGGTGCGCTGACTGGAGGATTTTGTTCACCACCACCATGCTGAGGCGTGATGCTGTACCCATTATAACGGAGGTAGCACCCTAGCTATAGAGAGTCTGTTAAATATTGCGAAAGGTATAAAGGGTTTAGTTTACCGTCTAGAACTTAGGACGGGCCGGTAGTCCAGCGTGGTTAAAACTAACATGACTATGACGTCGCCCTCACGCGGCGAAGATCGCCGGTTCAAATCCGGCCCGGCCCACCATCAAAATTACTAGAAAAAAACAATATCATAATAAATAAATAGAATCTAAAAATGCGTAAATTAAAATAGGACTTTTTGCTAATTATTTTTCATACGAAAAGAGAGGGAAATGCATGAGTTTTTTTAAGAAACTTAAGGAGAGGGTGACGAAACCTAAGGCTAGTATGTCAATAAACCTCAGTAAGAATACGTTTAACTTGGGGGAGGATTTGGAAGGCACTCTCACTGTGACATCTGAAGAGGAGTTCGAAGCGAACGAGGTAAGTCTCTGGCTTAATGTCATAGATGGAATCTATATAGAGAAAGAAGTTACAGAAAGGGACGAGAGGGGGGTCGAGAAAAAAGTGCGCAAGTGGGTGTGGGATGATACAACCGTACACCATGAAAGCATAAGATTGTTGGAGAAGAAGAAGATACCAGCTGGATATCGCGAAGACTTCAAATTCTTATTCAAGTGCACAAATTTGAGCCTGCTTCCAACGTACAAAAGCAGAGATAAACACACTATCTGGTCTATAGGAGCAAAAGCGGACATCAAAGGATGCCCTGACATTGAGGTCGGGACTGAAGTCCAAGTAGTAAAGCCACTTGCGCCACCTACGCCTCCGACGGTTGTTAAGGAAATCGTGAAGGAAGTGGTCATGATAGCATGTCCCTATTGTGGGGGTCTGATGCCACAAACGTCAGTCTTCTGTCCACATTGTGGAGCAAAAAGAAAGGCATAGCAGGGCTGTGATTGATATAGTAGAATTAACTCAGTCAGAAGGTTTGGATGAAGCCATCTCCGGTCCAGTGGCGGTTTGGTATACATTCAATTGAGGAGTGGGTTCTTTGCCGCGGGAGATAAATTGAAGGAAGCAATATTGCTGTATAATCGCCCTCACGCGGCGAAGGTCGCAGGTTCAAATTCGGCCCGGCCGATTTCATCAAATTCGTTATTTACCAGCTGATCAGAACCTATACGTTTTGCGGTTTTTGTAAGTTTTCCTATTATCGTTTTTGCTATATTTTCGGGTTGGGAAATAACGATTTATAATTTTAGCGATTAAAGTTTGTACGCAACTTGTGCGGGAGTGTAACAAAACGGATAAAAATGAGTTGGACACGGTTACTGAGATACTTCGTGCAGCTACGAAGGGAGCGAAGAAAGCGGAGATTATGGGTAGGTGCAACCTCAACAATAAGGCTTTGGAAAAGTATCTGTACGTTCTGGTCGCACTGAATTTGATAAAAGTGGAGCAGGGGGGCGAGAGCCTCTACCGAACCACGGAAAAGGGACTACAATTAATGCGGACCTACTACCACCTGAAGGCGTTGCTGGGTGGCAAAACCTACGACCTTTTGTTAGTCCGCCTCTTAGGTCAGCTAATCGCTAATCGAAAGAAGGATGTTGAGGATGTAGGTCGGCAGCATCCACAACCGCAACGTTACATCGTTTAAACAGTTGGTTCATGTTTTCGACCAAGGATGTTCCGTATCATAACTAGATCGTAGAAGTAAACTAGGTTTTTAAGCAGTTTAGGGCTATCTTCCTTTAGATGGTGCCTGACTTGAACCTGCTTTCCAAGGTTCGTTTAATTCGACCGATCAACTGCTTGATGATGGGCTTCGCAGTGTGGGTGGGGGCCTATCTCGCGTATCCAAGGCTTTCTTTCTACGCCGATTCCCCCCGCCTTTTACTCGGATTTCTCACCGGATTTTCTTTGACTGGCGCTTCCATGGCGATCAACGACTACTTCGACCGTTTCATCGACGCGGTCAACGAGCCTACGAGGCCCAT
>Ga0315309_1002354_pt1 | contig 11035 bp, 9 predicted proteins | sample TDP4_MG_FD_203080 | JGI IMG/M metagenome (GOLD analysis project Ga0315309, IMG submission 203080) | Freshwater sediment microbial communities from Lake Towuti, South Sulawesi, Indonesia - TDP4 | ecosystem: Environmental > Aquatic > Freshwater > Lake > Sediment | place: Indonesia: South Sulawesi...
CGGCTCTCGATGGATACGTATTTGGATTTCTTCGTGAAGGATCGCGGGGATTTCATCGAGATGAAGAAGCACTTGGATCCGCAGGAGCCGTCCCGCTATCCGAGTGATTGGGACGATCTGAAGAGGAGGTGGGGAGGCCGGGACTATCCCCTTTATCTGACGGAGAATTGCGGCTTCGGCGGCCTCTATTGGAACCTCAGGCAGATGATGGGCACCGAGAGGCTGTCCACGGCCTTCTACAGGATGCCGGACCTCATACACGAGATCCTGGATTTCATGGCCGATTTCTTCATCGAGGTGACGGAGAAGGCACTGAGGGAAGTCGAGGTCGACGCCTTTACCTTCAATGAGGATTTCGCCTGCAAGGGCGGGCCGTTGATCTCCCCGAAGCTCTTCGCGGAGTTCCTCCAGCCGAGGTACGAGCTGATCGTTAGGCACCTCCGGAAACACGGCATAAAGGTCATCGAGCTCGACAGCGATGGCAACACCGAGGCCCTGATACCGAAGTTCATCGAGGTCGGGATAGACGCCCACTGGCCCCTGGAGGCCGCGGCCGGCATGGAACCGATCAAAGTGCGCAGGAAATGCGGGGAGGAGCTGGCACTGTACGGCGGGATAGATAAGAGGGAGCTGGCAAAGGACAGGGAGTCCATCGGGCGCGAGGTCCGCAGGAAGATCCAGCCAATGCTCGAGCTTGGCGGGGGCTACGTTCCGACTGTCGATCACACGATTCCACCGGATGTCCCACTGGGGAACTTCCTCTACTACCTCCAGTTGAAGCGCAAGGTCATCGAGGGGCATTGACGACCTACGGGATCCACATGAGCGCACTGGAATTGGCATGACGGCCTCGACGAAGCGCCCATTACTCATGGTAATATATTACAGCGGGTAATCGAATGCATCGATATCGCGTTAATCCTTAAATGCACGTATCGAAGCTGTCGCCAAACTTCACCGATATGAGGTGTCCACAATGTCAGATGTCCGTGGAAGCGAAACACTGAGGAAGTATGATGAGATAAACGACAGGATAAGGAGGGGCGAGGCCACCGTCCTGACCGCTGACGAGTTCATCGACGTAGTTGAGAGCTCCGGCCTCCAAAGGGCCGCCAAGGAGGTCGATGTCGTCACTACAGGGACATTCGGCGCGATGTGCAGCAGCGGCGCGTTCCTGAACTTCGGCCATTCCGATCCGCCCATAAAGATGCTGCACTGCTGGCTGAATGATGTCCCCGCATACCGGGGCCTGGCGGCCGTCGACGCATACATAGGCGCAACGGCGATGAGCGAGACGAAGGGTTTCGAATACGGCGGGGGACATGTGATAGAGGACCTCGTCTCAGGACGCGAGATCAAATTACGTGCCGATGCCTACGGGACCGACTGCTATCCAAGGAGGTACATCGAGACAACCATAACGCTCGAGGATTTGAATCAAGCGATCCTCCTCAATCCGCGAAATGCCTACGAGCATTATAACGCCGCGACGAACGGCACGAGCCGGACCATCTTCACGTATATGGGAACACTTTTGCCGAATCATGGGAACGTGACATTCTCCGGTTCAGGCCAGTTGAGCCCGCTCTACAAGGATAGCGGCTTCGAAACGATTGGCATTGGGACGAAAATCTTCCTCGGAGGCGGCGTTGGCTATGTAATCGGCGAGGGCACTCAGCATTGCCCGCAGAAGCAGTTTGGCACGATAATGGTGAGGGGCGACCTGAAGCAGATGAGCGGACGGTACCTAAAGGGCGCAACGTTCCATCGATATGGGACGACCCTATACGTTGGCCTTGGAATACCCGTGCCCATAATCAATGAGAGGGTGGCCAGAACTGCGGCCCTCAAGGACTCCGATATCCTCACCGACATCCTCGACTATGGCGTCCCATCGAGGAATAGGCCCGCCGTCAAGAGGACTTCATACGAGGAATTGAAGTCCGGCAAGGTCCAGATTGGGGATTACGAGATAAACAGCTCATCACTCTCGAGCTTTAAGATCGCGGAGGAAGTGGCGGAGGATCTCCGCGACCGGATTCTGGAGAAGCGATTCCTCCTGAACAGGCCCGCCGAGCTCCTCCCGGCCGAGAGGGAGTTCAAGCCCCTCCTCGAGAAGGCCTCTGCTAAAATCGCCGTGAGGGGTTGATCCGCGCGATGAACTTGAGGCTCGTCTATAGGCCCGAGCACGTCAAGAAACCCATCCTCGCGGAGGTAGTGCTCAGGAAGAAGGTCCGCCTCAATATCCTAGATGCCAAGGTGAATGGCCAGAAGGGCGAACTGATAGTCTCGGTCCCCCTCGATGGCGAGCAGCTCAAGGACCTGATCAAGGCCTTCGAGGCCGAGGGCGTCGCAGTTGAGACACTCCCCCGCATCGTCGAAATAGATCGGGAGAAGTGCACCTCGTGTGGCGCCTGCATCTCCCCTTGTCCCGTTTCAGCCCTCGCGTTCGATCCCAGCTATAACCTGCAGCTCGATGAGAGCAGGTGCGTCGGGTGCCGCGTATGCGTCGATGCCTGTCCGTTAAGAGCCATCAAGATGGCATAGCGTATGGGCCTGCCCGAACCGGAGCGAATATTCGCAGGTGACCTTCACCGCGCAAGGAAGGCGGTCGAAGAGGCAAATCTGCTCATCCTCAGCGATCTCCAACGCGGCATCGATGTCGCAGTTGAGTCCGTCGCCGCGCACATGGCCGAGCTCAAGGGATACATTGGGCTCAACCCGTCCTTCCGTCTGGCATTGCTGCCATTCGATGTCGAAGGCTCAGCGCCGAGGGTAGTCAGGATGGCGGCCGAAGCCGCCACGCGTTCGGGCGTCGGGCCCATGGCAGCAGTTCCGGGAGCACTAGCAGATCTGGCCGTCGCCAGCATGCAGGAGATCGGCTGCAGCGTGTCGCTCGTCGAGAACGGCGGCGAGATAAGCGCCGCGTCCGAAAGGCCGATCCTCGTCGCCATCTACGCGGGCCAGAGCCCAGTCTCCGGTCGATTCGGCTTCTTCCTAGAAAAGGGCGATTTCCCGATCGGCATAGCGACTAGTTCGGCCACCGTGAGCCATGCCGTGAGCTTCGGCGAGGCCGATGCCGCCGTCGTCGTCTCGGAGTCGGCAGCATTGGCCGACGCGGCCGCGACGCGGGTGTGCAACGCCGTCAGCGGGGAGGACGCTAGGGCATCGGTTGAGGGGGGATTGCGAACGGCCGAGAAGATCCCCGGCGTGAGGGGGGCCATCGTGGTCCGTTCGACGCACGTTGGCGTTGTGGGAACCCTCCCGCGCATCGTCGCCCTGCAGGGAAAAATGGAAGAGATCTTCAAGAGGTGCCTCTTGAGTTAGCGCCACGAACATAGTGTCGCTTATATCATTCCAACGGCGTTCAACAACCGACCATGCCAGATAGCGCTAAAGAAGATGGCCAAAGGGCGGTAAAGAGGATGGCGGAGGCGCTCAGCGCGGGGGCGACGATGCTCGCCGATCCGTGTCCGAATTGCTCATCCCCCCTCTTCCGCCTCCGATCTGGGGAAGTTAAGTGCGTCAGCTGCAACGCCGTCATCAGCCCGGCCGTCGACGAGGGTAAATCCGAAACGTCCTCGCCCGGTACGGCGCTACAGGATCTCGAGAAGAAGGTCCTCGCGCTCCTATCACAGTATGGCAAGAGGCTTGAGGCCGCCGATGGCGAGGAGGCTGAGAGGCTCCTTGGCCAGGTCGAAGTCTGCCTGTCCATATTGTCGAAGATCCGAGATCTCATCAAGGGCTCAGGCACTAGAGGTGCCACATAGATGGGCGGAGAGGTCGAATACGTCTCCCACCCTTTGATAAGGCCAAGGACGGTCGAGCTCAGGAACTACCAGCAGAACATAACCAAGTCCTGCCTCAAGGGCAACACCCTCGTCATACTTCCCACGGGACTCGGCAAGACCGTCATCGCCCTCCTGGTCGTCGCCGAAAGGCTCCTCTCCCTACCGAATTCCAGGAACCTAGTCGTCGCGCCGACGAAGCCCTTGCTGCTGCAGCACTTCGAATATTTCCGCTCTGCCCTCAATCTCGATGAAGGCGATTTCGCCATCTGGACCGGGGAAGTGCCGCCCGAGAAACGCGGCCTCGGCTCGGCCAGGATAGTATTCGCAACCCCCCAGGTATTGCAGAACGACATAGTCTCCGGCAAGCTATCCCTGAAGGAGTTCGGCCTCCTCGTCGTGGACGAGGCCCACAGGACCGTCGGCAACTATGCGTACGTATTCCTTGTGGAAAGGTATTCTGCCCAAGCGCAGAATCCCCTCGTGATCGGGCTGACGGCCTCCCCCGGATCCGAGGAATCGAGGATCGAGGAGGTGGCGAAGAACATCAGGGCCTCGTTCATAGAGGCCAGGTCGGACAAGAGCGACGACGTCAAGCCTTACGTGCAATCCGTACGATACGAGTTCCTGCCAGCGCAACTGCCCGAGCCGCTGAGGGGCGCAAGGGAGCTCCTCGAGGACTACTTGAAGGAGAGGGCCGACGGCATCTCAAAGACGGGCCTGGCGCGTTTAAAGCACCCCATCACGTACAGGAACATCTCGGCCCTCCTGTCCGATGTCAGGGGCAGCATCGCGGCCGGTGGTGCTGCAAGGGATGCCGGCGCGTTCCAGGTCCTGAAGGAACTGGCCTCCGCCAGGAGGGTCGTCCTGGCGCTCGAGAGGCTTGACACCGAGGGGGTGGACTCCTTCCTCTCCTTCATGGACGGCCAGATCCGCCAGAGCACCCGCATCGGTGCGCCCATCTCCTTGAAGAGGCTCTTCGTGGACAAGAAGATCAAGGATGCGATCGAGCTCTGCCGACTCGTGAAGAGGACGGGGATGCCCAATCCAAAGCTGGAGATGCTGAGGAAGGCCGTGGCCTCTTCCTTGAGCGGGGGCGCTCGCAGGGTCGTCGTGTTCGCGAGCTACAGGGATTCGGCCAAGATGATACTTGACGCTTTGAAGGGGATGCCATCGGTCAATCCCGTGAGGCTCGTGGGCCAGGCCGACAGATTGGGAGACGAGGGCATGTCGCAGCGAGAGCAGGCCGAGATGCTCGCCTCCTTCAGGGAGGGGGAGCACAACGTGTTGGTTGCCACCCAGGTCGGAGAAGAGGGTTTGGACATCTCATCTTCGGACGTCGTCGTCTTCTATGACAATACACCCAGCGCCATCAGGTACATCCAACGTGTGGGGAGGACCGGAAGGAGGGCCCCTGGGAAGGCATTCATCATCTACTACGAAGGGACGAGGGACGAGGCATACCTATGGATTGCGAAGAGGAGGGAGAAGAGGATGAAGGCCCTGGTCTCGAGGCTCTCGCGCACCCTCGATCCACCAGGCAAGGGCCCAGACGAAAGGCAGGGCCTCCTGAGGGCATTCATGGCCGATCGGAGCGAGGGCGAGGGCGACGAGAAGAAGGTCGTGATCATGGCGGATTCGAGGGAGTCCGGATCCCCCGTGCTCGCCGAACTCTCTAGGCTTGGCGCCGATATTAAACTACAACCACTTGAGGTCGGCGACTATGTCCTATCGGAGCGCGTCTGCGTAGAGAGGAAGACCACCAGGGACTTCGCGATCTCGATGATGGATGGGCGCCTCTTCGAACAGGCAAGGGCGCTCAAGGACTACGAGAGGGCCGTCCTGCTCCTCGAGGGCGAGGGGCTCTATTGCACGAACGTCCTGCCCCAAGCCATAGCCGGCGCCCTCGCCTCGTTGGTCGTCGATTTCGGCCTGTGCGTGCTTTGGGCCAGGAACGCCCCCGAGACCGCAAATCTGCTGTATGCCCTGGCACGCAAGGAACAGCTCGACAACAAGTCGATGCCAAGGGCGCGTGGGGAGAGGAGGCCGTTCCCGATCCCCGAGCAGCAGCTCTACCTTCTTTCTGGCCTGCCGGCAGTAGAGAAGACGACGGCCAAGAAGTTGCTCGAGCATTTTGGAACTCCGCTGAATGTCTTCAACGCCGATGAGGTGGAACTTCGCGAGGTGAAGGGCATAGGCGAGATCAAGGCCAACATGATTAGAGAGGTACTGACCCAGCGCTTTCGAGAAGGGGTTTAGTCAGAAGCCTCTTCCTGCGTAGGAACTTCATCACGACATCCCTTACGTCGGCGGCCACGTCCTCGACCGCGCCCTCCCCATCAACCCGTTCCATCTCACCGCATTCGACCAGTCTCCTGTATTCCCTCTGGACCTTCGAGAGGAGCTCCCTCTTCTCGAACTTGATCTTCCTCCTCTTTATCCTCTGAAGGGCCTTCTCCACCTGGACATCGATCAATATCGCCAGATCGGGCGGGGGCGAGAACCTGTTGATCTCCCTTACCCACTCCACGTCCCTCAGCATCACGCCTTGGTACGCCAGGGAGGAGTGGAGATATCTGTCCGAGATCATTATCCAGCCCCTCGCAACCAATGGCCTGATGAATTTCCCATAATGCTCGACCCTGTCGGCCGCGAACAGGAGGGCCTCGTATTCCGGCGGCGTATTGCGCGTCCTGTAGACGTGCAGCCTTATCACCGAGCCGATCCTGCCATACGTGGGCTCCGCCGAGTACCTGGCCCTGTAGCCCAGGCCCCTAAGCCAAGTGAGGAGCATGTATGCCTGCGTGGTCTTCCCGGATCCGTCTATGCCTTCAAGGCTTATGTGAGCCCCTCGAGCCATGAGAGTCACCGTTCCTTAGCGACATGGCCATGTATTTGAAGCCTGCCCTCTTCGCAAGAATTATCTAGTTGTACTTGTCAGCGCTATCGGATGCCGATGTACGACTTCGTGGGCGAGGTCAGGGATCCGATATACAAGTACATCGCCTTCACGGACGTCGAGAGGCAGCTCATGGATTCCCCTCCCGTACAGAGGCTCAGGAGGATCAAGCAGCTCGCCGGCGTCCACTTCACATACGCGAGCGGCGAGCATTCGCGGTTCCCGCACGTCCTCGGCGTCATGCACCTTGCGGGTAAACTCGGCGAGAAGCTCCGCGAAGGGGGCTACATGGAGGGTGACGATTGGCAAAAGCTCAGGATGGCCGCCATGCTCCACGACGTCGGCCACGGCCCGTTCTCCCACGTCTATGAGGACGTGCTCAACAAGTACAGGAAGATGACGCACGAGGACGTCGCCCGCTGGCTGATATTGAACACACCCCTAAAGGACATGATCTCCGACGCAGGTCATTCACCGGCGGAGATCGGGGAACTCGCCGTCGGGCGCCTTGCCGCTGGCAGGAGCAAGATCCTGAACCAGGTCATATCGGGCCATTTCGACGTCGACATAATGGACTACCTCGTCAGGGACTCCCATCACACCGGAGTGGAATACGGCTATGTCGATGTCGAGAGGCTGATAGGATCGATCGTCGTTGTGGACGATGTCCTGGCGATGAACGTGAACGCCATGGCCGCCCTGGAGTCCTTCTACATAGCTCGCTACATGATGTTCAAGGCCGTCTACTTCCACAGGACCGTAAGGGCCGCGGAGATCATGGCCTCCAAGGCTATGGACATGGCCAACGAGGCGCTGGGCCTAACGAGCTTCAAGACGCCGGATGAATTCCTGAGGCTCGACGACGACTACGTCGTCGCCAGCATCATGTCGCTTAAGGACGATGGGAAGCTGCGCTACGCCCGAGACCTCATGTCGAGGTACAGGGACAGGCGATTGCTGAAGGCCGTCTTCGAGACCTTCCTCCACCACGAACATAAACTCTACCCAACCCTCTTGGGCAGGAACGAGATCCGCGAGAAGCTGGCGCAGGAGATCGCCGACATCGCGAACGTGGACCGCGAGTACGTCATAATCGACGTGCCGACCGTCCCCTCCCTCCCCTATCGTCCGCTCTATGGCGAGCACTTCGATTCCGAGATCCCCATAGCCATCGAGCTTGGCACGAAGGCCTACGAGAGGAGGTCGATCTTCGATCTCTCGCCCATCGTCTCCTCACTTAAGGGGTTCCTGGATGTCGCGAGGGTTTACACGACGACGGAATGCAGGGACAAGGTGCGCGATGCCGCTGTCTCCGTCTTCGGCGAGGCCCCGCCGGCCTTCAGGGTCTCTTTCTAGATCCACTGCCGAGGACGACGATCCGGCCGACCCGTCCGTCGATCCTGATCCTGTCACCTTTCCTGATCCGAGCCAAGGACTTCCCGGGCGCTATCAGGAGTGGTATGCCCGATATGATGCAGCCCGACGCGATTATGGCATCGAACCTCGCGTTTATGATGGCCGCTGGCGCGACCCCCCTCTTGGCCAAACCGTAGAGCACGTAGGATCCGACAGTACTCCCCTTCCCGTGCGGGAAGATGAGCACTCTGCGTGACAGCCTCTCGCCCCTTATCTCGTGCCCACCTTCAATGACCTCGCCCGTCCTCGCATCGACTCCGCCGAAGAACGTTATCGGCTGCGAGGAGATGAGGGCCTCGCCCTCTGATAAACCGCCCACAATGACCTTCGCCCTTCCGATTACAACGCCCTTCAACGTCATGACCTCAGGCATTCGCCGATGCTGCAGAGCCTCGGCCTCAGGCCCATTGTGTTCTTGAGATAGAAACATGCCTTGGCCGAGTTCGTGGCTGGCCTCTTGAGGCGCAGCGCCCTCAGCCCACCCCACAATATGCACGAGTCGACGACGATCGACGCGCCCGCCCTCTCGAGCACGTCGGCGTAACCGAGCTCCCTCGCCAATCCCCCGATCTCCCTGCTGGTGAAGAGGAAGGCGGGCTTGTCGAACTTCCCTTCCCCGATCGTCCTTGCGACCAGCTCCATCTCCTCGATCGATAGGTGCGGGCATCCGAGCAGGATCGAGTCCGGTTCACCCGAGTCGCACGAGAGTCGCTCCCTCACCTCCTCTATCTCGTCCATTCCGATCATGCCTTCGACCTTCTCTGGCGCTCTCCTTCGCGCCCACTCGATCTCGGCCGTGATGCCATCGACGTGGATGAGGGGCATCGGCCCCGCCGTCGAGGCCGCCGCAAGCAGGCCCTTCATCTTGTACTTCTCCCTGAACCGGATCCCCGATACGAATGGGATCGCAGAACCGAACCGAGTACCGAGCAGGTATCCGAGCGCGCCCGCCCTGGCCTCGTCGATGTCGCCGTCCTCGACCTCGACCATGACGTCGGGGGCCCTGTTCACCCTCACGTGCATCCCGTAATTCGGGCTCTTCCCAGTCACGGCTGCAGCCAGTGCCGAGATGCCGCTCTCCCTGTTGGTTCTGGCGCCGAACATCGAATTGGCGTATATCACGGCGGAGGACTCAGCCCACGCGATGTGTTCGCCAACAGGTGGCCGGCGCCCCTCATATGGCGTGCAGCTCAGCGTCGTCTCCGCGCCGATCCTCCTGAAGGATTCTACGATCCTCCTCTGGTTCCTCATCGTACCCCTGTCAATGCCGTATGGATTCGCGTGAACGTCCGCGCATCCGGGATTCACCGTGGTCCTCACCCTCACCCTTACGCCCGAAGCCGCCAGGTCCTCTAGGAACTCCGTCCCAGCGGCCCCGATGCTGTAGTATGATACCCCCGAGATATGGGCGCCCCGGATTGCGATAGAGGCCCTTGCCCCAGAGCCGTAGCGCAGCGCCTCTATGAGGTCCCGCATCGTCTCGCGACTTGGCTTGAGCGCGCTCACCCTCAAGGCCTCGGCCTCGTTCAAGTTCCCTTTTCCCACGGTATCTTCGCGATCCTGAATCTCTCCCTATCGGCCGTCAGGCTGAGGGTCGTGTCTATGCCCCACTTCGTCGTCGTCAGGGCCTTCTGGTCGGCTGAGGGATCGAGGCTCGATCCCCTCGCGCCTTCCACCAAAACGAAGTCCCCCTTGCCCTGGAACCTCGTCGCAATTGAGAAGTCGATCCCGGCGTAGTCGGCCGGATCGATGTCCTCGTCCAGGACGATGACGCCCTTAAGTGACGGGTGCGCTGCAAATGCGGCGAGGATGGCGTTCTTGCCATCGCCCTCGAATCTCTTGCGGATGCTCACCGCTGCGTGCAACCAGCCGCCCGAACCCAACGTCATGCATATCCCCAATACCTTGGGCCCAGCCCTCTCGATGCCGTCCAAGACCCTCGCCTCGTAGGGCAATCCCATCAGCAGCTTGTGTTCGCTTCCAGCTGGCAGGATGGCGTGGTAGATCGGATCATCGCCACGATGCACCCCGATAACGCTGACGACCGGTTGCTCCCTGGGGATGTCGTAGGTCCCAAGTATGTCCGTCATCCACTCCCTCTCCCTCCTCTCCGCCGAGATGATCCCTTCGATCACATACTGGGCATCGGCGGGGACGAGGAGGCCCGTCTCCCCCAGATGCGTCACCCTGAGCCGCTCCCCCATTAATGCCCCAGCGACTTTCAGTTCATCGACGCCCTCGGGTGCCGGTGAGGCAGCGGCCACGGTGACCGCCGGATGCGGTGCGATGACTATGGCGATCGGCACGTCCTTTCCGATGGCCCTGTACTTCTCGAAGATGCGATGGAGGTGCCGCCCTTCGACGATCCTGATGACCAGGTGTCCATCCCTCAACAGCAGCCTGTGGATGGAGGCATTCTGCACCCCCGTTTCCGTATCGGCGGCTATGACCGTCGCGCTCGTGATGTATGGGCCCGCGTCCCTCTCGTAGTGCGTGAGCACTGGCAACTTCAGGAGCTCCTCGGGCCCAGCCCTCTCCCCCATGGGCGAGGGGACCTCCTTGCACCCCAAGGGATTCTCGATGGACTTCAAGAGGTGCCTGTGGATCTCCCCCTCCTCGATCCCCAACCCCTTGGCTATGCGTTCCCTCTTGCCGAAGAGGTTCGCCACTGCCTTGCGCCCGGATTTGCCGATCGAATGGAAGAGCAACGCCTTGCCGAGATCCCGGGATCGCATGATCGCCGCTGCCTGGTATCTCGGATCCACGTTCGCCGTTATCCTCTCGACGTCATCGTCCCCTTCGAGCTTCGACAGAATAATCGATATGCTCTGTCCTGCCAACTGTACCGTATGCTCGCACCGAGCGCCATCATTTATCACTATTGGTTTTGAAGAAGGCCTCGAGCCTTTGCGCCAGGAGGGCGTCGTCGTCG
>Ga0315309_1002355_pt1 | contig 11033 bp, 14 predicted proteins | sample TDP4_MG_FD_203080 | JGI IMG/M metagenome (GOLD analysis project Ga0315309, IMG submission 203080) | Freshwater sediment microbial communities from Lake Towuti, South Sulawesi, Indonesia - TDP4 | ecosystem: Environmental > Aquatic > Freshwater > Lake > Sediment | place: Indonesia: South Sulawesi...
GTTTCTAATCTAGCGCCGAATATGATGCAGGTTGTTTGGGGAAAATTCAGTGACAAGATGGGAAGAAGAATTCCTTTTGTTGTAATCGGGGGCTTAATCACCGCTGTTCTTTGGGTTCCACTCATGTTTGTAACTTCGGCTACGCAGTTGATTCTTGTGATAGGGGTTCAATCGTTGTTGGGTTCGATGGCTACGCCAACATGGACTGCTCTTATCGGAGACCTCGTGCACCTGCAGAAGAGAGGTATAACCACGGCTATCATTAACCGTGCAGCCGCTGTTGGAAGTCTGTTGGCGACGCTTGCGGCAGGATATCTAATGGTCATGATTAAAGGAACGTTGCAGCAGGCGCTTTTCATTCCACTTCTCGTCGCGGTTTTTTGTGGAGTTGTGTCTTCGCTAGTGATGGTTCTTGTTCATGAAAAACCCAATCTTAATTCTAACAGTGTGTCCAAGGGGTCCATATTTAGCATTAATGATGTTGTCAAACAAGTGCGAAGCAACCCTGATTTTGTGCGATTCTGTGCTGCCAGCTCAATCTTTGGCTTTTTTATGGCGTTAAGCTGGCCCCTGTTTTCGATAACCCTCATGGAAGTTTTGAAACCTCCAGCCTCTATGCTAGAGGTTGCCCTAATGTCGGTGATTCAGGGCGCTGTCACAATAGCCTTGCAGCCTTGGGGTGGAAAATTAGTTGACCGTGTTGGAAGAAAACATTTGATTGTAGTTTATCACCTAGGTTTAATTCTTGTTCCAGTACTCTATGGCTTGGCGTCAAGCGTTTATCACCTATATATATTGAACCTGATTCTTGGCATCTTAACAGCTTTTGGAGACGTTGCCATACTTGCCTATCTGCTGGATATAGCCCAAGAAGAGCTGAGAGGAACCATCACCGCCTTCTACAACTTAGTCACCGGAATCGTTTTCTTCGTCGGCTCCCTAGTCGGAGGTTACATGGCTAATTATCTTATAGGCGTCTTCGGCTTGGCGCTGGGATTACAACTCGTCTACGCCCTGTCAGCCATTGGACGAGGCGCCGGCGCCTTGACTTTTATAACGTTAAAAGAACCCTACAGGTATCCCAGCACATTGAGAAAAGAACTGCGGAGCATTGTTGGAAGATTGCCCTGGATGCCCGAACGAGGTCCAACACAAGAATGATTTTAAAACTAAAGGCTCAGCAGCTAAGTTTTTTGAGGGAAGAAGCCAGAAGGGTGCATCCGGTTGAGGCTTGCGCCATCCTTTTTGGGAAGACAAATGGGCGAGAAGCAATCGTAAAGAGAGTTGTTACAGTGCCTAACGTTCTGAAGTCTACCACAAGGTTTGAAATCGATCCTAAAGCGTTCTTTGACGCTTTCACGCAAGCCGACGAGGGGGGACTCGAATTCATAGGGCTGTTTCATTCTCATCCGGCGCCAGCCTATCCCTCAAGTGTTGACCTGAAATTTATGCGGCTCTGGGGCGACGCAGTGTGGCTGATCTTGTCTTCAATATATAACAACTTTGCCGCTTTCCAAATGACACATGGCAAGGTCAGCCAAGTGACCGTGAAAACAGATAAACTTTAAGGAACAGAAACGAATTATTCTTCTCTTCAGAGGGTGACAGGTTTTGCAAGAAATTCAATCTGAGGTTAAGATTGAAGACATGACAGAGGCAAACTTGGGTGATATTCCAGAATCTTGCAGGGGCTGCGTCTACTGGGAGTTTCCGCAGGAGTTTGACAGAGTGAAAAAAGAGAAGATGGAGGCGCAGAAAAAATTGGAACTCGAACAAAAGAAGCGAGAGTGGTTTGTTCAGACCTTGCAGGAGTTTGGAACCTGCGGCAAAATAGTTTATCATAAAGGCAAGCCTGTGGCCTACGCTCAGTTCGCGTCTTCAGTGCGGCTTCCTAACTTCAGCAGTTATGAGTCTCAACCCGTTGGCAAGTTGGAAGAAGGCGTCGTCTTCCTCTCATGCCTCTACGTAGCCGACAGGGCGCTGAGGGGGAAAGGGTTAGGCGAAGCACTGCTCAAAAACGTCCTTGAAGACCTTAGAAGGCGAGGGTTTAAGGCTGTTGAAACCTTTGCCAGAAGAGGTGACTCCCGCAATCCTTCTGGTCCCTTAGAATTTTACATCAAGAACGGATTCATCATCAAAGACAAGACAAACCCAGAGTTTCCTTTGATGAGGCTCTTTCTTTAGCCTTTATTGTTGGCATCGTTTGAAATGAAACAAGTATTCTTGAGCATAGCCCACATATTCTCCGAAGTATTTTCTACCAAAAGAGCTGATGATTTCATATTGGTTGGGCGAGAGCGACTTTTTGGCTTTCACTTTATCTATAAATGACTGCTCAAAATGCTCCCTGTAAAACTCTAAGATTATGCGTTTCATCCAAACATCTATTGGAAAAGCCTCTAACCTGCCCAGAGAGAAAAGTAAGACGCAGTCAGCCACTTTGGGTCCAACGCCTGGCAAGGTCATCAACTCTTTCTTGGCTGTTTCATATGGCAAGGTTTTCAAAGCCTCCAAGTCGAAGGCTCCGCTGCTCACAAGTTTGGACGCAGCCTTAACCCGTTCGGCTCGAAATCCGAGTTTGCAGAGTCTCAACTCTTTTAGGCTGGCTTCTGCTAGGGCGTGGGGCTTCGGAAAAGTGTAAAACGTTTCATTTCTGGCATGTATCTTTTTTCCAAAGCGGACGCAGATGTTAGAAATCATGTCTTTGATGGCTGGAATGTTCTTGTTTGTGGCGCAGATGTAAGAGATTAGGCACTCCCAAGGGTCTTGACGCATGAGACGCAAGCCGTAAAAACTCTTCACAGCCTCATTGACGTATCTATCCCTTCTAATTCTTGAATAAATTTGTGACAAATCGTCGTCCAGGCGAAAATAGCTCCACAAAAACGCGGAGTCAACCTTCTTCGGGCATGATTGAAAACGCAGGACTTCGTCATTTTGGCGTATTTTGACAACGGTCTCTCCGAGAACACCACGCCACAACCCATTCAGTTTTTCCCAGCGAAACGCTTGACCGCAAGAAAGAGTGTAATCTAAATTGAAAGGGGTCTTAGCCAAGTCTAACTTAATTTCTATGAAGCCTTGAGGCATGATTTGCGTCCAGCAGGATTTTTATAATTGGAAGAAATCTTGGAGAAACGGATTGCTTCTTCTCTCTTCACCGATGGTTGTGACTGGACCATGCCCGGGGTAAACCTTCACGTAATCGGGCAAAATCAGGAGTTTGTTCCTTATCGAATTCATGATTTCTTCGAGTGAACCGCCTGGGAGATCGTATCTACCGATTCCTCCAGCAAACAAGGTGTCGCCTGAGAACACGGCGTCAGCGCCCAACAGCGCTATGCTGCCCTTGCTGTGACCCGGAGTGTGCAAGACTCGAAGTTTGACTTCTCCCGCCTCAATGATGTCTCCTTCACGTATTGTTTTGTCGGCTGAAGGATTCCTTAATAATGGTGCGTCGTATTCGTGAATCAAAATAGGTGCGCCCGTAGCCTCTTTCATTGTTTGATTGCCAATCGTATGGTCTGGATGCCCATGTGTGTTGATTATAAACTTGACCCTGAACCTGTTGCGTTCAATCTCCCTCAGGATGCTCTTGGCTTCTGAGGCGCTGTCGAATCCTGGGTCAATGACAACAGCCTCTTCAGCCTGTACGTCGCCCACGATGAAGCAGTTCGCCTGTATTATTCCCACAGTGAACATCTTAACGAACATCTCGACGCCGCCCTCTTTCTCGTTTTCGTGTAATTATATCTTCGAACAAGATAAAGATGTGCCGAGTCACTCTACGGACGTAAAATCATGTATGGATAAAAAAACATTTATTTCAAAGAACTTTTAAGGCTTGTAATCGTAATTTTAGATATGTTTCCGCCTAATAGGTTGTTAACACCATTGCTTTAGGAGGTAAGTTTTGGGAAACTACAAAGGGGTCATAATTGCCGAGGGGTTGGATGACCCAACTATCATTAACAAGTTCACTGTTTACAAAGCCAAAATCACGAAAGATAACATGGCAGTAGATTATGAGGGCCACCTTGGCAGATGGCATATTTATCATGTCGAGTGTTCAAAAAAGGAGATTGATGAGTTACAGCTGCATATATTAAAGGGTTGGTATGCCCATTTTTGGAAAGGCGACAAGATTATCGTGGTTTACAATGACAGACAGTTCGAGCTCTTGAAAAATGATAAGTCAACCTGGAAAGCAGCTATTGAGCACGGAAGATTGCAGAGGATACCTGAAGATGAATTAGATTTCCCTACCGATTGATTTTACGATTTTGACTGCTATAACGATAACGTTATAGTTATAAGAATCAACATGCAACCAGACGAAAAGCGGTGGGCTACGATGTGCTAACTCTACTGCTGCGAATGCGACATCTATTTGACGGCATCATTCCTTTCCTAGGGCTTTCTTGAGTGGCTTGTAGAACATGTAAATGACAAGAATTGGAGCGATGACTGTGCAGCTCACAGCGTACTCTATGGTTATGAAGCTGGAAAATGTGCTTAACGTGAATAAGATTCCCCCGATAATCACCACCGATAAGAGGTAGATGAGAAACGTGGTTTTCCATAAGCCGTATCTAGATGCGAGCTTCAACCACCCTACATTTGTTAAAAAATCTCTTACCCTTAACGGTGAAGAGAGATCCGCCTTTTGTCGTTGCCTAACCATTTCTCGCTCCGATGCTTTTAGCATCCTTGGTAATAGAGCGGTGCTCAGTATACCTGTGGCAACTACAAGAATGAGCGCGAGGATAAGTTGGTTAAGAAAAGCCAAGACAAATATAAGAATCGCTAAAAAACCTACCATAGAGGACAAATAGTACACTTTTTCCTTCTTTCGGTAAGCTCGCACGGCGCCAAATACTGCCATGAAACCGAAAAAGGCAACGCCGAAGAGAAATAACTCGTAGGGCATGTTGTTCATCGAACTGCTCCCTTTATAATAGCCAAATATCAATGTTGAGATGGGCTTCTTAAATCTATCCGAGTGTTTAAAAGCAATTTGAACCTAAATTTTCTTTCTCAATCTCCTTTTTGTCTCACATCTTTTAGCCTATTTGGCTCCAAATAGACGGTTTAGACCCTCCTCTACCCGTCTCTCTGTCTCTCCTAGCGCCTATTAGGACCAATTAGAGGAGCTAGGTCAACTGTGCATACACAACTGTCACACTTTAATACCTAATCCATGAAATACATCAAGCGATGGTTTCACATGTCACAGTCAACCTCAACACAAGACTTAGCCATAATAGAATCAGAGTTGAAGGGCAAGACCCTCCTCGTTTACTGGCACATGCTTAAAACCCCAACATCAAGAGTGGGCGTGCGTGAGATTCAACGCGCTCTAGGCTTCTCAAGCCCAAGCGTGGCAACACATCACCTAGAGAAACTGATCTCACTCGGCTTGGTCGACAAGAGCGGAACAGGCGAATACTTTCTGACTCAAGAAGTCAAAATTGGACTCCTGCGATTTTTCACGCGGCTAGGACGCTTTCTCGTTCCACGCTACCTCTTCTACTCAGTCTGGTTCTCCACAATGCTAATCGTCTATACAATACTTTATGGATATACGGGCAGCATCAACAACATCGCCGCCCTAATATTCGGCGCCGCAGCATCCCTTGTACTGTGGTTTGAAACCATCAGACTCTGGAGGGAAAAACCGTTCTAAAACGTGGCTTTAAAAGAAAGGCATAACCGTTATTAAAAATAGGAGAACAAAAGTCATGATGAAAAAAGGCATCCTATACGTGGTCAGTGCAATTCTGCTCGGCGTGGCGTTAATGTGGACTCCTCTCCGCCTTTCAACCCAAGATGCTTTTCAGCAACCATTTACTTTTGGAGAAAGTTACACAACATCCACCAGAGGGTCGGTTGCTAAAAACGAGTCGACGCATGGAGTAACACCGCATTTCCCAGCAGACGAAATATCACTAGGTTTAATGAGCGCCCTCAGCCTCCTTTTTGCATTCGCCGTTTTTAGACAATTTAAGAAGAAAACCGCTTAGTTCTTTTCGTTCTCTTTTTAGTACAACCTGTTCGGAAATATAGCATTATTACACTCTGCTCCAAACACTTTATCGGTGACGCAGAGTGAAAAAACCTAAACGAAAAGAGTTGATGGTTGCACTCATAATCTGCGTAGCTCTAGTTGGCGCATCCGTCTACGCAAATACGGTAATGCAACAGCCCTTATCCTTTACAGGATTGACCACACGGGGAGGCGCTTTAACTCCCATGGAAAACTTTGGCACAACACAGGAAGAATCTGCAGACCAGAGGATAAAAGACATCAGGCAGTGGATAAATGCCGAACTGACCAAGGGAAAATTCAAAGAAGTCGTGAGGGGCATCGAGGCATTCACCGAGGAACAGGGTGGCTACGTCTATTCAGAAGACCTCACCTATGCTGACGAAGTGTGGAACGGAGAACTCGTGTCAAGAGTCCCTCAGGACAACGCAACAGACTTCATCTTCAACGTAGAAGAACTACTAAACAATAACGGCAAAGTCATCTCAATAACCACAAGCATAAGAGACATAACAGGAACCATCGGAACATCAGAGCAGAAACCACACGCCACCATAAGAGTCACGCTTGCAGAAACCTCTGGAAAAATAGTCATCGGATTACCGATAATTGAAGGAATAGCCCCATTCTTGAGCACGTTCTTTACTTGGGTGGCTGCAGGTGTAATCATCGGATTGCCCGCGTACTTCACTGTGCTCGGAATAGTCTTGCTCATAGACAGAGCGCTTGTGCCCATAGCAAACAAGCTGTTCAAAAGGGGATTAAACAAAAATAAGGAAGCGTTGCCACTACCAGTTTAAAAACACTCTCAATTTTCTTTTTAATTCATTCATTTGCCTAAACAAAAATTCAGAAGACACCGCAGCAAGTACACTAAAATCCTAAAATGTTAAATACGAATCGAAACTAAACTGAAGGCTTTGACAAAAAAAGGGAGTAAAAATGAAAAAAATATTAGTCTTCGCTTCGGTTGTGCTTGCATTGGGATTAGTTTCAACAATCACAGTGAACCTTGCCAACGCAGAGATTGAATCGGCTAGTTGGCTCGGAAGTTTCTACAGCTGGGGAACAGACAACTACTATGATAAATCAGTTTACGGCTATTTAGAAAACTCCCAAGCCATGCTGCTAGTAGAGGTTAAAAACCATCTTGCCACACTCATGAACGTCTCGGCCATAATAGTAGGTTTCGACTGGAATCAAAACTACACCACCACGTTGAGCAGTCCAGTTACGTTGAAGGCTGGTGAAACCCGCTTCTTCACCACGACCCTCACTGTTCCAAACACAACTGTTGCTTCAAACCTGTTCTTGCACGGCTACACAGTCTATGTTAAACATGTGGACGCCACTGGAGCACTTGCGGGTACTATGACAAAAGCCTACACCAGCACTAGGCTCTTCGCCGTCTACTCAGAAGATCAGGCTGATGCAAGAGAACTGAGCAAGATAATCTCTGAGATATCAGCACCCATCGGTGGCTTCAACAGCACCGCAGCGAATTTGTCGTGGGCTAAAGCAGAAAATGAAACTGCGATTGCAGAAACCTTATACGAACAGGGAGATTTTGCAGGCGCAAAGACACACTACGGCAAAGCTTTGGACTACATTGACCAAGCGTTTGACACTGAAGAATCCTTATCGGGAGGCATCCAAGACGCTGAACTTGCGCTGGTTAACGCTCAAGCCGAAAGTTACAAGGCAACAGCGAACTATCTCAATGGTTTGTCGAGCATGTGGGTCCTAATCGGTGTGGCTGCCGTGCTGTTCGCCATAGGCTACATAATCAGAGGATTTGCAGCGCTCCGAAAACCTACGCCTCCTCCATAGCCTCCTTTTTTCTTTAAAACTTCTTATTGTTTTAGCGGAGAGACTTTCGGGCAAAGGTAATATAGCCCGTGTGCCCCGTCATCAATGTTTCTGGGCGCGTCTTGCCCCGTTCAGTCTGCATTCCCCGCATTATGCATTCGATTGTTTCGATGTCCACGAATTCGTTTTCTTCCAGTGCCTCCACTGTTTTCACAACTTGGTCTATTGTGGGACTGAAAGACACGAGTGTGCCGCTTCCTTTCAGCGCATTGTAGGCGTGTGAAACGACAAGCCACGGTGTTGCCATGTCTAGGATAACAGCGTCTATCTCGGTTTCATCTATCTCCATTGTAATGTCCTTGTTTTTCAGCTCCACCCAGTCGAGCAAGTTGGCTCTCTGCAGGTTTTTCTGTGCTGTTTCAATGAATTCTGGGCGAATCTCGTAGCTGTAGACGTGTCCGTTTGGTTTGACGTAGTGGGCTAAGGCGCTTGTCAATGCGCCTGTTCCCGTTCCCGCCTCCACGACGCGGCTGCCGGGTCCTATTCCGCTGAACATTACTATGAGGGCGACGTCTTTTGGATACGTTATCTGAGTTTTCCTCTGAGACTTGAAGATGTAATCGCGCAGTTGTGGTCTTAATGCTGTGAACTCTGTGCCCGTGTTGCTTTTTGTTCGTGTTCCGTATTGTTTGCCGATTAAAGTGTCGAGTTGTATGAAGCCCTTGTGGGTGTGAAAACTCTTTCCTTCTTCAACCTTTACTAAATATGTTCTTTTTTTGTTTAGGTAGAGCAGTATGTGGTCGCCTTCGTTTATGGTTGGTTGAGTCAAAGCGTGAAGCCTTCTCACTACTGCTGCTGTAAAATGTTTCGAGCGAGAATAATAAAGTTGTGACTTTTCAGCAATTACTTTTATTTGAAGTGAAGACTCAAGATAGAATGCGCGAGAAGGGTTCACAAAAATGAAGTTGGTGATTCGCATCGGCGGCTCGGTTGTGGCTTCGCCGTTCAATCCCGTGTTAATGAACGCTTACGTTGAGTTGCTCCTGAACTTGAAGCGTCAAGGTCATGTGGTTGCGGCTGTTGTAGGCGGCGGTTCACTGTCTCGAGAGTTGATTAAGACCGCGCGTGCCATGGGTCTGAGCGAGGCGGCTCAGGACGAGGTGGCGATTTCTGTTTCGCGGGTGATGGCTCAACTCTTTGTGTTGCGGCTGGGCAAACACGGAACCCTAACTGTTCCGACTAATGTTGAGGATGCGGCTGAGTTGTTGGAAGGGGGCAAGATTGTAATTATGGGTGGTTTGAAGCCTGGGATGACAACTGACACGGTAGCGGCGATGTTGGCTGAACGTGTCAACGCTGATTTGTTGGTGAAAGCCACAGATGTAGACGGCATCTTTACACGGGACCCAAAGAAGTACAAAGACGCGAAGAAATTGGAGAGGCTAAGTTTCAACGATTTGTTTAGGTTTTTTGAGAAAGAAAGGCATGAAGCGGGGATTCATCAGGTTCTTGACCCCGAAGCGGTTCGCATACTACAGAAGAAGAGAATCAAAACCGTTGTGGTGAATGGGTTTAAGCCTGATAATGTTTGGTTGGCGGTTAAAGGTGAAAAAGTTGGAACATTGATTAGTTAATGTTGCTTATGTATGGAAAACAAATTTTATGTGTGTGTGCGCTCAAGTGACCTAGCCCCTCTATTTGGATCCTGATAGGGTTCAAATATGAAATATATCATTTGAAAGGAGGATGTGTAGGGGTTAAATCATTAGGAGTTCTGTGGGTTTTAGCTGTTTTGTCACTGGGTCTACTTGGTAGCCCAATGCTTCTAGGGCTGTGGCTCCTAGGACTGGTGTGTCTTTTTCTTCGGCGAATATGACTGTGATTCCAGCATATGCCTTGGCGTAGTTGATTAATAGGGCTCCTATTTCTCTCTCTACGATTTGTCCTCCAAACACTCTTAATGTGCGTTTGCCAACAGGTTTGATTTGGAGTTCTTCGAGTATTTTGCGGGGAACAGCGGTCAAAATGGCTCCTGTGTCAACTAGAAGCTCCACTTCACGTTTCTTTCCCTTTTGAGCTGGATTAAACAGATTAACCTTAGTATACGTGAAGCCCATATGATACCCATTTTATATAATAGTTTTTATCGAAATAAGCATTGCCATTTTGGAAAGAAATAAATGAAACGAGAGAAGTTAGAGAAACTGGTTCTGCCAAGGTGCAGGGGTGGCAGAGCATGGTCAAACCCGCACATAACGCGAAAAGGGGCTAAATTTGCGGTTAAATTTTTGATTGCCAAAGTTTGAACTTTTTGATATGAGCGTCGCAGAGAGTGCCTATGGTTGTCATCCATCTCAGTATATTGCCTTTTGAAGTGAGGTTTGCGTTATAGAAGACTCCAGTTGATTTCGCTGTAAAACCTTTCTTTGTCCTCATTACGTCGGATTTGTTAAATGAAAAGCCAACCTTAGCAGCCAATTCGACAAATTGGTCTCTTAGCAATCTGCTTCTAACCACTAAATCTATGCGGGGCGAATAATCTCTTTTCTGGAAGCTGAAACTTCCATCAGAACTGAATAAGCCTCTCAAGAACGCCTTAATGATTTCTAAATCATTTGTGCAGGTTATTTGGTTGGGTACTTGGACGACATAGGCTTTCTTTCCTTCAATAAAGCCATACTTTCGGAAAAAGCGAACTATCTGCCTTTGTCCACTGCGTATTTCGAAGGTGTTTTCTCTTATTCCGACACACGGTTCTACTCCAAGAACATTGCGAGCTAGGTGTATTATTCGCTGAGCCATGTCTTCGTCTTGAAGGTTGCATCGTATGCCCCAAACTCCGCATGACATGTAACCATCGCCTGCATGAAGCCCTAGGAGTTCAGCAACTTCTATGTCGAGGACGTCTTTTGGCGGATGATAGGTAATATGCCTACCTTTGCCCATTTTTGATAAATCAACCATTTTTTGGCACTTTTTGATTATAGCGCTTGCTTTTGAGTGTTTTTCTTTTAAGTAATACTTAATTATTCTTTGTGCAAATTTAAGTGTTTGATCAGCGGCGGTCGCCAAGCTGGGTCAAAGTCGCAAAAGACCTAAAGAGGCGGAGGACTCAAGCCTTGACGGAGACATCCTCTCCCGTAGGGGTTCGCAGGTTCAAATCCTGCCCGCCGCACCA
>Ga0315309_1002356_pt1 | contig 11032 bp, 15 predicted proteins | sample TDP4_MG_FD_203080 | JGI IMG/M metagenome (GOLD analysis project Ga0315309, IMG submission 203080) | Freshwater sediment microbial communities from Lake Towuti, South Sulawesi, Indonesia - TDP4 | ecosystem: Environmental > Aquatic > Freshwater > Lake > Sediment | place: Indonesia: South Sulawesi...
AGGCAAAGACAACATAGCTCCACTCGACAAACCAAAACGGGTTCTCCATAACAAACGGGAAAAGAATATACGAAGAAACCTCATGAGTCCACATATCAAAAAAAATGTGAGAAACCCCGCCAACGAGGCAGCAAAAATAAACCGTCCTGAAAGGATACCTGATCTTCTCAGGATAAAACCTGAAAAACCGGTAAACTCTAAAAACGGTTCTTTCAAGCCATTTCTCCACAGCGTAGATGAATAGGCCAACCGCAACTGGATAAACTGTCAACACGAAAAGATAACTGTGCCACACGCCATGATTCAAAGACCCACCCAACAGAAAAGAAACCACCAACTCAACATCCACAGCCATAGACGAGTAGAACAACGCCGTGAAGTCAAAAGCATCCGGTCGCCAAAAATGCAAGGGAGCAATAGCTGAGATATGAAATGGACTTATAGGCAAAGAGCACGCACCAAGAACCTAAGGCTTTTCATTCAAGTTCATCACAATATGCTCGTAAAACCAAGTTGACAGGATTGTGCCGATCCCAGCGCCCATAATTATGTCCTTAACAGAATCCATAGGATAGTTAAAGTAGAACGGAGAGGGGTTCAAAGCCACATCCCTAGTTTCGGCAATCTCCCACAGAAGGGCCACGCTCGCAAGCACTGCAAACATGAAAAACCACATGAGCCTTCTATCCCAGCCCAAATATCTCTCCAAAGCAAACGGCACAATCAACGCGCCTAAAAGCCAAGGCGAAAGAATATGAGTCCAAGTGTCAACGTAACCAGGCGCGTTAAGCCTAGGGTTCCAATACCAATTGTAATGCTGACTGGCATTCTGAATCGAAATCGTGAAAAGCGCCAAAACAACCAAGTAAACAAGATAATACTTGTTCACAATACTGAACTGCCACTTCATCTGCTTCCCAAACCTTTCAAGAACAGCATGAAACCCTATCAGCAAATAGATCGGAAGAAACGACAAAGCCACAATCACGCCGCCAGGACCCGTGTTAACATTCAAGAACGCACTGAGAGGCTGCGAAGCAACAAACCCAACATACATCTGAAGATAATTGGGGGTATCTGCCCAAGCCGAAGGCGGAAACGTAGCATACCAAGTGACCACAAGAACAACTAACAACACAGATATGAAGACAACGGGAGCCCAACGCTTAAGATTCCAAGGCAAAATCAACCACCAACCCATGATAAGATCCAGAACAGCTTTAGTTGCAAACGTCCAATATATTAACATTATTAACATACTGCAAGCCGGCAAGTCGGAGAATTGCGGATAGACGAATCGGAGTCTCATCTTTCAGTCTTGTTCAAAGATTCAGCCTATTCAAAATCTCCGCCAATATTCTAGCTGCCGCCGGCGCAAGAATCAAACCCAACAATTTCGAGACAAAACCTATATCAATCGGCCACTCTCTGGCTGTTCTAACTCTTCTCTCCCTAATCTGCAGACTAAAGAGGCTCTCCATAAGCACCAGCGATTCTCCACCAACCTTCTGCATCGGTTCTTTCTGCACACTGTTCAGTCGTCTTTCCATCAGCTCATACTCCTCCTCAATCCTCAGCAGTTCCTTCCTCTTCAGCGCAACAAGTGTCCGATGGATATTGTAGAACGGCAAAAAGACACCTACCGCGCCAATCACGATGTAAATAAGGAATGGAGACAAAAACACGTCCCACAAAGAAACGATGGGCGTGCTCGACAAAGGAATAATCAGTCCTAACGCAACTGCAAGAAAATAGAACACTGAAAAACCCAAAGCCAAGTTGGCCAGCCCTCGAAATTCCCGAGAGGTTTTTGACGATAACTCAACCTGCAACGGTTGACGAGATATCAAGAAAATCGTAAGCCAAATAGACACACCCAACCAAATACCAGTTGCCGACAGAAGGTTGAAAAAAAGCATGAGCGCCACCATCCACGCGACGTGCACGCTTTGAAGTGCACCTGCCAACTCCACCAACGTGATACGATTGCCCGGCACGAAAACCGCGAACAACAAAGCCATCAGCAATTCTGGAATGAAACTGTAAGTGTACAACTCCATCCTTCCAAAGAACCTCTTGAACTGAGAATCATCCAATTTCAACAAGGGACGAATGGAAAGAACCGTACTGCCTAGGGATTCCTGAATCATGTGCGCACCAAACATTATGATGAAACCTGAGCCAAAAAACGTCACATGCAATTGTATATTTGTAGCGTACGAGGAGCCTAAACCGTCCACAGCAAACGCAACGAACCCAGAAAGCCAAAGCAAGAACAAGAAAAACAGTCTCAACAAAATCTGCTCCCTAAGCCTCCTAGCAACCGGCACTCGCACAAACAGCGCTTCAATCCAAAACATCTTTTTCGGCAAAGCTAACTCCTTCCACTCAAACGTCTTTCCAAATCACTATTGCAGTCTACATCATTTTCCACATCTAGTTAACACAACTATATGATACTTATCATGATCTCAGCGCCCCCAAGGCCGACTCAACCCAAAACCTTTGGGCTAACCATAACGAATGCGCACCGCTTTATGATTACACTAAGAGCAGTTGAGCATCAACTACAGCTGCCTAAGCCTCAACGGTATCCTTGGCACATATTCGGATCATATTGACAATTAAATGCAGAAAACTGGAGAGGGGCTAGCATCTCTACATAGAAGTTGGACGAGTACTGACTTCTTCAGCTTTAACCAGCCCCGCTTGTGACCCTAAGAATATGACATTGTTGTGAGCCTTGATCAAATCAACTACAAGCTGAACCTCATTCTGCTCCATCAAAACAGGCAAACTGTAGGCGCATATAGCGATCAGCGGCATGTCCAGCACCCTATGCAAAGAATTCTCATACTCCAACAATTCCCTTTTCATGTCACATTTAAAAAACCAAGTCGCATCTCCCGCCACCCTTAGACCCTTAAAACCCTCAGCCAACGCATCGCTCAGAAGCTTAGCCCATAGAGTAATCGTCCTCTTAATGTCGAACTCGCCCTCTATAAGATACCAATCCCTGTAACTCATCACTTGCAGCATACCCCTTTTCTCACACGCATTCGCATCGACTCCACGCTTCTCTAACAACGTTCTCACCTGACTCGGCGTCTCATCAACTCCAGCAACGTAAGCTACAGCCTCCTGTGCATCCAAACCAGCCCTCAAAAAATCAAAAACCACACGATACTTGTCCTGAACATACTCATAAAACAGGATAACATGATCCCTAGGCTTCAACTCTCGCACCAGATCCAATACAGCTTCTTTCTCCAATCCGCAAACTATCCTTTTAGCGCAACTACAACCCTCTCTTCCCATGGGCTATAAAGAAAATATGAACCCAAAATCAAGACCAGCACTACGTCACACCAATCTATAAGTCTTTAACATCCAAGAAGTTGTTGTGGCAAAGGACTACACTAGTTAATAACAACTTCAAAACAGCCAGAACCCAATGTTCATCGGTATTTGTATGAATGTTGAGCAGATGCGAGAAAAGAGATAATATCAAGTCTTACGACATATGATTTGGCTTTCCGAAAATGACATACCCATATCCTTCTCGAAACAGACGGATCGCACTCCTAATAGCAGTCGTAGCAGCGGCCCTAACAGTCACAACTATAGCGCTCTACACTATGATGCTACAAAACCGTGGAAACGTCACAAGCGTCCAAACCGTCGACATCGAAGCCTACTGGGACACCAGCCTCACGAACAAGGTTACAACTATCAACTGGGGCAGCATCGAAGCAGGCACCACAAAGAACGTAACAATCTACCTGCTCAACACAGGCAACACCGACATCAGGCTCTCAATGAACACAACAAACTGGTCCCCCCAGAACGCCTCACAACACATAACACTAAACTGGGACTACCAGAACCAAACCATAAACCCCAACCAACAACTCAAAACAACCCTAACACTGAGCGTGTCCCCCACGACTCAAGGAATAACATCCTTCAGCTTCGACGCCACAATCACGGCAACACAAAACCAATGACACCTGCTTCAGCCCAGCAAGGCAACTGTGCAAACCACGATGTTTAGGTCCACAACCGATGTGTGCAGCCACAACCATGCAGGATGATGATGTCACTAGGAGCATTTTGACGACGCCAACAGAGCCTTAGGCAGAAACCAGTAGAAGAGGGCTAAAGGGACAAGTTGCCTTCTTGTTCCGAAATTTCTTTTCCCGCACAAAGCATGGTCGCAATGAAGCATGGCGGTTGCAGTAAACCGCTAGTCAAACCCCTCTCTAACAAGCTTCTTCTGCAATGTTTTAAGCCAGTCAATATCCCGCTTGTAACGCTGAAGCTCCTCAGACTCCCTCTTAAGACCTTCCACTTTACGCCTAAGGTGCTCAACCGCCTCACTCATATCCTTCCCACAAACACAGCGGCTAACTTCTCTTGAAACATATAGGTTATGAACGAAAGCTCAGTATTCACACTCAATGAACCGCGCACTGCAATTAACGTTGGAGCACAGCTACCTTGACCTTCCCTTCTCGGGCCTTTCCCTTCGCAGGCTCCACAGCCTTGGTGCAAGACAGCGCAAGCACACAGCCAAAACATTCATCCGGAATTGGTTTATCCAACGGATACTTGGACAGAAACCCAAAGTAATAGGCACACTCCCTCGCAGCCCTAGCAGGCTCCCTCGTACGCACCCTATCCCGCTTAGCCATCTCATAACCAATAAGAAGCAAACAAGCCGTGATCAACGCCATTATGCCAAGCAACAGCCAAAACAAAGTCGCAAAATCAAACATACCCAGATCACTGCACTCTTGACTAAACCTTTCTCGGCGCCTTGCAGCTAGGACACTGCGTCGCCGTCGTCGGCATAAGACCGCCACAGTACTGACACGGAACCATAACTACTTCCTTAACGATTACTTCCCTAGGCGCCTCAATCCTCGCCTGCTCCAACGGCTTATGAACCTTCAAAAAATAGATAGTAACAAAAATCATAGGTAACCCAAAAACAAAGAACAACGTAACAAAAACAATCCAAACCGCGTCCATAGCTCCATCATTCCACAACAACCTGATTATAGCATTTATGAACTCCAACTCCAAATCAGCATGCGCGTAGGTGCTCCACAAACCTTAAGCCCACCAAAACATGCCAAATTTTAACGGCGATCAAGCTTTTTCCCACGAGGCCATCTGTGGAAGAGCAGGTTCGCGAACCTTGAGTCAAAAGCGCACATGCGCAAACCAAGCCGCATAGAAAACGCTGACTCGGTTCGAGCCACGAACCTCTCCTACCCACAGATGGCATGGATGTGCATGACGACAAACAAGCCTAGCTCATTCACAACGTTCTCGCGCCATCATACAAATTCCTTCAATGCGATTTTCTCTTTGGAGTCAGGCATAGTTGTTTATCGGCCTGCGAGTTCCAGATTAGGGCGTTGACATGATCTGATTGAACCACTCGGTCGCCTCACGGTACTTCGTCTCAAGATCCTTCTCGTCTTTAACGAAGTAGAGATGCTCCAGTTTCTCGACGATCTCCTTCGGAAGCTCATATTGTATGTAACGCGTCTTGAAATCATGATGAAACGGACTGTACTTGATCCGCAATGCATCAACAACAGAACCCAGAGTCAGCGAATGGTAAAGCCATGAAGCTTCAAGGTAATTGCCCCTGTTGATCTCCTTCTGCACAAAAACATTGAACATCGCAAACCTGTCCTTAAGCCGCACAAGCCTTTCATGCAGATTCCTGTTCAACGTGTCTCTGTTGAGCGTTGGCGCCTTAACTACGCCACCCTTGTTGAAGTAAAAAATAGGTTTTCCATGAATCTCTGGCTCAAGGAACTTCTCTGAACCATTCAACTTGAGAACAGCAAAGTCAATGAGCAGATACTCGCTCGCATTCTCCAATTTGTAGAAAGCCTGTGAGATCCCAGGCCAAGGAAGCTGCTTCACCTCATACTTCTGCTTGATCGGGGACAGCATCTCTAAGGCCTTTTCCACAGCAGGAAAAGCCTCGTCCACCTTTTCATCGTCCACAACCAAGTACAAGTCAACATCGGACCATTCATCAACGCGGTTGAACGCAACTGCACCGCCCTCATACAGTGCGTGAGCGTAGTCAAGGGGCTTCAAGGCGTTGACAAGAGCCTTGATTACATCATCTCGGGTTACCTTTTTCTCATCTTCAGCCACATCCTCTCCCTCTCTAACTAGTGTTCTGAGTTGCGTGCGAAAGACCGATTTCAGCTGCGCTTGGAACTAGATGAAATAGGATAATTTAAGCTTTAGAAACGCGCAGTGAAAGCTTAAAATCCCTATGTATGATTTGAGATGTTCAATCAAGATGGTTCACCGGAGGGGAGACGGCTAATGAGAAAGGAAGACGTCAAGACTGAGGAAGATGTGATCCGCTTCTTATCTAGAAAGACTGAATTCGAGACGAAGGTCCTGGTTGCCACGTTCAAGATTCCGCGTGGAAAGGTCAGCACGTACAAGAGGATATCTGAGAAAATCGGAAAGCCACGTGCCTACAGGGCTACCGCTAACGCCTTGCACAAAAATCCTCTCCATCCCGTCGTTCCATGCCACCGCGTTGTCAGGTCCGATGGAAAATTCGGAGGCGAAAAGAGAGCAGCGGCGCAGAGAAGAAAACTGGTTGAGAGGGAAGGCGTACCAATAGAGAATGATAGAGTCAGAATGAGCGAGAAGGTTTTGTATTAATTCCCCTAGGCGCATGTTCACTTCTTTTTTCCAGTGAGATAGAAACCTCGTTTCTCAAGTTGTTCAAGCAATTCATTTGGCTCGGGGTTCCATTGGCCTAGTTTGCGGCTGATGTGTTCTGTCCAGCTGTAGTTCTTGTATGTGAATGCTTCTTTGCGGTCGACGGTTAGTCGTATTTTTGCCTTGCGTGTGCGGTAGTAGTCTTGGGCAAGGTATCCTTTGTCCATTTGTTTCATGGCTTTCTTGACGATGTCTTCGCCCAGTTTTGGGTATCTGTCTTCGAATAAGGTGAATTCCATCGGGTATCTTGGTCGTGGGGGCGGGTTTTCTGCGGCGTATCCCATTACCAACTGCACAAGCGGGAATACTCTCTTGGGCAGGTCGTATTCTTTCGCGATCTTGTCAGCTCTATAAGGTGCGTTTCCAAGAAGGCAGCTTCCCAGTCCCAGACTTCTTGCAGCAATGATCATGTTTTCGGTCATTAAAGCTGCATCTTGAATCGCCAAGAGCATCAGTCCAAGGTCGCTAGTGACTAGCTTCCATTTCCTCCTAGCCATTATGAGTTCGAATTTGTGAGGGTCAACACAGATCGTGAAGAGCAATGGTGCTCCGTAGGGATTCTTTTTCTGATTTCGCGACAGTAATACGCTGTAGCACTGATAAGCAAAAGGCGCCTGCTGACCTGCTTTCACAATTGTCTTTATGATTTCGTCGGAAGGCATTTTATGGGTGTATTCTCTGATTGACTTGTGACTGAGCATGGTCTTAATGACAAGGTTCTCCTTCATGATTCTCTCCATCCTGTGGGAACTGCGTTTAGACGCCTTAATGTTGTAGTGATGGGTTGGATAAAGCCTTGGGTAACGTTTCTTTTTGCAGCCTCGCTATGGCTAGGGTTGCCAGCTTGTAGTTTCCTTCTTCGGTTTTGACTACGTTTCCCTGTTTGATTAATTCACCTAGCCTAGTGGCAGTTATCTTCATGCTTTTTCCGAGCTTCGCCTGCAACTCTTCCTTAGTCATGGTATCACTCGACAACTTACCCAATCGAAAACCAACATAGGCTGCGAGAAGATAGAACTGCAGGATTTCACTGTCCGTCAATTTCTCCTTAGGAATCAAAAGTGCAGGACCTTCGGGCGCTATAGCAATTGCATTCTTGATATCCTCAACCAGCTTGGCCAAGTCTATTGTTAACGTAGCCTTGCGGGCTAGGTCAAACGCAGGAATCATCTCACTGAAAAACCTGTTTACGTTAACCCAAACAGCGTTCACATCGCCCGTGAAGGTCTGCTCTACTCCATCATACTTGACATGAACCGTTACTGTATGCTCAGGGTCATCCAAATCAAACACTCGCCTTCGTGCTGGATACGCCAACTTGTTTCATTATTGCTTAATCATTCAATGAGCATAGAATAACTTTTTCGCAGCTAAACCAAAGCAAGCAGAAACACAGTAGTCATCACAACTTCTAAACGGAAATCTGTCTAGCCTGCAGTGCCCTTCAACCTAGGCAAAACTTCATCCTCAATCCATTTTTCACCCTGCACGGTCAACTTCAACTCAGGTCGCGCTGGATCAGGTTTGAACACCAAGCCTCGTTTAGTCATCTCGTTCAACCGCGCTGGCACCATGGACTTGATTCCACTCGACTTCAACAAGTCAGTTATCTTAGTCGCCGTGGATGTCTTCCTATCTGAAGCAAACAGAATGAGTCCGATAGCCTCATAATGACTTATTTTCTGCCTAGTTGTCACAACTGGGCCTTCGGTTGTCAGCTCGACAACGCCTTCCAGTCCTGCCTTAGCGGCGCCAGCAACCCTACTCGATATCAAGCTACTGACTTCACCCATAAATTCAGGCGTAATCGTCTTCAACGCCCCAATCAGTTCTAGCGCTGATTCGGCTTCAACTTCTATCTCGCCAAAACCTGTTTTGATGTGTGCTCTAATCTTTGCCATTATCCTCGCCCCTCATCAGAAGCAGTCGCAACTGTTTCGGTCTGCATCGATGATTGGTTCGGCATAGCGGGAGCCTGAGCCGAAACATACACATAGCCTTTATCAGTCTTCCAACGTTTCACCCTGCCCTTCCTCACCAACCAGTTCAAGACACCAGACAACGTTGTAGCTGGATAGTGAACCGCGTTCACGCGCATAGCCTCAACAATCTCAGGCAACGTCCTAGGCGCCGCCCTTCCCCATTGTGCCGTCAGCAACCTCAAAACAGCATCTGCACAGCCGCCTGTCGATTGAATACTAGGATAAACAGGCGCAGGCGCCGAAGTCTCGTTCTGCGACACTTCAACTCCGACTTGCGAAAAAGCCTCAGAGATCACTGCAACAAGTCTAGGCAAGTCTTCAACAGTATGCAAAACCTCATCTCTGCTACCGCTGATTTCAACTTCGCACTGTCCCAAACGTACACGCAGAGAAAAGGGCACCACTACCGACACTCTCTTTCGACCCAAACGAATACTATCACCAAGCACTTTTAGAATTTGCCGTCGACCATCTTACAAACGCAAAGAAAAAGCGACACCTCGCCCTTTCTGGACACGCTCTCTTGGCTAGCATGCGCATTAGGCGATCATTACTCCGGGCGATATGACAAAAAAGAAAGGGAAGTTACTGAAGAGTGCGACGACGTCGCTACTTCTCAGTGAGCTTGAATCATACTCGCGCCAGTTTAGATCTTGCGCTTGTTAAGTACTGATCTAAAGGTTTTGCCGCAGCATTCAAAAAGCCCGATTGTGAGCTCGGTTCTCTTGCCACTCTTGTCTTTCCTGCCCACCATCTTCCAGGTCTTCTTGGGTTTGCCGACTTCTTTCTTGCATTTCGGACATTTAGCCATGGTATTCACTTTTTTGAATGTTAGTATTCGATCTGGTTAAAACACTTTCCATGCGACGAGGCTTCAAATAGGTCAAAGAGAGCTGAGTCGCAATAAGAATCGTCATTCCATCCACCAGCACGATGCATCATGGCCGCCCTAAATGGAGTTAAAGCTTCTCCTGCGACTCATCCTTCCTATTGTTCAGCCCAGCTTCTACACCAAATAGGCGCATCAAAAACTTGAACACGTTGAAAGCTGCATTCTTGTCCGCCTTCAAGCCCGTAGTTGCGCCTAACAGGCAAATGCCTTCCCACCCGCGTTCTTTGGCCAAGCCCAACATCAAACCTGCCGCTCCAGCAATCCGCCCAGAACCATACAAAACAGCGCCTTTTTCCATGGTTTCAACCGCCAACTTCGCTGATGTCGCAGCCACATATACCTCTCCAGCAGGTCGGGGCTGAGGCACACCGCCCATAGTAGCCAGAAATCTGCATCCGTGCTGCTCAGCAAAATCCAAAATGCTGCTGCATAGTCTGTAATGAGCTACGACATCCTCACGCGCAAGCTGGGCGTCGCCAGTCAGAACTAGAAACTCAGCCTTCCCAAAGACTGCTCTGCTGAACTCGTAATGAGGAGGAAATGCAACACCATCCTTCTCGACGTTCACAAAGTCTGGGAACGAAGGCGAATACAGCTCAGCGAAAACCTGTGCACGAGTGAATTCAATCAGCAAACGCGCCGACAATTTGCCCACATTGCCGAAGCCAGGCAAACCCTCAACCAGTACGGGCTTCTCAAATGCAGGCTTAGACAACATGCGAAAAATAGGCTTATCCAGATCGAAACCCATTATGCGCACCTACAGAGCTGAACTAGTTATAGCCATACGAAAGCAGCCATAAAAACCTTTTAAGCATGCAACTCATTCAAATCTGAAGGTGGCGGGGAAAAAACCGTAGCGAGAGACCTTGTTGGCGTCTTTATGGTCTCCTACACGGGTGGGGTAGCCAGGTTAACCCGCTGGGCTCATAACCCAGAGATCGGTAGTTCAAATCTACCCCCCGCTACCACACAGAGCATTTTTTGCCCGCGTAAAAAGCTTAAATAGAGTTCTCATCGTAGTTCTGCGAAAAGGGGCTGAAGATGATTCCACAACTTACATTTCTCTTCCTTCCTCGGCTGGGCTTAGGCTTTCTTTTCGAAGTCATTCTGCTATTAGTGCTTCTGGCGATAGGACTCATAGTAATAATCGTCATCGCCAAGGTCCTGCTCTTTTTCCTGCCGGCAGCCATCATTGCAGTAGTTGTGTGGTTCCTCACTGGCTACGACTTCTTCTGGGCTGGAGTAGCTTTCCTTGTAGTAGCCTTCCTGTCAATATTCAAACGGAAATAACTAGAGCTCTAAGCGCAAAAAAGAAAAAGAGAGAATGTTAGCTTTTAGCAGCAGCCTTTTGCAAGGCGACGACTCCGGGCAGTTGCTCGCC